>Ga0315275_10002245_pt1 | contig 17347 bp, 14 predicted proteins | sample YL17G03_0_MG_FD_205557 | JGI IMG/M metagenome (GOLD analysis project Ga0315275, IMG submission 205557) | Sediment microbial communities from Yellowstone Lake, YNP, Wyoming, USA - YL17G03_0 | ecosystem: Environmental > Aquatic > Freshwater > Lake > Sediment | place: USA: Wyoming | collected...
GCTCTGGAGAAGCATCTCCTGGATTCCGGCGGCGAAGGCGAAATTTCCTTCGAGAGTGAAGGGCCGATAGGTATATTTCGATTTTCCGGAGTTCGTCTGGTCGCCGTTGGCGTGAAAGCTGTTGGGGAGGCAGAAGCAGGTCGCGAAGATTTTCAAGGCTTGAGCCGCCCCTTCGCCGTCGAGCGCGCGGGCTTTGAGGTTTCCCAGCCAGCTGTAGGAATACCCGCACCATCCGTCCGGACCGACCTTGTCGAGAATCGCCAAGGTGTTCTTGATGACCGACCGGTCGCGCGCTCCGTTGGCCCAGTCCACGACGCCAAGAGGATGAAAGGCCAGGAGATGCGAAAAATGGCGGTGGGATTCTTGATAGGGGACGCCCGGGGCGAACATCAATCCCTTCAGGGGATCGATGGCGAAATCCGGCCATGCGGCGAGAGCGTTCCTCCATTTTTTTGCCTCGGCCGTCCGTCCGAGTTCGGCGGCGAGTTCGGCGGCGGTCTGGAACGTCCAGCGGATCAAGGCCAGGTCGAAATTCGTCGTCCGGGCAAACCAGGCCCTGGCGCTGTTGTCGAAGATCTCCGGGCTGGAGCTCGCCGGGAGCTTCCGCCGGCCTCCCTCGCCTTTCACGGATAATTCGTCAAGATGGACGGCGACATCCCGGACCCAGGGATAAGCCCGCTTTTCGAGGAACGTCCGGTCCCGGCTGTAACGCCAGTGCAGGTAAAAATGCTGGGCCAGCCAGGCCCCGACCGTCGGGCCGAAGGAATACTGGATCCACCCTCCCATGGGTTTCCCCTCCAGAGTGGAAACGCCCGGAACATTCAAGCCGGTCGTCTCAAAATAGTCTTTTGTGTATTCTTTGAAAACCGGGCGAAGGGTCCACAGCCAGTCGAGAAACCCGAGCCCCTCTTCAAGATGGTTTCCCGCATAGCAGGGCCAATAGCTGAGCTGGGTGTTCAGGTCATGATGGAAGTCGCCTTTCCACGGCGGGATTTTTCCATTGTCCGCGGTCCAGACGGCCTGGAGGGAGATGGGCGGCGCGCCGCGCCGGGCGGCCGATCCGAACTTGTATTGTTCCAGGTACCACTGTTTTTCGAGGATTTCGTCGGGCAAACGAAGCCCGGATTTTTGCCAGAACGCCCTCCACCAGGAGAGGTGTTCATTCAGGCTTTTCTCGAAACCGGCGCTGATTTCGCTTTTGACGCGACCCAGGGAGTTCGGCTCCCGACGGTCGTCCGAAAATTTCGAACTGATGCTCCAGACTCCCTCGAGGTCGCCGGGCCCGTTTTTTTTCCAGGCGACCGCGATCTCATAGACGAAACCGTCCCAACCTTTTTGACGATAGACGAGTGTGTTCTCCGTTCCGCTGACCTTGCCCTGCTCGTAACCGAGGCGTCCCAGATCCTGCCCGGAGAGTGAGTCGCCGGCGGAATCGTCCTTGATCGCTTTGAAGGGCGGCGTGACCAGCGCCGGCTTGAGTGCGTCAGGCGCTCCCCGGAAGCGGAACCAGCCCACAGGTTTTACGGCATGGACAAACGTTTCAAGCGATATCCCCCCTTCCCATATAACCCGGCAGACGGCGTCGTTGAGAAGAAGCCGGACGCTCGTCGGGAGACCGAGGCCGGCGAGGTCGAACTCGAGGGCGCCGGCCGGGATTTTCGTCGGAGCGGGGTTGGCATCATAAGGCTTGTCGAATTTTTCCTGAACGGGCTTGTAGTCGTTCTTTTTCCATTGTTCGACCACCCAGCGGTATTTCCATTCCGGCCCGCGCAAGTTGTCCATGGGCCGTAAATCCCAGAGGTCGGCCCGGTCAAGCGAGAGGCGGAGGCGCGCCCTGTTCTGCCAGACAAGGGCGCCGATCATCCCGTTCCCCAGCGGAACGGCCTCGTCCCAGCGAACGGCCAGGGATTTGAAGACAAGATCGTGAGGCGACAGGGTCAAAGCTTCCGCCGGGGTTTGGCCGGAACAAGGGCGGAGGCAGATGGCGATAACGAAAAAAAGAACGGCGGACTTTTTCATGCAGAATGAGAGTGTATTGAAATGCCTGCCGAAGATCAATCGAAGAGACGCGCCATCAAATTCCCTCCGCTTCCGCGGCTTTTATGATAAAATAAACTTTATCGAGGAGAAATGAGGATGCTCAAAGCGCTTGTCTGCTATTATTCGAGGACGGGAAACACCGAGAAAATGGCGATAAAAATCGCCGACGCTTTCTTGAAGGAAGGATTGGAGGCCGACCTCAAAAAAGCCGAAGATATGCACGTCGACGACCTCTTGAAATATGACTGCCTGGTTTTTGGCTCCCCGACGTATTATGGGACGATGGCCTGGCCGCTGAAGAAACTTATTGACGAAAGCATCAAGCATCATCGGAAACTCAAGGGAAAAGTCGGGGGAGCGTTCGCTTCATCGGCCAACATCGCCGGCGGCAATGAAACCACCGTTTGCGATATCCTGAACGCCCTCCTCATTCATGGCATGATTATCCAGGGGGAGCCGAGCGGCGATCACTACGGGCCCGTGGCCATCGGCCGGCCGGACCAGAGAGCGCTCAAGAACTGCGAGCAGCATGTCCGCAACCTGGCGGCGCTGACGAGAAAGCTTTTCTCCTGAAACTCCGCTTGGTCCTTCGGGGCCGTCCCGGAAAACTGTTCTACGGTCAGGGCCCGCCCCCTTTCTTTTTAGGGAGGATTATGGTAAAAAGAGGGTCCATTTTCCGGAAGCTTTCCGGGGAAAGGAAAACGGATGAAGAGAACGATCAAGAAGCAACTCAAAGGAGACGAATTCGTCTCGGGCATGACCAAGTTCATGCAATTCGTGAAACAATGGGAGAGGGAGTTCATCATCGCCGGCGTGGTTGTCGTCGCCGTCGTCCTCGTCTTCCTCGGCCTTCAATTTCTCATGGCTCAGCAGGTCAAGAAAGACAGCCAGGATGCGGGCGAAATTCTTGCCCTCCGCGCCGGTTTGGCCAAAAATCCGCAAAACATGGCTCAACTCGAGCGGGCCGCGGCCAAAGGAAAATATTCCAGACTGGCCGGCATCAGCCTGGCCACGCACTGGATCGAACAGGGACAACCGGATAAAGCCCGGGCCGCCCTGGCTCTGATCAAGGATTCGCCCAAGGATTTTTTCTACTATCAAGCCCAGGATCTCTCGGCCCAGGTCGCGATCCTCAAGGGAGAATGGGATCGGGCTGTCGCCATCCTGAAGAAAATCGAGGACGAAAAACCGAAGGATTATATCCTGGACGCCGTTCTCTTTCATCACGCCGAAGCCCTGGAGAAAAAGGGCCTCAAAGCGGAAGCCCTAACCCTGTACAAAAAGCTTCGGGATGAATATGCCCAGAGCTACTACGGCTATGACGCGTCGCTTAAAGTCCAAAAACTGGAAAGCGCGAAGTAGCGCGGTCAAAGTCCGGTCTCTTGAAAATTCCGGAGAAACGGCTATAATGATTTTTTATTCAACGGAGGAGGATTTCGATGGCCTATAAGATCACCGAAGAATGCATCAACTGCGGCGCTTGCGAGCCCGAATGCCCCAACCAGGCCATTTCCGCGGGCGACACGGTTTATATCATCGACTTCAACAAATGCACCGAGTGCGTCGGCAGTTTCGAGGAATCTCAGTGCGCCGCGGTCTGCCCGGTCGATTGCTGCGTTCACGATCCGGACCATAAGGAAAGCCGCGAAGAGCTCACCGCCAAACACAAGAAGCTGCATCCCTGATTTCGGGGCAGCGACGGCAATATAGGAGTGAGGTTCTCACTCCTATTTTTTTATACGCCCATGGATAAAAAAATTATCGCGGACGCGCCGGCGGGCGAGCCCAAACCCTCGTTCTTCGCCAAAGACCGGCCCTGGCTGAACATCTCCCTTTTTCTTCTGACCATCATTTCGGCCTTCACCGTCGGTCTCAGCTGGAGCGCCAGCTATCAATATGCCGGAGAACTCGGGAAGGGAAGCGGTTTCTACGCGACCGAGCGGATGCTCCGCGACCCCCGCGTTATGCTCCTCAGCCTCCTTTACGCCGCGGTCCTGCTGACGATCCTCCTCGGCCATGAGCTGGGGCATTATCTGACCTGCCGCCGTTACCGGATCAGCGCCACCTGGCCGTTTTTCATCCCGGCCCCGACCCTGATCGGCACGATGGGCGCCTTCATCAAGATCCGTTCGCCCATCAGCCGCAAACGAGAACTCTTCGATATCGGCATCGCCGGACCGGTGATGAGTTTCGTCCTGGCCATACCGGCTCTTATCGTGGGGTTGGCCTTGTCGAAAGTCGTGCCCGCTTTGCCTCCGGAAGGGACGATCACCTTCGGCGACCCGCTCTTGCTCAGGATCTTGGCCGCCCTCTTCTTCAAAAATGTCGGATCCGGAAATGACCTGATCCTCCATCCCGTCGCCGTGGCGGGCTGGGTGGGCCTCTTCGTCACGGCCCTGAATCTCTTCCCCATCGGACAGCTCGACGGCGGGCATGTTTTTTATGCCTTTTTCGGACCCAAGGCCAAGCTTGTCGGCAAGCTCTTTCTTGTCCTGTTCTTCATCCTCGGCGTCTTTTTCTGGTTCGGCTGGATCGTCTGGGCGCTGCTGATCATGCTCCTCGGGGTGAAGCATCCGCGCATCTGGGATGAAGAGATTCCGCTCGGACGAACGAGGAAAATCATCGGCCTTCTGGCCATCGTCATGTTTGTCCTGTCCTTTATTCCGGCCCCAATTCAAGGGTATAATGTCTTCGACCTCCTGAGGATTTTCGGGAGATAAGGTAGGCCCGTGGATATTCACAAATTCTGTGGAAAATTTGTGGAAAAGCGGACCGGGACGGGATTCAATGCGCGGATATGCTTGAAGATACGACGATTTGCACAACATTTCGTCATATCTCCTAACATATTGATATTAAATGAAATAGGAATTCGCTGAAAACAAACCATTTGCGTCGGCGAAGGCCGCGCCCAGGGAGAGACCGATGGACAATTCGTTTATCCAGGTCGGCGAAGCCTTCAAGGTCCTGAAGACCAGGTTCCAGTCCGGCGACATTTCCCGGCAGGAGTTCATCGACGAGATGAAAAAGCTCCGGATTCGGGACGATCTGGGCCGGTTCTGGATGATCGGCGCTCAGACTGGGAAGTGGTACTTTTTCAATGGAAAGGATTGGGTCCCGGCCTCGCCGCCTTCGCAGAAAGACAAGAAGGCGATCTGTATTTACTGCGGTTTCGAGAACGCCTTGGAAACGGACGCCTGCGCCCGCTGCGGCGGAGACCTCGGCGAAGGGCCGTCCAAGTGCCCGCGCTGCGGGGCTCAGCTCGAACGGCCTTTCGGGAATTGTCCGGATTGCCCGCCCGACTTGGAGGAAAAGGAAAAAGCGGATAAGACGTCGAACCTCGATCTCGATAAGCTGGAGGATGAAACCGGCGTTTATATCCTGCGTTCGGTCCAGCCCCTGTCGATTTTTCTGTTCGGCGGGGTTCTGGGCCTGATTCTCGGAGTCATTTTCGGCGCTTTTTCCGGAGCCACCGATTCTTTCTCCGCTTTTTTGGGATTTCTGCCAAAATCGCTTTTAAACCTTCAAACAACGCTTCTCGGGGCCGCCATTTATGCTTTTTTCGGCGGACTATTCGGCTTCGCCGGCTTCGGGATTCTTGCCGCGGCAATCGGGGTGGCCTTCAATCTCCTTCTCTCCTTGATGGGTGGCCTCAGGTTTAGGATCCGGCCGCAGTTTTCCCGGACCAAGGATGAAAAACGGAGCAAGGCGGAATCCTGAGTTTTTAATGTTGTCTTAAATGACGGAAGGTCGAAACAATCCTCTCTCTTCCGGTTTCAATCTTCGATGCTCCGGCCGGAAATGAGCCGGGCCAGCGCGGCGGCGATCTGACCGACCGAGATCGATTCATCATTCGGCGAGTAATGGATGGGCCTGAGGACCCGGAATCCCTTCTCCCCGAGGTCGGCTGTCGCCCGATGCAGCAATTTTGTATTGAGAAAGACCCCCCCGCAAAGGACGACGGTCTTCGTCCCGTATTTTTCCCGGGCCATCCGGGCGACTTCGAGAATAACCCTCCCCAGCGTATTGTGGAATCTGGCCGAGATCGTGGACGGCGCGACGCCTCGGCTCATCTCGGTTTCGATCCTTCGGATCATGGCGTCGAATGAAATCCGGACAGGCCCCGGGCCGGTGATCAGCTCAAACGGATAGGCGGAGACGATTCTCTCCGCGGCCGCCGCCTCGAAGCGCATGGCCGCTTCAGCTTCGTATTCATTTTCGAGCGGGGCGAGGCCGGCTAAAGCGGCGACGGCGTCGAACAAGCGGCCGCAGCTCGAGGAGAGGGGCGAGCGGACGTTGCCCGCGATCATGTCGCGCACACCCTGGATTTTTTTGACGGGGACGTGGGCCAGAATCCCCGTTCTAGACCGGCCGGAATCTCCGGCCTTTGCCAGGTAAGCGACGGCCATCCGCCAGGGCTGCTTGGCGGCCAGGTCTCCGCCCGGAAGCGGAACGGGATCGAAATGCGCGATCCGGTCAAATCCGTGATAATCGGCCAATAGGAATTCTCCGCCCCATGCCGTTCCGTCCGGACCATACCCGTAGCCGTCCCAGGAGACGCCGAGGACCTTTGTCTCCGGAGGCACGTCGTGCTCGAGGAGAGCGGCGAGGACATGGGCGTGGTGATGCTGGACCTGGATGTGAGGGAGCCCGAGTTTACGGGCGAAACGGGTCGTATGAAAGTCCGGATGGAGATCGGAGACCACGCAGCACGGCTTGACGTCGAAGAGCGTCGTCAGATGGGCGACCGTCTCTTCAAAATAGAGGTGGTTTTGATATTCATCCAGATCGCCTAGAAACTGGCTGGTGACGACGTATCCGTTTTTGTATACGGACACCGTGTCTTTCAGCTCGGCTCCCAGGGCCAGGATGTCCCGTTTTGATACGTTCGACGGCGCCAAACCCCGATTTTTAAATCGGGGTAAAAAGCGCCGCTCAGTATTAACCCTGAGCATACCCCGGGCTTCAGCCCGGGGAGTCAAATGGGTTGATTGGAGGTCGGCCCGAACCTTCTGCGGATAAGGAACATACCCGCGCGCCCGGCGGAGGAAAAGGGGGGCCGCGTCCACGACCTTGACCACGGAATCGTCCGCCCGCATCGCGATCGGCCGGTTATGGCTGAGGACGGCATCGGCGAGTCGGCAGACGCCATCGTCATCGTCATAAATGATGGGAGCGTCCTTTCTATTCGAGCTCGTGGCCACCACCAATTTCAGGTCCTCGAGGAGCAGATAGTGGAGAGGCGTATAGGGAAGCATAAAGCCGATCTCGTCGAGATGGGGAGCGATACCGGAGATATCTTTTTTTTTCTTCAAGAGGACGATCGGCCGGCGCTCGGAAGTCAGCCAATCCCTTTCGGCGGCCGAAAGACGGGCATAGCGTTCGACCATCTCGACATCAAGGGCCATGAGGGCCAGAGGTTTCGTCGTCCTCTCTTTGATTTTTCGGAGCCGTCCCACGGCCGCGGAATTAAGCGGGTCGCAGACAAGATGGTACCCGCCCAAACCCTTGACGGCCAGGATTTTTCCCCCGCGGATGAGCTCGACGGCCCGCCCGATTCCGCCCGGAAGACGCTTTCCGCCCTTGGCTTCGCGCAGGTCGAGGGAGGGGCCGCACTTGGGGCAGGCGACCGGCTGGGCGTGATACCGCCTGTCGGAGGGGTCGTGGTACTCTGCCGCGCACTGCGGGCACATCGGAAATCCGGACATGGTGGTGTTCGGCCGGTCATAGGGCAGGGATGTGACGATGGTATAGCGCGGGCCGCAGTCCGTGCAGTTCGTGAAAGGATAGCGGAAGCGGCGGTCGCGCGGATTCGCGACATCGCGCCGGCAGGCCGGACATGTCGCAATATCCGGGGAGATGAAAACGAAGCGATCGCCTCGCCCCGATGCCCGGACGGTGAAATCTTTGTAGCCGCGGACGTTCGTCCGCCTGAACGTCAATCGCTCGATCACGGCTAGGGACGGCTTTTCAAGAGCTATATCCCTTAAAAAAAGCTCGAAACGGGCTCTATCCTCAGCTTCGACGTGGATGTTCACGCCGTTCCCCGCGTTCCTGACCCATCCCTTGAAACCGTAGCGATGGGCCAGGCGGTAAATGAACGGCCTGAACCCGACCCCTTGGACCACGCCGAATGCCGTGATGAGGAGAGCGCAGTTTTTTGTCATTCAGCGCGGGTCTTTCTTGCTGTAGAGACAACCGCAGTAATTCTGGCGGTAGAGGCCGTAACGCCGGCTAAGCTCGAGGCTCTTTTCGAAACCGCCTTTTTTCTTGAAATCGGCTTCAAGAAAACGGATACCGTATTTCTTTCCGGTCCTTCGGCCGATCCGGTTGAGAGCATCCGTTTTTTTCCAGGGGCTGACGCTCATGATGGTCGCGAAGGCGAGAAAGCCGAGCTCCACGGCTTTTTGCGCCGTCCGTTCGATTCTCAGGGCATAGCAAATGTCGCAGCGGCGGCCTTTTTCCGGCTCGGTCTTGAAACGCTCGGTGGCCTTGAACCAGAATTCAGGATCATACGCGCCTTCGGCCAGGACGAAGTCCAGGATCCTCTCGACCTTTCGCGTTTCGTCGCGCCTCAGGACATATTCCTCCGGAGGCCAGATATTCGGATTATAGAAATATCCCGTGACCTGAAAATCCCTTTGGAGAAGTTCCACGACATAGGAGGCGTCAGGAGCGCAACAGATATGGGCGAGGATGGAAACCGGAGTCGGCCCCTCAACGGAATTTATCGATCTCATTAATATAGTGGAGGATTTTCCGGTTGAGTTTGTCGATCTGGACATAGATCCCCAGGAAATCTTTGTGTTCCGTCCGGCCGTCATCGAGGATCGTACCGATCCCGACGAACTGCTCGTTTTTCCAGATTTCGATCGATTTAAGAAATTCCTGTCCCTCCCTGATCTTTTTGTCGCTCTCCCGGATTTCTTTCCTGAATTGACGTTCCTCGTTTTTGGCGGCATGCCTCATGGGTCTGGCGGGGGGTTCGCCCTCATTTTCCCGTTTCCGGAGCCGCCGGGGGGCTTGGCCGGCGTCGCTTATTTTCTTCTGGAGCTCGATGATCCGGGCCAGAGTATCTTTCAATTCGGCCTGTTTCTCCGCGCGTTCCCGGTCCAAATGCTCGAGAGTGCGGAAGTGCGATTCGATGCGGGGCAGGGAGAGCTTTTCCATCCAGGCTCGCTGCCCCAATTCCTTCAAATGATCGGCTTTTCTCTTGTTTTCCCGTTTGAGGCGGATTCGCATTTGGGTTCGTTTCATCCGCTTTTTGGCGCCGGAAAGAAACTCGTTCAGACGAATCCGGAGGTCTTTGTCCCGAAGAAAGATAAAGGCCAGGAGAAGAAGGATCAGGCAGAGGAGGAGATAGAAAATCCAATAGGGCAGTCCTTCCCTAGCAACCGAAGACGCGTCCTGAAGAAACATGGCTTAATTCTTCGCGAACACCCGCGATTTGTCAATCTTTAATGAAGAAGAGCGAGCGGAGGTCAAAGCGGGACGGGGGCCGCGGGCGGAATTCCTGAATCGAGCGATCGAGGAGATAGAGCGCGGCCGGGAGGTTCTCGCTGAAGATCGGGTCGATGTCTTCCTGGCGGTTGAAAAATCCGCCCCCGAGTTCGTCGATGGGCGGGAGCTCGATCGTATACGACGGGATGCCGGCGATGCCGAACGTCCAGTCCGTCGTGTCGCCATTGGTCAAGTACATCGAAGGACCGGACGATTGGCCGTAAACGTAGGTCCGCCCGTTGACGGCCTGTATCCGCCGCGACATTTCGGCGGCGATCGTTCGCAGCTCTTCGTTTCTGTCGGAGGGCTGGACCGTATATCCCCAGGGATAGAGAATGACCTGGGAGAAACTGTGATAAGAAATCATCGCCTGAAAATTCTTTCTCAAGAACAGGTCGCGAATGGCCTGGGTTTCCGGTTCGCTGAAGGGCGCCGATCCGCGATAAACGGCAGATCCAGGGTCGGAGCTGGACCCCTCGTTGTCGAACCCCCATTGGTAGCCGTAATTCCGGTTGAGGTCTACGCCGAAATTGCCGCGGCCGCTGTCCCGGCGGTTTTTCCGCCAGTAGCGATAGACATGGATCGAGTATTCCAGGCCGTCGGGGTTGACGAGAGGAACGATCCAGATCTCGCTCCGATCGACGAGGCGCCTGACTTCGGGGTCGGTCGCGTAATTCTCGGCCAAGTATTTTCCCAGGAGAAAGGGGACCTCGACCGAGATCCACTCCCGGGCATGATGGCAGCCGGTGAAAAGGATTTCGGCTTCCTCCTCCTCCACGGCCACGTTGTCGCTGATTTTCAGGGCATAGATATGCCTTTTTTCGTGGCTGTCGCCGATATCGAAGATCTTGGCGATATTTGGATGGGACCGCTCGAGGGCGAAAAGATCCGCTTGAAGCTCGAGATACGTATGATAGGCGCCGTTGATTCCTCCCCGGGCCGGAGCAGCCGGATAAGCTGGGCCGGCGGCCGTCTCCGGCCTGTAAATGATTTGCTCGGCGTCGAGCCGTTCGAGGTCTTCCGGGCCGGCGAGGACGAAAAACTTGCCCTGCCATTCGGCCAGGACGTCCAGCCCGAGGCTTTCGATTTTTCGACCGGTGACGAGATTCTTGGGCACGCTGACAAGGCCGGCCTTGATGGGTGTTTCGGCGGGCACGAGGCCGTTGGGGCTTAAAAGCCCTCCGCACAACAGAAGAAGCGCAATTTTTATCTTCACTTGAGGACCTTCATTTCGAATAGCCGATCGAAAACGCGGCCCGGATGAGGTCCAGGGCGTGTCCCGAGCCCGATTCGCGCCCGAGCAATGCCCCGACGTCGAGATGAACGCCTCGCCAGGAGATCCCGTTGCCGAAGCTTAGGCCGAAGTATGAGGAGGAAGGTTCCTTCATCGGCTGGGGGTCATAAACGACCCCAAACCTGAACGGAATCACCGCCTTGTCTCCGAAAATCCTGGAGGAAGACCGGTGTTCGATGCCGACAGCGATTTTCACCACGTCCTTGAAATCCCTTTCCCGGGGCTCTTCAAAGAAAACCAGGGAATATTTTGACCAATTATAGTAGGTCGCGTCAAGAGCGAAAATCAGCTCCGGGTTGATATCATAGCTCGTTCCCAGGCCGACGACCAGGGGCTGATAGGCTTCGTCTTCGGCCGTGGCCGAAATCATGATATCGGTGTTGCCCGGGCGCGATTCATAGCGCAACTCGCTTCTGCTATCGGATTTTTTAATGTACGGGCTCCTGACGACGGCCGCCATCCTGAGCCGGTCCGAGAGCTCGAGGAAAATGCCCCCGGTGACCATTATCCCGCGGAATCCCTGGCTCTTCCGATCCGTGATCGAGTAGCTCGGGAAGGGAGGGAACCAGCTCTCCCGCATCTCCCGCTCCAGATATCCTTCAGCATACGTCAAGCCGATGCCCAGGCAAAACCGTGAGCCGATCCGGCGGGCCAAGGAGACATTCCAGTTTCTGAGAGCTCCACGCTGCTCGAAATTGAATTCGCCGATCGATGCTCCTCCGTATTCGTAGGCATCACAAGCCGTCGGCCGATGGTAGAGCTCGCTCAAGGAATAATTGAGAGCCAGGCTCCATCCCAGGAATCGAACCGACATGCCGGCGAAGCCCAGGCCTCCGCCGGTGAGGCTCACTTTCTTGTCTGAGGTGAAGAGCCCGGTATTCACCGGGCCGTACATGAAGAATGACGCGACGTGAAAATATCCGTCCGTCGCTAAGGAAAATCCGGGAAGCGTCGGGAGGAGAGCAGGATTGGACAGCGCGGCCGACGCGTCCATAGCTAAAGTGAAGCCCGTCTCTCCCCGGCCGAGGCCGACGGCCGTAAACGCCGGAAACGAGTTCCAGGTTCTGACCGGCGCCTCATCCTCGTATTGGCCGATAACCGTCTGTGAGCGGAGGGGAAGCGCGACGATGACGAGGGCCTGGGCGAGCAGGCCGATCATCCACGGAAATCGATGCTTTTTCATAAAACGGCCATTTTACCCGGAACCTCGCCCGTTTGCAAATCCTTGCGCCTTATGTTATTTAAATTGTTTGAATTTTACGGCGGCAGGCTGATGGAAAAGCGAAGAATTAAAATCGTCGGAACCGGATTTTACGTTCCGGATCACGTGCTGACCAATGCCGACCTGGAGAAGATGGTCGATACCACCGATGAGTGGATCGTCAGCCGCTCGGGCATCAAGACGCGCCATATTGTCAGTCCGGAGCAGGCCACTTCGGATTTATGCATCGAAGCGGCGCGGAGGGCCTTGAAAAACGCTCATCTCGAGCCCAAGGACATCGATGTCATCATGGTCGCCACGGATACTCCCGATACCACCTTTCCTTCGACGGCCTGTTATGTCCAGGCCGCGCTCGAGGCCGATCACGTCCCGGCATTCGACCTTGTCGCCGGCTGCACCGGATTCCTGTATGGCCTGATCATCGCCGAGGGCATGATCCTCGGTGGCACGGCTAAACGGATCCTGCTCATCGGCGGGGAGGTTCTGTCGAAAATCACCAACTGGAAAGACCGCAACACGTGCGTCCTCTTCGGCGACGCGGCCGCGGCCGCGGTTCTCGAGGAAAGTCATGACGGCTCGGGCATGCTTTCGTTTTATTGGAAGGCCGACGGCACGCTCGCCCATCTGCTCTCCCTCCCGGCGGGGGGATCGCGGAAGCCGGCGAGCGTCCAGACCGTTGTCGATGATCAGCACTTTCTCCAAATGAAGGGAAACGAGGTTTTCAAGCACGCCGTTAAAAGAATGGGAGAAGCGGCCGAAGAGGCCTTGAAACGGGCGGGCTTGACCAAGGACGATGTCGATATCTTTATTCCCCATCAAGCCAACATCCGGATCATCGAAGCCGTCGGGGTACGGCTCAAGGTTCCCAAAAACAAGCTTTATATCAATATCGACCGGTTCGGGAACGTTTCGGTCGGCTGTATTCCGATCGCCATCCACGAGCTCCGCCAGCACAAGAAGGTGAAGCCGGGAACGATCATGCTCCTCGACGCTTTCGGGGCGGGTTTTACCTGGGCTTCGGTCGTTTACCGCTGGTAGCTTCCGGACCATCGTGACAACCAAAGCCGCGGATTTTTTCGCCCGCCACCGCGCTTTTATCATCATTCTTCTTGCCTGGACGGCCGTTTTCTGCGGAGTGCGCGTCCTGCAGCATGGTTCGTTTCAGACCAATGCCTATGATCTTTCGATTTACGATTATATGCTCTGGTCCACCATCCACGGCGATTTCATGGCCGAGCCTTTTCACGGTTACTGGGGGACCCATTTCGCGATTCATTTCCAGCCTGTCCTCCTTCTCCTCCTCCCCGTTTACTATGTCTTTCCCGGCCCCATCCTCCTGCTCGTCCTCCAGGTCTTCGCCGGAGCGGCGGCCGCCTTTCTTCTATATCTGATCGCGGGGCGGATTTTTCAAGGCGGGAAAACGCCCCTCCTGATCGGCTCGATCTTTCTCCTGTTCCGGCCTTTCCTCAACGCCGTCCTCTATGATTTCCATCCCGAAACCTTTTTCCCCGGCCTCATTTTCGGGGCGTATTACGCGCTGGCCTTCAAGAAGAACAGAGGCCTCTTCCTCGTCTGCCTCGTCCTTGCCCTGATGCTCAAAGAGGACGCGGCCATTTTCGTCTTCGTTTTCTGCGTCTATATGTTCTTGACCCAAAAGACGCAGAGGGCGGTTTGCGTCGCCGGGGCGATCGTCGCGGCGCTGTATTTTGTCGTGACCGTTCAATTCCTGATCCCTTTTTTCCGGGCGAAGGCCGGATTGCCTGGTTCGTTCGAATTTTCCGTTCTTTGGACCGGGGAAAGCAGGGGCGTTCTCGACCTCATCCGCTATATCGTCCTCCATCCGGCCGCGCTCTTGAAAACCATCCAATGGAGCACGCCGGGGCGCGCGCTGCTCAAGGTTCTGGCGTCCTTGCTTTTTCTTCCCCTGTTCTCCCCCCTGGTCCTTTTAACCGTTCCTCCCGTTCTGATTTTGGCCGCGTCGAGGTCTGAGGTTATGCAGGGTTTCGGCCTGCATTATTTCTCCGGAATCCTGCCCTTTTTATTTTTGAGCTTTGTTTTCGGCTTGAAGCATGTGGACGGATTTTTCCGCCGCAAGGGGACATTCGCCAAGGCCGGGTCGATCGTCCTCGTGCTCGTTCTCCTCATCAATATCGCCAACTTCAAATGGAACTACTTGACGCCCGGGCGCTACGCGAACCTCGGCGAATATGGCCGCGTCAAAAAGTGTATCGTCCTGATTCCCAAGGAAGCGTCCGTGGCAGCTTCGTCCGCGCTGATTCCCCACATCCCCAAGAGAAAGAATATTTATATGTTGACCGATCCGCGAGAGCCGGATTTCATCCTCGTCCACGAGCGGGTCACCCCCTGGCCGATGACCGCAGAGACATATCGAGAGTACCTGCGAAAGCTGGAGGCTGGGAATGCCTATCGGCTTGTCGCCGCCTCGGCGAACGTCAAGCTCTATAGAAAAACCTCTGGTCGCGGGCGATAGGCCGCGCGGAGCGGACTTCTCTCTCCGATTCACTGAAAATTCGGCGGCGACGCTTAAAAGGAAAAGGTTATTTCTCGCCGGACAGCTTCTGGAACCAGGCGGCGAGGTCCTTTTTCTCCATCAGCCCGACCTGGGTGTGCCGGATGCGGCCCAGTCTATCGAGGATAAAGGTCGTCGGGATGGCGTCGATCGGGCCGTAATCGCGGACAATTTTTGGCGAGGCCAGCGCAACCGGATAGGTCATTTTATTTTTCTGGACGAAGGGCTGAAGCTGCTGAACCGTGAGCTCATCGACCGACACTCCGACAATCTCCAGATTGTTCGTCCGGTTTTGATTGTAAAAATCGATAAAATCGGGAATCTCTGCCCGGCAGGGAGGGCACCAGGTCGCCCAGAAGTTCAGGACGACGATTTTGCCCTTGAGGTCAGCGAGGGAGATCGTTCTGCCGCCGAGGTCCTGGAGCGAGAATGCCGGCGCTAGAGTGCCGGGTTGGATTTGGGCCGCAAGACCAGCGGCCAGGATTCCGACGCATAGTATTGAAAAGCAAGCTTTTTTCACGGCGGAGCTCCTTTTCGAAAGCATAGACTAGAAATTATATGGAATTTGTAGGAATTGTGCAAGGTTCCGGGAGAAATCCGCATGGCGATGAGCGGCCACTTGCGACATCATGTACGAGGTGCAACCGCTCAGGGCCTATCCGACTTGCGATTGACATCTTTTATTCCGGTGCGAGTAAGGGAAGCACGAATCGACCATGGAGGGTTTAGCCTTTCCGAGTCGTTTTTTGAGGGAAACCGGCTCGGAAGCAAGCCGGTCGGCGAAGATGTCCGAGCATTCCGGCTCACCCCCGTAATTAGAAAGCCGGGATGCGAGTTCTGAGCCGCCGAAAAAAATGACGAGGAAACGGCGTGAAAAACCCGGATCGGGAGCGAGGCTTCCCTTAGGAGCACCCTTTACCCCGAGATCTTTTTAAGAAGCCGCTCCCAGTTGCGATCGACCTCTTCCTGCATGGCTTGGATCTGCTCCGGCTTGAGGTGGCGGAATCGTCCTTGAAGCTTGAGATAGTCGTCGATAGGCTTCTTCTCTTGAAGCTTGATGTTGAGGGTGTATTTCTCGCCATGCTCGACTTCGTATAGAGGAAACATGGCGTTCTGGACGACCATCCGGGCGAGCTTGACCGCGTCTTCCGGCCGGCTCTTCCAGCCGGTGGGACAGGAGGCGAAAATATGGAAGAACCGGGTGCCCTTGATATCCTTGGCCTTCTTCACCTTCTTGAAAAGATCTTCGGGATAAGCGATGGACGCCGTCGCCTGATAGGGAATCCGGTGGGCGGCCATGATGGCGTCGATGTCCTTCTTGGGCTGGTCCTTGGGGAATTTGACCGGCGTGGTCGTGGTCCAAGCTCCGGTCGGCGTGGCGCTGCTGCGTTGGATGCCCGTGTTCATGTAGGCTTCATTGTCGTAGCAGGCGTAGATGATATCGTCATTGCGCTCCGCCGCTCCGCTCAGGGCCTGAAGGCCGATATCAAATGTCCCCCCGTCGCCGGCCCAGGCGACAACCGTCGTCTCGTGGTCGCCGATCATGTCCAGACCGGCTTTGACGCCCGTGGCCGAGGAGGCCGCGGTTTCGAAGGCGCAGTGGAAGATCGGAACGCTCATGCACGATTGCGGAAACGGTCCGTCGATGACGGCCCAACAGCAGGCCGGAATGCAAAGGATGGTTTTCGGGCCAAGCGCTTTGAGGACGTAGCGCAGGGCGAGGTTGGCGCCGCAGCCCTGACAGGCCAGGTTCCCGGAGCCGACGTATTCCTCCATGGGGAGGGTGAGGGTCATCTTCTTCGGTTTCTTCATCTCTTCACTCCGATCCAGAGGATGTCGTCCTCGGGTTTGTCGTGCGTCCTCGCGTAATCGACCACTTCGCGGAATGTTTCCGGAGTGATGTCCCGGCCGCCGAGGCCGGCGATGGCGCAAAAAACGGGGACTTCGTCTGTGTACTGATAAAGCGCCGATTTGACCTCCTGGGCGAACATGCCGTGGTGGCCGTAGGAGATGTTCCGGTCGACGACCGCGATCTTCTTGGCCTTGGGCAGGACGCGGCGGCAGTGCTCGAAGGGGAAGGGCCGGAAAACTTTCATCCGGAAATTGCCGACGGCGAGGCCGTCTTTGCGCATCTGGTCGACGGCGACGCGCGCCGTATATCCGGCCGTCCCCGACGAGACGATGATGATCTCGGCGTCGTCACACCTGTATTCTTCGACAAGCCCGAGGTACCGGCCGAAGAGCTTTTCGTATTGGCGGCCCGTTTCTTCGATGAGGGCGGGCGCTTTTTCCATGTCTTTCTGGAGTTTATAGCGGAGCTCGTAATAATGTTCCGATCCCGTCAGTCCGCCGAAGGCGTGCGGCTCGTCCGGCGTCACCCGGGCGACCGGCTTGAACGGCGGGAGATATCGATCGACGATCGCCTGATCAGGGAGGTCGACGACTTCGTAGGTGTGCGAAAGGGCGAAGGCGTCGAGGATGACCATGCTCGGGATGGAAAGGGCTTCCGAAACCTTGAAGGCTTGGATCGTCGTGTCGAGGACCTCCTGGTTGGAGGCGCAGTAATATTGCATCCACCCCGTGTCGCGCTCGCTCAAGCTGTCGTTCTGGTCGGTCCAGATGCTCCAGCCCGGGGCCATGGAGCGATTGATATTTCCCATCACCACCGGAAGCCGCCCGCCCGAAGCCCAATGGAGCATTTCGTGCATCAAGGCCAGCCCTTGAGCCGAGGTGGCCGTGAATGTCCGGGCGCCGGCGAGCG
>Ga0315275_10002247_pt1 | contig 17341 bp, 13 predicted proteins | sample YL17G03_0_MG_FD_205557 | JGI IMG/M metagenome (GOLD analysis project Ga0315275, IMG submission 205557) | Sediment microbial communities from Yellowstone Lake, YNP, Wyoming, USA - YL17G03_0 | ecosystem: Environmental > Aquatic > Freshwater > Lake > Sediment | place: USA: Wyoming | collected...
CAGTATCTACCCTACCGAGGCTGCTTCATCCGAAAAATTGATACCGCCCGGTTCCCCGTGTTCAACACCGAATCACCCGTCCCGGGGGGGGTGCTCGCTTTCGGCGACGCGCTGCACGTCGACACGCACGAGCGGATCATCCGCAAGTACTTCCTCATGAAGGAGGGGACCCCTCTCGATCCGTACGTTCTCGGAGACACCGAGCGCATTCTCAGAAGTACCCCGTTCATACAGGACGCGACGATTGTCGTCATCCCCGTTGCCGAAAGGGCGGATTCGGTGGACCTGCTCGTTGTCACGCAGGATGCGTGGTCGCTCGGCGTGACCGGATCCGTCCGGACCACGGAGCAGTACAAGATCAAACTGTTCGACCGTAACTTCCTTGGTCTGGGTCACACCATCGAAACCGAGTTCGATGTGAGCCGCGGACGATCCCAGGAAGTCGACTTTGCGGGGCTCTACCGCGTTGACAATATTTGGGGATCCTTCATCGACTCCGATCTGAGGTACGTCGATTCGCACCTGGAGAATCGCCCGCAGATCGTGTTCTCCCGTCCGTTCCGAACGGTGGAGATCAACTACGGCGGAGCGCTCGGCGTGTCGCGTGTAGAGGAAAAGGATGCTTCGGCTGTGGTCAGGATCTCGTATGACCAGCAGGACCTTTGGATCGGCCGGGCGTTTCGGGTACATGACGCTCAGTCAGAAGAGAATAGGCGGAAACAGCTCACCGTGTCCGGGAGGGTGACCGTCAAAGATTTCATCAAACGGGGTCCGGTGGATGAGAACACCGACCGATCCCTTCACAATCGGACGCTGATGCTCGGAGGCCTGAGCTGGAGCACCAGCGAGTACCGAAAAGCACTCCTTCTCACGACGTATGGGAATACAGACGATATCAACTACGGGCATCTTGTCAGTTTTACGGGCGGCTACGAAGCGGGGGAGTTTAACAACCGCTGGTACGCCGGTGCACGTGTGTCCGCCGGCGGTTTCGGGAAGATGTTCGGCTACCGCGCGTGGCTCGTCGAGGCCGGAGGATTTTTTCATGGGAGCGATGCAGAGGACGGCGCGGTGCGGCTCAACGTGAGCGGGTTCAGCAGGCTTTCTCCGCCGGGGCGCTACCGGTACCGGTTTTTCTACGGCGTCGATTATCTTGCCGGTTTCGATCGCCAGTCGAACGACCGGCTCGAGCTCAAGGTGGATGCCATCGACACGGATCTCCAGGACAACGAGCGGCTCGCGCTGGGGCTGGAGCCCGTGGCGTTCACGCCGTGGCGGGTGTTCGGGTTCAGATGCGCGGTGTTTGGTTCCGTGAGCGTGGGAAATGTGGGACCCGACCCGGATTCGTTTCTTCGCGGCAAGTACTATTCGAGTTTCGGCGTCGGACTCCGTTTCCACAGCGACCAACTGGTTTTCGGTGCTTACGAGCTGAGGCTGGCCTACGTTCCCAGCGTCCCCGGTGGCGCGTCGGCGACCGAATTCGGTTTTTCGACCGTACGCGAAGTCCACGGAGGGAATTTCACTCCCGGGGCGCCGGAGACGGTTCGTTTCAAATAGGGGCGGGTCGTCGCAAGGAGCGTCGAGGGGAATCCTCGGTGCCCGGGGACCGACAAGAAGCTTCCTGTCGCGGGGCTCGGACTCTCGTGCTATGATCCCTCAGTCCCTCTTCAAACGCGAAGGCAGCGCAGACAGTAATCGCAGGAGGTTCTAACATGGCCGAGACCGTTACCCTCACCATCGAAGGCCAGTCCTATGAGTTTCCCGTCGTGGTGGGGAGTGAAGGGGAGCGGGCCATTGACATCAGCCAACTGCGGGCGAAAACCGGGCACATCACCTACGACCCCGGCTTCGGCAACACCGGCAGTTGCATCAGCAACATCACTTTTATCGATGGCGAGAAGGGGATACTGCGTTACCGGGGCATTCCCATCGAGCAGTTCGACCGACCCGAGCCCAACTTCATCGAAGTGGCCTGGCTCATTATATTCGGGCGGCTCCCCAACCAAGACGAACTGGCCCGTTTCGGCCGGATCCTGACTGAGAATGCGCACCTGGACGAGGCAATGAAACACCATTTCCAGGGGTTTCCGGTCGCCGCGCCACCTATGGCTATGCTTTCGGCGATGATCAATGCCTTGTCGTGTTTTCACCCGGAGTATTTCAAACTCAGCGATGAGAACACGTTTGAAGCCGCCGTTGCCCGGCTTCTGAGTAAGATCCGAACGATCGCCGCCTACTCCTACCGTCGTTCCAAGGGCTATCCGTATATCTACCCCAATCCTTATCTGCGTTATTGCGCCAATTTCCTGCACATGATGTTTGCCATGCCTTACAAGGATCATGTGATTGATTCCGACATCGAGGACGCCCTCAATCTCATTTTCATCCTTCACGCAGACCATGAACAAAACTGCAGCACGTCAACAGTCCGAGTGGTCGGCTCCGGCCAGGCCAACTTGTTCGCCTCGGTGGCCTCGGGCGTATGCGCTCTTTGGGGGCCGCTCCACGGTGGGGCCAACCTGGCGGTCATCAGAATGCTGGAGGACATCTACCGGGGCAATCATAGCCCCGAGGAATGCATCAAGATGGCAAAGGACAAAAGCAGCGGCTTCCGGCTCATGGGTTTCGGGCACCGGATTTACAAAAACTACGATCCGCGGGCTCGCATCCTGAAGACCGTGTGCGACCGGGTGCTGACGAAGCGCCATATCGACGACCCGCTGCTGGACATCGCCCGCAAGCTGGAGGAACTGGCGCTGAAGGACGATTACTTTGTCGAACGAAAGCTATATCCCAACGTTGATTTCTACAGCGGTATCATCATGCGGGCCGTCGGTATCCCCACCGAGATGTTCACGGTGATGTTTGCCATCGGCCGGCTGCCGGGGTGGATCGCCCAGTGGCGGGAACAGGAACACGACCCGGACACCCGGATCGCTCGACCGCGGCAGATCTATACCGGGCCTACGATGACCGATTACGTACCCATGGAGCGGAGAGAATAGACCGGTTCGGGTGCCAGGGCGCACCCGGCGTGATCGCCTTGTGTTTCGAATCCTGTTCAGGAGGAAGCATGAAGAGAGTCGGTATCATCGGCAGCGGGAACGTAGGCGCCAACACGGCGTTCTTCATCGCGGAGAACCGGACCGCCCATGTGACCCTCGTGGACATCCGACAAGGGCTTTCCACCGGAAAGGCCCTGGACATGATGGAAGCGGGTCCCATCCGTGGTTACGGCAGCCGGTTGACGGGGGCGGATGACATCACCGCCATCAGCGGCCACGATGTGGTCGTTCTGGCCGCCGGCCGTGTCCGCAAGCCAGGTGAGAATCGCATCGACCTGTACCTTGATAACTCGAAGATCGTCACCCAGCTCTGCGCGCGGATCCGTGAGCTGGCCCCGTACGCCGTGGTCATTAATGTCGTCGAACCGGTGGACTCGCTCACGTTGCTGGCTCAGGAAACCCTGGGTTTCCATCGCTTCAAGGTGTTGGGGGTGGGCGGCAACCTGGACGGCACGCGCTTGCGCTACCTGGTCAGCCAGGCGGTGGGTGTCTCGCCGCGTGAGGTGAGCGGTCTCGTTATCGGCCCGCACCGCCACAGCATGCTCGCGCTCAAGGACACCATCCGGGTGTCGGGCGTGCCAGCGGTGTTCTTTCTAGGGGAGGAGCGCCTGAACGCTCTCATCGAGGAGATGCGTGGGGCCGGCGACACGATCCTCGAGATGGCGCAACACTCAACCTCGTACTGGGCGCCCAGCGCCGCCACAGCCCGGCTGGTGCACGCGCTGGTTGTCGACACCCGGACGGTGATGTCCGTTTCGGTCCGGCTGGAGGGAGAGTATGGCGTGACGGGCTTGTGTGTTTCCGTCCCGGCCGTGATTGGGATCGATGGCGTGCAGCGGATCGTGGATGCCGGCCTGAGTGATTCTGAGCAAACCGCATTCCTGGCGGCCACCGCCGAGCTGCGGGCAGTCGTCGAACAGGAAAAAGCCCGACTGGTGGCGCGTTAAAGGAGGGGACCAATGGCGCGGAAGAAAGTCAGCATCCTCGGCGCAGGTAACGTGGGCGCCACGGCGGCTTACTACATAGCGGAGAAAGTTATCGCCGATATTGTCATGGTGGATGTGGCCGAAGGATCCACCCGGGCGAAGGCCCTCGACTTTCTCCACGCAGGACCGATGCGGGATTACGACGTGGCCATCGTGGGCTCTGGCGATGTCGCTGCCATCGCCGACAGCGACGTCGTGGTCATCACTGCGGGCATGCCGCGCAAGCCCGGTATGGACCGCATGGATCTCCTCAAGGTGAACGCCGACGTCGTGAAGGGGGTCTCGCGCAAGATTGCCGAGCACGCTCCCAACGCGGTGGTGATTGTCGTCACCAACCCCCTGGATGTCATGTGCCACGTGGCGTTGCGCACGACCGGCTTCGATCTGCGCCGGGTGATGGGCATGGCTGGGATTCTGGACGCCACGCGCTTGCGCTACTTCGTGGCGGATGCCGTCGGGTGCTCCCTCGCCGATGTGGACGCCATCGTTCTGGGCGGACACGGTGACCAGATGGTCCCCTTGCCGCGCTTCACCACCGTGGCGGGAATTCCCATCACCAAGCTCATGGACCCTGCGACGATCGGCAAACTGGTTGACCGTACACGCAAAGGGGGCGCGGAAATCGTTTCCTACTTGAAAAGCGGCTCAGCCTATTACGCGCCGGCAGCGGCCGTGGCAGAAATGGTGGAAGCGGTGGTCACCGACCGCAAACATCTGGCACCATGTGCCGCGTACCTGCGTGGGGAGTACGGCATCGAAAACTTGTTCATCGGGGTACCGGTAGTGTTGGGGCGTAACGGCGTGGAACGCATCGTGGAACTGGATTTGTCAAAAGAAGAACACCGTCAGCTGAGCGCCAGCGCCGAGGTCGTCCGCCAGGGGGTGGCGGAGCTGGATACGTTTTTCACTCTCAAGTAACAAGGCCGGCGCCGCGATGTAGATCTCATAGAAGGCACAGGTGCATTGGGATGGGCGATAGCGGCTGCAAAATAACCGCGCTTTCCTTGTCGGAGCGTGTTGACATTCAAGAAATAAGGTGTAACTTACCTGTGGGATGAACGAACAACCATCACAACAACGAAATCAGGTACTGGATTGGCGGTGGCGCTGGCGAGAGACCGCGCTTCTGCCGATGTAAGCCGTTACAGTTTATCGAAACAAAAGGTGGAATCGCGGAGAGAGCGTTCCACCTTTTTCATTTGTCCCCATTTCTGAAGATCGTGGAAACCTCCTCTGGCGGCCTCTCCCACCTCAGTGCTGCAACGCGGGCCCTAGGAGGTCATCATGCGACGCAAGTTCACACTCGACGAGAACGAAATACCCACGGCGTACTACAACATTCTCCCCGATTTGCCCACGCCGCTCGATCCGCCGCTCCATCCCGCCACAAACCAGCCAGTAGGCCCTGGGGATCTCGCTCCCATTTTTCCGATGGGATTGATCATGCAGGAAGTCAGCAACGAACGCTTTCATGACATTCCTGCTGAAGTGCAGGAAGCCTATGCAATGTTCCGGCCGACTCCGCTGATCCGGGCGACTCAGCTGGAAAAAGTGCTCGATACGCCGGCGCACATCTTCTACAAGTACGAAGGGGTGAGTCCGGCCGGAAGCCACAAGCTCAATACTGCTCTCGCGCAGGCATACTTCAACAAGCGGGAAGGGATCAAAAGGCTGGCCACAGAGACCGGAGCAGGGCAGTGGGGAAGCGCATTGAGCTTTGCGTGCAATTACTTCGGTCTGGAATGCAAAGTCTACATGGTTCGGATAAGCTACGACCAGAAACCGTATCGGCGTTCGATGATCCGCACCTGGGGAAGTGAAATTGTGGCAAGTCCAAGTGCGGATACAAACGTGGGGCGCACAATCCTTGAAAAGGATCCGAGGTCGAGAGGGAGCCTCGGAATTGCGATCAGTGAAGCAATCGAAGATGCCGTCACGCATGAGGATACCAAGTACTCACTGGGCAGTGTGTTGAACCACGTACTCCTCCACCAAACAATCATCGGATTGGAGGCGAAAAAGCAATTGGAGAAAGCGGGGGAGTATCCTGATGTCGTGATTGGATGCGTTGGAGGCGGCTCCAATTTTGGGGGGATCGCATTGCCCTTCATCAGAGACCGCATCGGCGGGAAAAAGGTGCGGGCGATAGCCGTCGAACCTTCTTCGTGTCCTACGTTGACCAAGGGGGAGTACCGCTATGATTTTGGTGACAACGCGAAAATGACCCCTCTCATCCCGATGTACACACTTGGTCATGACTTTATGCCCCCGGCCATTCACGCCGGAGGATTACGTTATCACGGTATGTCACCCATCATCAGCAGGCTGTACAAAGATAAACTCATTGAGGCGCAGGCCTACGAGCAACAAGAGGTGTTCGAGGCTGCAGTTCTCTTTGCGCGCACGGAGGGGATCATCCCGGCTCCGGAATCTTCCCATGCCATCAAGGCCGCGATCGAAGAGGCGCACAGGGCGAAAGTTGAGGGGACGAAGAAGATCATTCTCTTCAACCTCAGTGGTCATGGGCATTTCGATATGAGTGCCTACGATGCGTTCCTCGATGGTAAGTTGAACGGCGATGGATCGACTCGCGCCTGAAAAGCGGATGGATCGATTGTCGCTCCGCCATTTCCTTTTGAGCAGAGACCACTGTGTCTGAAGATGAACGGATGCTTGTCCGGAAGGCTCACCCGACCCTGGCGAGAGTATGCGTGGCCGGAATTCGTTGAAAACGATCCCAGGGCCACGGTCGCAAGAGCGCAGTGGGGCGGGCTGGTCTCGATGATCGAGCACCCCAAGCTCCACGCCCGCCGCAATCTCTGTTTGCAGAATCCCACCCCCTGGCGCTAGTATCCGGGTTGAAATCAATGCCGGAGTGGCGGAATGGTAGACGCAGCGGACTTAAAATCCGCTGGAGTTAAAAGCTCCGTGCCGGTTCAAGTCCGGCCTCCGGCACATTTTCTTGCTCGCGTGCGAACCTTCTCGTGTATCGCACCCGGCAACGTCAGCATGCCAGTTGGCACTCGCATGCGAATCTCCCGGCGACCGCACTCTACCACGCGACCGTACCTGCGGACCCGCGCGTCTGAACGTTCCCACGCAAAGTGTCCGCGCAAGCCCGTGCTTACGCCGAGAGACTACATCTCAATCCCTACGAATATCTTTAGCGCAAACGCAGCCAGAACCGAGTAGAAGAGGAATATCACGATCCAGTGGACATGCCAGCCGAGGAGCCAGTGCGAGGCGGGCGGATACTCCACGCGGATCCGTTGGAAGGGCGATTCGGGAGGAATCGGCGGTAGCCCTGGGTGAAGAAGCGGTTCGAAAAGTGCCGTGGCTCGTCGCTCGTTCCCGATCATGCGGTAGGTGCTTTCGGCGACGAGCGGGAACGAGTACGACGCGCCTTTTGCGTAGAGGGTGACTTGAGGCATCCCGCCGGCATCGACGAGGATCTGCCAGTCCGTTTCGCGCGTGACGGCGTCGCGAACCGGTTTCCCTCGCGGGGTGGCACCCCCCTCGATGTGGACTTCAACGGCGGTCTCAAAAGGATCGAGTCCCTCCTTCAGTTGCACCGAGAGCAGCGCCGTCTCGCCGGGGGTGAGATAGGAGCGCGAGTACCGTTGATCGAGCTGTGTAAAGACGATGGCCACAGGAACGACCATGATGAGAAACGGGACGAAGATGGTTCCCAGGTAAACGAAGTTATACTCGAGGGCGCCGCCGAGCCCCCGAAAGATCAAGACAGGGTCGTCCTGATAGAGGCGCATCTCGAGGATCCGCGCCTTCAGACGATCCTTTGTCCGTTTGATCGTCTTCTGGCTCGAGGTGATCTTGAAAACGTACGCCATCCCGATGCCGGTCAACACGGAAAGCCACACGAGCTGAAGCGTGTGGTGGGTCCTCCCGAAGGGAAGAACCAGCACGTCGACGATGTGTGTGATGACAGTAGCTGTGGCGTCCATGGATTAACCTTTTTCGACCGCGAGCACCTCGACATCGAGATCGCCCGATACGAGCGCCCTCGAACGCAAACGGAAGTCGCCCGTAAGAACTCGACTCACGAAATGTACCCTAACCCTTCGAGCTTGTTCTTGATCTCCTCGTCGGATCCCGCGTCCTCAACCGCAGCAAGCTCCTTTTCGAGCACGTGGACGACAAACTCGTCGACGGTGGCGTACCCGGATAGCTTCGCGATTTTCTTCACTCTCTCGAAAAGATCTTTATCGAGTTTTATCTTGGGGTCTCCGAACATCATTTCTCCTTAGTCTTCTGTTTTGGGGGCCACTCGAAAAGCGGCCGCCCGATCACGTTCTTTGGCGGCTTGACGCCGTAAAGCGTCAGTATCGTCCTGGCGAAATCGGTAAGCGCAGGGTCCGTAACGAGAAGCGGCCGGTTGGCGAGAAGAACCCCGGGGACGACCTCAGCGGCCATGCAATGATCTCCGGTCCACTTCGCGAGATTGGGCGTGAGAATTCCCCTCGAGAACGTGCCGAGCGCCGACTCGTCGCTGCACCGATACCCGCGGTCGTACCCCACGATGAGATCCGGAGCGGTCTCAGCCATCTTTCCGTGGTAGACGTCTTTTCGGCGGTAGACTGCTTTGACGACCTGGAGTCCCGTATTCGGATCGCGGTAGGCGAGAAGTTTGTCGCGGATCTCATCGACGAGCGCGTCGTACTCCTCGCCGGGTTTGACCACGCCCTCCGCATCGCGTCCCCTCAGGTTGATATAGAGCCCGTTGATCCCGAGTCCAAACGCCCGCGTCCGCCGCCAGAAGACGTTTCTGAGCAGAGGTTCGCTGCCGATGTTCGACTCATCGAGCAGGGAGATGTACCCGTTCTGGTGGAGCCAGGAGTTGAGGTTGAACTTGTAATAGAACGGCGCGAACCCATGGTCGGACATGACGATCAGAATGGCATTCTTCGGGATCTTCTGTCTGACGGCGCCGAGGACGCTATCCACTTCTGCATAGTAGTGTTCCGTCTGATGCATGTACCGCCCGGTCTTTTCGGTAAACGCAGGGTGCTTCGGATCGATGTTTTTCCACAGCATGTGGGTCGTCTGGTCCAGCGTGGAGAAATAGAAGAACAGAAGCCCCCCGCGGTAGTCTTCGAGTATGGCATCGAGCATGCGCAAACGCTCGTTGAACACCATATCGGCCTGATGGATGAACTCCGTGTCGTCGAAAACTCCCCACTCGAGGGCCTTCGTGTCTTCGGGCATCCCCTTTGTGGAGTAGTACCCGATCTTTTTGTAGAGTTCCTTCGCAAAGCTCGGCGGCATCGAAATCGGGAGCGCCGGGTCAGCCGGATTGATGTTGATGGGGTACGCGTAGAGCATGAAATACGGGGACAACGATTTGAGATAAAAACGAGTGATCCCCGAGAGCTTCTTGAAGGGCCCCAGAACATCGAACTTGACCTCGATCCAGTCACTCCACTGACCCTCTCCGATGAGGATCACTTTCTTATCGACGGTGATTTTCGCCGCTTTGTTCTCAGCGTCGATGGCCACGGTGAACGGCCGCTCGAGGGTCGGTTTGTCGACATATAGCGTGTTTTGCGGGCCGAAGAACGCGGTGTCGACGTGTTTGTTCTCGACGCGAACGGGAATCACCTTTCCTCCCGAAACATCCAGCGACGCGAAGGAAGGATCGTCCGTAAAAAACGAGAACGTTCCATACGTTCCGAGCAGATCGGGCGTCCCGATGTCCGACGTGGAGGTCCCTTTGCTCTTCACCGGGGGAAAGTTCGCCGGGATACGAAAGATGAGGTAGGGGATACCCTTTCGATCCAGCATCTGCCAGAACGCTTCGCCTCTCCGCAGGAGTTCCACACGCCCTTTGGACAGCGGGATGACGAATCGGCCGAGCTTCATTGTTCTCTTCGGACTTTCGACGGCCGATTCGGAGAAAACCGGCATGTAGGTGGTGTGATCGCAGTGGATGAAGTCGAAGATCCCGTGACCGCCGGGGTCCATCCCCGTGATGAAGTTCGACCACGCGACGGGGCTTTGCGGGGGAGTGCTCGTCGTGAGCGGCGAGTACGAGCCTTCACGCATGAGCGCTTCGAAGTTGGGCATCAACCCCTTTTCGACGAATTGCTGGAGAAGCTGCGGGTCCATTCCGTCGACCCCGAGTATGACAACGCTTTTCGCACCGGAGAGCGGGACGGGTTTCCTCGCGCACCCGGAGGTAAACACGACGAGCCCGACGAACGCGCTCAAAGCGCAGAAGACGAAGAGGGACCTGACGTCGCGTATCATAGGAGCGTCCTTCCCGTCATGTGCTCCGGCGCATCGATCCCAAAAAGATCGAGCACGGTGGGCCCGAGGTCGATGATCCGCGGATCGGTACGGGCGAGTGGTCTGTTCGAAAAAAGAATTCCGGGGACCTTTTCCGGGTCGATGCAGTGGTCTCCGCTCCAGCTCCGGGTGTTATCCTCGATGACCGCCGGCGTGACAAGCCCCCGCGCGCAGTCCCACGAGACGCGGTACCCTTCGGCGAAACCGACGAGGAGATCGGGACCGTCTTTCCGGTAGGGACCCGTGAATTCTTTTTCAACGTCGATCACGCGGTTGATCGCCCGGGTTTCCGAAGGCTCATCCGTGATCGCAAGGAGCCTCGATGCGATCTCGTTCTTGAGGGGATCCGCCTCGGTGCGGTCGACGATTCCCTGGCGCTCGCGCCCCTTCAGATTGAGAAAGATCCCGCCGAGCCCGACCGCGTAGGCCTTCGTTCTTGTCCAATCGACGCCCTCGAGATATTCGCCGGGGAGCCTTCCGGGTTTGAAAACGAGATACCCGTTTTTGTAGAGCCACGAGTTGAGGTTCACCCCGCGCTTGAACGTTTTGAACCCGTGGTCGGACATGACGAATAACGCTGTCTTGCGGTCGATGCGCTTGAGCGTCTCGCCGAGGAGTTCGTCCATTTTGCGGTACATCTCGAAGAGCGCCTCTTTGTAGTTCGTTGTGTCCTTGCCCGTGTTCGCCGGATGGTGGTCGTCGAGATACCTGAAACACATGTGCTGGACACGATCGCTGATATCGAACACGCAACAGACGAACCCCTTGCGAAGCTTTCTCAACGCGTGGAACCACATCTTCTTTCGTTCTTCGTGGTGGAGGTACGCCTGCTTCAAAAACCCGTCCTCGTCGAGCACCCGTTCGTTGACAGCCCACGTGTCCTCGGCAAGCCCGAGCGTGGCGTACGGTCCGAGGAGCTTTGCGAGATACATCGCATAAAAAGCCGGGTGCGAGATCGGCATCGCGGGTTTTTCGGGGTCGATGTGGATCGGGGTCATGTACATCCCGAACTCGCCCTCAAGACGCGTGATATAGAAGCGGACGATCCCGTTGAGCTTGATGTTGGCCGCCGCTTTGAACGTGAGATGGACCCACGGGGAATACTCGCGTTCTCGAAGATGAAACGACTCGCCGTCCACGTGGATCGTTGCGCGTTTCTTCTTGGACGACACCGAAATCTCCATGGGAATCTCGATGGGTTTTCGATCGAGCGGGCTCTGGGGTCCTGGGATCGTGGTCTTGATTTTTCTCCCGTTTTTCCCGAGCGGGACGACCAACCCGCCGATCTCGACATCGGAAGGCGCCTGCGAAAAATACGTGAACGAGCCTTGCGTTCCGCGGAGGTCTGGAACATCCATCCCGGAGAGGATGATCCCGTTGATCTTCTCGGGTGGAAAGGTGATGGGGACTCGAAGCACGGTGGAGAAGACGCCGTAGTCGCCGAGGATCTTCCAGAAGCTCACGCTCTTTCTCAAGAAACGGACGCCGCCCCTTTTTGTGGGAATTCTGAACGGACCGATCCGGAAGAAACGGCTCCCTCCATAGACGCTCGATGACGAGAGACGGGGGAGATACGTCCGCGGATCGCGGGAGAGAAAATCGAAGATCCCATGACGCGAGGCATCGGTCCCCGTGGCAAAGGACGACCACGCGACAGGGGACATCGCGGGTGTCGAGGTGGCGAGACGGTGATAATACCCCGACTGGCGGAGCCCGGAGAAGTAGGGGAGCTCACCGGCTTCCATCATCCTCTCGCAGATCACCGGGTCGAGACCGTCGAGCCCGAGGATCACGACTCTGTCGGCTTTCGCCTTTCGCGGCGGTCTCTTGCGTCTGAGCGACCGCCACGCCATGCGTATCGGAAACGTGAATAGCGCAACGAATGCGGTGAAAAACGCGATGATGACGGTGAGAAAAGACGTGAGGAGCGCGAAGCCTGCTCCGGGGCCGATGTACGCGTGTGCGAGCGCAGGAGCGGCGAGGAGAGCAACTGCAGCCGTCAACAAAACCCTGCGGCTACGGACCGACATCGATGCTCCTCAGGATCATCCACGGCACCTCGACGATCTCGAGGTCTTTCGACGGATCGACGAGGTCTTCGCGAAGAGCGAAGAAAAACGCATTGTCCCAGGTGTGCATCCCCTGAAGCCGCCGTTCGCCGACCACGAAGGGCGCCCCGACTTTCCCTTTCATATCATATCCATTATGGGGGATCAACAGAAGCTCGGGTCCTTCGGCGGCGTGAGGGCCCGTGTAGACCTCGGCGGCGTCGAACACGCGGCGGACGATTTTCTGGCCGCTCCCATCCGTCACCGACTCGAAAAGCTGTGTCAGCTCGCGTTTCAAACCGGCGACGTCCTTTTCTTCGACGCGGCCCTTCGTGTACCGGCCGCGCTGGTGGATGTACACACGGGCGGGATCGAGCGCAAAGGCTTTCGAGTCGCCGGTGATCGCGGAGAGTGACGCCGGACCAGCCCCGTCGAACGTCAAGTAGCCGTGCGTCTGGAGGATCGTATTGATGTAGACCTCTTTTTTGGCGCCGCAAAAGCCGTGGTCGGAGAGAAGAAAAAAGTTCTCCGCCGAGTCTTCGCGCTGGAACTTGTCGAACACATGGCCTATGAAAGCATCCACCTTCCGGTAGTAGTCAAAGAAGTCGGAGTGGTGAGGATGCGACTCGTCCTCGTACGCGTCCCAGGCAAAATGATGCAGCCTGTCTGTTCCGGTGAGGACAACTTCCATGAAGCTCCACGGCTCGGTTCCCCAGATTTCGTCGAGGACTCGTTTGCGTGCCTCGAGGAGAGCGCCCAGGTCGGAGAAAAGCCTCTGAGGGTTGTCGCGGCACTTCGCGGTGTCGACGTCGATCGTGTACCCGTTTCTCGCGAGCATCGCGAGGTAGCTTTTCGGGTAGACCGCCTTGTCGATATCGATCGACACGAACCCCGAGATGAGGACGCCGGGGATCTCGCGGGCGGGATACGTCGACGGCTGGTTGATGACGACGCTTCGTCCCCCCGTTTTTCCCACGAGGTCCCAGATAGTCTCTGTCTTGAGGTCACGGAAGGAAGGGAAGCGCAGGTCGTAGCTTCCTTCCTTGAGGTCGGTGAAACCGAAGATGCCGTGCTCTCCGGGGTTTTTGCCCGTCATGAACGTGGACCAGCTCACCGACGAGATTTCGGGGAGCGTAACGGTCATGGGGCGGAGCGTCCCCCGTGAAACAATCGCGGCGGTCCGCGGCATCACGCCTTTCTCCATCATCGACTGGAGCAGCGTGCACGGCACCCCGTCGAGACCGACAACGCACGCCTTCTTCCGTTTTCGACCGAAGAGTTTGATCGCCATAGTGACCGCTTGCTGCAACGCGCTACATGCCGGAGCTTGCTAGATGTACCCGAGATCTTTGAGCCGCGCCTTGATCTCTTCTTCCTCTTCTTCGGAGTAGTCGCTCCCGGCGCCGGCGCCGGGGATATAGTTCATGAGCTCGAGCGTGCGAACGATCTTGTTGACGCTTTCTTCGACGGATTCCTTGTCCGTCTCGACGATGACTTCGGGGTTCTCGGGCGGCTCGTAAGGATCATCGACACCCGTGAAGTGCTTGATCTCGCCGGCCAGGGCTTTCTTGTACATCCCTTTGATGTCGCGCTCTTTGAGTTCGTCGACCGGCGCCTTGACGTAGACTTCGACAAACCGCTCGTGCCAGTTCCGGACTTCGTTCCGTATTGCTTTGTACGGGGAGATCGCGGCGCCGATCGCGACGACGCTGTTTCGCGAGAGGAGCTTCGCCACGTACCCGATCCGGCGGATGTTGGTGTCCCTGTCCTCTTTGGAATACCCGAGCCCTTTGCTCAGGTGTTCTCTCACTTCGTCGCCGTCGAGGACCTCTACGTTCATCCCGCGCTCGAGGAGGATCTCCTCGACGCGCCGCGCGAGTGTGGATTTGCCCGAGCAGGGAAGACCGGTGAACCACAGCGTGAAGCCCTTCATGATGCCTCCTTAGACTATGCGTCCGATCATCTCATCGGGCACGGGGATCCCGAAGAAATCGAGTATCGACGGCGCGACGTCGTATATCGACACCGTTCTCCGCTCGCTCGATCCCGGCCGGTCGCTCCTCTGCCAGATGAATATCCCTTCCTGCGCGTGGTTCGCGTCGTCGGGGCCCGTGTCGTTTTCGAAAATGTGGAGGGCCCGGTTGCCGATCGTTCCCGCGCTCCGCCAGTCGAGGTCGCCCAGGTGGACGATGAGATCGGGCGGTATGTTGGCGCACACTTTATAGATTTCTTCGGGAAAAAACACCTTTGTCCCGATCGGTTTTCCGTTCTCGTCGGGGATCGACTCGATCTTTTGTTTGAGCGCCCGGCGAAAGGTCTCGTAATCGTTTGCGGGGATCGTCCCCTGGGGCTCGCGCCCTTCCACGTTCAAGAACACTCTCGCGTAGTAGCCCCCTTCACCCCACACCTTTGTGTTCGGCCAGTCGATGTTCTCCGTCTTGAGCGCGATGGGTGTCTCGGGGTAGTCCTTGACCTTCAGAAGCCCCTCGCGGATGAAGAACTCGTTGATGCAGATCCCCCCCTTCATCCCTTTGGCTCCGTGGTCCGAGACCACCATGACCGACGTGTCCGCGGGGAGATCGTTCAGGACTCTCCCGATTTCTTTGTCCATGTAGACGTAGTAGTCGTGTATCACGTTTTCGTACGTGTTGCCCGGTTCGTAGAGACGGTGGCTGCGGTCGCCGTACCGCCAGAACCCGTGGTGGATCCGGTCGGGACCCATCTCGACCATCATCGCGAAATCCCACTCGTTGTGCGCGAGCAGGTGGCGGAACACTTTGAAACGCCGCTCGGTCATGGTGTAAATCTGCTTGAGGAGCCACTCCTTGTCGGTGGTTCTAAACTGTTTTACGTCGATGATGTAATCGCCGTCGGCCACGTGGTCGATCGTCGCTTTGAGATCCGACGGGTACGTGTAGTCGAGTTCTTTATTCGGCGTGAGAAAGTCGCAGACCATGATCCCCTTGAGCGGTTTGGGGGGATAGGTGAGCGGTATCCCGAGCAGGATCGACGCTCGCCGGTGGCGCGAGAGATGGTTCCACACCGTCTTCGCCTTGATGTACCCCGCGTTGGTCGTGTAGAGGTCCTCGTAGCCGTATGATTTCCGGTTGCGAAACCCGTAGACGCCGAGCATCCCCGGGTCCTGAGAGGTCATCATCGACATCCACGCGGGAACGGTGATCGGCGGGACCGTGGACACGAGGTTTCCGTAGACCCCGCCGGTTACGAGCTTCTTGATGTTGGGCATATCGTCGAGCCACGCGTCGTAGACGAGCTGTGGCGTCGCGCAGTCCAGACCGATGATCACGAGTTGTTCTGACATGACGATCGAGCTCTCCCTGGCTACCGGGTGGGGTTTTCGGACGCCGTTGCGTAGTACTTCTCGAGGATCTCCGCGACCTCGCGGCGTGTGAACTCGTCCGGGAGCGCTTCGCCCGCCCTGAGAAGTTCGCGGACTTTTGTCCCGCTCAGGTTCATGTGTTGCGATTTGTCGTGCGCGCAGGTTTTGAGCGAGGCCATCCCCTGGCACTTCTTGCAGTAGAACGCGTGGTCGAACATGATCGGCGTGATTTCGAGCTCGCCCGGTTGGAATTCGTAGAATATCTCCTGAGCGTCGTACGTCCCGTAGTAGTTGCCCACGCCGGCATGATCGCGACCGACGATGAAATGGGTGCACCCGTAGTTCTTGCGGACGATCGCGTGAAAAATCGCCTCGCTCGGCCCGGCGTACCGCATTGCGAAGGGAAGTATCGAAAGGGCCACACGGTCCCTGGGGAAGTAGTGAGCGATCATTGCCTGGTAGCACTGCAAACGGACATCAGCCGGGATGTCGTCTTTCTTCGTCTCGCCCATGATCGGGTGGATGAGAAGACCGTCGACGGCCTCGAGCGCGCACTTCTGGAGATACTCGTGCGCGCGGTGTATGGGGTTACGCGTCTGGAAGGCGACGATCTTTTTCCATCCTTTTGCGTCGAAGAGGACGCGAGTTTCTTTGGGTTCGAGGAGATAATGGGTGAACCGCTCGTCGTCGATCACTTTCTTGACGAGCGTGATTCTTCCCCCTACGTATGTGTTCGGAACGCTCTGAAGGTACTGGACACCCGGGTGCGCGGCATCGGTCGTGAGGAGCACACGCTCAGCCTCGCGCGTGTGGTCGACCGTGTAGATGTCGTCGACGTCGATAACGCCGATCAACTCGCCGTCGTCGGTACGAAGCGCGGCTTTGAACGGCGGTCTCTTCGTGGCAAGGGCGGCGTTCTTGAGAGAGAGCGTGATGGGTATCGTCCACGCGAGCCCGAGGGGAAGTCTTCGTCTTTCGAGGACGTTTTCGTAGTCGTCCCGTGTCATGAACCCCTCGAGGGGGCTCATCGCGCCGTTGGCGATGAGACCCGCATCGGATGTCTCGCGCCGGTTCAGATCGAGCGCCGGGAGAGCTTTGATCTCCTCGAGAATCGCCTGACGTTCGCTCTCGTCTGCGTACCGGTTGACCAGCCGGCCACCGTGGGGTCTAATCATGGACGCATAACCTCCGTGGATGGCGAACCGCCGTGGGTTCGAACTGTCTCATCCGCCGCCCGGAACCGCGTTCGATCTAGTCCAGGTACCCGAGGTTGCGGAGTTTCTGTTTCAGGCTTTTGAGCTCATCGGCCGTGAACTCCTCCCGGTTCTCCGAGCCCTTCTCGCTCAGGACGTCGCGGAGGACGTACACGATGAAGTCCGTGGCCGAGTCGAAACCCGACTCCCCAATCAGTTGCTGTATTTTAAGATACAGCGGCCGGGGGATCTTGATCGTCACCTTGTCGTTCTTCATTGGGGGCTCCAGAGTGACTCTCGTCGAGTCGTCGTCGAGACCTCATCCACTGCTCGCTGAGCTATGATTGTAGTATTATAAGAGTGTCGCGGCGGGGGTGCAACCCCAAACTTGCCGGCGACATCCGCG
>Ga0315275_10002248_pt1 | contig 17334 bp, 12 predicted proteins | sample YL17G03_0_MG_FD_205557 | JGI IMG/M metagenome (GOLD analysis project Ga0315275, IMG submission 205557) | Sediment microbial communities from Yellowstone Lake, YNP, Wyoming, USA - YL17G03_0 | ecosystem: Environmental > Aquatic > Freshwater > Lake > Sediment | place: USA: Wyoming | collected...
ATAAGGATGCAGGTCCTGCCATATTCAACCCCTTCATCCCAGGGGGCATCGCAGGAACTTTCGATAACAGCCAACTTCTCCGTCCTTTTTACCAAGTCAACGGCATATTCCGAGACAACGCCGAGCAATCCTGACGCCCCTATAAGGGTGTTGCCTGCAGAGCAAAGGTCCCTGAACAACGCAAAGGTTTATTTCTCGATAGGCAACCAAACGATGGGATCAGGCGATTTCATCCCTTTGGGGGAAAGCAGGGCAGGCATCCGCGCAGACACAACGATGTCCGACGGCACGCCAGGAACATTATATTACGGAGTCTATTCAGCCCCGATAGACATCAGCTACAACAACTCATGCGCAATAATAAAGGCGGAATTCAGGGCAGAGTCCGATGATCCTGATCAGGATATAGGCAATGCGGTTTCCACGCAGGAGGTCTGCTTCGGATCTCCCTCAATGCCGAACATGCTGACTTACCTTATCACAAGCGAGCTTCTGCAGATGAGCCCAAGCAACCCGATCTGCGTCCCGTTTTTGCTGCTCATCATACTGGCAGGAGGGGCATTCTATTTCAGGGGAGGCAGCATGGTCCATCTTCTGGATTTCTCACAGCCAAGGCTCCCGAAGCTGTATGACATGAAGTTCAAGTTCGGGGGATACGGATGGCACGGCTCCTTCGCAGAGGCAACGAAAGCTGCAGTTTCAGAGCTGAAGAAAATGCAGAAACGCCTCAAGCCGGCGGAGAGGCAGGACATAAAGGATCTCCTCAAAATGCTGAAGAAGGACGAGACGGGATTGGCAGGGATCCTTGCGTCAGGGCGGCTTGCCGGCATGAGCATGGCAGAGCTTAAGGAACTTATGAAGAAGAAGGGGACAGACCAGGCTTACAGCGATGTAAGAAGCTATATCATAAACAATAAGGAAATAGATCCCCTCTCAAAATCAGTTTTGCTCGGTAAGATGAAGGTTTTCCTTGAGGGAAGCGCGAAAACCGAATTCGGAAAGTCGAACGTGAGGGACCAGAGGGGCATGCACAAGGTGGTCAAGGGCGTATTGGGAGGCCTGCAAAAAGGGAACATGATGAGCGTTCTGCTTGCGCCGATGAAATATGTTGCAAGGGCAGCCAGCAAATCCGAGGAAGCATACAACAAGGGCATCCTTGAAACGAAGTTTGTTGCACAGGATTCCAAGATGTTCGAGACATTCAACGAGCCATTCTTCCAGTTCATACAAAGGCTGAATGCAGGAAGCTATCTCCTGAGGCCGGTCTTCAACATGTATTTCCTGGCCCTTCCAGGGAAAAAATGGAAGGATGCATTAAGGCAAAAGAAAGAATGGGAATGGGCAAAGAATCTTATTGGCCTAAATGCCATTGACAGGGAGGATGCATACGGAAGGATTTCTCCCGAGGCAAAGAGGAGGACAGTCCCGAAAATGATAGAGGCGATAGACAGGGAGAACACGACATTCATAGTCGCAGGGATGCTTGACAAGGTCCTGAACGACAAAAATTTGGTTAAGGCACTGAATCTTTCAGACAAGGATACGCTGCTGATGCTCAATGCGCTCAAGGGAACGGATGTCATGAATGTCATGGGCCTTGACCAGAGGGTAAGGGTCCTTTCCGAAGTCCTGAAATATTTGGAAAAAACAGATTCCAAAAGCAGCGCTCTTCTGAAGGATTTGGCAAACGTAATAAATTATGGCAAGAATGATACAAACAAGGGAAAGGATGATCAGGGTAATGACATAAGCCTAAATTTTGGAAAATCGTCAAAATACCTGGCGCTTGCCGAGCAGGTTTTCGGTAAAAACAGCAAGGAGTATTCCTATTTTAGCAAGAGAGTTTCATTGATTGAGGAAAGGGACAAGGAGATGAAGGACAGGGGAACAGTAGTCCAGAACATAGTCTGCTGGAAGCTCAACAATGATTTGGATGCGTTTGCGAAGAAATACGGGGTTGAAAGGACCGCATTCAGGAGCGACATCGCATACCTTAACGGATCCTCAAGGTTCATGGTGGGGGAGACCTTCTACAGCCTTGCCAAGGTAAGCAAGAACAACGCTTCCCTGGCAAACGCATTCGGGATGGTCTACCTTGAGCAGATCTACAACAACTACGGGTTCCTGCCGAATAGCAAAGAGCAGATAAAGGCAATACTGAAGAATGCCGATGACATTGCGGTGAAATACCTCCCTCCGAAGCAGATCAAGGATTATGCCAGGCTGAGCGACGCGACACTGGACAGGATGGCGGCCAACCTTTCGCAGGCGATGGGCCTTGCTAACAAGGTCGCAAAGAACATGATAGACGAGCGCGAGCTGAACAAGCTCAATCCTGAACTCAGGAAGCTTGCGGAAAGCGGAAACTACCTCATATTCTTCAACGCAAGGGCCCTGAAGCAGGAAATAGAGAAGAATGACAAGATAACCGCAGAACAGAAGAAAAACCTCATGAACAGCTTCATTTTTGGGGAGGAATTCAAGAACATATTTTCTGAGGACATGAGGACATACCTTTTCGGGAAGCCGCAGAGGCAGATCGCAGACACCTATTTTGACCAGAGGCACTGGGCATACGTCTCTGAAAAGGACAAGGATCCTTACACCATATTGACCCATTTCGTGCCCACCTCAAAAGGGTTTGACGACAAAGGGGAGGCCGAGCAGGTAGGGAAGATGGTGAGCTTCTGGAACACGATGTTCAGGAGGCAGAAGGGGGTCTTCAAGAAAGGAGGGGAGTCCAAGGCCTCTGTTGAGATGGATTTCTTCAAGACTCTTGTTGCCGAAGGATCCGGAAACGACGACAGGAACTTCATAAAGTTCTCGAACAGGACAACCACGATCCAGGGGAGGAACATCCTGGAATTCGCGAAAAGGCAGATACACACTGCGGATTTTGTATTGGAAAGGCTTAACCGCCAGGGAGGCATCGCCGCGGTAATTGACGAAATGAGGAAAATCAAGGAAAACGCAGAAAAGGATCCGGACAAGAACCTGGAGAAGCTGAACAGGTTCAACATGGACTTCAGGAACCTGGGCGCAAACCCCGATGACATCAAGATTCTTCTTGAGAAAAAGAGCCTGAACAAGAAGGACCAGGACAGGCTCAATTCATATGCATTGAACTATTACCTTTCAGTGTCTGACAAAAGCGCAGACAACAGGCTTGTGAAATTCGGGGAAGTCAAGAATGACAGGGACTTCATCTACATGACAGGCGAGCTGGGGGACTACAACCCGTTGAGGACCCATTTGGACAGGATGAACAAGGACATCAGGGACATAGTGACTAAAGGCGGAAAGGAAAACTATGTTTTGGAAAGGGATGAAAAGGGCAAGCTGAGCGATCTTCATTTCATCAACACCGCGGTTCCGAAGGCGGCAACGGAAAAGGCTGTCAACATGAGGGTAGCCTATGTTGGGGACCACGGCCACATATACAGGTCCATAAACGAGCTGGTCGATTCCTACAGGAATGTAAAGGATCCTGCTGTGAGGGCTGCGTTGAGGGAAATGGATGGCGCAGTGGCTGAAGGGGCGAGGCTGCTGTTTGACAAGATAGCAAGCTCAGGAAAGGCCACAAAGGAGGAAATCGCGATCGCAGCCTTCAAATACGGGCAGAAATCAGGGGACTATTCAAGGCTTTTTGATTCAGACAACGTGAGGTTCGGGTCCTTTGCCGAGGTTGAAGAGCAGAGGAAGGAGAGGCTAAGGAGCACCGCAGGCTTGGCTGCATGGGAAATTCCGCTTGCAAAGATAATCCAGGCAAAGGAAAAGACGATAGACGCCTTTGTGGGCATGCACGAGAATGTGGTTTACAGGAATGCCCTGAGGATAGGGAACCAGGACATGTTCGGGATAGAGAACCAGGAAAACAGGATCATGAAGGAATCCTTCGCGGTCCTTGACGAATACAAGGCGCTCAACACGATGCTTGCAAGGATGGAGCAGGGCAACTACAAATTTGCCCTTGTAGATAGATTCAGCAGCAACAAGGACGCAGAGGAATACGTCAGGGGAAGGATGAAGGAGCTCAGGAACTCATACGATGCGTTCGAATGGTTCATGACCAGGGACGTCCATCCCCTCTATGGAGGATCCTATCCCCACATGAGGGAAGGGCTCATCTCCGCGTCATTCAACGCAGGGCTTTCGACACTGAGGCCGCAATGGATCGACCAGATGGTTGAGGCATATGGGACTCCCAACTATGACAATTATCCTGTGCTTGGAGGCCCCATGAAATGGATGTCAAGATACCTGATAAACCTCAACGTGAAGCTTCAGGAGCCTTTTGTGCTCATGATGAGGGCAGAGGACAAGATGACAAAGGGAATACCCAATCCCTATGAGCTTAGATACGAATACAACAATGACGTAGGAAGGAACCTGAGCGAGCTTGGGGTCGACAGGGCGCTTAACATTGACAAGAGGATAGGGACGCCCAATTTCGAGATATCCTCGCTGGGCAGAAGGTTCGCAGAGCCGGGATCCATAAGGGGCCCGAGCGACCAGCTCATGCCTTCTGAAAAGATGGACATTCCGTATACCCTGAGCAGCTTTGTCAGCAATCTGGCCAAGGTGCCGCTGTTTCCAGTTTCCACATTCTTTTCGCTTACCGAGACAATGAATGCGTACAAGAAGACATACAAGGGAGGGGATGAATCCGCCATTGCCAAGCCCATATTAAGCTTTGCGGAAAAGGGAAGGGGCTTTTTGAATTCAGTCATGCCCATGGAGGGAAGCGCAGTAGCCGATGCTGAGGAGAAATGGATCGCGAAAAGGCCGCCTTCGCACTTCGGCTGGCACTCAGGGGAGTTCGGGACTCCTGGAGACCTTCCTGGAAGGGAGCACCTGTTCTGGGGATCCGGAAAAAGGCAGATCGAGCCTGGGCAGATGTGGAAACTTTACAATCTGCATGGCCTCGATACCGACGCGGACACAAGAAGCCTCCAGGACACCGAGGGCCTTGATTACGCCTCCCTCAGCATAAGGAAAAGGTCAAGCACGGTTGTCGATGATTATTTCAAGAGGGAGCAGGAGGCGACATGGTTCTCTCCCTCAAAGCACCCTGTGGGCATAATGTCGAACCCGCTGTTCTTCTACAACTGGGTTTCCAGCAAAGCCGAGAAAATACCTGTAGCCGCAGCAGAATTCGTGGAGGAAACAAGGGAAAAGGCAAAAGAGGGAAAAGTCACTTATGCGTCGGCCGCAAAGGGGGCAGCGGCAAAGACAGCGGATTTCCTGCTCTCCCCGATCTCGAATTCGCTCAACCTTGTGGCTGTTGCTGCAGGCGGAACCAACTACCTGCTAAAATGCAGCGCATGCGGGTCATATGTGAGGAGGGATGCGCCAAACTGCCCAATATGCCGCCACCAATTCGAGGCAAAACCTTAGGTGTTTATGGAATGGGAAAAACTGTTTATCTGATTCTGTTCGCGCTGATCTTCAGCCTGGGCTGCGTAGGCAGCATGATCGAAAGGAGCACCAACCAATACCTGGACCAGAGCATGACAGTGACAAACGTTGTGGACAATTCGGAAGCGGTCCTGGCAAACGCAAAAAACGGGTCCTGCTCCCTGTTCCTGTGCCAGAACCAGACAAGGACAGGGTTTGGGGGATGGCTGAAAAAATATTTCTATTACAGCTGGAGATATGGGGAAATCTTCGACCCTTCCTTAATAGGGGGAAGCTGCTGGCTCCAGAACGTTACCCTTGGCAACAGGGAGGAGATACTGGAAAACTGGAGCAAGAAGATATATTACCCAAGGGAAGTAGGGATAGGCCAGGGGATGACCTTTGCGGACTTCAACCAGGCAAACCTCTACTGCAACAATTCCCTGAGGTATTCCTTGAAGTTGGTCAGGGCGATGGGAAGCTCAAGCTATCTTTTCTCCCCGAAGGCATATGCAGGTGCGGCTTGCTTCATGGACAAGAGCGTGATCCCCATCTATATACTTTACAATAACGGGACAGTTCCAGTCCTGGGCAATGACAACAGCGGCGAATTCGCAGCGCAGATGAACGGGACAGGGCCAGTCATGATAGCCAGCGAGCTCAATCCTTCTCCTGATCCTGATAACATTCAAAACATAGAAAGCCAGATCGTATCGATGAAAAACAAATGCCCGAATTGCCTGATAGGCGCATCGATAACACTCAATCTCGCCTCCATTTCCCTTCTGAGCAAGTCAAAGACAGATGGCATCCTGGACAAGATTGACTTCGTCGGCTTTGGCCTGGACAGCAACTACATGAACGGAACATGCGGGGATTCCATAAAGCTGCTTAAGGAGGCAGAGGCCCTGAGCGTCCTGGTTGAGAAGAAGTTTGACAAGCCGACATTCTGGTATTACGTCAACCTCAACAGGACCCAGTGCAGGTGGACCGACTATGAGGAAAGGAAGCTTTACACAACCATGTTTACGGACATCAAGATAATGTCGCTTAACGGTTTGCTCGGCATCGCGCCTGTCCCCTTCTATGATTCGGCATTCATCTATCCTGATTCAAACAACTCCTTCCTTGTTTCGACCGCAAACGGGGATGACCTCAGGCAGGGCGCATCCTCAGTATGGTTTTCCTTCTGCAGGCAGTATTACGGGAACCAGAATTACCAGATAATGACCCTTGATACTTCGGATATGGACACCGCATGCTCGCAGAACCTGGCAGGCGGGATTCCCTCAAAGAAGATCCAGTATTTCGGAAACAAGGGCGATTTCGTCCCTTTGCAGGACATTGGCATAAATGACAAGGAAGCGGAGATGTTCCAGTGCAAAAGCTGTTTCATTGCGTTTGATTCAGGGAAGACGCCGCAATTCATCAAGGATCTGAAGTCAGTGTTTAGGCAAGAACAATGCGACAACAACTCCGAGACAATGGAATTCTATGCAGACCTTTATGACATTGACGCAAACCTGCTGAGGTCGTTTGCCTCAGCCGAATCAGGCTTTGACCACTGTGCGATATCAAACATAAGCTCAGAAAAAGTTAACCTGTGCACAGGGATAAGATTGACAAAGGAGCCTTTGAGATCTGCGCTGGATCAAGCAGGATGCGACTACAATTCAGTGAAGGTCGTTTCCCAGGGGGAAAGCTTCTGCGCTCTTGGCATGATGCAGACAACGGACCTGCCCGGTTATATGTATAACAATGAGTCGTTCAAGGACAGCCAAAACAGGGTTCTTGCAATGCCTGCAGAAGTCAAGGCGTGCGGAGGAAAGAGCTTCAACCCGTTCAATTCAACGCACAGCATCTGCGCGGCATCGCACAAGATAGTCTCATCATTCATGCCGGACGGATATTCCGCAGTTTCTAACAACAAGGACATCTTTATGGTTCCCGGAAGCACCAGGGAAGAGGAAAACTCCGATTTGCAGGATGCCTTGACTGTCGTATTCACTGCGGCAAGGTATCATGGGGACGGGATAACTCCTTTCGTCACCGCCTATAGGGACTATATAGCGAACTTCAACACTGACGGTTCGGAAAAGGACTGCAACAGCATGAACCAGCTTGGCAAGGACATTTGCTGCGTGCAGACCAACGGCAATTATCAGCACATCGACCCTTTTTCTGTTTGCGGAACCAAGCTCAACGCAGTTACATTCTACAAAAAAGTGGGCTCAAGGTATCCTGCAATGCAATACGGCCTGGATGTGCTTGGAAGGTATATGTCCGCGGTTGAGACATGCGGAGGATGCACAAAGGACGAGTGGTTCGACAACACAAGGGCAAAGATATGCTTATATGCGCCGAATTCCGACGCATGCAGGAACAACAGGTAATCATTTCCTGTTTTTTATCCAATTGTAGACAGTTCTTTTTGTTATCTTGTATTTTGAGACAGAGGACCTGTCTTTCCTGAACTCCCCTATAATTTCTTTCTTCTCCTGATCAGTAAATCTGTTTCTCCTTCCTCTTCTCCTTTTTTCTATTTCAACGGCTATCCCTGTCTTTTCCAGCGCACTCAATTGTTTTTTTGATATCTGCCTTGCCAATCCTTTCCCAACAGTTATCCTCCTGAGGTTGGGGAACGCGTTGAGCATTGCGAAGAATATCCTCCTGGAAGGCTTTGCAAGAAGCAAGACATTCTCTACGGCATCCCCTTTCCTTGAAAGAATGATGCTGCTTATCTCACTCCTTTTTCCCCTGATCTCCAAGGTGTTTGCTGAACTCATTTCCCTTACCACCTCCGATTGCAATTTTCACTTCGGCTTCCGCGCTCTCGACCTGACTCTCCGTCATTCCCGTCATCTTTGCGGCAATCTCCTTCTTTCCGTAGATCGAGATAAGGCCTGCTGCCAGGGTTTTGGATTCCATGACATTCTCGAACTGAAGCTTCCTCCTTATTATCGAATATGCGTCTATCTCCGTAATGTTCCTTATGTTTGCGAAGATCGCAAGCTGCTCCTCGCTCGGGTTTGCGGCCAATGTAGGGAACATCGCCAGTTTCTCCCTTTCAGACTTGCCGTTCAGCAGGTAATATCTCATTATAGGGGTGAAGAGCATCGCAACCGCATTCTTCATTGTCCACTTGTTCATGATTTCCTTGGTCTTGAAGATCTCTTCGCTCAGCTCCTTCTTGGTCCAGAACTTCTCCCCGTCCGTCTCCAAATATCCCTTTTTCACCAATGACCTTTTCTCGCTTTCCATCTCCTCAACATGGTCCATCCTGCTGAAGGGCGCGATCCCAAGCCCCTTGAGCGCGTCATTGTATTCCTTCATCCTTCCCTTGTTGAACTGGTCTATCGCCAGCTCCGCAACATAGGATGATACCGAGGCGCAGACTATCTTCCTTATTATCTTGCTCTTTATTATCGGAAACCTCTTCCTGTATGTCCCTGTCTTCTTTATTTTCGCGGTTTCGGAAAGGTCAAAATCCTCTATCTTCCTCCCTCTTATCCTGTAAACAATCCCGAGCTCCTCGACTTCGGCGAAATGCCTTTTCTCCCAATGGCCGGTATTTGAAAAGAGGGAATCCAGCTCGCGGTATGCCCTGACTGCCCCGCTTCCGTTGTCTATCAGCATTCCGATGTAGTCCCCATTGGCCGGAAGATACTGCTTGAGGTCGGCATATCCTGTCCTGCCCAAGGATTTCTTCAGCGCCTCGGAAGCGATCATTGCCTGAGCCCTCACCAGGCTGTATTTCTTCGATATCGCCATCTTCATGAAATAGTCAATGTGCTTCTTCACGTCCTCTGCCTCCTTCTTGTCTATCTCTCCTGGCATCCTGCCAAGGTGGGCAAACGGATTTACAAAGCCCCTCTTGATCATCTCGGCCTTCATCTCCTTAAGCTCCCCGACGCTTGGATTCGAATCAAGCCTTTGGCTGACATGCTCTATCAGCGCATACGACGGCATCTGAGATAAATCTGGCTTTTCGCTATTTTCCATGTTATCATCCATATGAATCAAAAGCCTTTTAACCCGCTTGGGACACGAATCAAAAAGTTTTCTTTACCTTAGACAGCTTTTCAATGAAAGGAAGGTTGGAACGTCAAGTAGTTTTTGCTGGAGCTTTTCCTAAAAGCTCCAAGGGGACCTTGGTTCCCTTACAGAAAGAAAGGGGCTATGGCAGCATCTCGTTGTGCTCTATCTTGTCCTTGACGTATTCGCTGACGAAAGTGAGCCTCTGGCCCTGGAGCGCGTCCTGCTCAATCTTCTTTTTTGTCTCAAGAACCTTCTTCAGCTCCTTGACCCATTCAGGATGCCTTGCTATCCAGGGATACTCCATCATTTCCTTGGCCCTCTTGATGTCCAGCTCCTTGGCGTTTATCGTGAGCTTCTGCAGGAAGCTGTATCTGTCGATGTCGCTCATTGTCACCCCTATGAACCTTGAGTTGGGGATGCTGAAGTCCTTTCCCAGATAGGCCAGGTTCATCGACCCTGTCTTGAGCGTCCAATAGATATACCATCCCCAGGCGTCGCAGTCCGTGAACACGTAGATTGGCAGGCCCCTGTCCGCAAGCTTCCTTATTATCCTCCTTGTTCCCCTTGAGCTCTGCCCCTTGGGCGTTATCAGGATCGCCTTCTCCTTCTGCCAGAACCTGTCCTCGTTTAGCCTTTGCCAGAGCGCATCCTTTTCCACAACAAGCACATAGTTGGCATTGAGGCTCTCTATCTCCATTCCGTTGTCAACGTCGCTTGGGATCATCCATCCGCTCCTTCCCTGCTTTGTCCCGTCTATCGTTATCTCCTCGCCTCCGAACCTGTCAATCAGCTTGATGTTTCCAGCCAGCACTCCCTTCCTGTCTGTAGTCAAATGGAAGTCCTCCCTCTTTGCCCCAAGCGCAACCTCAAGGTCCTCCACAAGGACGTTTGACTCGCTCTGCTCCTCAAAAAGGCTTTCGTCAAGGTCGTCGCCAAGGCTGAACTTCAATTGGTAGTAAAGACCTCTGATAGAGGTGTGAAGGTCCTCCCTTATGAATTGCTTGAGCTTGTTTGCGACTGAAATTGTCTGCATGAAAACCCTGGCCTGCCCAAGGTTCATGAACTTCCTGGTCTCTTTCTTGTCCCCCAATTTGAGATACCCTGCACTGTCAAAAAGTATGTTGCTTTTGCCCCTCAGCGATGTCTCGAATGTCGGAGTCGTGCCCTGGTCAACCTCATCCACCATCCCCTTTCCAAGACCTATCAGCCTGTCATAGGCCTGCTGGTCCTCGCTTCTCCTTATCGAAGGGCTACTCTTCTTTTTCTCCGCCATTTTCCTCACCTTCCGCTGCCCCAGATGATTCTGGTTTTGCCTCCTCTTCCTCTCCAACCATGCTGGTCATGTATCTTGTCTCTATTATATTGGTAAGCTTCTTTTGCAGGTCCTCCTTTGTCCCTGTCTCGGCAAGGTTTGTCAGGTCTTCGCTCAGCCTGCTGATATACCTCAACAGCGCTGTCTTCTTCTTTTCCATGTCTCCTGCCTTCCGTTTCCTCCCAAGGCTGATCTTTATCCCCCTGGCAGCCTCCATTATTGCGTTCTTTATCTCCTGCTGGACTTCCTCAATGTCGGAAATGGCCTGCTTTCCTGCCCCGACATAGGGGATATGGACGCTGGAGATGTTGACGAAAATGACCGCAGGGTCTGTCTCCATGTCTATCCCATACCGTTTCCAGTCTATCTCCTTTATCGCTGTTGCGATTGCGCATCCTGAAGCATCGAACATCAGGGGAGTCCTGTTGGCATACCTGTAGATCTCGCCTTTCTGCTCGTTTATCTTTCCCCCGAACGCAATCCCGACTTCAACCGCAAAGGGTATCCCCCCGGAATATATCTTGATGTCCCTTTCAGCGACATTCATGAACTCAGGATCCAGGATATTCCTCATGCTTTTCTCTATCTGATCCTTCCCTATCGGAATGACAGAATCAAGCGGAGGCGCAATCCATTTAAGCTTCTGGATCGCCTTAACCAATTTCTCGGAATCCTCCCAGCTAAGCTCCTTCGGGCTTTTTGAGAAGTCAACATCTATTATCTCCTTTAATTCTGAAACTTTCTGCGGGGAAAACCTTGAGAAGCTGTCAATAAGGAAGCTTGAGAGCTTAGGCTCCTTTGAGTTTTGCGCCATTGCCTGCAGGTCATAGATGCTTATCCCCAATGGATGAGGCTTGACCTCCTTTGGCTTTTTGGGAACAGTCTCTATTGACCTTGAGAACTTGTAGTATTCGTTTCCTGGCGCAATGAGCTCTATCTGCGCATGCGGGTTCGCGATGGCTGTCTTTTTCAGGTATTCCAAAACCCCATACGAGCTTTTGTCGAACTTCACATCCCCGAATTCAGCCTCAATCGTCAGCCCGTGATATGAGGCATCCTGCTCCCCTATGACAGTCATATCCGGTTCATTTGTCTTAAGGTTTACCATAACGTCGCAGCTGAGCATCTTGCCGTTATGGGCCGAAAGCACATGGACAGCCTGTCCAGTCGTTATCTGGGCAAACATCGTGCATCCTGTTGCTCCGATCCCCTGCTGGCCCCTTTGCTGCATGTATCTGTGGAATTTGGTCCCTGCAAGCATCTTTCCAAGCGCCTTTCCTATGATGTTTTTAGGCATCCCTGGGCCGTTGTCGGATACAACAACCCTGTATTTGTCCTCCCCAATCTCTATTATCTCGACCTTGATGTTTGGGAGGATGCCGTGTTCATCGCATGCATCCAGGGAATTAGTGATGTATTCGTGTATTATGGTTGTCAGGCTCCTTGTCTTTCCTGAGAATCCGAGCATGTGCTTGTTTTTCTTGAAGAATTCCGCAACAGAATGCTCCTTGAAATCCTTGTGGGTGTCTCTCTGCGTTCCTATATCGGAATTTGCAGAAAGAGTTGGGGTTTGGTTCGGGTCCATGCTCTAAGGTTAAGCCCATAAGCATTTTAAAGCTTCTTGAAATTTTCATTCCTTGATTTCTCACATGTTTATAAATACTACCACACTAAATAATATCCTATGAAACTAACAATACCCAAGGGCTACAAGCCGCAACATGACGTAAGGACCACTGAAAAAGCGATAAAGGAGATAAAGAGGTTCTTTGAATTGGAATTGTCAAACAGGCTGAACCTTGAAAGGGCCTCTGCGCCTTCCTTTGTCCTATCTGGGACAGGGATAAACGATAATCTCAATGGGGTTGAAAAGCCAGTTTCCTTCATAATAAAGGATTCTGGATATGATGTGGAGGTTGTCCAGTCATTGGCAAAAATGAAGAGGATGATGCTTGCAAAATATGGGTACAATGTTGGGGAAGGGCTGTATACGGACATGAACGCCCTGAGGCCTGACGAGCCTGTCCTTGACAACCTTCATTCAGTTTATGTCGACCAATGGGATTGGGAAAGGGTGGTTTCCTCAGAACAGAGGAACATCGCGTTTCTGGAAACCATAGTGAAAAAGATCTATGCAGCAATAAAGTCAACTGAGATCAGGGTTGAGCAGAAATTCAGGGTTGCCCCAGTTCTGCCGAACGAAATATTCTTCATCCATACTGAGGAGCTTGAGGGCATGTGGCCGAGCCTTTCAAGGAAGGAAAGGGAGAACAAGATAACGAAGGACAAGGGCGCGGTCTTCATAATAGGCATAGGAGGCAGGCTAAAGGACGGGGAGCCGCATGACGGAAGGGCCCCTGACTATGATGACTGGAGCACAATGGCGGAAAACGGAAGGCCAGGGCTCAACGGCGACATAGTCGTCTGGAATCCTGTCCTGGATATTGCATTTGAGCTTTCTTCAATGGGCATAAGGGTTGACAAGGAAAGCCTGGTAAGGCAGCTGGACATAAGGGGCAATCTTGAAAGGGAAAAGCTCCTTTTCCATTCAATGCTCCTCAACGACCAATTGCCTCTTTCAATAGGGGGAGGGATTGGCCAGTCAAGGCTCTGCATGCTCCTGCTCAGGAAGGCCCATGTGGGCGAAGTCCAGGTAAGCGTCTGGCCAGAGGGGATGGTTTCAGAATGCGCAGCCAACAGCATACCTCTTCTTTGACATTTTTTGCAACAAAAGCTTAAATACATCCTAAGGAAGAATAACCTATGGAAGAAAAAGTCAGCTATATGAAGGTCATCTGCCTGATTTCCTTCATAGGAGTCCTCTTTTCCGGCTATTTCTCCTATTCGGAGTTGGTCAGCGGCAAATGCCCGACAGGAGGATGTGCAGCAATCTTCGGGATCCCGATATGCGTTTACGGCTTCATAATGTTCCTGATGCTTTTCATAACAAGCGTGCTTGGAATAAGGAGGGGAACGCCATAATGTGCCCATAGGAAAAAGCTTTAGCTAAACTTTCCCTAAAGTTTAATGAAAAAATGCTTTTAAATGGAGCAAGCCGATTGCAAATTAGGTGATTGAAAATGAAGATGATAATCGCGGTAATCGCAATGTTGCTGGTTAGCGGAACAATTGCCTTTGCGGCAAATCAGCCCCATGGGGATGATTCCGACAGGCAATATGGGAAGAATTCAGATGACATAAATGGATCAGATGGCAATGGGACGATATTGAACAATTCTGCTGATTCCGATGAGGATGAGGTAGGATCAAACGGCTCGGATGAGGATGAAACAAGCTCAAACGATTCAGATGAGGACGAAGTGGCTTCAAACGACTCTGATGACAATGAAGTCAACTCAAATGACAATAGAGAGGGCTCAAATGACAACAATCTGGGCCAGCAGCTTAGGGAGACAATAAGGGAAAGGCATGTCGACCAGTTGAATTGCAACGCCCAATATTTGATAAATGTGCTGGATTACATATCCGCGAATTCAAACGACACGTCTGCGATAGACCAGGCGAAGTCTGACCTTATTGAAGGCATAAACGGGATAAACACAAGCTCAAAGAAGGAATACAGGGCATCTGTCAATGAGTATAGGGACTCTGTCTCAAGGATAAGGTCAGGCATGGTTTCAGGGGTAAGGGAAATCATAGGCCACAAGTTCAAGGTGAACAGCAAGAACGGGAACGAAAGCGAGCTCAAGGATTTCATAAATGAGCAAAGAAAGGAATTCAGGTCCTGCTTTGTCAATGCGACAAGGAACAGGATAAGCGCAGAGGTTCACCTGCTTCAGAACAAGACAAAGGACCAGGAGGACGACATGGACAGGCTTGGAAAGAAGAACGTAAGCACAAATGAAATGAGGAAAAGCCTTGATGAGCTCAATGGAAAGATAAGGGACCTTGAGTCAAACGCCTCCCAAATGGACGACGAGAACAAGATCCTTGAGCAGAAGCAGCAATACATGGGAGACATCCGGTTCCTCTGGATACAGCTCCATGCAAACAAGATAGGCGCAATCCTCGCAAAGGCAAAGGCGTTTGATGTTAACTCAACCTATGCCTCAAACATAAGCGCAGTGCAGTCCCTGCTTGACCAGTCAGTCTCAGTGGGTGACGACAAGAGCTACACTCAGGCGGAATACGAGGAGGCAAAGGGATACATTACATCCGCAGCGGATGAGGCCAAGTCCATAGTGAAGTCATTGAAGGGTAATAAGGGATGAATTATTTTTTTATCCTTTTATCTTTTCTTTTGATTTTGTTCATGGGCTGCATCGGCGGGAACAATTCAGCGGGCAATGCCCAGGGCGGGTCGCTTGACAGCATAGATGACAGCGACTTTGCCATTGTTGATCCTGGATTTGAGGACGACAATGTCACTCCTGTTGAGGTTTCTGTCCAATAATTTCTTTTCCTTTTTCTGTTATCTTCACTATGTTCTCCCTTCCCTTCCTCACCAGCTTCACGAAGCCCTGGGTCTCCATGGACTTTGAGATCAGGCTTGTCTTCGCGTCGGACCATCCGAGCGTCTTCCTCATCTCCTTCTGCTCGATCACTCCCTCGTTGCCATTTATTGTTTCAAGGAATGACATCTCATCCTTTGTCAGCTCCTTGTCCTTCAGCAATTCGTAATCCTGCTCCTCGTCGTATTTCTTTTCGAACCTTTTGGATATCAGGAAAAGGATGATGGCTATGACGACAAATGCAGCCGACATCATCAGCAGGTTCTGTATCGTGCTGTTGCTTTCCTCCTTCGGAACCTGGGCAACAGGGACTTCAATCGTGTCGTTTATTTCGCTGTCCATGATTTCAGTGGAATCTGAGTATAGGAGGATGATGTCCCAATGGGTTTGGTTATTGAGTATAACCTTTTCCTCCTCCGCAACCATGTTTCCGTTTGAGGAATATGCGCTTATGTTGTATTCCCCTGGAGGCAGTTCAACGGAGTAATTCTCAGTGAACACTCCCTTGTAATACTGGTTTCCACTCGTTTCAAGGACAACGGACCCGTTATACGTCTCAAAGCTGTATCCCGAATAGAAGGATCCAGATATGCTGGCTGCTAATGACAACGTCAGAAGTAGAATTCCAATAACCGCAGTCAGTGCCGCTTTCATAATGACCACATTCAGCCATTTATTTTTTAAACGGCTACCCTTCCACCAAAGTATTTCTCTATCAATAGTAGTTAGGGGAGGATCAGGAAATCTTTTTTTCAAATTAGCTTCTTTTGGGGTGAAGACTTTTTCTTCTCTGAAGAAAAAGGATCTTGCAGGAGGTGGGATTTGAACCCACTATTCGTGTGTCAAATCCTATCATAATAGGAACCTCGTCGGGGGGAGGATCAGGAAAAACGTTGAACTGAGGAAGGGCGCTCCCCTCCGCGGTTCCGATGCAGGAGGTGGGATTTGAACCCACGAACCCCAATGGAGACTAGGCCCTCAACCTAGCGCCTTTGACCAGACTTGGCGACCCCTGCCTAAATAAACATATCAAAAGAAGAGTTTAATAAATTACTTGGAGATCCCTTCCTTTATCTTTTCCTCAAGCTCCTTCACGTCTGCGTCCATCCTCTTGATCGCCCTTTTCATGAGCTCGATGGTCTCCATCTGGTGGAGGTTCTCAGCCCAGAAATGGATCGTGCCTTTGTCATCTACGCTGTAGGACGCGATTCCGCCCTGGAACTTGGCATGGGTCCTTCCGATGTCCTTCTTGACCTTGCACTCTATCCTCAGGATCTGGCCTTCAAGCAGCCTGATTATAGGGATGTCCTCAATCGCTATCTTCACAGCCTCGCTGTTCGTCTTGATGTCCTTGGAATAAATTGTTCCTGGCCCCGCGAAATCAAGGTAGAACCCTATCCCCTCCGGATCAAGGTCTGCCTCAGGCGTTGTCAATGGGACCATTCCGATCCTGTGCGCAATATATTCGTCAAAGAAAGACGTGGAGTTCTCATACACCGTGATCTTGTCTATGGCGTATACGGGGACCCCGCCCATCAGGTATCTCCTGAGCATGTTCGCAAACTTGATGTCTCCGTCAACAATGTCAAAGGATATCTTACCCTTGTCCGAATAGTTTGAAATTTTCATCAGGCTACACCCTCCTTCCTCTCCTTCCTCCCTTCTTCCTCATGGAATCGGTTGGCAAAGGAGTCACGTCCTCTATCCTCTTTATCATCAGTCCAGACCTTGAGATCATCCTGATCGCCGCCTGGGCCCCAGATCCAGGGGACTTTGCCTTGTTTCCGCCCTGGCCCCTGATCCTGATTATCACGTGGGTTATCCCCTTTTCCTTGAGGTCTCCTGTTATCTTCTGCGCAGCCCTCATCGCGGCATACGGCTTTCCCTCCTCCCTGGAGGATTCCACCATCATTCCGCCCGATGCCCAGGCCAGCGTCTCCGATCCGCTGACATCCGTGGATGTCATTATCGTGTCATTCTTTGAAGAATAGATGTAGATTATTCCTGTCCTGTCCTTGCTCATTGGGATTCACCTTTTGATTCAACCGCCGCTTCCTTCGGGGCCTCCGCTCCTTCTGCAGCCGGCGGCGCAGCCTCCTCCTTTTTCTCCGGAAC
>Ga0315275_10002251_pt1 | contig 17324 bp, 18 predicted proteins | sample YL17G03_0_MG_FD_205557 | JGI IMG/M metagenome (GOLD analysis project Ga0315275, IMG submission 205557) | Sediment microbial communities from Yellowstone Lake, YNP, Wyoming, USA - YL17G03_0 | ecosystem: Environmental > Aquatic > Freshwater > Lake > Sediment | place: USA: Wyoming | collected...
CGACCCCACCGTGGAGAAGAACCTCGAGTTCCTGAAGGCCAAGGTGCTCTCGACCGGCGCCGACCTGGGCATCGCCTACGACGGCGACGCCGACCGGGTGGGCGCGGTCGACGAGAAGGGAAAGGTGCTCTGGGGCGACCAGCTCATGATCCTCTTCTCCCGGGCCGTGCTGGCCGAGAACCCGGGCGCGGCCATCGTGGGTGAGGTGAAGTGCTCGAAGACGCTCTACGACGACATCGCCGCGCGCGGCGGGCGCGGCATCATGTGGAAGGCCGGTCACAGCCTCATCAAGGCCAAGATGAAGGAGGAAGGGGCGCTGCTCGCCGGCGAGATGAGCGGCCACATCTTCTTCGCCCATCGTTGGTTCGGGTTCGACGACGGCATCTACTCCTCGGGCCGCTTGCTCGAGCTCGTCTCGCACACGGACCGCCCCGTCTCGACCTTGCTCGCGGACGTCCCCAGGACCTTCTCCACCCCGGAGATTCGCTACGACTGTCCGGAGGAGATGAAGTTCGAACTGGTCCGGCGCGCCCAGGAGTGGTTCGCCGCCCGCCACGAGGCCGTGACGGTGGACGGCGTGAGGGTCCTCTTCCCCGACGGCTGGGGGCTGGTTCGTGCCTCCAACACCCAGCCGCTGCTGGTCCTCCGCTTCGAGGCCCAGACGCCCGAGCGGCTCGCCGAGATCCAGTCGACGATCACGAGCAAGGTGGACGAGCTGAAACGCGACCTGGGCGGCTGAGCTCTCGGAACCAGCGGTGGGAGGCCTTTTCGTGGCGCGTGCGGCGACCGGCGACGACGCGGGGATGGACGGCGCCGATTTCCTGTCAGTCAAGTATCCGACAGTGAACCCGCACCGATCGTCCGTGTTCGCGTGCTGACTTTCGAGCCGGCCGGGTCGCGTGGCGCGGGCGGCCGATGGGATCCAAACGGGTGTACTCGGGCGATCGTCCGGGATCCTCAGGAGAAAAAGCGCGGCCTCATCCTTGCAACGTCGATCCGCGTTCGCTAATCTGCACTCGTCTTAGTCGTGCGTCGTTGGTAGTTGACCAACTGTCAGGGAGGTATCACATGGCGGCGAAGAAGAAGGCAGTCAAGAAGGCTCCGGCGAAGAAGGCTGCAAAGAAGAAGGCGGCGAAGAAGAAGTAACGATGCCTTCGTGGCGCGAGGCAACTCGCGCCCAGGTATGCGGCCGCCTCCGGGCGGCCGCTGCCGTTTTGGGGAACCGTGTCGCTTCGCTCGAGCGAGATCGCCCTGGTGGCCTTCGAGCTGGCCCCCCTGGCCGGCGCGCGCGTCGACGCGGTGCGCGTCCACGCCGAGCGTCTCGTCACCCTCGAGCTTCGCGGCGCCGGTGGCGAGGCGACGCTGCTCCTCTCCGCCGAGCCCGACCTCACCCGCATCCACGCCGCTTCCTGGCGGCCGCCCCCGGCGCCGGAGCCGCTCGCCTTCCAGGGGCTGCTGCGCCGGGAACTGGCCGGGGCGCGCCTTTCCGCCATCGAGGCCAGCGCCGGCGACCGGGTGGTGAGGCTCCGCTTCGAGCGCGCCGCCGGACCGCTGTCGCTCGTCGCCGAGCTGACCGGCCGCCACGGAAATCTCCTTCTCGTCGACGGCGAGGGCGTCATTCGCGCGCTGGCCGGCCGGAACCTCTCGCAGCGGCGCGTGCTCGCGCAGGGTCAGCCCTACGAGCCCCCGGCGGCGCGGGAGGGGGAGGGCGGCGAGCTCCGCTTCACCCCGGTCCCCGGCGCGACCTTTCCCCTCTCGGCGGCCATCGAGGCCCACTACCGGCGGCTGGAGGAGGAGCGGGCGCTCGGCGAGGCCCGCCGCCGCCTGCGCGATCCCTTGCGCGCCGCCGTGGCCCGATCGCGCCGGGCGCTCGAGCGGCTGGCCGACGAGGCGGCCCGCGTGCCGGCCGCCGAGGGGGACCGGCGCGCCGCCGACCTCCTCAAGCAGAACCTCCACTCGGTCCGCCGCGGGGCCAGCCAGGTCGAGATCACCGAGTGGACCGCCGAGGGTCCGAGGCAGGTGACGCTGGCCCTCGACCCGGCGTTCTCGCCGCACGCCAACATGGAGCGCTTCTACCGGCGCTACCGCCGCATCTCGGAGAGCGCCGCGCGAGTCGAGGCGCGCGTGGCCGAGGTGCGAAAACGGCTGGCCGAGACCGAAATCCTGCTCGTCGAGCTGGAACGGGCGCCAGAGGAGGCGCTGGCGCGCCTCGCGCGCGAGGCCCGCCGGCTCGGGGCCGCCCCCCGACCCAGGCGGGCACCCCGGCGCAAGGACGACGAGCCCGCGCTGCCATACCGGACCTTCCGCTCGGTGTCCGGGTTGCCCATCCTGGTCGGCCGCGGCGCCGCCGAGAACGATCAGCTCACCGTGCGGGTGGCCAGGGGCAACGACCTGTGGCTGCACGCGCGCGGGCGACCCGGGGCTCACGTCGTCCTGCGCCTGCAGAAGGGGCTCGCGCCGGATCAGGAGAGCCTGCTCGACGCCGTCCACCTGGCTGCCCATTTCAGCGACGCGCGGGGCGAGGCCGCGCCGGAGGTGGTCTACACGAGGGTGAAGCACGTGCGGAAGGTGAAGGGCTCGGCGCCGGGCGCGGTGACCTACAGCCAGGAGCGGGCGCTGGCGCTCCGGGTCGAGCCGGCGCGGGTGGAGCGGCTGCTCTCGGGCGAGGGAGAGGAAGCGTGATGGGGGCGGGGGAACAGCTCGGGCTCTCCTTCGACGCGCGGGACGTGCCGCGCCTCGACCGGGTCGCGGTCGCCGAGCGGCTCGCCGACGAGGTGTCGGGACGGCTCGGGGCGCCGGTCCGGCTGGTGGTCCACGACAACCGGCACACCATGGTCTCGTTCCGGCGGGAGGGCGCTGGAATCCAGCTGCGGATCCACCACCTCTTCCTGGGCGCCCCCCCCGACGTGGTCGCGGCGCTGGCCGACTTCGCGCGCCCCGGGCGCCGTGCCGGCCGGCAGGAGGCCTCTCGCCGCATCGACGGCTGGATCCGCGCCCACCGGGACCGGATCGCGCCGCCGCGAACCGGCCGGCTCCAGGCGCGCGGGCGCGTCCACGATCTGCAAGCCATCCTCGACCGGCTGAACGCCGAGCACTTCGAGGGCGCGGTGGAGGTCCGCATCGGCTGGGGTCGCAGCGGCGCGCTGCCCGGCCGCACCTCGATCCGCGCCGGGGTCTACCTCCACTCGGCCCGCGCCATCCGCATCCACCCGGCGCTCGATCGCGAGGAGGTCCCGGAGTTCTACGTGGCCTCGGTGGTGTTCCACGAGATGCTGCATCAAGTATTGCCGCCCGCCGAGCGGGGCGGGCGCCGGACCCTCCACGGTCGCGAGTTCCGCCGGCGCGAGCGGGCCGGGCCCGACCACGTCCGCGCCGCCGCCTGGGAGCGGGAGAACGTCCACCGGCTGCTGGCGCATCCGCGAAGGCGGTAGGCGCCGGGCCAGCCGAGCGGCGCCATCAGCCGGGGAGCGGAGCGCCCCGGCGCATCCGGTGCATCCGGCGCGAACGCAGGGCCAGCGCGCCGGCGAGGAGCGCCAGCGTCCCGAGCGACACGGACGCGCCGGTGGTCACCCAGCGGTTCCGGTAGGCGAGCCGAAGCTCGTGACGGCCGGCCGGCACCGCCACGGCCTGGAAGGCGAAGTCGGCGCGGAGGATGGGGACCGGCTTGCCGTCGAGCGTGGCCGTCCACCCCGGGTAGAAGGGATCGAGGATCACCGCCAGGCCGTCCCGGGGCGCGACCACCGTCGCCGCGAGCGCGGCGGCGTCCACGCGGATCGCCTCGGCGGCCACCGGCCCCTCCGGCGCGCCTGGCGCGGAGAGCCCCGGGGGGGGCTCGGGGAGGATCGCCACGTCCCCCCGTGCGGCGCGAAGCAGCGGCTCGGTCACGGCGGAGTCGGGCGCCACCTCCCACGAACCGGTCCAGAAGACCCGGGGCAGCGCCGGTGCGCGGAAGCCGATGAGCGGGTTCTCCCACTCCCTCCTTCCGGCGAGGAATTCCACGAGCCCGGGCATGGGGCGATCGGCGACGACGATCGGCGTCGCGAGGAGCGGCCAGAGCGGCGACGAGGGGCGCGCTCCGGGGAAGGTGGCGTCGCCGTCCATGGCGCCGAGCGGCACCACCCGGTCGTGCCGCGTGCCCTCGAGCAGCTCGCGGACGCGCTGGATGGACATGGGGCCGTAGCCCATCGTCCCCTCCCAGCCGTTGCGGAGCGGGGCGTTGATCGAGGCGCCCCACTTCGCCACCACGGCGACCCGGCGGGGCGCGGGGGCGGGAGGAACGAACGGGGCGAAGTCCGCGAGGCCCGGGCGCTCGTCGGCCGAGCGCGAGACGTCGTTGAATCGGGAGAAGAGAACCCAGGGGTCGTAGAAGGCGAGCGCCACCATGGCCGCCCCGGCGAGGGCGCCGCGCAGCCCGCGCCACACGGCGATCCCCCAGAGGGCGCCGAGCCCGGAGATCATCACGGCGAACCAGGCGGTCTTCCGCGCCGAGACCGGGTCGAACGGCCAGCCCGGCAGCCGGGGCAGGGCGAGCGCGAAGAGCGCGACGGCCACGAAGACTAGGAAGGTGCGGGCCACTCGACGGCGCGTCGGGTCCCGCCGCAGGGACTCCAGCCCCTCGGCCGAGAGCAGCGCCATGGCGAAGACGGTGACGAGCAGGCCGCGGGTCGGCACCCGGAAGCTGCCGTAGCCCGGGAGGAACTTGTAGAACAACCAGTGAAGTCCGAGCGGCGCGCGATCTCCCAGCGAGAGCCAGGCCCCGAGCACGGCGAGGACCGCGAAGAGCACCACGCCGCGCCGGCGCAGCGGCGCCGCCACCGCCAGCGCCAGGGCCGGGACGCCCACGTACCCGGTCGCCTCCCAGAGGTTCAGTCCCCATCGCCCGTCGCCGTAGGCGTGGGGCAGGACGAAGAGGGCCAGCCCCCAGGCGTCGGGCCACTTCCAGCTGGTGACGAAGGCGTAGTCCACCCCCATCGATCGCGGGCCCATGCGGGAGAGCTCGAGGGCTGGAAGCACCAGCACCGAGGCCATGACGAAGCCGATCGGCACGGCGACCACGGCCCAGACGGCATCGGCGCGCCGCTCGGGCCAGAGGTCGGCGGCGATGCGCAGCGCGTAGAGCCCCGCCACGAGTGATCCGAAGTGGGCCATCTGCGGCGAGCCGCCCAGCCAGCAGAGCGCCGTCGCGACCGCGGAGAGAAGGAGGAAGCGGGACCGGCGGGTGGCGGCGAAGCCCTCCAGCCCGGCCAGCATCCAGGGCCAGAAGGCGGTGGTGGCGGCGAAGTTCCAGTGGATGACGTGGACGGTCTGCTTCGCTCCGAGCGCGAAGAGCACGGCGGCGAGGAGCCCGGAGGCGGGGGAGAGGCCGCGCAACCGCATCCAGGCCGCCATGCCCCAGGCGGCGAGGGTCAGGTGCAGCAGCGTCGCCAGCGTCAGTGCTCGCGGCGCGTCCCAGGGCAGCGTGAGCCACGTGGTGGGCGCGAAGACCGCGGCCTGGGGATCGGCGACGAGGGGATAGCCGAGGTGGAAGCCGCGCTGCCACCAGGGAAGCTCGCCGTGGCGCAGCGCCTCCGCCACCGCCTCCCGGACGCCGTAGAAGAAGTAGCGCAGGTCGGAGCCGGAGAAGGCCATCCCGGGGCGGGCCGCCATCCAGTGGAAGGCGACCACCAGAACGGGAATGATCGCGAAGACCGCCCACCACGCCCCCCGGCTCCGGCTGCCCGTCTCCTTCACGCCGCCGCCTCCCGGCTGGCCACCGCCCCGCTGGTCACCGCCCCGCGCCCGGCCCGCGTCGCCCGCAGCTCGAGGAGGAGCCACGCCGCGAAGGCGGCGTAGATCGCCGTCCGGAGGAGCTCCTCGGCGTAGTACCAGCCGTCGAAGAACCAGAAGATCCCGCGCTCGGTCCGCACCTCGAAGGCCAGGTGGTAGTCCACCACCGAGATGGCGGCGAGCGCCACGAAGAGCCATCGAGGTCCGGCCACGAGCGCCCCGGCGGCGAAGGCGTAGAGAGCGTACTGGGGGCTCCACACCTTGTTCGATGCCACCCAGGCGACGAGCACCAGCGCCGTACCGAGCCGGACGGCGCGGGACCTGGAATCCGGCGCGGCGCGCCAGGCCCCGAGAGCCGCGGCGCCGGCCGCTGCAAGGAGCACCGCGGCGGCGAGCGCGTTCAGCAGGGCCGGATCCTTCACCCGGAGCAGCTCCCAGACCGAGTTCTCCGCCGACCGGCCGCCGTTGAAGCGCCAGAACCAGGCCCAGCCGTCCGGCGCGGCCAGCGCCACCGGCAGATTCACCAGGAGTGTGATGGCGACGAAGGCCGCGCCGGCGCGGGCCAGGTCCGCCGCGCGGCGGCGGGAGACGAGGGCGGCGATGGCGCCGGGGAGGAGCGCCACCGGCCAGAGCTTGGCCGAGACCCCGAGCGCCGCGATGGCGCCGGCGCGCGCCGGTCGCTCCCGCTCCACGGCGAGCACCGCGGCGAGGAGGAGCGCGATGGGCAGGAGGTCCCAGTTGAGCGCGCCGTAGTAGGCGATGGCCGGCGTGCCGGCCAGCCACCACGGGCTCGCCCCGGGCAGGCGCCGCAGGACCGCCACCGAGGCCAGGAGGCAGAGCCAGAGCAGGAATACGCTCGCAGTGAAATGCACGACCTGCCCGCCGGGGAGGAACGACGGCGCCCAGAGCGCCACGCCGAGAAGCACCGGGTACTCGATCCGGTCCTCGAGGTAGGGCAGCGGACGGCCGCCCGCCAGGTACCGGTCCCCGGTCATGGCCAGCAGGTCGGAGTAGGCGTGGTGGCTGAAGGCCCAGGGGCGGTAGGCGACGCCGGGGTGCTCCACGCCGCGAACGAGAAAAGCCCATCCCAGCACCAGCCAGGCGGTGGCGACGAGGTAGGGGGCGGCGCTGCGGAGGCGTTCTCTGCCGGACTGCGACATCGGAGGCGCGATGATTAGCAGGGAGGCCGGCGGCGGTCTACCATGGCCCGGTGAGCACGATCGAGCGCGTGGTCGCGGCGCTCTCCGAGGCGCTCGCGAGGACCGGCCCGGCGGCGCCGGCCATCCTCTTCCTGGGCAGCCTCGTCGAGTACGTCTTCCCGCCCTTTCCCGGCGACACCCTGGTCGTGCTGGGCGCCTGGTACGCCGTGAACGGAAAGATCTCCTGGCCGTTGGCCTTCGTGGCGGTCACTTCCGGGGCGGTGGTGGGCGCCTGGATCGACTACCGGATCGGCGTCGCGCTCGGCGCGGCGCTGGAGCGCGGGGCGATGCGGCGCGGACCGATCACGCTCGAGCACGTGCGCAGGGTGGAGGCGGGCTACGCGCGCTTTGGCGCCTGGTTCCTGCTCGCGAACCGCTTCCTCCCCGGGATCCGGGCCTTCCTCTTCGTGGGGGCAGGGGCGGCGCGGTTGCCGGTGGGCAAGGTGCTCCTCTGGGGCGGCATCTCGGCGGCGGCCTGGAACGCGCTCCTGCTCCTCGTGGGCGCGTACCTGGTCTCGAACGTCTCCGAGTTCGTGGCCTGGCTCGAGCGCTACACCGCGCTCGCCTGGGGGTTCATCGCGGTGGCCGCGGCGCTTCTCCTCGCACGCTTCGCGCTCGCTGCGTGGCGGAGGAAGAGGAGGTGAAGGTTCTCCTGCTCTCGTTCCTGGCCCTGGCCGCGCTCCCCGACGCGGCCTCGCGCCGCTACCGGGTCGAGATCGGCGGCGAGCGGGTGGGAGTGGCGACCTTGTCGGTGCGATGCGACCGCGGCCGCTGCACCGGGGTCTTCGAGACCGGCATGCGGCTGCCGGAGGCCGGTGGCGGCGGCGTGGCCCGGCGCCGGATCGAGGTGGTGACCGACCAGGAAGGCGCGCTCCTCGAGGTGGAGACCGGCGGGCGACGGCGCCCGGCTTCCGGCGATGCGGTGGCATCGATCCTCGCCGAGGCGCTCCTGGCCTCCACGCCCGACGGCGAGCGACGCTGCCTGCAGGTCGAGGACGCCGAGACCGGGCGCGCCGGCCAGGCCTGCGCCACCCGACGCGGCTCGTGGCTGGAAGGGGAGATCCTCGGCGAGGCCGTCCGGTTCCGGAGCGCCGCGGGAGGACTTCCAGACGAGGTCTGGCTCCCGTCGCAGGGCACGCGCTTCCTCTCCGACGCGGGGGCGGCCGTCCCGTCGCGCGCGCCGGCCACCTTCGGGAGCGCCGTGCCCGCGCCGCCCGGCGCCGAGGCCGAGCGGGCCATCACCTTCTGCGGGCTCGCGCCCTTTCCGGAGGACCCCGCGCCGCCGCCGTCGTCCTTGCCGCGCGACTTCCCCGAGCGTGGCAACTGCCAGGAGATGAGCACGGCCTACCTCGCGAAGGCGAAGAACGACGGCCTCGACGGGCGGATCGTCGTGGGCGTGGCCTGGGACGGCACGCGATTCGTCTGGCACGAATGGGTGGAGGTGGCGGCGGGCCGGCGCTGGATCGCCGTCGACCCGAGCTTCCGGCAGATCCCCGCGCAGGCGCCGCGCTTCGCGGTGGCCCGGTTCGCGCCCGGGGACGACGCCGGGCGCGCCGAGGCGGGGCGCAAGGTGCTCTCCTGCTGGGGGAAGGCGAGGGTGGAGAGGCGAGCTCCAGAATGATTGCTCCATCACGCCTCATCGTTCCTCCCTCGTGTGCCACGGGCGCAGGATGAAGACGCTCGAGCCCCGGACCTCGTAGCGCATCTCGTACTTGCCCACGAGGATGCGACGGACCTCGCGCGGTTCGTACTGGTCGAGCTTCTCCCCGATGCGCGGCTGGTCGGGGAGCCGGCTCGCCACCGTGGTCAGCGATTGCAGCACGCGGGCCGCCGCGCGCTGGTTCACCGGCGCGAGGAACTCATGCAGCCGGGCCAGATCGCCCACGGCCTTGCTCGTCCAGGTGACGTTCATCGCAGGGGAGGCGGACGCGGCTTCCTGGTGCCAAGGCTGTCGGCCCAGGCCTGCACGGCCTGATGGTCGATGACGTGGCCGGAATCGACGTCCGCCAGGGCCTCCAGGGTCAGGCGGTGCCGTTCTTCCTCCTGATCGATCCAGGCCGACAGGGCCTGCTTCACGATCCAGCCGCGAGAGCGCTCCATGCGGCCGGCCAGCTCGTCAACCTTCCTGGAAAGGGACAGAGGCACGTGCGCTGTCAGCACCTTCGTCTCCATGGTCGCCCCGTGGCAGAGTTAATCGAAGGCAATCATAACGATTGTGCCTGATTCAGTCAAGGGATGAGCGACGCCCTCAGGGCTCCACACCGCAGCGCCTGGCCTCGCGCGCGAGCGCGGCGTCGAGCGTCCACAGCCGAGCCGGCGTGAGAAGCGCCGACGCAAGGAGGTGAACGTCGGTCCAGCCGAGACCCCGGCCGTGCAGGCGGTTCCTCTCGATGCACTCGAGCGCTTCCTCCTCCGTCGCCAGCACCGCCTGGGGCAGGTCTCGCAGGAGCCGGAGGATGATGGCCCGGGCATGCAGGTTCCCGCAGGTGAGCTCTCCCGTGACGTGCGGATGCCCGAGCACCTCGCCGGACGTCAGCGCGCTCGTGAGCTGGCGGGAGCTCGACCGGAGGTGACCGACCCAAAGCGAGGTGTCGGCAAGAATCACGGCCGGTGCCCCTCGGAGCGGCGCCGGCGTGGCCGCACGAGCTGCCGCTCCGAGCCTCCCAGCGCGGCCAGGCGTCGCGCCGCCTCGCGCGCGATGAGCGCCTCGAGGCCAGCGTGCACGAGGGCGGTCTTCTCCGAGATGCCGGTCAGCTCGGAAGCCTTCCGCACGAGGTCGTCCCGCAGGATGAGCGTGGTTCGCATGCATATCAATATGCATGGACCTATCGCCCCGGTCGACCCTCGCCCGGCTCCTACCCCGCCCGCCGGGCCAGGAACCTGACCAGCGCCTCGGCCTTCGGCAAGAGCGAGCCGAGCTCGATGAACTCGTCGTGCGTGTGGAATCCCGCCCCGCGCGGCCCCAGGCCGTCGATCGACGGCACCCCCGCCGCGCCGGTCACAGACGCGTCCGACCCTCCGCCGGAGAGCGGCGCCTCGCCCGCGCCCAGCCCGGCCTCGCGCTGGCACTGCCCGTACTCGGCGGCGAGCCTGGCCGAGGCGTTGGTCCGAACCAGCGCAGGCCGGCTGCCGGCGCGCAGCACCTCGATGCGCGTCCCCTCCACCGCCGCCTCGCGGGCCGCGAGGTCGACGAGCGCCAGGACCTCCTGCCCGTCACCCGGGGTGAGGAACCGCACGTCCACCTCGCAGCGGGCCTCGGCCGGAACGGTGTTGCGCGCCGTCCCGCCCTCGATGCGACCCACGCTGACCGTGACCCCGCGGCCGTGGTCGGTGAGGGACTGCACGCGGTCCACGAAGCGGGCCAGCGACCAGATGGCGTTCCGGCCCTTCTCGTGATCGCCGCCCGCATGGGCCGCGACCCCGCGGGCCCGCGCGTCGAGCGAGGCGATCCCCTTTCGCCGGGTGACGACGAGGTCCCTCGAGCGTCCCGACTCGAGGCCGAGCGCCGCCGCCGCGCCGCGAACCCTCTCCACGGTGAGCGGCTGCGACTCCGGCGAGCCCATCTCCTCGTCGCCCACGACGATTCCACGCACCGGGACGCGGTCGAGAAGTCCGGCCTCGGCGAGGGCCCGGAGCGCGAAGATCTCGACCACCAGGCCGCCCTTCATGTCGAGGACGCCCGGCCCCATGGCCCGCTCGCCGTCCTCCCGGTAGCCCTCGAAGGTGCCGGGCGGGAAGACCGTGTCGGAGTGGCCGATGAGGAAGGTGAAGGGCCCCTCGGCGCCAGACGAGAAGAAGAGGTGGTCTCCGAATGCCTTTCCCGGGATCCGCTCGACCACGACGCCGCTCGCCCGAAGCTCGTCGGCGACCATCGCGGCCACCGCGTTCACCCCGGCCAGGTTCCGCGTGAAGGAGTTCCGATCGACGAGGCGGCGCAGCAGCGCCTCCATCGACGGGCGCTGCAGGGAGAGCCACCACACGGCCTTCTCGAGCGGGCGATCCACTTCCTCCACCTCCATCGGCCCGCGTGCTCCCGCGGTCGAGCGGGTATATGGTTTCATCATGGCAGGACGCAAGCGCTTCCGGGCCGCGGTGATGGGTGGCTCCGGCTACGGCGGCGCGGAGATGATCCGCCGCCTCCTCCTCCACCCCGACGTCGAGCTGTGCCGCGTGGCCTCGGTCGACTTCATCGGCGAGCCGCTCGGGGCGGCCCACCCCTCGCTCGAGGGGCGCACCGATCTGGTCTTCCAGGACCTCTCTCCGGCGGCCGCCGCAGACGGAATGGACGTCGTCCTGCTCGGCCTGCCCCACAAGGTGGCGGCGCACAAGGTCCCGGAGATCGCCGCGTTGCCGTCGGTGAAGATCGTCGACATGTCCGGCGACTTCCGGCTTCAGGACCCGGCCGCCTACGAGAAGTACTACGGCCAGAAGCATCCCCACCCGGAGCGCCTCCCCGACTTCGTCTACGGGCTCCCGGAGCTGAACCGCGAGAAGATCCGCAAGGCCCGCTTCGTCGCCTCGCCCGGCTGCTTCGCCACCACCATCGAGCTCTCGCTCCTGCCCCTCGCCAGGGCCGGGCTCCTCGAGGGCGTGGTCCACGTCCTGGGCATCACCGGCAGCTCCGGCTCGGGCATGGCCCCTCAGGCCACCACCCACCACCCGGTCCGGGCCGGAAACCTGCGCGCCTACAAGCCGCTCTGGCACCAGCACGTCCCGGAGGTCGTGGAGACGCTGTCCTCGGCCGGCGCCCGCGACCTCCAGCTGCGCTTCGTGCCGGTCTCGGCGCCGCTCGTCCGCGGCATCCTGGCGACGGCTTTCGTGGAGCTTCCGGAGGAGTGGACCGAGGGGCGCCTCTCGGCGCTCTACCGCCAAGCCTTCGCCGGCGAGCCCTTCGTCCGCGTCCCGGCGAAGCGGCTCCCCGAGGTGGCGGCGGTGTCCGGATCCAACTTCGCCGAGGTGGGCGTGGCCGCCGGCCCGGCCTGGCGCGGCCGGCGCACCGTCACCGCGTTCTCGGCCATCGACAACCTCGTGAAGGGCGGCGCCGGGCAGGCCATCCAGAACATGAACGTGATGCTGGGGCTCGACGAGCGGGCGTCGCTCGAGGACCCCGGTCCCTGGCCCCCGTGAGGACGACATGACCATTCACTACAAGTCACTTCTGGCCGTCGGGATCGCTGCGGCATTGCTGGCCGGACCGGCCCTCGCGCAGACGCCCGAGCCTGCCGCGCCGCCCCCGAAGATCGACCTCCCGCCCATCGCGGCCAGGCCCACCGGGCAGCGCCTCCCCGGAAAGGTGATCTGGTTCGACCTGCTCACCCTCGACCCGGCGGCGGTGAAGCCATTCTACTCGGGCGTCCTGGGCTGGACCTTCGAGGACCGCGGCGGCTACGTCATCGCGAGAGACGGCGACACGCCGGTGGCCGGCATCCTCCAGATGCCCGCGCCGAAGCCTGGCGCCGCCACGCCTCAGGCGCGCTGGATGCCGCTCGTCTCGGTGGCCGACGTGGCCCGGGCCGCAGAGGCCGTCCAGAAGGCCGGCGGCCGGGTGCTGGAGGGGCCTGGCAGTCTCGGGGCGCGCGGGCGCTACGTCGCGGTCGCCGACCCGCGCGGCGCCCAGTTCGTTCTGGTCGCCGCGGCCGGCGGAGATCCAGCCGACGTCGACGCTCCGCCTCCGGGCTGGATCTGGGCCGAGCTCTGGACCGACGATCTGACGGGCGCGGCCGCCTTCTACAAGGCCGCGGTTGGCTACGAGACCTGGCAGGTGGGGAGTGGAAAGGCGGCCACCTGGATCTACGCGTCGGGCGGCCGCCCCCGCGCCCGGGCCGCGCGAATGCCCTTCCAGAAGGTCCCAGCCCAGTGGCTGCCCTACGTGGTGGTGAAGGACCTCCCGGTCGCGCTCGCCCGGGTGACGGAGTTCGGCGGCCACGTGCTCCGCAAGCCCGGGGCGAAGGGGCCGCAGTTCGCCGTGGTCTCGGACCCGGGGGGCGCCACGTTCATCCTGGAGCAGCGCCCCGAGCAGCCCGCCGACGAGGTGGTTCAGGCCCCGGCCCCGGCCGGAGCTCCGCCCCCGCCAGGAGTTCCGCTTCCGCCGGGAGTTCCGCCGCCCCCGCCCGCCCAGAACCCGGATCCCTTCGGGCTCGAGGCGGCCGAGCAGAAGTCGGCCGAGGAGTCGGCGGCCCAGGCCGCGGCCGGCCAGCAGGGCTTCATCGCCATGCCCGGCGGCAACTTCGGGGCCGACGTCAACGTGGTCGTGGCGCCCGCTCCATTCGTGAACGTCTGGATCGCGCCGCCCGCCTGGGGACCTTTCTGGGGGCCCGGATGGGGCGTCGCGCCAGGCTGGGGGGGCGCCGCGTGGTGGGGCTACCCGCCGGCGTGGGGATGGTACCGGCCTCCCTCCTTTCCCGGGCGACCACCTTTCTACCCCGGCTACCGGCCGCCTCCTCCGCGACCCGGCCCGGGTCCAGGGCCGCGCCCGCCGGGCCCCGGGCCGCGCTACTCGGCCCCGGCCACGCGCGCCGCTCCGGCCCCGGCCACGCGCGCCGCTCCGGCCCCGGCGCGTGCCGCACCCTCGGCGCCCGCCCCGTCGCGACCGGCGCCCCCCGCCCCCAGGTGAAGCCTTGAAGACCATCGTGGTGAAGATCGGCGGCGAGGTGGCCGGAACGCCGGAGATGGACGCCATTGCACGGGACGTGAAGGCCCTGGTGGAGGACGGCCACCGCGTCAGCATGGTTCACGGCGGCGGGCCCCAGGCCACCGGGCTGCAGAAGAAGCTCGGGCTCGAGACCCGCATGGTGGCCGGGCGCCGCTACACCGACGCCGAGACGCTCGAGGTCATGAAGTACGCCGTGGCCGGGAAGGTGAACGTGGACGTCTGCGCGCGCCTGCTCGCGAACGGAGTGCTGGGCGTCGGGCTCCACGGCGCGAGCGGTCACGCGGTGGTGGCGAGGCGCCGACCGCCGCGGGTCATGGCCGGCGCCGGTCCCGACCCGGTCGACCTCGGCCTGGTCGGCGACGTGGTGGGCTTCAACCTGCCGCTCCTCGGCGACCTGTGGGCGCGGGGCTACGTCCCGGTGATCGCCTGCCTGGGCTGCGACGCCCAGGGACAGATGCTCAACATCAACGGCGACACGGTGGCGAGCCAGCTGGCCGGCGCGCTCCGGGCCGACGCGCTGGTGCTCGTCACCTCGACGCCGGGCGTGCTCCGCGACCTCGAGAACCTCGGGAGCCGCATCCCTAGAATCACTCACAGTGAATTCGAGAAAGGGGTGGCCGACGGGTCGATCTCCGGCGGCATGATCCCCAAGCTCGAGGAGTCCTTCGAGGTGCTGAAGGACGGGGCCCGCTCGGTGGTCATCATCGGGCACGTCTCGCCCGGCGACCTGCGCCGCGCCGCCGAGGAGCCGGGCAGCGTCGGGACGGTGCTGGTCGAGTCGTAGGTCTACTGCGGGCCCCGCTCCTCCTCCGGCTTCACCCGGCGGAAATCCCGCCAGAGCAGGACGTCGTAGAGGATCTTCAGCCCCCCGGCGATGAAGAAGGGAAGGCTGGCCAGCGCCGGCGCCGCGAAGAGCGGTCCGGCCGCGAGAGGCGCGATGGACGATCCAATGGTGCGGGCCATGCCCGTGACGCCGGCCGCCGCCGAGCGCTCGTCCGGGGCCACCACCGCCATGGTGTAGGACTGGCGCGTCGGCACGTCCATCTGCGAGATCGAGAAGCGGGCCAGCAGCACCGCGATGGCGAGCGGCAGGTTCGGCATGAGCGGCACCAGGACGAGCAGCACGTTCGACGGCAGGTGCGTGAAGACCATGGTGTTCACGAGTCCGAAGCGGTTCGCCAGCCACCCCGCCGAGAGCGCCGAGATCCCGGCCAGCACGTTGGCGCCGAAGAAGATGACGCCAAGGGTGCCCTCGTCGGCCCCGAACCGGGTGTGAAACCACCAGGCCACGAAGCTCTGGACCACGAAGCCGCCGCCGAAGGCGTCGAGCGCGAAGAGGGAGGAGAGCCGGAAGACCACCTTGCGCGAACCGTGCAGCCCGAGCCCAGGCTCGAGGAAGGACGGCTTGTGGTCCTTCCGTCCCGCCGGCGGCGCCTCGGCGGACGGCCCGAGCCGGGTGAAGAGCAGCAGCAGCGCCGCGCCCAGCACCGCATACCCCAGCACCACGGTGCGGTTGGCGGAGAGCGCGGTCGCCCCGTGGGCCTGCAGCGCCTGCGAGAGCAATCCCCCCGAGAGCGATCCGAGCGCGGTGGCGAATGAGCCGACCAGCGCGTACCAGGAGAAGACCCGGGTTCGCTCCTTGCCCGGGATGACCTGGGCCAGCGCCGCCTGCTCGATGGCCAGGAACGGTCCCACCTCGTTCCCGGCCGGGCTGATGATCCCGATGGTGGCCGCGAAGAGCAGCACCCAGAAGGACGTGGTGGAGGCGAAGAGGATCCCGGCGAAGACCATCATGGCCGCGCCGAGCAGCAGCATCTTTCGCCGGCCGATCCGGTCGGCGTGGGTGGTGATCCAGAGCGAGAGCGCGGTGTCGCCGAGGAGCGTCAAGGAGAGGAGCAGCCCGATGCGCCCCTCGGAGAGGCCGGCCTCGGAGAGGTAGAGGACGAGCACCACCGCGAGGAAGCCGTAGGCGAAGAGGCGGAGCGTGCGGGTGGTGAAGAGCAGCGCGACGTCGCGGGTGGGGCGGGGGAGCACGGCCTCGTTATAAGCCGCTGCGGACCCTTCGAGGAGGTGCCCCGTGCCCGAGTCCCCTGCCTTCGTCGCCTTCGCAGTCGACCTGCTCGGACCGCTGGGGCCGGTGCGGTCCCGGGCGATGTTCGGCGGCCACGGCATCTACTGCGGAGATCTCATGTTCGGCCTCGTCGACGACGACGAGATCTTCCTCAAGACCGACGACGAGACCCGGCCGATGTTCGAGGCTGCGGGCTGCCGCCGCTGGGTGTACTCGGGGGGCGGGAAGAAGATGGAGACGAACTACTTCCGGCCGCCCGACGCGGCCCACGAGTCGCCCGAGGACATGGAGCCCTGGGGGCGGCTGGCGCTCGAGGCGGCGCGGCGGGCGGCGCGGCTCAAGGCGGCGAAGAAGAAGGCGAAGGCGGCGAAGAAGCCGGCAAAGACCGCGAATAGGGCCGCCCGCTCCGTCCGGAAACCGGCCAAGCGTCGGGGGTGACGGCGCTGGATCCCGGAGGTATGAATACCCGGGTGAAGATCACGTTGCTGATCGACGACGTCGTGATGCGGGAACTCGAGGTCCGGGCGGCCCGTGACGGACGAACGATGTCCGAACTGGCGGAAGCCGCGCTGCGGCGTCTCCTCGACGAGCGAGTCGACGAGCGGGAACTTCCCCCGCTCCCGGCGATGCGGGCGCGGCAACTCGTCGACGTCTCCGATCGGGACGTGCTTTACCGCGTCATGGAAGAGCCGTAGCCCGCCCGCTACTTTGCGGCCAGCGCGTCGGCTCCCGCCTTGGCGCAGACGCCGTCCTGGGCCGAGGTCGCGCCGCTGACGCCGATCGCGCCCACGATCTTCCCGTCCACGACCAGCGGCGTCCCGCCCTCGATGGGAATGGTGCCCGGCAGCTTCAGATAGTTCACCTTGCCGCTGGCCACGACATCCTCGAAGACCTTCGACGGACGCCGGAACGCCGCCGAGGTGCGCGCCTTCTCGATGGCCGTCTCGGTGCTCCCGTTCTGCGTGCCCTCGATGCGCTCGAAGTAGACGAGGACGCCGCCGGTGTCGACCACCGCCGCGGCGACGTACCAGCCGTTCTTCCTTCCCTCGGCGAGCGCGGCGGACGCTGCCTTCTTGGCCACGTCGCTGGCGACGGGCGCGCCGTATGGAACCGGCGCAGACTGGGCGTGAACCACGGCCGGAGCGAGGAAGGAGAAGGCTAGGAGTGCTGCGGGGAACCACGATCTGGCGAGACGCATGTGCGGCCTCCTGGTGAGGGACGCCGGCCTCGATACACGCCCCGCGCGGAGCGCGCCCGTCCCGGATGGGTCAGGCGCTGGTCAGGCGAACGGAACCAGGTGGATCGCGTCCCCCGGCTTCACGTCGAGTGCCCGGCAGGCCTCGACGGGGAGACGCACCGCGTCACCCGATACACGCGCCCGGGTCCGAACGGCCCGGAAGCGGTTCGGCCCGGCCGCGCCCAACGCGCCGGCAAGCACCTCCCGGTCGCGCCCCCCATCCCCCAAAGGTTCGAGGTCGAGCCGGAGCCGCCGGTGCTCCCGGATCAGCGACACCTCGGAGCGCTTCGCCTCGTAGTGCGGTCCCCCGTCGAAGGGGTCGATGCGGTTCACGTACCGGAAGCCGATGCGCGCGAGCATGCGCCGAGCGGGCTCGGTGCTCCGCCCCACCTTCCCCAG
>Ga0315275_10002252_pt1 | contig 17322 bp, 17 predicted proteins | sample YL17G03_0_MG_FD_205557 | JGI IMG/M metagenome (GOLD analysis project Ga0315275, IMG submission 205557) | Sediment microbial communities from Yellowstone Lake, YNP, Wyoming, USA - YL17G03_0 | ecosystem: Environmental > Aquatic > Freshwater > Lake > Sediment | place: USA: Wyoming | collected...
GCTGTCTGGCCGTTTGCGCCGTCCCAGACTGGGTTGACCGCGGGGCGCACCGGGCTCGACATGCAGCTCCCCTTTGTGAGAGTCGGTTCAGGCGTGGGCGGTCGATAGGGGTCGCTGTCTCACGCCACGCGTGGCCCTTCGCGTCGGCTGGGCGCATCGAGGCCTTCGGGCAGATCCGGCCAACCCGAGAAGGATCGCCATGTGGCGGCTGACCTGGCTGCACGTGGCGCACTGCTTTCGATATCGGGCTCGCCCCGAGCGCTCGCAAGCCCGACATCGCGCCATGTCCTGTCCTCCTGCCTCCAATACAACTTCCTCGTTTGCCGCATAGGCCTGCGCCCCTGATGGGCCGCGCCAATGGCCGGCCAGGCAAAGGCCTGCAGTAGGCCAGGCGTCCCCCTCCAAATGACCCACCGTGTGGAACGGCTCGGTTGGTGTGCAGGTGGCTCTAGCGCCAACGGCCTGCGCGTGATAGGTTGCCAGCGGGCTTTCTGCCTCGCGCGGGCAAGGCGTGCGCGGGCGAACATGCTTGTCTGCCAATCTCGTGAACAGCGTTTCGAGGTGAAGGCGGATCGATGGCGAAGACGGACGGGACAGTCCAGGCCATGTGGCTCCAAAGCCTATTGTCGGCTGGGTGGAATCCCGAGCACATCCTGACGCGGCCCAAACTCGAGCCCGGAGAGGAGCACGAGGCGATATGCTTTGCGAGAGGGTCGGGCGATCCAGCCCTGTTCCCTGCAGTCGCGCTGAGCCGGGCCCTCAGATTCGTCTTGCGGCGGGACGGAGCCGGCGCACTCGACTACGGTGACGGGCGCGGCTACCTTCCGCTCCGCATCGCGGTCGCTGCCCATCTGGCGCGACAAGGCGTGCAGGTCACAGCGGAGGAGGTCCTGATCACTTCCGGCTCGCAGCAGGCCATCGACTTGTGCGCGCAGGCCTTCCTCCAGCCGGGCGACTGGGTGGCGGTCGAATCGCCGACCTACAACCTGGCGATCGACCTCTTCCTATCTCACAAGGTGAACCTGGCGCCCGTGCCTGTCGATGAGGAGGGGATGAGGGCGGACGGCCTGGAGGCCGTTGTCGCCACACATCGTCCGAGTCTCATCTATGTCATCCCGACTAACCACAATCCGACGGGCGCTTGCATGGGTGCGCACCGGCGAAAGGCGATCCTCGACCTGGCCCGCCAGCACAGTCTTCCGCTTCTTGAAGACAACTATCTCGGCGATCTCGTGTACGGGCAGGGGAACCCGCCCCCGCTCAAGGCCATGTATGCGAGGGGAGACGCCGTCATGGTCGGTACCTTCTCGAAAACTCTCGCGCCGGCCCTGCGTGTGGGCTACCTTGTCGCGGAGGGAGCTTTGGTCGAGCGTCTTGCGCGCCTGAGGATCGTGCGCGACGTCTCTGGCTGCGAGGTGATGCAGCGGGTGATGGAACTCTTGCTCAGCACAGGCTGGTACAGGCGGCACGTGATGCGGCTTCGTCGCGAGTACCGCGCCAGGCGAGACGCAATGGGTCGGGCACTTCGCCGCCAACTGCCAGGTACAGCAGGGTGGGACCTGCCACGAGGCGGGCTGTTCTTCTGGTTGCGCCTGCCCGCGGGAGTGGAGGAGAGTGATGTGGTCGAAAAGGCCAAGCAATTTGGGGTATCGGTGGCTGGCGGTTCGTTCTTCTTTCCCGAGGCTGTGACACAGGGATACCTGCGCCTGAACCTGGCTGAAAACCCGCCTGAGAGGATCGAGGAAGGAGTCCGTCGCCTTGCGCTGGCGATGACCTCCTCCCCGTCTGGCCGCGAGGTGCGAAGCGCTCCGCCGCGCGCGGTGGACGACCGCGGCCAAGGCATGTGTGCCTGAGCGACTCTGACGCTGAAGAGGAGGGCATGCCCCGCAGGCATCTCGGAAAGACGCTACATACAATGGAAGAGCCTGGCCTGGAGCGCTGGGGCAGGGCGGGCCGCTGGCGTGGGGATTGGGCTGGGCGTTCCGGGCAAGGCCGGGAGCCTTCCTACGTAAGAGCCGTCGTGCTCGACTGGGGGGATACCGTGATGCGTGTGTTCCCGGAGTGTTGCGGCCCGATGACAGAATGGCCCGTGGTAGAGGCGGTTTCGGGCATCGAGGAGGCCCTGAGCGAACTGGCGGTGCACTGGACGCTGGGTTTGGTGTCGAATGCCGGTGAGTCGGACAGCCGCCAGGTGCGCCGTGCACTCGCGCGGGTGGGCCTGGAGGATTTCTTTGACCTCATCCTCACAGCGAAAGATGTCGGGCTGAGCAAGGCGGATCCGCGTTTCTACCAGCGCCTCCTGGCGATTCTCGGGTGGCCGCCGGGAGAGGTGGTCGTTGTGGGCGACGACTACCAGACCGACGTGAGGGTGCCTACTGGGCTCGGGATGAGAGCGGTGTGGTTCAACCCGGGCGGGAGGCAACCTCCTGGACCTGCCTGCCACGCGGCAGAGGTTGCCCGGATGCCGGACCTGGTGGACACGATCACCACGCTCGAGATAGGACGTAACGTTCAAAGCGCTGGCGTGGGACGCGACTGAGGCCGCCCGCGCGACTTACCCGGCGGGTCCAGGTGGCATGATCGCCGGGGGTGATCTCCGACAGACGCCCGCGCGTGATCGCGGCTAGCGTGCCTGCAGACCGGGGCGGACCGCCCTCGCGGCGGGTCGAGCGTTGCAGGCCGATTGCCCAGTCATGGCCTCTGTCCGCAAGCCAGGAGGACTCGGGACGGGAGGCGAGTCGCGAATCGCCGCGCAGGCTGCAAAGGGGGTCTCATGAGGAGGCAGGATGGAGAGTCAAGGATGGTCAGCCGCTTTGCAGGAGGCCGGGTTGCAGTCCCGGGCAGTGGATGCCCGTCATGCCGCAGATCTTCGCCAGGAGATCGAGAACCTGCGCCGTGAGGGATGCATGGACCAGGAGTTCTTCGACGAGCGATTGACCTTCTTCGAGTACCAGCCTCCGCCCGAACTGGCTGCCGCGCGATCATTGATCATCGTGGCTGTCCCTCATCCTCAATCCAGCCTCAGCCTTGTCTGGCACGGCCGCGAGCTCGAGGTGCTCGTCCCGCCCACCTACGTGAGGTACCGGGATGTGGACCTGTTGGCCCAGAGCCTCTTGGAACAGCGACTGGTGCCAGCCGGGCATCGGGTCGTGCGGGCCCACCTGCCCTCCAAGGCACTTGCCGTTCACAGCGGCCTGGCCCGCTACGGACGCAATAACGTGTGCTTCGTCCCTGACATGGGCAGCTACTTGCGGCTTGTCGGGTTCTGGAGCGACATGCCTGTTGAACAGGATGGGTGGCTCCCGGTCGAGATGATGGAGGCGTGTGAAGCGTGCTCGGCCTGCCGCAAGGCCTGCCCGACGGGCGCCATCCCCTCCGACCGGTTCCTGCTACGGGCCGAGCGCTGCCTGACCTTCCACAATGAACGGACCGCCGCCTTTCCCGCCTGGATCGACCCCGGATGGCACGAGAGCCTGGTCGGCTGCATGCGATGCCAAAGGATCTGCCCGGCAAACCGGGCCCACCGGGATTGGTCAGTCGCCTCGGCGTCGTTTTGTGCAGAAGAGACGGACTGGCTTCTGAAGGAGACGGAACTGAGCGAACTTCCCGAGAATCTGAGGTCGAAGCTGGAGGAACTGGACCTGGCGGAGTATTGGCAAGTGCTGCGGCGCAACCTGAAAGCCGTCCTCCTGCGCCCGCAAGAAGGTCCGGGTCCGGAGGAACCGGTGTATGAAGGGAGACCTGCCTGCGGAGGCGATCCCCAGCCGAGCTAGCCCAAACGGTGGCGGCCTCGCCCGCGGACGAGGATTCAGGCAGACAAGGATGAGCGGACGGGAAGCTGTCGGGAGGAAGGAGTCTACCTCTGAGGAAGCTGCTTACAATCGGCCTGGCGGTCATTGCCTTCGCCGCCATACACGAGGGATTGCATGCCCTGGCGGCGTCCGCCTACGGGGAGTACCAGGCCTTCCACGTCAGGCCATTCGGTCTGGAGGTCCTCTTCAATACGCCGGTCGCCGATCGGCAGGGAGTTCAGTGGGCTGTCATCTCCGGGGTGCCGAACGTTGCGACGGTGGTGCTCGGCTACCTGCTGGTCGCCTTGCGGCGGGGATTGGCCACCTTGGGCCGCAGGATTGTGCGGGAACTTGCATACTGGTTCGCCCTCCTTCTCATTCTCCTCGATCCGCTCAACCTGTCGGTCGGCCCTTTCCTTTATGGCGGCGATGCGCAAGGCATCGCCGTGGGGTTTGACGTGCGTGTGGGCGTAGTGCAGGCTCTCAGCCTTGTGCTCCTCATGGTCAATCGAGAGCTGGCAGCTCAAGTTGTCCTGCCGGCCTTCGGAGTTGCTGCGACCCATCCCCTGCTCAGGCCGCTCCTTCGCCTCCGCATCCGATCGCGATCGGCCTGACGCTCGGCCGGATCACCTCCCGGCAGAGCGGGCGATGAGGGGCGCAGGTGGGGTCTTAAGAAAAGGTCGAGCGAACAGGATCGGGTCAGGCCCTTCGATTGCGAGGCGTGGTGGCGCCATTGCAGATAGGCGAGAAGCGTCTGGGAGTGCATGTTAGCGAGAACTTGCGCGGATCCCCGCGGTCTGAGGCTGGCAAGAGGTCGCCCACGATCGGGACCCGCTCTGTGTGAGAAGAGTCTCGTCTGGACGGGCAGGGATTTCGCGCTCGGTTTGTGGAGTAGATGTGCGGGCAACGTCCCGTCATCCTCCCGGCGGATGGGAGCATAAAGGGACGCATCTATCTCCAGAGCTGTCCGGCAGCAGCCGGGAGGAGCAGCACCATGCGAGGGACGATCCATGGGCAATGAACTGATCTTTGATACCTTTCGCACGCTTTCGACCGCGCTGATCGCCGATGCCTGTATCCGTCTCGATGTACCTGTGCGTTTGGGGCCGCCGGAGATCAGGCCGCTGGCCGCGAGCATGCGGCTTGCCGGGGGCGTGCGACCGGTCCGCCATGCGGGCAGCGTGGATGTCTTCCTGGAGGCGGTTGATGCCTGTCTACCGGGCGAGGTGCTGGTCATCGACAACGGCGGCCTGGTGGACGAGGGTTGCATTGGGGACCTGACGGCCCTCGAGGTCCGCGCGGCCGAGATGAGCGGGATTGTCGTATGGGGATGCCACCGCGACACGCGCGAGTTGCTCCAGATCGGCCTGCCTGTTTTCAGTTGCGGCCCCTGTCCGCTAGGGCCGCGGCGCCTTGACCCCGCCGGCCCGGAGCGACTGAGTCTGGCCTTCGTAGGAGAGCACATGGTCACACGCGGCGACATCGTCTTTGCGGATGCGGACGGCGTGCTTTTCATATCCGGCCACCGCTCGGCGGAGGTGTTGGGCTGTGCCCAGGAGTTGTGGCAGAAGGAACGCGGGCAAGCCGTGTCGCTGGGGAGCGGGCGCAGCCTGCGCATGCAATTCCAGTTTGCGGAGTATCTGCACCGGCGTGAGGCCGATTCGTCCTATACCTTCCGCAAGCACCTGCGCGAGATCAATGGGGCGATCGAGGCATGAGCGGCAGCACGGAGGAGAGACATGGCCCATCCGGATGAGCAGGACTCCGTCAGGGTATCGATCGAGGACCACATCGCAACGGTTGTGCTCAACCGCCCCGAGCGGCTGAATGCGCTGGATATCTCGACCACCCGGTTGCTGCACCGGCGGCTACGGGAATGTGCGGAGGATGAGGCGGTGCAGGTGCTCATCCTGACGGGTGCGGGTCGCGGGTTCTGTGCCGGGGGAGACATGCACGCCGTGTGGAATCACGTCCTGTCCGGTGGCCGGGCCTGGGAGTACCTGCGCGATCTCACCGTCCCGCTGCACCAGGTCGCAGCGGACCTTCGCCGCATACCCAAGCCGGTGATCGCCGCGATGAACGGCCCGACAGCGGGCGCGGGCCTGAGCCTGGCCGCGGCGTGCGACCTGCGCCTGGCCACGCGCGGATCGACCTTCAGACAGTCCTACACCTCGATCGGCCTGGTCCCTGACGCCGGGTGGACCTGCTTTGTGGCGCGAGTCCTCGGCCCGGCCCGTGCGAGCCGGCTGCTCCTGCTCGACGAACCCTTCGACGCCCAGCTCGCCCTCGAACTGGGTTTGCTGCATGAGGTGGTCGAGCCCTCGCAGCTGCTCGCGAGGGCTGCGGAGATGGCGCGCGAGATGATGCGCCAGGCCCCGACGTCGCTTGCGCGCGCCAAGCAAATGATGAATGCCTCCCTGTTCCCGGACCTGGACACAATTCTGAGGCGCGAGCGGAAAGCGCTGATTGCGCAAAGCCGGAGCTGGGACTTCAGGGAGGGCCTGCAGGCATTCGTCGATAAGAGGCAGCCGGTCTTTCCGGGTCATTGAGACCGAAAGGCGCTTTGGCCTTTGCTGCCTCCACCTTGAAGAGCGGAGGAGTGCCTGTCCAGGAGCGCGGAACGGGATGAAGAACCGCGGCCTCAGCCACAACAGAGTCCGCGTTTCATAGGGTTGTGGTCGGCACCGGTCGCGCCGGGTTGCACGTCAGCGTACCTGGGATGGGAGTTGAGGCGGGGATGCATCTCTCCAACAATCGGGAGGATCCGAACCTGGCCGAGATGCTTGCCAAGTACGACACCTGGTTGAGGCTGGGACGGATTCCCTACGCCTCCAAAGTGATTCCGGTGGGGGAAGCGCTGCGTCCGGTGGAGTGGATCCTGCCGACCGATCAGGCGGTCTCGATTCTCAGTCGGGCCCAGCTTGTCGCACTGGCCGACTGCACCTGCCGTCAGTACTACGGGCGTTGTTCGCATCCTCTCGAGACCTGCCTGCTCCTGGACCAGATGGCGCAGTCGTTCCTGGAGGCGGGCAAAGCGCGCAAGGTTTCTGCGGACGAGATGCGTGAAACCCTGCGGCTGGCCGGCGAAAACGGGCTTGTGCACCAGGCCGCCTACATGCCCGAGCACACAGTGTGGGCCGTGTGCAGTTGCTGTACCTGCTGTTGCTACCGGCTGCAGATCTTGCGGCGCTGCGGCCGGGCCGACCTGGTGGTGCACTCGGACTACCGGGCGGCCTTTGACGCGGCCCGTTGCACCTCCTGCCAGGCATGCGTGTCCCGCTGCCCTTTCGGCGCATGGCAGCCGGCGGGAGGGAGGATGGCTCACCTGGCTGGGCGCTGCCTGGGGTGCGGGTTGTGCGTAAGCACCTGCCCCGAGGAGGCGATTCGTCTTGAGCCGAGAAGATGATCGGCGTCCCAGGAGGCACATGATGTCGGTGAAGGATTTGGAGGGGCGCGCTGCGCTGGTGACCGGAAGCAGCCGGGGCCTCGGTGCGGCGATCGCTCGCAAGCTGGCCGCCTCCGGGGTGAGCGTTGCCGTTCACGGTCTCACATCGTTCGAGAGTGGGCAGAAGGTTGTGCAGGCCATCCGCGAGGCAGGTGGGAAGTCAGCCCTGTTCCTGGCCGACATCGCGGATGAGATGGCTGTGAAGCGTCTCGTGGACCAGGTGCTTGAAACATGGAGGAGACTGGACGTCCTGGTATGTGCTGCAGGCCTGAACTGTGATGTGCCGGTCTTGAAGCTCGACACCCCGACCTGGAGCCACATCCTGCGAGTCAACCTGGAGGGGACGTACCTCACCTGCCGTATTGCCGCTCCGGCGCTGACGGCATCGGGTGACGGGACGATCGTGACGCTGGCTTCGGCGACCGCCTTTTCCGGGCGCGAGAATGGGGCTCCCTATTGCGCTGCTGGGGCTGGCGTGGTTGCGCTGACCAAATGCCTGGCACGCGAACTCGCGCCTGCCGTGCGGGCCAACGTGGTTGTGCCGGGACTGATTGCGACGGCGGAGGCGGTGAGCCAACTGGGACTGCTCGATCCCGGCGAGCGAGGCGTGCACATCGCCGGTGTCCCGCTCCAAAGGTTGGGTCACCCAGAGGAAGTGGCCGAGGTGGTGGCCTTCCTCGCCGGGAGCAGGGCCAGCTTCGTGACCGGTCAGGTATGGTGGGTGAACGGTGGTGCCCACATGGGACCAGGATTAAGCCTGGGCACGAGAATCGTGACGACGGGATCGACACACCGTCTACGCGGCAGGAGACCGAGGCAAGGAGGCGAGCATGCCCATAGATGAAGTCTGCTACTGCGGCCTGTACTGCGGATTGTGTTCCGCACGTCGCCGGATTCCGCAACGTGCGGAACAGCTCAAAGAGGTCCTGCAACAGGAAGGTTACGATCGAGGCCATTTCGATCTGCCGGACTTGCAGGAGGTTTTCCCGGTCTTCTGGAAGGGGCTTGAACTGCTGGCCACGCGGCCATGTCCCGGGTGCCGGGCGGGTGGTGGAAACCCGGACTGCGCCATCCGTGCCTGTGCGTGTGAGCGGCACGTCGTCGGCTGCCCGCAGTGCCCGGACTACCCGTGCGCCAAGCTTGAGCTGCTGAAGAACTACCCGTGCCTCCTGAGCGACGGGGAAAGGTGCAAGAAGATCGGCCTCGAGCAATGGATAGATGAACAAGAAGCGAGGGCGCTGGCCGGCTTCACCTACAGTGAGATCCGCCACCCCGCAGAGTGAACGGCATGCGTGCGGCGGCAGCCCGGCCGCTTCGCACGCACCACCCTGCGCAGACAACGTTCACAATAACCTGACTTCCATCGGGTGCGTGGTCTGGCTGACCCAGCCCGCAGGTGGCTCTATCCTCGCCAGGGCAGGTGTGCTAGCTTGACGATGGGGGTCATCCATGCCGCCCGCTCCCGATGCGCGGGGCCGACCCTGTCGCCATGCCCGGTTCGAACTGGAGCGGGCGCAGGTGCGGGGACCGTAATCGGGGATACCTCGTCCTCGAGCACGTTCGGCGTTCCGGAGAGGCGTCGATTGGCGTGGGTGCCGGGTGGCCATGAGGGAGGTGAGCCTCTCGACCACTCTCCTCTCTTCCCCTCCTTGTCCCCCTCTCCTGCGCGCCTCGCGTGGGAGAGGGGTGACTGGTTGCCGGGCTGGGCCGCCTCGCCAGCCGTGGCGAGATGGGACGCCTTCTCCTTTCGATAGAGGATCAGCTGGGCGCGGGCGCCACGCCGGTCGCGGACCCGCCCCTGACGGGCGGCGTGAGCTCGCTATGGATCGCGGAGAGCGAGTCGGCGACCCCGCGACTCGTCCTTCACGATAGAGATGCGAGGTTGGCCGGTGTCCGCTGGTCTCGTGACGGGCAGTGGCTTTTCTGCGCCCGGCAGAGGCCGGACGGCTGGGAGGTGGATGTCGTCAATCGGGCGGGGTCGGGGGCCGCGACGATCCTGACCGGACTTGGCCCGTCTCCGGAGGGAACCGTGGATCCCTGGCGGCTGTATGACATCTGGGAGTAGGCGCGCGGCGCGGCCTCGCCAGGTCAACCTTCCGGGGATGTTCTGCATATCAACTTGGGGCGCGGAGCAACCCACGGGCGTAAGTTAGTGCTGCCTGCAGCAAGAGACCCGCTGCTGGCGCGAAACGGGGCAGCAAGTGCATGGGAAAGGAGCGAGGCGATGAGTGCGAATACTGAAGACGAGAGTAGGAGAGATGAAAGCAGGATCCTCAGACGTCTGTCGATCCGTATGGCTGCCTACATGGCGTTGTTCCTCCTGGTCCTGGTCGGCGGAGGATTCGCCATCGGGCCCACCCACTCGGCGCTGATGAAAGCGATTTGGGTCAGTCTCACCGTCGTGTGCCTGGCTCTTCTCGTGACCTGGCACGCGCGGGTCTTCTCTTACGAGTGCCAGAAGTGCAGCCGCCGGTTCCGTATCTCGCCGCTCACGGACCTGATCCATCCTCACGGCCTCGACCGTGCCGGGGGATGGAAATACCTGCGCTGTCCGCACTGCGGGACCAGGATGCGGGCGAGGATCAAGCCGACCGCGCTCTAGCCTGCCGGGCCGAGCGGCGGAGGTGGGGGCGGAATCGCCTGCGAGACGATCGGGATCCTGGATTGTCCCTGGCGTTCCACAGCCTGGAGGATGACTCTCGAGAAAGCGGCCGAGACGGGGGCTCATACGTCGGCGGCTATTGTCGCGCACTCACCGCACTGGGCGGAGCAATCCGGCGCATCGTTGCCCGCCGGCCTCGCTCTCGCGCTTGGTTGTGGACTGCTGGCGTTGTCCGCGGGGACGGCCACTGGCGCACGCGCTGACGACAGCTCCCTTGGGGCTGTTGGCTACGAGGTGGTCCCGCTCTCCCATGCGACGGTGCGCACGGTGGAGGAGCAGGTCACGATCCTCGTGGCAGGCGAACAGGCCCATGTCGAAGGCCTGTTCGTGTTCGAGAATGGCGGCGCGGAGAGCGACGTCCTGATGGGATTCCCGCAGGCACGAGCCTCGACACCCGGGAGCGCACCCGAGCTCATCGACCTGCGAACCTTCGTCGACGGCGAGGAGGTGCCGACCGTCTTCCTGAACCAGGCCTACCCCGTGGGCGATCTCGACTTCGACGGCTGGTACACCTTCCAGGTGAGATTCCTCCCGGGGCAGCGGCGGACCGTGCGTCACACCTATCATGGCCGTCTGACCCCCAACTCCGACGGGAGCAGGCGGCTGGACTTCGTCTTGCGCTCCGGCGCGACATGGCAGGGGGGCGTCGGCCGTGCGCTTATCGAATTACGTTGGGAGAATCCTCGTGATGTGCAGTTTCGCCGACGAGGACGAATGCACCTCGTGGTATTCGAGCACAGGAGGCCAGCGCGTCTGGCTTTGCTGGTGCCAGACAGCACCGATCCGAGGCGCCGCGCCCACGCTCGGGCTCGCGCTCCTTCCGGCCGCGCCCGGTGAGCACTGGCGCGCGCACGGGCGCCAACGCCAGGTTTCGGTTCAGGTCATCTTCGCGACGGGAGGCGAGCCCCTGATATGGCCGCCAACGCGGGCGTGTGTACCGTTTGCCGGCTCCCGGCCGGGGCTTGAGGTCAGGACCCTTTCATTGACTCTGCGGGATGCGCCGCAGTGGCAGCGACTGTCCCTCTTCGACTCTCGACCGGCCATCGCCTTTCGCATCGAGGTGGAGAGCACCTACCCGGGTGAGGCGTACAACGATGTGGGTATCGCGCAGATCCACTTTCCTCAGTCCAATGGGGAGGTGCCGGGGGCCGGTCTCGATGCGACTCGGGTCGCGTTATGGGCGGGCCTCGGCATGCTCCTGGCGACGGGAGGGGCATTGGCGTTTGTTCACGCCACCAACTCTCATCCTCGCTCTGCGCTCCTCGGCATCTAGCCTCCTCTGACTATCTGTTGCTCTTTGCACCTCGCCGACGACAACAGCGCGCGCGTCCCCGTGAATGGGTAAGGGCATCCGTGCCCGAAGCGGTGCATCAGCAATCCACCTCAGCGTGTGGGTCTATCCATTTGAGGTGGAAGTGGATATGTCCGCGGTGCTGTCATTTAGGCCTTTCACGGCTCGATGGAATGACCAACTTCGCGGTCATCTGGCTCTACAAGCCGCCTGCCTGGTGTGCTAGGGTGAGCCCAGGCACTCCCCACGCATCGTTGATCTGGAGATCGCGCGGCGGGAGCAGGCCGGCTTGCCTGCACGCGGAGACGCGTGTCTCCAACCCGGGCAAGGCGCAGGTCGAGGCTCGGCCTGCCTGCGCTGCCCATCGCGGGGCTCGTCGCGCATGTCAACATCATCCGACCGGGCTGGCCGGAGCCGTCACGCACATCACGAGGCCGGGCGGATTGCACGTGGGGAGTCGAAGGAGGTGAAGACGCCCGCACGGGCCAACCTGAAGACAGGTGAGTCCGGTTCCATCCAGCGTTGAGATGAACGGGAGGAGAAAATGCGCGTGCAGCGGACATCCATTGTGGGTCTCCTGGCCGTTGGCGGCCTCTTGCTTTCAGCATGCGGAGCAGGTGCGGGCACCCCGATTGTGCAGACCGTGGTGGGTGGGACGCCGATGGTTGTGACAGCCACCCCTCCGCCAGCGGCGACCTTCAAGTCGAACGACCCTGCCACACTGTTGGTGGCCCATTTCGGCGAGCCGGAGACGTTAGACCCGGCGCTTGACTACGAGAACATCGGAGGCGAAACGCTGCTCAACATCTATGAAACACTCGTCTTTTACGACAAGGAGAGCGCGGTCGAGTTTGTTCCTCAACTGGCCACCGGCTGGCAGGTCTCGCAGGACAGCCTGACCTACACCTTCACCATCCGCCAGGGAGTCGTTTTCCACAACGGTGACCCGATGACGCCCGAGGACGTGGCCTATTCTTTCCAGCGCGGTCTTTTGCAAGGCGGTACCGCTTCACCGCAATGGCTGTTAACCGAGCCGCTTTTCGGAGTGGGCATCGATGACATCTCGCTCCTGGTCGATCGCGAGGGCGGCCTGTATGACGAGCCCGAGAAACTGCAGGCGGCCGATCCCGCCGCGCTGCGGGTGGCGTGCGAGCGAGTAAAGGCCGCCGTGGTGGCGGACACGGCTGCCGGGACGGTGACCTTCCACCTGGCGCAAGCCTGGGGTCCGTTCCTGGCGACGCTGGCGCAGACCTGGGGCTCGGTGATGGACAAGAAGTGGGTGACCGAGAACGGTGGCTGGGACGGAAGCTGCGACACGTGGGCCAAGCACTATGCCATCACCTCGGAGGACGATCCGTTCACCTCCATCACCAACGGCACCGGTCCCTTCCGGCTGGAGCGCTGGGAGAAAGGGCAGGAACAGGTGCTCGTCCGCTTCGACGACTACTGGCGGACGGAACCTGCCTGGCAGGGCGGGCCGACCGGACCGGCCCGGCTGGAGCGCGTCGTGATCAAGAAGGTCGAGGAATGGGGCACGCGCTTCGCCATGTTACAGGCGGGCGACGTGGACCTGGCGGATGTCAACCGGGACGTCGTCAGCCAGGTCGACCCGATGGTGGGCGAGTGGTGCCATTTCGACCTGGAGCGCAACGAATACGCGCCATGCGAGGCGACCGGCGACGCCCCGCTGCGCCTCTCCATGGGAGCGCCACGCTCCGATCGGGCGGACGTGTTCTTCGTGTTCTCAATCAACAACCCGGAGGGCGGGAACCCGCTGATCGGCAGCGGCAGACTCGACGGCAACGGAATCCCGCCGGACTTCTTCGCCGATCTCCACATTCGGCGAGCATTCAACTACTGCTTCGACTGGGAGACGTTCATCACCGATGCGCTGCAGGGTGAAGCCGTCCAGTCCGTGGGCATCCCGGTGGAGGGCATGATCGGCTACGAACCGGATGGTCCGCGCTACACGTACGATCCGGCGAAATGCGAGCAGGAGTTCCGCAACTCCACGCTGGTCTCCGCGGACGGCAAGCCACTGTGGGAGGTCGGATTCCGCATGCAGCTGGCGTACAACGTGGGCAACTCGATACGCCAAACCGTGGCGGAGATCCTGGCGGAGGACATCAGCCAGGTGAATCCGAAATTCCAGGTGGAGGTGGTCGGCCTGCCGTGGGCGGCATTCCTGCGAGCCCAGCGAGCGCGTACGCTCCCGGTGTTCATCACGGGCTGGATCGAAGACGTGCACGATCCGCACAACTGGTACGTGCCCTATCTGGTGGGGACCTACGGACGGCGCCAGGTTATCCCCGAGGCGGCCAAGGCGGAACTACAGGCGCTGATCGACGCCGGCGTCACGGAAACGGATCCCGCCAAGCGAGCAGCGATCTACCACGATCTCAACCAGGCGGTCTATGCACTGACGCCCGGCATCCTGCTGGCACCCCCCAACAACCGCCAGTACGAACAGCGCTGGGTCCACGGCTGGTACTTTAATCCGCTGTGGGGCGACCTGCACTACTACTACTATCCCATGTACAAGGATTGACTCCGACCATGGTGGGGCGGGGGTCGGTGGCATAACGGGCCCCCGCCCGCACGTCGGACCCTGCGGAGGCCGTGCCCATGACGGGTTACATCGTGCGACGGTTGCTCCTCGTGCCGCTGCTCCTGCTCGGCGTCACGGTGCTCATCTTCGGCATGCTCCAGTTTCTCAGTCCGGTGGAACGGTCGGCGCTGTATGTTCGGGACGTTCCGCACACCGAGGCCGCCCTGGACGGCATCATCAAGCGCTACGGGCTGGACGATCCACCGCACATCCAGTACTGGCACTGGCTGGTTGGACGGAAGGACTCGGTCAGCGGGGAGCGCGTCGGCGGCATCCTGCGAGGGGACCTCGGCTACTCGCGGGTCGGGTCGCAACCTGTGGCGGACCTGATCCGGCAGCGCTTCCCGGCCACGCTGGAGCTGGCGCTGTGGAGCGTGGGGCCGATCATAGTCGTTGGGGTGTGGTTGGGCATCCTGGCGGCCGTCCACCACAACGGCTGGTTCGACCAGTTGGCGCGTGTGTTCAGCATCGTCGGTTGGTCATTTCCCGTCTTCGTGTTCGGGCTGATGGTGCTGATGCTTTTCTATGCCAAGCTCGGCTGGTTCCCGCCGGGGCGCATGTCGGACTGGGCAGCGGGGGTAGTTTTCTCGGAGGGATTCACACGGTTCACCGGCCTGCTGACCATCGACGGATTGTTGAACGGGCGGCTGGACGTCAGCCTGGACGTGCTGCGCCATCTGGTGTTGCCGGTCATCACCCTCTCCTATCTGAACTGGGCCTTGCTGCTGCGGGTCACACGCTCGTCAATGCTCGAGACGCTGGGCCAGGAGTACGTGGTCACGGCCCGCGCCAAGGGGCTGCGCGAGAGCGTCGTGGTTAACCGTCACGCTCGGCCGAATGCGCTCATCCCGGTCGCCACGCTGGCGGGTTTCACCGTGATTCAACTGCTTAACGGAGTTGTCATCACGGAAACGGTGTTCAACTACCCGGGCATCGGCTCAGCGGCGGCCACGGCGGCAAGCCAGCTCGATGTCGTCACCGTCCTGGGATTCGCCCTGTTCAACGGGGCGATCCTGGTGGTCACGAATCTGGGGGTGGACGTGATGTACGCGGTCATCGACCCACGGGTGCGGCTGGCATGACACCCGCAGTGCCGCGCGTTGCGGCGGGAGGGAGCGCATGGAGCGGGTAGGCGCGGGGGGCGGCCGGCGTCACCCCGGCCGGCTGGAGCGGCTGATCGGTCCAGAGAACTACCGGAGCCTGCGCGGGATCGTGTCCACACCATCCTCCGTGGCAGGGCTCGTCCTGCTGGCGGTCTTTGGCGTCGTGGCTCTTGCGGCGCCGCTCATCTGTCCGCCTCCTGATCCCAGCGATCCGTACCACATCCCGCGCGACGGCTTCAGCCCCCATCCGCGGCCGATGATGTCGCCCTGGCGGCGCAACCCGCCGCCACTTCCGGTATGGTGGAAGCCGATCATGAAGAGCGACAGCTGGGTCCACGTGCTAGGGACGGCCAGCGGTCAATGGGACATCCTGTACGGGGTGGTCTGGGGGACGCGGACTGCCTTTAAGGTGGGCATCCTTATCACGCTCGTGGCGGTGTCGATCGGGTTGGTGGTGGGATCGCTGGCGGCGTTCTACGGCGGCTGGGTCGACAATCTCCTGATGCGGACTGTGGACATCTTCATGACCCTGCCGTTCCTGATGGCTGCACTGATCATGGCGGCGATCCTCGTGCCGCGCATGGGCCGCAGCATCGTGCCGGCGACGATCGCGCTCACCGCCTTCGGCTGGATGACGTATGCACGCCTGATCCGGGGCGACATCCTCTCGGTCAAGGAGCGCGAATACGTCCTGGCGGCGCGCGTCGTGGGCGTTCCCGACCTGCGCATCCTGGTCCGGCACATCCTGCCGAATGCGATATTCCCCACCTTCGTCTTCGCCTCGATGGACATCGGCTCGTGCGTGCTCAGCTTCGCGGGGTTGAGCTTCCTCGGGGTGGGAACGGAGGTGGGGTACGCGGACTGGGGGCAGCTGCTCAGCTTCTCGCGCTCGTGGCTCACCAACCTGGCCGAGTACTGGTACATCGTGGTGTGGCCCGGGCTGTTCCTGGTCTTGTTCTGCCTTTCGTGGAACCTGATCGGGGACGCTTTGCGCGATACGCTCGACCCACGCCTGCGTGCCGCGCGCTAGCGGCAGCGAATGCCGGTGTCTTCCTTGGTCGCGCCGCCGGAGGTGACGCGACCAGTAGGCGGGTCGCTGAGAGGATGCCTGGGCGGGCGAGAGAGCGCAGAAGGCCTTGATGCCCACGCCTCGTCTCCGGGAATCGGATGCCTGTGCATGCAAGCATCAAGAATCCCCCATCGGACCCGAGTGGACTCATACGAAATCGGCACGAGCGGTGCTACCTGTCTCCTGGGTTGTCTGCTAGGCTCGTCCTTGAGGAGGCATGGAAGATTCCGACCAGTGTGGCCAGGGGAGACGCCCGCAGCGAGGTTCCCGGGCCTGTTTCCTGGAGGGTCATGCCTCCCGGAGGTGGGAATTGTTGCCGGACTACAAGGAGATGTTGGCCCGACGCGAGCAGTATCGCGATCTCCTGCTTGAGGCAGAAATCGAGCGATTGATCGGTCGAATGGGGACCCGACCTCGGCGCTGGCTGTGCCTGGTGGGGCGGTCGATGGCTTGGGTGGGTGAGCGCCTGCAATCCGCGGGACGGCATCTGCAGGGAACGCCGCAGTCCGAGAAACAGACCCCGCAAGCCATTCGCGGGTGGCCCGGGTAGGGCGTACCTCAAGAGGCAACCGTCACGCGAAGCACGCGCGACATACATCGCCTTCCGCTCGGGCGAGGGCTGGCAGGGAGTCTGCGTGCCATGCGCCGCCTGACGGCCGGCCGTCGCCACTTATGGGGCTGATGGCGATTGGATGCCGGGAGCCAGTCCAAACCATTGGAGGCGCACTGGCCAACGAATCGACCCTCGTCTGGACGACCCCCGATCCCGTTCCAGTCCCCTGCAGTCCACGGTCTTGGCCACGGGCAAGTCGCAACGCGCATTGCCGCGAATACTGAAAACCACTTGACTATTGCGTTGGTCCAGAATACTATTCTTAATGACATAGTGTCCTATGCCAATCCTCTCCGGTCGGCCCAAGGTGAGACGTGGATCTGCACATCGAAAAGAGCGGTTCACTGCCAGTTCACATCCAGCTCAAGGAGCAGATTCGCTTCCTGATCCTCGACGGCCAGCTGGCCCATGGAATCCGGCTGCCAACCGCGCGCAGCCTGTCGGCCTACCTGCGCATCAATCGCAACACCGTCTTGCGCGCCTACCAGGAACTGGCGCGCGAGAAACTGATCGAATGCCGCCCGGGGCGCGGATGTGTGGTGACTCACCATGGGTCCGCACAGCCGGGCCCTCGGCTGTCGAAGCTGATTTCGATAGTCGACGCGGCGGCTGAGCAGGCCCAGCGCCTGGGGGTCGGGCCCGACGCGCTGGCCGCCATGGCCTATCAGCGGGCTCGCAGGGCCCCGCGCCGGGCACGGGTGGTCATGGTCGAGTGCGAGGCGGCGATGGCCGCTTCGCTC
>Ga0315275_10002253_pt1 | contig 17320 bp, 22 predicted proteins | sample YL17G03_0_MG_FD_205557 | JGI IMG/M metagenome (GOLD analysis project Ga0315275, IMG submission 205557) | Sediment microbial communities from Yellowstone Lake, YNP, Wyoming, USA - YL17G03_0 | ecosystem: Environmental > Aquatic > Freshwater > Lake > Sediment | place: USA: Wyoming | collected...
CCTAAAACTTTTCTTCAAGAGTCGAAATACCTTCGACTTGGGTTACCTCCCAAATATGATCCATTTTCTCTTCATTTAGGCTTCTATGAGACATCATTTTTACAGATAAACTATGTTTAGATGTTATTCTAATTATTTCTTCAACAATATCGTCTAAGTTTTCTCCTAAAAATTCAAACGGCTCGTCCAACCACAAGCAGTTTGTGGTTTTTTCTGACAATTCCTGAGAAACCTTTAAAACTGACAAAAGAAGTGCCAACGAGATTTGAGTTATTTGCCCACCAGACCACATACAGATTGGTAACTCCTTATTTGAATCATACGCGAGCAAATCTATTTTATCAAGTACTTTTTTACCTTTTGAATCTAGTTTTGAGGTAATAAAGCGCGCCGATAATCTTCCATTGGAAATTTCTTGAAGAGTATCATTTAGGTTCTTGTTCAAAAGGTCCACTACGAGTTCTATTTTTGCCAAACGTACTTTTTTTAGTATTTCGGCCGCAACCTCTATATACCTAAACTCTTCTTCTGCCTTATCCCAAAGTTTCTTTTCTATTTCATACTTTTCTTTTTTGATATTTATTTCGGACAAGAATTTCTTTATGTTAGCCTTTCTCTCATTCATTGCGGATATTTTTTCTCTTGTTTCAGAAACTCGTTTTTGAAGATTCTTTATGTAATCCTTTCCTTTTACAATAGCTTCTTTTATTTTTTCAGCCCGTTGTTTTTCAGCTTCTTCATTTCCTGAACTTGTGGGAATAAACTTATTAGCGTTTTCTTTTTCTCTTTCAAGTTTTTCTTTTTCTCTTATGTATTTTTCAGCGTTTTCTTTTTCTTTTACACATTCTGCTAAACGATTAACATAATCTTCTTTTTTACTTTCTAAGTCCTTTAGTTTTATGCTACACTCTTTTAAAATCTCTTCTTTGTAGGATTCCGGTACCTTAGTAGGGCATTTTTGTTTGCTTATTGGACAAAAGTTATCTACTTTGTTCGCTTGTTGTACACTTTTTTCAACCGAGCAGAGTTCATAACCAGCTTTCACCTTTTCTTCTGTAAATATCCTGATAGAGTTATTTATTTCGTTTATGCTTCTTGTTGGTTCTGGAATAGTTTTTAGCTTTTCTTCTAAAAATTGAATTTGTTTTTCAAGTTCTTCGTAGCGTTGTCTTTGCCTTTTTTCAGCGTCTATTCTTCCCAACTCCCTTGAGGATTTGTCTTCAGCTACTCTTAGTTGAGACATCTTCTCTTCAGCTTTTTCTAGCTTTTCTTTATCCTCTTTTTCTTCTTCTTTAACATAGTTGTATATGTCTTCATCAACAGGATCAGGAGCAGCCTTTTCTAGTGCTGTTATTTCAGCTTGTGTTGATTTTACTGTATTACTTAGTTGTTCTAATCCTTTTTTGCTGTTTTTAATTTCTTCATCACACGAATCTATTGCAGAGTCATATGCTTCAAGCATAAATAGATCTGAAATTGTTTTTGCTTTGGAAGTAGGCCCACCTTCTATAAGTACCTGAGTTTGTCTTTGTCCTATTATAGAGGTTGCTCTAAATTCCTCAAAGGATATGTTTATAAAACTTGCTATATTTTTCTTTGTTTCTAAATCAGATTTTCCTCTACGTTTTTCTTCCACTCCGTCTTTAAAAGTAGAAAAACTAATACCGCTAGGAATTTCTTTTGGTCGGTTTCTGGTAGCTCGTATTTTTGCTGGAATATTGTCTTTTTCAAAGTCTAATTCTATGTCGTATCCGTCTTTAAGTATTTTATTTTCTAGGTCTTCGACCGAACCCTTTCTTAGTGTTGTACCAAAGAGAGTAAAACAAATAGCTTCTACAATAGCAGATTTTCCGCTTCCTACGTCGCCTAGAATATGTGTAATCCCTGGTTTGTCTAAGTCTATTTCGGCTTCTTTATAGCTTAACCAACCGTATAGTTTAAGTTTTTTTAGTTTTAACATTTTTCTACCTAAAGTTAGTTCCTTCTATTATACACACCTTTTAACATCTACCCCCCACTACTAGTGCGGGCTCTGGATCGTGCTATAATACCGGATAAACGACTTCTTCCAGACCAAATAGCAGTTATGGTATTTGATCTTATCCCAATAGAAATGTTTGAATCCGAAGAGGTTTCACTACCTATTTTTATACGTGTTTTTTTATATGTCGTACAATTTGCTACTTTAATCCAAGACGTAGAAAACTTTGTGTGTCCTATCCAAATAGTAGCCCCAAGAATTTCCCAAGTTTTTGACACAAAAAGTATTTCTGACATTGCGTGTAGTGTTGCAGGATTCTCACAAAGAACTCTCGCCAAATCTGGACCCAAATCCGTCCAAAGCAAAGCGCCCTCGTTCCCGCGCTCGAGTTCCCAGTCTTGCGCGACTGCCATATCCTCGCGGGTCCATTGTTCTGTTTGGAGCATAGGGTTTGTTTTAGGCACGTCTATTTCCTGTTCTTGCTCCTGACCAAGCATAACCCCACCACGTTTGCGAAGGCACTCTAGCTCTTGCTCTAATACCAATTTCTACACCAGCCCGCGCACAAGTGTTTTCCTTACCCCACGTATGTGTACCTGACCATAGTACTGCCTTAGTACCTCCTGCTAGCCCTATTCCCGCCCTAACACTTGCTCCAGATCTTGCTTTAATACCTTTTGTTATCATTATTTCACCAGATATATCAACAAACCCTGCGAGCACCCCAGGATTCTCACAAACAATTCTAGCAAGCTCGGGACCCAAGTCCGTCCAAAGCAAAGCGCCTTCGTTCCCCCGCTCGAGTTCCCAATCCTGAGCAACCGCCATATCCTCGCGGGTCCAGATAAGCGTTTGTAACATTGGGTTTTCTTTAGGCATAATTACTCCCCGCCCGCGCTCTCGCCCACACCCTCGCCCTCGCCCCTGCCCGCACCCCCGCCTTAGCCCCCTCCCCCGCCCTTGCCCTCGCCCCCGCCCGCGCCCTCGCCCACACCCACGGCCCCGCCCCCGCCCTCGTCCCCGCCCACGCCCACACCCACGCCCCCGCCCTCGTCCCCGCCCTAGGCCCTACAACAAAACCCGCAAGCGTTTCAAGAACTTCTGGATTCTCACAAACCATTCGCGCCATTTCAGGACCTAAGTCCGTCCAAATCAACGCGCCTTCGTCCCCCTGCTCGAGTTCCCAGTCTTGCGCGACTGCCATATCTTCGCGGGTCCAGACTGGCGTTTGGAGCATGGGGTTTGTTTTATGCATAATTACTCCCCGTCCTCGCCCCCGCCCACGCCCCCGCCCCCGCCCCCGCCCGCACCCTCGCCAGCGCCCACGCCCCCGCCCCCTCCCCTGCCCTCGCTCCCGCCCTCGCCCACTCCCCCGCTCGCACCCCCGCCCCCGCCCTCGCCTTTGCCCCCGCCATCGCCCCCGCCCTCGCCCACGCCCACGTCCACGCCCCCGTCCCCGCCCTCGCCCACGCCCCCGCCCATACCCTAGGCCCTACAACAAAACCCGCAAGCGTTTCAAGAACCTCTGGATTCTCACAAACCATCCGTGCCAGTTCAGGACCCAAGTCCGTCCAAATCAAAGCACCTTCGTTCCCCTGCTCGAGTTCCCAGTCCTGTGCGACTGCCATGTCGGGGAAGGTCCAAGTCTCTTTATTTAATAAAGGATTTAGCATTTTTAAAGCAAAGTGTTTATCAAATTTTCAGATGTTTCAATCCATTTTTTCCACGGTAAGTAACTTCTCAATGGGTTGATCTTATTCTTATGCCAAATTTCTGGTACTTCCTTGTCTACGTTTAGAAGTATTCCGTCTCCATTTTGTTTTTTACAAGTACTTACGTATACAATGCGTTCTACAGCTTCTAGCTCCTTTTCTTTAACTGAGTCTTGTACTTTTACAACTCCTGTTTCTATCAACTTGCTGAAAAGAATTTTCAAGATTTCTTTTTCTTCTAAAAGGTCTTCACAATTTTTAAAGACCAAAACTATTTCTAAGCTTTCTTCTGATAAAGTCTTTATTACATTTCTTATTATAGATATAATCATGCCAAAAACTATAACCAATCGTTGCCAGGGAATATCAGAATCCCGGAAACGTATATTTTTTAGTGAAGAATCAAACACAAAATAAATATCTTTGTGTGGTCGTGTAAAGGTATTCTCATCTCTAGTATAGTATAGCAATTCTCCTTCTGAATACCGAACATCAAAAAGATCAAAATCTTTTTCTTTTTCCATAAAGACTAATTCTGAGCATACTAGGTTTTCAAAACTACCCCTATTAGAAATTGAAGAAAACCCTCCCGTTGGGAAAGAATCCTCATCTTCTATTTTCGTTTTGTTTTGTCCTTCTTCTATCTTTTTTCTTCTAAAACTCTTTGGTAGGTTGTAGTCTATTTTTTCTGCTACATCAATTAGTTGTTTTGCAAGTAAGCGCTTAGATTCTGTTCTCAGCGCTGATAAGTTTTCTACAACATAAACTACCTGATCAGTAATGAGAGAGGAAACGTACCTGGACTTTTTTACAAGGTGAGAATAACTTTCTATGAACTGTGAACACAAACTTTCATCGTTTAGGTACTCCAAACTCTTTTTTCTAATTTCTTCGTTTGTTTGGCATAGAATTTTTCTTATTACGCCAATACTCAAATGTACCGTGTTTTCAAACTTTACGTGTTCTCTAATGTGGTTTGTTACAAAAGCAGCAGCTTCATATTGTAATTCTTTTGTAAGACGCGAAAATGCTATTTTTACAGACTCAAATTTTGGATCCGAATTTAAACGGTGTACGATATTTTCTTTATACTCCCAAAGAGTATTATGTAGTTGTTTATTTTGAATTTCTTGTTCTTGTTGTATTTTATTATCACAAAGTAAATTGTATATGTCGTATAATATCCCAATGGGTAGGAAAGAAGAATAATTATTTACGTAGGCTAATACAAGTTGTGCTGTTTTTTCTAGGTTGTTCTTTTTTTCATTATTTACTTGTGTGAGAGCTAGACCAAGATACACCCAAGGCTCTATTTCTTCTATAGTTTTTAGATCGGTGTTCACGGGTTACACACCCAGTAGTTTGGGAACTTTTTCTTCTAGAACCTTAATTTCTTCCCTTGTTTCTCCTAGATAAGCAAGAAGGGCTAGGTCTTGCTTTTCTACCGCGCCACCGTGGAACAACCAAGCCTTTGTTCTTAGTAATTTATATAGCTTGATTACTTTTCTGTCGGACACGAACACATTATCCTCTTTTACAAGAGTTTTTATAATTCGCTGCATTTCTCGCAAAAGGTCCTCATTGAAAAATTTATTTCTATCTCGAATAATCGTACCATCAACCTTTTTATCTACTCTGGATAGAAGCAAGGACAAATATCTATTAGCTTTTAGAAAATCTACTAGATCAGCGTGACCCTCTGCCCAAGGCTTACGATTTAGCTCTTTGTTTGTGCTAGATTCTAGTCCAGAGTCAAGCAATTCGATGAAGTGGTCATCCTGTACCGAATGACAGGCAATCTTGAAGCAGAAGCGATCCCTTAGAGCAGCAAGCTCTGTATGCTCTGGGATTTCATTCGTTGCTGCAAAGAGAATCTTCAAACGTACTGGGGTTGGCATTCCGTCCTGGTAAAACTTCCGCTCGTTTATGATCGTCAAAAGACAATTCAGAATAGCCGAGTTGGACTTGAAAATCTCGTCCAGGAATACCAGGCGCCCTTCTGGAAGCTTGCCCTGGTCTCTTCGAATGTAATGCCCATCACGAAGGAGGTTGATGTCAATTGGACCAATGACCTCTGACGGCTCAGTAAACCGCGTAAGCATGTACTCAAAGTAATCTTTGTCATCTAAGCACAAAGCATCTTTGAACTTAAGGATTAGGTCACTTTTTGCTGTTCCTGGAGGACCAACCAGAAGAAGTGGTTCTTGTGCAACAGCACATACCACCATTAGATCGATAATGTCTTGTTTGTTTACAAAGTATTTTCCCAAAGAAGTTCTGAATAAATTAATTTTATTGCGGAGATTTTGTGCTTCATCTCCTAGTTTTGCTAAAGTAAACTCGTCAACATTTTTTTCAAAATTTTCTACTGTATCAATCTTTTCCTTGGCCATTTTTTCCCCTTCTTTCTTATGTATGCCATAGCGGAACAACAATGTCAATGGTAAAAATGCATCAACCTTCCGGTGAAAGCTTCTCCAAATCTTCCGGAGAGAACGATTCACTGCAAAACCAGCACAAGTACTTCCCGCTAACGGATTCTGTAATCACAGAAAAATTGGCATGAATATGTAGTACTCTAACTTCTGGGTAGTGTTCCCAGATACCGGTTGTTAGACGGCTGACCAACCACGTACCTTTTAGTCTTCTGTGGTCAAATGCTCGCTTCGAAGTCCGCATGAATCCTCTTCCTGACCAAGTACTCGTCTTCTGCCAACCACTTTTTACCAAGGTCCCCAAGAGAGAGTCTGTCGTTTGCAAAGCCTAGAACCAACGACTCCATAAAATTGACTATAGATAAGCACAGGTGGCTGTTAGTATTGAATGAATCAGTTATTGTTTCCAAGTGCGAGTACATTTGCCGAAGAGCACCAATTGCTTGCTCTTCAGGAAGGTTTCCCGCTGACAGGGAAAGCGCACGTATAAGAGACAACTTATCGGACATTAGCAACTGTTCTTGTTCTAAGACTTTTTGTCCTGCCGCTATGGCTTTTTTAGCCTCGTCAAGCTTCCCTAAGTCTGAAAAGCTAGAAGATATTTGTAGTTGAATCAAAACATTTTCAATTTCAGTTCCAGTAGAAATAGAAGCTACTGAGTTCAGTAGTTCTAATGCCTCATTATTTAGCCCAGCTCTTCTCAAGCTTCCAGTACAGCGACTTAGAATATTAGCAAAATCCTGTAGTTTGCTAGTTTTGCTTATGCCAGAAGTAATCTTCTTTACAAATACTTCTACAAGGTCTTTTTTGGAAAAAAATCCAGAAACCATTAATGCTTTGGCCAAAACTTCAACCTTATTGAAATCTTTTTTGTCGAATACAGGCATTAGTCTCTTCATCGTTGGTGTAAAGTTGTATTCTCCTAGCGTAGGAAGGAAGTCTAAAATTTTGGAAATTCTAGAAACTTGTTCTTTTTCTTCTGAATGTAGTGTATCCGCAATAATTGCATTTATCTTCTCTAGTTTTTCTTCTTTGCTTTCTAGCTTGTAAAGAGAAGCAAATAAGGAGTCTAAAGAAGTGTCTGTTTTTTGAAAAATACCTACTGGGTCTATTTTATCTCTATACTCTAAAAGCATAGAAGCCTGACGAATTCTGTTTGCCTTGTACCTGTCAAAGTTATCTAATTTGTTTAATTTTATTTGTGCATTTTCAGACAGCGGATGATCAACAGGCATTCCTGCAATTGCTTGTTGTATTTTTTCTGTAAACGCAGTTACTAGAAAATCATGAATTGAATCCTTAGTATCTATCTTTTCTGTTGCTTTTTCTTGTTCTTCTTTTGCTTTTGTTATAGAACCTAAACGAGCATAACCATAGGCAAAAATAAGTTGTGTATAAGCATCTGTTAGTGCTTTGTTAGCTTCTATCTTGGATTTTTCTCTCTTTGATGAAAAGTACATTGTATAAAGATTATCAAGCTCTTCTGTAAGTTTAGCAATACTTTGAGAAGAGCCTTTACGAGAGGCACAAAAACGCATAAAGGTAGGGATATCTTTTTCTATTGACAGACCGTTCATTGTCCTGTTTAGTAGCCTATCTCTTACTTGTGCAACGAGTAGGTTATCTCCTCCGCTAAGCCTTGCTACAGCAGAGTTCGCTAACCAGATTGTACGAACATCGAATTTTTCTTCGTTGTTAGAAAGCCAAAGTTTAATTTTTCTCAAAGTTTCTCTATCTAAGGTTTCTTCACAAAGAAGAGAAGAGACAACCAGACGAATGTCTTTTTGTGTAGTCTCTTTTTTTTCAATTACTTTTAATGGGGAATTTTTAGCATTACTCTTTTCTTCAGACTGCAACCAAAGAGGTTGCATGCTCGAGTCTTCCCACACTGCACGTGACCAGCACAGCAACGAATCTGCGTTTCCGTTTTTGGAATACAGCATACCTAGCTTTGTCCACATTTCTGTACGGTCTGGGTGGTCTAACGGTAGAGTAGACTCAAGATAAGCCTCTTCTAGTTTAGCTATTTCCTTTTCTTCTTCTCCCGGCTCAGAAAAAGAAACTTCTTCTACTAATTTTGCTTTGTTTTTCTTTACTTTTTTCTTTTCAACAGTAACAGATTCAGATACTTCTTCTTTTTGTTCTACCCTTTTCTCTTCTTGCTTGACTTCTTCTTTTTTTACTTGTTCTTTTTTTGGACGATCTGACCATTCACAGCCTACAGAAACGTAGGGTTGAATTTCCAATCCTACTGATTGTACCCAAGTAGTTATGTTTTCTACATTTGAATCAAACACATAATTGATCCATTTTGTTAGCGGCACAAAAGAAGACAGATCAACCTGATTAGAAACAAAACTATCTTCGGTTTTTTCTAACCAAGTAATCTTTTCTGGATCTTGAGAAAGCAAGTCTCGAACCGTCTGTTCAGTAAGGGGTGGTTCCAAAGAAGTATTCTTTGGAATATAAAGATTTTCTACATCTTTATATTTACAAAAACCAGAAGCGTCAATATTTAGAATCGGTGTAAACTTTTGTGCTCTAGAGGGTTTTAGCAAAATACCTTTTTTATTGTTAACTTTTACAACAGAAAATAACCACTTTTCAAGTTCGTTTTCGGCTAGCGTTTGGCATAAATTATCTAATACCGATTCTTCTGTAACTAACCAAAGTTCAGGGGTTTTATTGTTGATATGCTGGTCTAATCTAAGAGTTACCTCTAATTTCTTGTTTTCTTTTACAACATCTGGTGTTTTTACTTTTGGTGTGTTTATTGTCATCCAATCATAAATATTTGTCCAAGGCCCTGCTTTTAGTGTAACAAAGCGACCAGAATTCAAAATTAAAATAATGTTTTTGTCGTTAGGGGTTATATACTGCCCCAATGGGTGTTTGTACCCAACCTTGGACCAAATCTGTTCTTGTCCCGAGGGTGTTGGAACAAAGGAAACTACTTGGCTGTCCTTGTCTAGTGTTTTTGCTACAGAAAAGTATGGGGGACGCATAGCCTTCAAAAGGAAATAGGGTTCTTCTTTAAGAAAACAAAGATCTTGTCTATCGCACCCTAAACGAAGAAGTTCTCCTGCTAAATCAACTACATTTACCTTTTGGCTTTTTGGAACAAAAAGAACAATAGAGCTATCGTAGTTATCTTGTTTTTCAGGTTGAATAAGCTCTGCTAGACAAGAAACTTTTTTGCTTTCTTTTGGAATGTTTTTTACTGTTTTACTTTTTAGTCCCAATGTAGTTAATTGTTTTTGTAATTCTGTAGAAGAAGAATCAATAAAAATCTTATTTTCTTCTTCGATAAAATGCACTGGTTTTGAAATAAGGTCTTCTTTTATTAGTTTTGTTGCTAAAATAAAAATATCTTCGTATTTTTTGAATGTTATCTCTAACACGGTTTTCTCCCTAGATGTTAAGGGCCTCTTTTCTTATGTGCCAAATCAGCAAAAAAATGTCAAGGGGTTTTTAGCTCTGCTGGTTCTAACTTCTTGCTCTCTTTCCCGCCCACACCCCCGCCCCCGCCCCCGCCTCCGCCACAACCCTCACCCTCGCTCTCGTCCACGTCCTCCCCCCCGCCCATGCCCACGCCCTCGCTCTCGTCCACGTCCTCCTCCCTGCCCTCACCCACACCCCCGCCCCAGCCTCGGCCCTCGCCCGCGCCCCCGCCCCCGCCCGCGCCCAAGGTTCTTCAACAAACCTTGTAAGCATCCCAAGAACCTCTGGATTCTCACAAAGAACTCTCGCCATTTCAGGACCCAAATCCGTCCAAAGCAAAGCGCTTTCGTTCCCTTGCTCAAGTTCCCAGTCTTGCGCGACCGCCATGTCGGCGAAGGTCCAAACTGGCGTTTGGAGCATGGGGTTTTTCTCAAGCATAGTCATTTCCTGCATATGCTACGGTTCTAACCCAAGAATCTGACCCCACCCTCGCCCTCGCCCTCGCCCTCGCCCCCGCCCCCGCCCTCGCCCCCGCCCACGCCCACGTCCACGCCCCCGTCCCTGCCCTCGCCCACGCCCCCTCCCCTGCCCTCGCTCCCGCCCTCGCTCCCGCCCCCACCGGGGGTGTCACAGCAACCCTTGTAAGCAGCACAAGAACCTCTGGATTCTCACAAACCATTCGAGCAAGCTCTGGACCTAAGTCTGTCCAAATCAAAGCACCTTCGTTCCCGCACTCAAGCTCCCAATCCTGCGCGACCGCCATGTCGGCGAAGGTCCAAACTGGCGTTTGGAGCATTGGGTTTGTTTTATGCATCAGATTCTCCCGCCCCCGCCCCCACCCTTGCCCACGCCCCCGCCCCCGCCCACGCCCGCGCCCCCGCGCGCACTCCTACTCCCGAGAGCATCCCAAGAACATCGGGCTTCTCACAAACCATTCGAGCAAGCTCTGGACCTAAGTCTGTCCAAATCAAAGCACCTTCGTTCCCGCACTCAAGCTCCCAATCCTGTGCAACTGCCATGTCGGCGAAGGTCCAAACTGGCGTTTGGAGCATGGGGTTTTCTTTAGACATTCTAGGATTTGTTTCCTACAGCTGTTTTTTCTTTCTTTGGTGATTCCGGTGTAATTACTACGTTTTTACCACCGGGTCGGCTAATAGTAATCTTACCTACGTCGTCTTCTTCTAAAAGCTTATTTACTAATGCCTTATGTTGCTCTTCATGTTCCATTGGAAGAGCATCAGGATCGCTTTTGAGATCTATTGTTATATTTTTCTTTCCGGTTACCGGATCCACTTCTAAAGTAAGTGTTAGCTCTGCCATTAGTTTTTCTCCAACAATTGGTTTACGTCCGTGCAATCCAAAACACCTTTTTCCAGAAGAGTGTCTCTTAGTGCAGTAAGCTCTTTTTTGTGTACTGCTAGAATGTCTTTTGCTCTAAGTTTTGCATTATCCAGCACTTGTTGAATTTGCTTTTCTAGAAGTATTTTTGTCTCATTCGACATTGGCACATCTTTGTATTTTTCGTCAACAAAGGTCCTTAAAGGACCATAAAAACCAAGTTCCTTGCATAGCGATTCACTAATATTTGTTGCAACCCTAAGATCATGTGAGCTTCCTATGGATAAATCTTGCAACAGCAACTCTTCCGCGCAACGCCCACCTAGAAGCACGCAAATTTCATCTAATAGCATTTCTTTGGTGTATACGTACCTGGTTTTACTATACTTATGCTCTACGTAACCCAAACTTCCACCAATGTCCCCACGAATAGAAATTCTCTTTACTTCTGGGGCATGCTTGCAGTTCATAGCACAAATTGCGTGTCCAGCTTCGTGGGTTGCTACAGTAAGCCGCTCCTCTGGACTTAGGTCAGGTAACTCAAGATTTTCTGTTAGAATACTTTCAACATCCGAAACCGTAGTATTTTCTTTAGTGTTATTACGAAGACGTTTTCTTGCCAAAGCGCGGCAAAAAGCTTGTAGGTGATCCCCGGAATGGTAAGTTCCGAGACCTTCTACTCGTCCAGCCGTTCTTTGAGTGGCATAGTCAATAGCTGCGTCTTCCATGCAAAGGTTCATTTTCTGGTTGTAAATGCTAATTATTTCTTTTCTGTCTTTCTCGTTAGGGTATGGGATACAAAGATGAAATTCAAATCTTCCTGGTCTAAGAAGAGCAGGATCCAAAGATTCTACAAAGTTCGTAGTTCCAATCACGAAAACCATTTCGTTTGAACGGAAACCATCCAACTCTGTCAATAGTTGGTTTACCATTGAGTGTTCAACACCAGAACCTGTATAAGTTCCTCGAGCAACAGCGAAGGAATCAAGCTCATCAAAAACTATTACAGAAGGAGCGTTCCTTCTAGCTTCAAGGAACACTCTGCGAATTCGCTCTTCACTTTCACCAACCCACTTACTTTTCAATTCAGGACCAGAAACGATTGTAACAGTTGCTTGAAGTGCGGTGGCAATCCCTTTTGCAAAAAGAGTCTTTCCTGTTCCAGGGGGTCCCCAAAAGATCATGCCTTTTGGAATTAGAAGCTCAAGCCTCTTTATTTCTTCAGGGTCTTTCATAGCTTCTTTTCGTTCTAGAAGATTCAGGATTTCTTTTTTTATCTTTTCTTTTACTGAGGAATATCCACCAATGTCCTTATCGAGGTCAATTTCTGGAACATGTAGTTTTCCACACAAGGTAGCTTTACGAACCTGATCGAAAGCTGGTTGTGAATTTTCTGGATAATCCTCACCGTCAACAGAAGAAAGAACATGTCTTAGCCTTACGGAGTTTAATCCAGACACATATTTGTATAACCTTATTACGTTTAGGTTTTTTCCAAATTTACGCGCTTCTTTTTGCAGAATAAGATGCTGCAGACGGTCTCGTGGAATTCCAAGAATGCTTTCTCTATGAGGAAAAAGACTCTCAATAACTCTTGGTAACATAAAGGAAGGATCTTTAAACCCAACCCACAGGATGTTAGGGTTTTCGTAACAAAGAGGAATTACTTCTTTTGCTTCTGTTGTTAATCCCCCTTCCGAAGTAGTAAGAAGATCTAAGTGAGGAAGAACTACGATTAAATTTTCTGTAGTTCCCCTAACGGCTTCTCTTAACTGGGATAGCATAACGGAAACAATTGTTTGTGGCATCATGCTATTTTGTTCTTGTGCTCTTCCGTCCAGGTAGAGACAATTTAGTTTGTTTTTCTTTAGCCTATCCCTTAGACACTTGAAAAAGTAAGGAACAAGCTCTTTTTCGCACTCTATTAGAACAGAAAGTTTTCTTGTAATAGCGTCGTTGACACGCGCTAACTCCGCAGGGTATGCGGCTTCTACAGATTCGAAATCATTCAATTCTTTTGGTAAGTCTTTTTCTTTAAGAAGCATTTTTCCTCCTCCTACATGAGTATATGCCAAGTACACAAAAAATGTCAAGGGGTTTTTAGTAACCCTACCCCGATTTTACTCCTACCCACATCCTCGTCTCCACCCACACTCCCACCCAGACCCCCCTTCACACCCTCCTTCACGAGCCAGCCCGCGCCCCCGCCCACACCCACGCCCTCACCCCCGCCCTCACCCGCGCCCTCACCCGCGCCCCCGCCCACGCCCCTGCCCCCGCCCGCGCTCCCGCCCACGCCCTCGCCCCCACCCGCGCCCTCGCCCTAAAAGCTACAGCAACAACACCAAGCATTCCAAGAGCCTCTGGATTCTCACAAACCCTCCGCGCCATCTCAGGACCAAGGTCCGTCCAAATCAAAGCGCTTTCGTTCCCGCGCTCGAGTTCCCAGTCTTGCGCGACTGCCATGTCAGCGAAGTCCCAAGTCTTTTTACTTAATAAAGGATTTAGCATTTTTAAAATAAACTTGGCCAACCGTTTACAAACAAATTTTTACCATCAAAACGTATTTCTACTGTGTTGTCTCCTAAAAAATCTTTAGTATTATATCTACTTGTAAAAAAATGAACTTTTTGATTTCCAGATCCAACCCAACGATATTTGGAAGGCTTATTCTCTTCATATCTTCCATCTATTAGAACATCACAATTTTCAAGGAGTTTATTTATTTCTTTTTTATTTTTAGTTTTTAGTTCTTCTAAAGTATACCCCGTGAAAATTACTACACTTAAATTTTTTTCTCTAACTTTTTTTGTCAGGTAAGCTAATTCTTTTGCCTGTAAAAAGGGTTCCCCTCCTATAATTGTTATCCCTTCTATATTTTCGGTTGATAGTATTTCTTTTAGTAAATCATCAGCCTTTACATTTTTACCTTTTTTGAAGCTCCAAAGCTCTTTATTACAACATTTTGGACAACGGAAATGGCAACCTTGAACCCAAATAGCAAAACGCTGCCCTGGTCCTTCGGAAGTTGTCTGAGAAAGTGTATGTCCTATAGTTATAAAATTTAAATTATTTTTATACACGGTCACGCTCAATACGCACCAACGTATGTTTTCTTACTTCTTCTCCTGCCCATGCCCGCGTTTCTACCCATACCGGCCCCCACCTATCTCGTCCAACCCGCACCTGCGTTTTTTCTACTATTCTACTTCCTACCCGCGCACAGGTCCTTGTTACTATATGTATCCCAGACCTCAGTACTGTTTTCGCACGTAGCCCTGCCCAGGCCCATGCCCCTGCTCCATATTCTAAAGTAAAGGACGTAAGAACCGCAAGAACTTCCGAATTCTCACAAACCATGCGTGCCAGGTCTGGACCAAGGTCCGTCCAAATCAACGCGCCTTCGTTCCCGTGCTCGAGTTCCCAATCCTGCGCGACTGCCATATCTTCGCGGGTCCATTGTGCCGTTTGCAGCATGGGGTTTGCTTTATGCACAATAATCCCCCATCTGCACCTGAGTCTTCGCCCACGCCCCCACCCACGCCCCCGCCCTCGCCCACGCCCTCGCCCTCGCCCCCGCCCCCGCCCCCACCCTCGCCCCCACCCTCGCCCCCGCCCTCGCCCCCACCCTCGCCCCCGCCCTCGCCCACGCCCTCACCCCCGCCCTCACCCGCGCCCTCACCCGCGCCCCCGCCCACGCCCCTGCCCCCGCCCCTGCCCTAGGCTCTACAACAAAACCCGCAAGCCCCTCAAGAACCTCTGGATTCTCACAAACCATCCGCGCCATTTCAGGACCCAAGTCCGTCCAAAGCAGAGCACCCTCGTTCCCTCGCTCGAGTTCCCAGTCTTGCGCGACGGCCATATCCGCTAAGGCCCAAACTGGTGTTTGTAGCATTGGGTTTAGTTTAGACATGTTTTTATTAAAATTAAACCTTTACTTTAATTGAGATTTGTCCGTTACTTCCCTCACTAATTTCTTTAATTTCCCCCATTTGTGCTGCTTTGACTTTCAAAGCGGATCCCGTCGCACGGGTTGCAGCAGCATTGATTTTATCGAGCTGTTGATGTACTTGTTTTTCCAATCTATCTGTAATTTCTTTTTGTAGTTGTTCTTGTGCTTTGTCCACATCTTTTTCTAGTTCTTGACATAACTTATTCTTTATTTTTTCTTCTTCTTTTTTAATATCAGCATGATCACGATCCACCATCGCGTTAGCTGTCTTTTTTACTTCAACTTCACATTCTTTACTAGCTTTTATTTCTACTTCCCTAGCCCCTAAATCTACAGTTACTACAATTCCATCCTCTTCTTTTTTACATACATCTCCTTCTCGATCAAATCCATCCTTTTCTAGTTCTTGCGCTAAAATGTTGTTCATATCCTCTTTTCCCAATACTGGGAGCATGTCAACCTTTGACTTTACTCCATCATGTGCTTTGATAATTCTAGTTAATGATTCCTCTACTGCAATTCTGTATGCTCGGCTCATTGTTTTTCCCTTTCTAAAGTTTACACTTAGGACAAACGTTATAAAAACCCATACCAGAATCAACAAGGTCAGTTTTAGCATGACACCAAAAACAAGCTTCTCTTCCATCGTTGTTTTTTGGTTCTTCTTTTTCTTTGGTTGTTACTAGAGCAACCCAATTATTTGAAAGCGCTTCCTTTGAGATTATATAAATGTCATCTGTAAGGACTCCGTTTTCAATTCTTTTTGCTAAAATTGCAGTGTCTTTTTCTGGATTGTCGAAGGAAGCCAAAAGATCACCAGCCTGGAGGTCAACCATACCTCCTGGACAGCCAGCACATTCTGGAAGGGAAGAATTACAATTAGCCTTAAACAAAGCAAACTCTTCAGAATCGCAAAGGTCTACTTTTGCTTCAAACAAGTAATACTTTAATCCGATCCTGTCCAAATCGTCCAAAGTAATAGTTACTTTTGACATTCCTTTTCTCCTTTTCTAAAAAGTTCAAACCTACCTTCTTGTATACCAAGCTTTTACTCTGTTGTCAAGAGAAAACTTTTCTCTTTTTAGAGCGGGTTTTTGTAGAGATACCCTAAAATTTTTGGTCTTTTTAGGGTATTAGGGAAGGAAAAGGAAGATCTTAGGATGGACGCCTTGTGGGCCTAGTTACCGATCTTGCGGTTTGGAAGGGACTTACCTGTGTAGCGGATCAGTTGAGCGCCGAAGCGTGTGAACTCCATCTCGCCGAGGTAACGTCCGTGTGCCTCGCTCGAGAAGTTGCCCGCCACGGCCTCATCGATTTGCCCAATGTCTACGAACATCGTAGCATCGGCGAGCCGGATCTTGACCTCATTCATGAAGGTCACACGACCAACCCAATGGTAGGTTGGGGTTAGGATCAAAAGCATGCTCCCAACCTTCGGCTCCCACACCTCCGCACTCTGGTCACTCTGAGTCATCTTGTCCTTCGCCACTTTCGTTCTCCTTTTCTACTTGTTTTGGATACCAACACTCTTTCAACTCTACCTATATGCCTACTTCTTTGACCTTTGTCAAGCCCTTTTTTCATCCTCTTGTTGATTTCCAAATGAGGACTTTACGTTTTCGATTAAGTTGTTGATTTCTCTGAGAAGATTACACTGCTGTACGCTTCCAAAGGACTCCCAAACTTGTATTAGGGCTTGGCAAATAGCATAATCTTCGTCAAAAAATTTGACGCTTTTTGCGTACTCTACCCAAGAAGAAATTTGATTCACGGTTGAAAAAACGGCGCAGGCTTGAGTTAAAGCGTTTTGTCTTTCAGATAAAGTGTACTTTTTATCTAAGTTAATAAACCTATTTGTTGGAGAATTAACAGCCCAAGCACCCAAAACTTTTACAATAAACCAAATTAGGTCCGGTCTATTGTACCGCCTTGAATACTTTATTATATTACCTAACAGAAATTCTTGCGTGGAGCCTAACCTTATCATCTCTTCTGGTTTTACAATACTACTTTTAGAAACTTCTACGTCAAGCCAACGTTTTGCTAACGTTAGTTGTAGTGATTCAAGTAAGGTACCTTCTGAACAAAGTTCCTCTATATCTTTTTCTAAAGACTTTTCTATTTCTTTTATTTTACATAAAACAGCATACTGTAACAACCAACACAAAATTTCTTCTGCGTGAAGGTTACTTACATAATTTATATTACAATTTATTAGTAACTCTAAAGATAAAGCTAAGACAAGCCGATCACCTAACGTTAGGTTATTGATTTTTAGGTCAGAAACTTCTTTAGGTGTTTTGAAGGGTTCTTCTACTAACCAAAATAAGATTTTTACAGTGTTTTCACTACAAGCTAAATTTATTGGTTTTTTATCCCAAAGCCTTGCTGTTACTACAGATCCGTTCCAAATACGTTTCGTATTTTTCCAACCACCATTTTTACAAAGAGTTAAAACCAA
>Ga0315275_10002254_pt1 | contig 17320 bp, 26 predicted proteins | sample YL17G03_0_MG_FD_205557 | JGI IMG/M metagenome (GOLD analysis project Ga0315275, IMG submission 205557) | Sediment microbial communities from Yellowstone Lake, YNP, Wyoming, USA - YL17G03_0 | ecosystem: Environmental > Aquatic > Freshwater > Lake > Sediment | place: USA: Wyoming | collected...
CTAATAATGATCGAGCTTCTTCTCGATATCCGACATCTCTTGGCCGTCGAAGTTCTGATCTCTCCTCCGGAGGACGTGTGATCTATCAATGAAGGTCTTCCTTGTTCGTGGATGGTCGTCTCCAAACGGAGTTAAAAAGATGGAAGAAGAACTCCGTCTTCTTCTCAAAGATTGGGACATTGACGACGTTAAAATCGTAATAGGACATTCAGATAATTCGTTCGTCCTAATCGTCATGCTTCGAGATTCAGAAAAAAAATGGAAGGATTTTCCCGATCGAGTGATCGAAGAATGATTAAACGGACGAGTCTTTGTTCTCGTTGTGCGAACGAGATCGAGATTGATACTCCTAAAGCACGCGGACAAAGCTACAACGGACAACCTAGACCGAGATGCAAATGGAGTTATGGACTCCATCTCCACAAATGCAAGTGGTTCGAGGAGAAAAAGAATCATGCGACGACGTGATCCTTCCAAGTACGTCAAATGTACGTGTCGAGGATGTTTCACCGAGTTCCCTCGACTCAAAAGTCACGCTTCCTCAACGATGAACTTTTGTTCGAGGAAATGCTACGATCTTTATATTCGCATGGTCAAGAGACAAAACCACAAAGAACGGAAGAACGGAGAAAAGGTGATTCGATATTGAGTTCTCAACCTAAAACGATCACGGGAGCTTGTCAATTCTCGAAACCTTGTCGAGACAAGACGCAAGGAACGAAGACGTGTTATTTCTCAGGAAATTGCTTCTATAAGAAATTGCTTGATTGATTCGCCGTCTCTCGAACTCGATCGCGATCACATCGAGGAGCGTTCTCTCTTCAATTCCAATCAGGAACTTCCGCTCCTAAATGGTCAAGAATCCATAACCACCCGAAAAGTAAAGCCATCATTCCGACAAACGCGAGAATGAAGGGAGCGATCACGATCAATACGGCGAGAGGTCTATTCTTCATTCTTCCTCCCACTCTTTTGATCCAATTTCGACGGCGATCTTCAAGACTCACTTTTATTCTCCTTCTTGACGAATTTCAATTCTTCTCGGAGAAGGTCTCGCTTCGTCCTAAGAATCTGATTCTTGATCTTGTCTCGCTTAACTTGTAAGTCGGCGAGTTCTTTTCCGAAATCTCGACGTTGAATCAATTCCACGATTCTCCTTGGCCTTCTCCTTCTTCCTTCAACTATTTAAGATGAGATAGACGACTAGACTAGAAGAAGATTCCATGTCAGAACAAGACATATATTCTCGCTCCCGACAAAGACATCAAGGACGGAGTCCTTCGGTTGAGTGCGATTCCATGATTCACCTCTGTATCGTTTTTGATCGAGGGACTCCGTCTTCTCCTCTACGTCGATAGAATCTTCTTCGTGTTGGACACTTCAAAAGGAGTCTTTATATTCTTGCGTGAGGACGTTGTTTCAAGGTGAATCGTATGGAATCAAAACAAGTTAAGCGATTGAACTTCGTCGAGAAGATTCTCGCTCGTCGAAGAATGATCCAATTGGAGAAGCTCGTGAAGGTTCAAAACTCGATCCGCTTCGCGTTATCAAATGAAATCGGGAAGAACATCGCGGAGATCGGGAAGCTTCGCGAGATCGTTGAAGAGAAGGAGCGTGTCTTGTGCGTCGGAATGATGACGGTTCGAATGGGACTCGGAGTCGTCGGAGTCTCGTTTGTCTTTTCGTTGTCGATCTACTTTTTCTCTTCGATTTTTGGCTTCGGACTTCATCCATAAACCTTCCATGCGCGATCGATTGGACTGATCGACATTCTCCATATCTCCGATCTCCTTTTGGGACGGTCAGTCTAGTCCGCGAGTCTTTGGAAGTCTTGGAAGCGGAGAACGGAGAAGGCTTCCATCCTATTTCTTTAAAGCTGTATAGAAAACGATGAAGAGCGCGAGGATCAAGATCGACAAGAAATAAAGCCATGTCATAAAGTTCTCTTCATCCGTCGCTCCCGTGTTGAGACCAAAAGTCCAAGTTGAAATTAACGACCATCCTTTTCCTTTTAGATCGAAGCTCCAAGTTGAGATCGAAGTCCATTGACGAGTAATTAAATTCGATGTCCACGTCGAAATAAGATTCCATGATCTCGCGATAAGGTTCTCCGTCCAAGTTGCGATGAGATTCCATTTTCTCGCGGATAAGTCTTCTCTCCAAGTGGAGACGAGATTCCATTGTCGCGTTTGAAGATTCATCGTCCAAGTCGAGATCAATTTCCAAATCGTTCCCGCGTCGATCAAAGTATTTTCCGCGCGCGTGTTTTTTGAAGTTGTTCCTCCGAACTCAAAAAGAGTATAGTAGAACGGTCTTCCGAAATAATGGAAATGATAATAGACCGTCCATTGATCCACTTCCAAAGTATTTGACGATCCGAGGTCTTCCGTAATGAAGACGAGTGCGCTTCCATTCGAAGCCGTATCAAGATTAAGATCGACGGCCGTTCCGACGAAGATTCTAACGGCGAGAGCGGTCATTCCCGAAGTTTTAGTCGGAATCCAAGTGTTCGAACGATATTCCGTCGCTTCGTCTCCTGTAACAGTTGCTACGATTCCAGCAGAGATTCCCGCTTCCGTCCGATCCGATTTAACTTGAGAGACATTGATTCCATAAACGAGACCGCTAACGTCGGGATATATGTCGCTTCCTCCAGAATCCGAGGTCACGGATTGAGTCGAGAAGTTGAACCATCGAGGATTTACTCGAAGTTGATCGTAAGCGGAGATAAACGGTAAGGACGCTCCGTACAGCGTGATATTCGCTTTCCATTCCCAAGTCGGAGAACTTCCTCCTCGAAATTGAGTAAGACCATATTTTGAATCTGCATAACTTGAGATCGGAGTTGTCGCTGTTGATTCGAAACCATACATTTCTCCTGACGTTTGGTATGTCCCGCTCGTATAGTTCCAAAACTGAATTTTCGTGCCACATGACGAAGAGAAGTTCGCGTATTCGGAATGAACGACTGAGATGAACGGAATATTATTCGAGTATGTCGCGGAAGCATCCGAAAAATTACCCGTGAAGACTACGCTAGTCACGTTATTCGATCCGACTTTTGCCGACGAAACATTGAGCGAGCTTCCTCCATTAACGTAAAGGTCTCCGATCGCTCCGCTCTTGTACGTTCCCACGTTCACCGTATAGCTCGTCGCGTAGAAGTTGTTTTGAACGAATCCCGAAAGAGCGCGGAAATATCTTGTTATGGGAGGATCAATGATCGAGGAAGGACATGAAGCGAAGTCATAATAGAAGTCGAAGACTCCCGTTCTTGACACGTAGAGATAGAGACGGAAGAAGAGTCGATCTCCCGACAAGAACGTGAAGGAAGATTTTAAAGCGTATTGCCATCCGAAACCCGTGACGTTCTCCGTCAACTTGTCCGAGGTCGAAGCGTTGAAGATAGTCGATTCCACTCCGTTCCGATAGACTCCGAGGGAACAATAAAACGAAGCGTTCGCCGTCCTCGTCGAATTGCCGTACATCAAGAATTGAAAATTATAGTTGAGATCGACGGTAATTGGATTCTGGAAGAGTAGAGTCGCGGAACTAATCCACGCTCCGACCGTGTACGATCCGACCGAGGACGCGGAGACTCGGATCGTCTTGTTCGTCGGACTTGTCGGAGCGACGACCGAGACGGTTCTGTATCCTTGAAGATCGCTCGACGTGGACTTCAAATAAATCGTTTGATTCAGGAAGAGAGTTCTCGGAGTCGTCGCGTGAACGATTTCAATTGAAGTCGAGAAGAGTCCCGCGAAACACGAGAGGAGAACGATCGCGACTAATAGTTCCCTTCGTACGTGAACGTGCAATTATACGTCGATCCTCCGACCGCGAGAGAAGAAGTCCAATTTCCAACAAACCACACATACCAATAAGTCGCGTCCGATTGATACGTCGCGCTCAAATTCAAAGCGACGTTATTCCAAATCGAGTGGTCGCTTCCGATTCCGATCGTTCCATTGACGCGAGTATTCGATTGAGCGTCTCCGATCGTGGAAGCGAGAGTCTTATTGAAGGAGACCTCGACCGTGAAATTGATCGGTTGACTCGCGAGGATTCGATCCGATCCTCCCGTCGCCGTGTAGTTGTTGACCTGATTCCATGCGCTTCCGTTGTATTGTTGAACTTCAATCCATTTGATATCCATCGTGTCGAGAAGACCATAAACAAAAAGGTTCGAGTGATCCGATCCGATCGGAGCGAAGAGGACGAGGAGCGCGGTCAAGACCGCGAAGACAGTTGACCATCGAAACGCGAAGGTTCGAGGTCTCAATCTACTCCCTCCGTATTGCTTGAGCGAAAACATAAAGGAAAATGATCGCGGAAAAGAAGAGGAGAATCACTTTATAGACGATTTCGTTTGTCCATCCGTTCGTGTTTGCGTACGTGATGTATTGAATCCCGATAAAGATCGTTCCAACCATCGAAACAATAGAAAACCAAAAGACCTTCCATGAGACGAGGAACGCGATCGCAAGAATCAGGAAGAGATACAACCATGCTCCTCCTCCGTAAAGAAGTTCCGTGAAGAAGTCCGTCGCGATGTTTGCCAAAACAAACGGAAATATCAAGAAGAGTCCTCTTCCTTCTTTGTATGGTTCTTCACTATATTAAAGCTCCTCTTCGCGTTCTCTCTCATCTTTTCGACGAGATAATGAACGGTCAAAGTCGCAAATGCCGAACCGAATCCCGTGAAGAATCCGAAGATCGCAAGACCGATAAGTTGACTCATCTCAATCTGAGGAATAAAACTCACGTCTAGCCTCCGAGAAGGACGGTGAAGAATCCGTATCCGATAATAAACATCGCTAACCAAAGAAGGATGCCCTTCGCCGTATCTCCGTCCTTGTGACACCAATAAGCGACGAACCACGAGAGGAACATCATTATTAATCCGAGGATTCCGATTCCAAAGTTAGCCCAAAGACTAACCACGTCGGGAATCTCGACGGGAGTGTAAATCGCTTGAAGCGTCATGCCCGCGCTCGAAGTGAAGACTAGAGGATTCGAGGTATTCATGGTCGGTGATCCGTCGATACTCCATCCTTGAAACAAGTATCGAATAGAAGGATCGGCGACACTCACTTCCATCGTCGCGAATATCGTATGAGAGATTCCAACATAAGCGGAAAAATTGTGAGGAAGACTATAGGTAACTGAGTCCTCCCAAATGACAGATGCGTTAATTGGAATAGATGAAACTGCAACATTTACGATTGAAGGAGTCGGACTAGGTGGGAATTCGTTTGTATTTGCTAATCGAATATTGTCAATGTCCCAAAAACCATAAGGAAAACTATTCGTGTTTGCATGAGTCAATCCTATTCTAACTTGACTTGAAGCTGAAAAGAATTGAGGAACTCCCGCATATGAATTAATAGCTGATCCGTTTCTATATTGCTGATAAGTATAGCTTCCAGAATAGAAAAACTTAATTTCAAACCAATACCAATTTCCAACAGTTAAAGAAGTCCATCCTCCCGGAAATTGATGTTCCTCTGTGTTAGTACCCCAAGTTACGATATATTCCCAAACGTAAGAAGGAGGATAATCATAAACGAAATTAAAAGCCATGTAAGTTCCGTATGAATCGATCCATTGAACTTCAAAAGACATAAGTCCAGAAGTTGCTTTAGGTCTAAACCAGAAACCGAGACATCCCGAATTCGTGGTATTCGCGTTAGGAGGAAATACATCAAGATTATTGCTCACAATATATCTACTTGAATTATCACCCGCACTATTTCCTATATGGAGAAAACCGTTATCAATTCCTCCGCTTCCAATACTATGATTGAACCATGAATCTGTCGTGTAGTTTGTTCCTCCATGATTATAAATGAGTGAAGTATCAAAATCGCAAGGCTCAAAAGAATAAATCGTCGCTGAAGCGTTCACATGCGGAGCAATAGAGACCATACATGAAAACATCAAGAATAAAACAAGCCCGATTATCAAGAGACTTATGGTTTTGTTCAATGTTTCAAGACTCCTCCAAGAAGTAGGATCGTGAAGATCAAGAGGATCACGTAAAACGCGGGATTCAACCATCCGACAACCGTGAAGAGAGTCAAGAAGACGAAGTTCGCGATTATGATCGTCCATTTGATAAAGTCTCCTTTTCCTCCCTTCTTCAAGATGAACGAGATCGGGACGACCGTTACCGTGTAGATCATCGCCGAGAGAAGATTTCCCGCGATAAAGGGAGTGAGACTCCATGACCTCGCGAGATAGGTCGGAGCGGTCGTCCACGTGAGCGCGGTCGTTGTGACGAAGACGGAAGGTTCGGAAGAGAGAACGATCTCGATGTACGGAACGAGCGCGTTGTATTCGGACATGATCCAATTGTTGTATGTTTGTCTTGAGATTCTGTCATCGACTTTATGAACGATTGAGTACGTGTATCCGTTTGCGATGGAGAAGCGGATATAGTTTTCTTCGTTTGAGATGTCGTATGCCTTCCATCCGATCGAATAGATAAATTGAGGTTCGGAGATGAGACCTCGAAGAGACGGTCGATTGTTCCAAGTGATTCCCGTTTGATTCCAAGATGTTTCGTTCGCGCGAGGGATTCCGTCGAGAGAGTTCCATCCGTCAAAGCTCGGATCGGTCGGAGCGAATTGACAATACTGTTTAAAGATGAGAGATTGTCCGATCCAATTGATTCCCGTCATGGAATAGTTTTCCGTGTTCGCGTCGCCGTTGATTCGGTCGGGAGTCGAGAAATTGAATTTGAGATAGAGGTATCCTCGATGACCGACTCCGCTCATCTCTTGAATCTGAGAGATGTTGTCCGTTCCGTAGTTCGTCGAAGGAAGTTGAAGATTGACGAGCGCGTCTTCCTTCGCGTAAAAGATCAAATCGTACGTTGTCGGTTGCGTGAGGGAAGGACGAGCCATAGTCTCTTCGGACGAACTTGTTTGAGTGTACGAGATCGTCAACGTCGGTTTATTAGTGGTAGAGTCCGTTGAACTCCATTCCATTCCCGTATCGTATCTATAGAAGCCTAGACAGAACGTCCGCGTTTGATTGTTGTTGTATGCGTCTTGAATCGCTCCGAGTCCTTGAGTCGTGTTGCCTGACGAGGGAATCCAAAAAGAATAGTATTGTGGAGTTCCCGTCGAAAGAGTGTCATAAACTTCAATGATGTTGAGCGGAGGAGCGTTGTTGTAGGTTATGTTATGGTCGAACCATGTTTCGTTGTTTGTGTTCCATACGTTGATAACTGTTCCGAGCGATCCAAAGTCCAAGTTCGACATATACCATCGAAGAAGTGCGCTTGTGACGTTGATCGCTCCGACGTATTCCGTCGTCATGTTAAATTTATAGTATCCGATTGAATCTCCGAGAGTCGTATTGAGAAGTTGGAGATCGGCGAGGCTACTCCATGCTTGAGTGTTTGGAGCGTTTGACTTGATGCAAGTGTCTTCGAGCGGATTGATCGTGAACGATCCATAAGTGATCTCGGAATATGAGATCGGAATGGTCGCGAGGATCGGAGCGAGAAGGAAGGGAATCAAAAGGAGAAGTAGAAGACGCTTCAAGTTCCTCCCCCTCCCGACAAGAACGGAATCAATCCCGTTATCAATTTATAAAGGATGTACGAGATGCTCACCCAAACGGGAAGCGAGATCAAAGCGTTGAGAAGAAGATTCACGAGAGCGACTTCCGTCACGATCGATTGGAAGGTGAGGATTGATCCGAGAAGAGTCCAAATATTCGCTCCCATTGAAGCAAAATCAAAGCTCCAATTCGATATGACGTGGATCGGTTGCCTATTTTTGAGAGCTTCGGGAAGAGTGTATCCCGTAGAGTTCGACGTGAACGTGAGCTTAAGGTTTATGTGGTCACATTTTGCGGAGAACGTCGCCGTATCTGTCTTATTGTCGTAGTGTAGCATCAACCAATTCGGCGAGAAGCTCGGAGTTCCCGTTCCGTGTCCCGTTTGATAATCAAAGTCGGGAGCGGACGTTGAATGAAACGCTTCGCTTGTTGGCCATATCCACCACGACCATTGGAAGTGATTGATATTTATCATGGTCGCGTTTTGTTCGTTACTCACGTCGGACGCGGAGGAATACGTGAAGTGTATCTCCGTGTCGTTGAACCAAATCTTCGTCGGAGTGAGAATGAATCCCGAATCGCATGAGAGCGTGAAGTTCGACGTATATGCGTATTGATTGATTGACTCCGCTCCGAAGTCGGATGGATTGAGAGTGTCTTTGTAGTTTTTGAGAGGATTGTACGCTTCGGGAGGAATCAATCGGACGACTAGGACGAAGACGCTCAAGAAGATCACGGTTGATAGAAGAAGCGTGTAAAGAGCGTGAGGATATGAATCGGCCATTAGAACAAGCTCCTATAATTCCGCGCGAACATGATCGCGACGTACACGGCGATTAGAATCCACACATAATAAGGAATCCATCCGATCGCCGTCAAACCCATCATAACCATAAAGCCTCCCGTAATCACCACGATCAATTGACTTCGGAGAGCGATTGTTATGACGACGAAGATTCCGACGATGAACAAACACGCGAAGAGTTCGCCGATCGCTTCAGATACTCCGAGCGCGTGAGCTAACCACGAAGACAAATTGAGGAAGTGAATTGGTTCGGGATAACCGCTCATTCTCGCTCTCTTCTCCATCTCTCATATCGATCGAACCTATTAAATTTTTAAAGAGGGAATCATCGTCCAAGACCTTCCGCTTCTTCCTGAGAGGACGGTTCTTCGGAAGAAGTCACTCAAGCTCTCGCTTAAGCGAGGAAGAACTTCACGACCGCGATCACTATTCCCGCGACAAAGACGAGAAGTAACAGTTGGAAAACTGATACCGCTCCCGCGCCTCCCGTGAGAGCCGTCCAATTGGTCGTGTTTGTTCCCGTAATCGCCGTAGCGATTGTCGGAACAAGCGAGATCGCGATCACGATAGCGACTACCGCGCCGACGATCTTTCCAGCCCAATCACCATCCAAAACATTCACCACCTTGTACAGTTGACAAAGAACATATAGGGAGGAAAGTATGGATTACTATTGGCTTTCCATGTCAAACATCACCGTCCCAAAGGATTTTTACGACGTTATCTTCAATTGGATCATGGTCATTCTCGGAGAAGTAGTGATCGCATTGAGCTTCTATTATCGCGGAAGAATGGTCGAGAACAAACACGTCGGTCTTGAGAAGGTTCTCGCTGATAGAAGGATAAAGGTTAAAAGGATACTCGACGGATTGAACATAGAGGACTTGGAATCGTGCCAAAAGCGGACTTAAACGGTCTCATCGCGTCCCTTTTATCTTTGTTCTTCACTCCGAAGGGACTCCTCGCGTTCATTCTCGGACTCGCAATCGGATTCCTCATCGCCGTCGCTCCGTTCATCTTGATCGCTTTGATCGTGATCGTTCTCGCTGTATTGGTTGCTCTACGGAATCAAGTGGACTTCAAAAAGATCAAAGCTCTCGTTCGCGGGAATCCTTCAAGTCCTCGCGAGAACACAAAAGAAAACGCTTAAAGGTTTTGACTTTGGGACGACTCGGACAATTGAAGAGACTCGGCGACTCGGCGAAGAGGATCGCCGAAGCGAAGAAGAAACTCGGCGAGATAAAGAAGCTCGTCACATCGGGAATCGACGTTAAAGAATGGTTCTATAAAATCGCCGTCAAGATGGAGAAGGACTCCTTCACCGCTCTTCTTCAAAATAGACTCTCAAAAGTGGATACGTTCAAACGAGCGACGACTGAGAGACGAGCGCAATACTTCACGATCGTTTATGACACGATCCAAGATTGGCCTAGCGAGAAGATCAATCCGAAGGACGCGATCGACATCGCGAAATTGATTGAGAAGAAGTTGAATGAATATGACTCAAAGAATCCGAATCAGAATTAAGAGACCTCTCGGCGAAATTGTCGTCACGAGACGAGTTCTTCCCGATGGGAAGAGCGCGATTATCTGGAAGGAGAATGAACGAAAGAAGCGTCCAGAATGGCGAGCGCATTTTGGGACGGTCGGAGCAGTCTATCGCACAAAGAAAACCTTCCTCGGAGGAAAACAAGACACGATCGATATTTATCCGTGGAGTGAGGAAGCGGTCGTCCATGACTACGAGAACGAAAAAGACGATGCTCCTCTTTACGATCGCGAGACGGAGTATCGGCAAACACACGCGGAAGTCGTGAAAAGTCTCGGCGAACCCGAAGAACACAAGACCGACGGAATCACTTGGATCATGCTCTTTCTCGTAGTCGGAACATTCTTGATCTCGCTCCTTCAATATTGGAAGGGAGCGGTCGGTTAAATGACGGAACAACAAACCACTCAAGACGACGAAGTTCTTCACGACATAGAAGAGAAGCTCGAAACCATCGAGAAGGAGACGCAAATAAAAAAGGAAGCTCCGCTCCCTCTTGAAAAACAACGGAAGCGACGCTTCAACCTTGAGGTTTTTCGACAAATCGCGGAAGCGTTGAAGTGGATTCAAAGAGCGATCCTCGGACTCGACCTTGAAGAAGACAAATTTCAAGGAATGATGAACGTCAAGGACATTCGAGAACGAACAAGAATCGCCGTCAAGGGAATCCGAAGACACGTGTATTTTAGAGTTCTCGGACAAGAGGGAGGACGACTCGCGAAGGGAGGACTCAATCCATACGACATCCTTATCGATGTCGCGGATCAAGAAGACACGTATTTGATCGCGAAGGACGGAGAACAACGTAAAGAATACATTCTTCTCAAGAGGTCGGAAGCGAGTCAAGTCCCGACGAACACGATTTCGATCGGGAACATTCCGAACGTCGAGACGAAACCGCAAGAACAAGGAAAAGCGCATTGGTATAGTCGCAACAAGCCTCAGAACAATTAGGAAGGAATCAAAATGTACGTGAATATTGACATTGAAAAACTGAAACGCGCGAAGGAGAAGCTCGAAGACCTCAAAGCCTTAAAGTTCTCGCTCTCCGCGTCAAAACACAAAAACGACAAGTACGGATTTCCCGATCTTCTTCGTCATTATCGGGACGAACTCCGTGAACTCGAAGACGCTCTCTTGAAGGGAGCGACTTATCAACGGATCAAAGAAGAACTCGCGGACATCTCAAACATGATCGACTTGATGTTCGAGTATCTTGAACGCTTCGAGGGACGGTGAAACAAGACGAAAGTAAAAAAGAAGACTCTCATTCTTCTCGCGTTGATCGTCATGGTCACGCTCGAACTCGTATTTTGGACGCTCTTCTTCTTCTCAATATGGATCAATGACGTATGGACGGTTCTCGGACTCGGAGTTCTCGGAGTGAGCGCGTTGTTTATTGGACAACTACGAAAAGAGAAAGCGGAAAAAGACGCGGAAGAGATGTTCTTCAATAGCAATAAAGGAGCGAAGGAGAAAAGGAATAAATGATAGTTGAGCAAACGGGCAAACAAATGATACGTTATTTCCCTAAAGAATGTGACCAATGTAAACACCATAGATGGAATTACATGAGAAGCACAACGGGAACACGTAGATGGATTAAAAAAGATGATTATTGCTGTCAATCTGACGATGGATATACGAATGATTGTTTGTTACCATGAAGGAGAAGAAGGACAAATGAGTGAACATCGTCGCAAAAAAGGAATGAGCGACTTCGAGTTCTTTGAGACGCAATATCTCGGAGGGAAGATAAGCGCACGTCACACGGAATACAAAGATTTCGCGATGAAGGAGACGAGCATGACGTTCGGACGATGGTTTATCCAGAGCTTCGAGAGACTTTTGAAATTGAGTCCCGAAGACGCGATCGCCGAGATTCTGGACACTCGCGCAAAACTCGAATACTTAAAAGGAACGACTGAGATAACTCAAATGAGTCTCAAACTCGGAGACACATTGAAAAGGACGGACGCGCGAAGCGTGAGGGAGTTAATCAAACGTGCAAGAGACGGACTTAATATCCCGACCTCTACAACCGAGAGTCATTGACAAATTTCAGAACATCGACGACATAGTTCTTCGACTCTTCAACATCTTCGGAGACCTTCTCTTCGTTCTTAATCAAGACGGATTCGTTATTTTCGTGTCGGGAGCGAAGGATCAAGGGAAAACAAACGTCTCACTTCTTCTCGCGGAAATATGTTACGCTCTCAACTTCCGAAGGAACATCGCAACGAACATTTGGACAGAGTCCTTCATGGTTCAAAAGCAAATTACGAACTACGATGATCTTCAAGCATGGTTCGAGCGCGACAAGTCTCGGAAGCTCTACGTTCTCGATGAACTCGGCAAAATCCTTAAGAAAATGCGGTTCATGTCCGAACTCAATCAACTTATCATGGATACGGTTCAACTTGTCCGTCATTATGACGCGGGATTTATCGGAGTCGCTCCTTCGGAACAATTCATCGATTCGCTCTTTTTAAACACGGACATTCTGGACGCGCGACTCTACAAGCAATCGCGGAGCGTTACTCGTATCTCTTTGACTAGATCAAAAACGTCGTTCAATGCCTTCCACACTCCCGCGACTTCTATTCGCTACAATTCCAAAGATACAGCTTCTTTTAGGTTGCACGCGCCCGTAGAGATCGACAAACTTCAACTTTGTTGTCGAGTCGCGAAGCGTTACGGAGAGACGGGAAGCTACGAGACGATCCAAAAAGAAATGGGATTGAGACCGAAAAGGATTCGCGACTTGATTAGGAGACACTTGAAACACACGTAACCCTTTCCGCTTTCCTCTCATCGTGGAGGTTCTACTTCATAACAAATCGCTGAACTTTTGTTTTGCGAAGACCTTTGTGCATAGGCACAACAAACGATGTGAAAGTGATGGGGTTATGCGACGTGATACGTCGCAAAACCTATCGCAAAACCTAGAGTTTTAGAAAGCCCGTGAATTTCCATACTACAAAGACCATAGTGAGTGTAGTTTTTGCGACGTATACCTGTATTACAAAGTCCATGCGGACAAACTACAACCAATGAAGCATGACAAAACTTATATCCTAACCGCGAGTAAGTTTAGAAGCGTGGAGTCGGAACGAATGATTTCTCAGCTCGGGCAACTTCTTGTCTAACCCACGAGATCCTCGGGAGGGAAGTCGTTCACGGTTTCTTCATTTGCCGACTCACTTCCGACTCCACACAAAGAGGAGAAAAAGCCAAATGCCAAAACGATATAGGAAGATGAGTCTTGAAGAAGAGACTCACAACAAGCTTACGGAAGTCGCGAACATTCTTGAAACGACTCGTCCCGACGCGATCAAAAGTCTCGTCGATTCGTTCCTTCTCAAAGTCCACACACAAGAAGAGATCAAAACATTTTTGGAGGGAGAGACTCTTGAGCGACGATGAACTCACTCCAATCTCCGTCGCTCATCTCAAGTCGATTCGTCTTCATCCTAACCTCTTCGATCAAGGAGCGAGGATCGACGCGATCATGGACGCGATTCTTGAGATCGAAGATCAAGTTCTCAAGCTCATTCGGGAGATCAAGCAACTTCGAGAAGGTTCTCTCACTTGACCGAAGACGGATCAAGCGTCCGATCTCTTCGACTCGCCGACAAGCTCCTCAAATCTCTCGAAGAAGATATGAAACAACGGAACGTTAAGACCATCAACGAGGAGATCACTCAAGCTCTCGAACACTTCTTGAAGTGCCACGCTTCCGACGAAGCTCAAATGATGAAGCTCATTATTCTCCGCTATAAAGCGAAGTGTCTCAAATGCGGTCGAGAAGTAGAAGCGGGAGAATATGCGATTTACGGTCGAGGAGTCGGAGCGATCTGTCTTGACTGTCACGTTCAAAGAGTCGGAGACAAAACGAGCGTAGCGAAGTATCTGAGGAATCGAGAACTCGACAAAGTCTTCCATGCTCTTAAGAGAGAATGCGAAACTCTCGCCGAGAGAGTAGAGGTTTTCCGAACGGTTGACAAGTTCGAGACCATCCTTCAAGCTCAAAAGAATGTCAATGAACTTATAGAGAAGTATCTGAAAAGCGGACTCGCGAGTCCTCAAGAACAAGAGCTTCTTCTCGAACTCAAGGAACGAAAGAAGAATCTTGAATCCTTAGAGGAAGACGTTCGGAAGTTCATTGAGAAATATTTGAAGGATGTTCGATGGTTGAAGAAGAAACCACGTCAAGAAGAGGAGAGTCAATACGCTTGACAGACATCGCTATCTGGAATATCCTCGCGATCGTTTGTCTTGGCCTTCCCGCGTTCTTCATGGTCTCCGCTTGTATTCAACTTCTAGCGACTCGACTGTATCCTCAAGCAATCGGATTGATCTTCTTGATCTTGCTCGTCTTCGCGGTTCTAGTCGGGAACGTCGTCACGCTTTGGAAGGAAGATAAAGAAGAAGGTTGATGTAGAATGAAAAATAAAACGTATCCGTATGAAGGCTCAAAGTTGAGTCCCGCTCAATCGAGAGAGAAGATCGCCGAGCTTCTTGAAAAGAACGGATGTCGAGATTTATCGTGGACAATGACGGACGGCAAATACAATCTTCGTTTTGCCTTGCCGATCACGATAGATCAAAAGGAGAGACTCCTCGCGTTCCTTTTCGTTCCTCCGCAAATTCCGAAGAGAGTCAAACAATACAACAAAGAACTCTATCGCTATCAAGATATAACAATTAACGATGAAGTCGTGTCCTTCCGCGTTCTCTATTGGTATTTGAAGAACAAGATCATCGCCGTTCAAACGGGATTAATAAGCGCGGAACAAGAGTTCATGGCTAACATTCTGATTCGACTTCCAGATGGTCGAGACGGGACTCTGCTTGATAAACTTCATTCCGAGCTTCCGCGTCTCGCTCATGTACAAGAGTTCACGTCTCTTCCACTTCCTTCAAGGAACAAAGAGGAGGAACGAACGACCGTGACAACGAGCGAATATCGAACGGAGGACAGAACTAAATCGGAGGACAGAGGTCAATGAATGAAGAAGAGATCGAGACCGAAGACGATTGGACTCAAGATTGGGACGAGGACGATCGCGACGGTGAATGGTGAGAAACATGGGAAAACGTGAAGCGATTGAAAAGCTCATCGAAATTCTCGCGGAGAAGGATATTCTCTCTTCTAAGGAAGCGTGTCTTCTTCGATTGACTCTCAAATCTGGAACAGACATTCACGGACGGAGTATGCCCGATTAATGTTTAAGCTCAAGTTTATCGCGAGAGGTTCTTCCACGTCGAGACCGTACATTATTCGAGAGACCTTCCAAGAGACTCCCGATCAGAGCGTCGATGAATACGTCCACAAATATCTCACAGACACTCTTTTTCGACATGGATTCCGAGAAGTCCGCGTCGTGATCCAAAGATTCGACGAGTTCAAAGTCCTCCATACACACGAGACCTTATCAATCAAGCTCGAAAGAGGACGGAGGTGATTCAATGTTATTTGACCATTTGCATCCTCTCACGGAAGCTCCTCGATGTCCAAATGAAGATTGCCATGCGGAGATGATTCTCCGTCGGAGTCCAAGACGCGAAGACATGACTCAAACGAGACTCAAATACGAGTGTCCCTATTGTTATCGTCAAATGGAGATCACGACGCGGAATAACGAGCGTATAGGATACGGATGTTTGTTGGGAGGCTATGTCGGGATGTTTGCGTTCATGCTTGGATTGGCGATCGAGACGATGATAAGAAGCGGACTCCATGCTTAGAAGATACACGGATCAACGATGAGGTTTTGCGAAGGTTTAATAGGATCGGCGACACTATACTCTCAAGGTGAATCAAGGTGAACGCACAAGAAAAACCAACATCCGATCAAGCTCCTCCGAAGATTCAACTTCCCTCCGCTTTTTTGGAGTATATCAAAAAGAAGATCGAAGGCAAAAACAAAAACGACAAGCTCGGAGGAAGACCTAACCTCATATCCTCATTCGCGAAAGACGGAAAAAACATGGACGAACAAGTGTCTCTCGCGACGGATAAAGTCCTCAACATCCTCGAAGACGCATGGTTGAAGGGACGTCCATGTTCAAGGATCGCGCACGACTACGAAATAAGCAACGATACGATGTGGAGAGTTCTTAAAGACCTCGAACCCTTCAAAGAATCAATCAAAGAGCTTCTTCTCACGACTCCACGCGCGAGAAAATGGTTCGTTGAAGAACTTGAAATAAGCGACTACGAGACCGTTCAAAACTACATCAAACGAGCGAAGCGCGAAGGTCTCAAGAATTGGAAGGCTACGTTAATCAACACTCGCCGATTCTGGACATGGACAAATTATAAAAGCCCTGAAAAATGGAGCGCGGACGAAGTCCACGATTATCTCGCGACTCTCACGGGAGGAGCGCAAAGTCAAATGTTGGACGGAATCCGAAAAGTCGCTCCTCAGATTCGCGACGAATCCTCAAGCCAATACGTCGGAGTCGGAATGTTCCGCGCAAAACTTCAACAACGAAAGAAGGACTTGTTCGGAGCGGAAGTCAAGATGATTATCGACGCTCTCAACAAACACGGACTCAAACACGAAGCAACAATCTTCAAAATACATATTCAAACGGGAGCGCGAGAAGGAGCAAAAGATTCGAGCGCGGGAATGGTCGGTCTTCGATGGAGCTACTTTAAGAACGACTTCCATAACGTCGATGACTTCGAAACCAAAGTTCACGGAGGAATATGGTGGAGAAATTGCCCTCTCGATGTGTTCTTCCCTGAACTTCCAGAAGAGCTTCGCGCGTTGTGGATCAAAAGAGGAAAACCGACCGACGACAAAGTGGTCAATGGATACGACGAACTCAAGACGCTGTACGCTACGATCCGAAGAATCCTCACGGAAGAATACGGGGGAAAAGTCGATCCGTCCTTAATGAAGGAGTTCTCGACGATCCGATGTCACGACGCGGACAAGCTCCACGTAAATATGTTGTGGGAAGCGGGAGTCCCTCTTGAAGTCGTCGCGGGACAATTCCTCGGCAAAAACGAAGGAGTCGGATTAATGGGAAGAGGATGGTTAGCGATCGACGTAATCAAAAAACACTATCTCAGCTTGACTCAAAGAAGTCACCGCTTCCAAAGAATACAACAGAACGTCCGAGACTACGCTCAAAAAGTTCTCGTCGAAGGATTGACGTATGACGTGAAGGAGTCGGAGATGAGAACTTGAGAGGACGGAAGGAGATCGAGGAAGAGCTTCATCACGTTCCTTACAATGAGACGGGACTAGAACTAATAATGATCGAGCTTCTTCTCGATATCCGACATCTCTTGGCCGTCGAAGTTCTGATCTCTCCTCCGGAGGACGTGTGATCTATCAATGAAGGTCTTCCTTGTTCGTGGATGGTCGTCTCCAAAC
>Ga0315275_10002257_pt1 | contig 17311 bp, 16 predicted proteins | sample YL17G03_0_MG_FD_205557 | JGI IMG/M metagenome (GOLD analysis project Ga0315275, IMG submission 205557) | Sediment microbial communities from Yellowstone Lake, YNP, Wyoming, USA - YL17G03_0 | ecosystem: Environmental > Aquatic > Freshwater > Lake > Sediment | place: USA: Wyoming | collected...
TCTCCGCAATGCGAGCTGACTGAACACTGACCCCACCGGCAGAGGAAATCCCCTGCCGGCCAGCGCTCCTCCCGCAAGCTCGCTCTATGCAGAGAAATCCCACAGCAAAAATTCCTGCCTTGCCTATGGGACTCCCCGCGCTGCCATGATCTGTTCGCCGGGACATTGTATCCTAATGAAATGAGTTTGATAACACCGGTTCTAGTAAGCTTTTAGCATGTCCGACTCAAGTATAATCGAGAGAGGGTACGGGGCCTCCACATTCTTGAGTTGGCTGTCACTTCTTGCTTGACTTTCGATTTGTGTTTTAGTATCATAGTAATATCAATATAGTATCACATAGGAGAATACTTCAATGAACTCCATAGCCGAAGCCAAAGGTTGGAGGACGAACGGATTTCTTGGATTGCTTGTGTTCCTGGCAATTCTCTTCGGAGAGGTCATGCTTGTTCGGGACATGGTGATGACTCTGGAAATCGGGATGCTCTGGATTGCCATTATCGGATTCCTTGTCATCTCCGTTTTTCCGTCGGGTTTCTTCGTCGTGCAACCAAACGAGGCGCGTGTGTTGGTGTTCTTCGGGAGGTACGTGGGAACCGTCCGGGATGCCGGGCTTTGGTGGACGAATCCCTTTACCATCAAGCGGCATGTTTCGCTCCGGATTCACAACCTGAACAGCGAGCGCCTGAAAGTCAACGACCTCTCCGGGAACCCGATTGAGATCGCTGCAGTAGTTGTATGGCGGGTCGTGGACTCGGCAAAGGCCCTGTTCGATGTTGAGAACTATACGGAGTTCGTCAATATTCAGAGCGAAACGGCCATTCGTACACTGGCGTCGCACTACCCGTACGACGCGCATGACGAGGCAAAACCATCGCTCCGCGGCAGTCCAAACGAGGTATCAGACAGTCTCCGCCAGCAAGTGCAGGCCCGGCTCGAAATTGCCGGCGTCGAAGTATCCGAGGCCAGAATCAGTCACCTGGCGTACGCTCCCGAGATTGCCCAGGCGATGCTCCGCCGCCAGCAGGCGGAGGCTATTGTTGCTGCACGCCAGAAGATCGTTGAAGGAGCAGTCGGGATGGTGGAAAGTGCCCTCAGACTGCTGAGCGAACAGAATGTGATCACGCTGGACGAGGAGAAGAAAGCGGCGATGATCAACAACCTTCTCGTTGCGCTGGTGTCCGAAAGGGAGGCCACCCCCGTGCTGAACACAGGAACATTGTATACATGAGTGAAAAGAAACGATTCCTCCTTCGGCTCGACGAGCGCCTCTACGATGCCCTTGAAAAATGGGCGGCTGATGAGCTGCGTAGCGTGAACGCGCAGATGGAATACCTGCTGACGGAGGCTGCGAGGAAATCGGGTCGGCGTGCAGGTGCACACGGCGATGGGGGAGAGAAGACACCTGCGGAAGCTTGATGCCATCCGGCACCCGCGGCCGGTCACGGCAGGTGAATCGATGTGACGGCCCGCGGGCACCACGCCCTCTTCTAGATCGTCCGCCCACCCGCGCGGTTGTCCTGGATATCCAATGTTCGCGTCGGGAAAGCGAACCTGATCCCTTCCTCAATGAATCTTTTGTACACCTCGAGGTTGATCCTCTCCTGGACATCCATGTAACGAGGGTAGTCAGGGAACTTGACGAAGTACACCGTCTCAAAAAGCAGTGCCCATTCTCCGTACGCCTGGAAGTGTGACCGGTCGAACCGTGCGTCGCCTTCCGATTCGATGATCTGCTTCACGATGGAAGGGATCTTCCGGAGCCGCTCGTACGACGTGCCATACGTTACCCCGATCGAGAACACCACGCGTCGCTCGACCATTCTCTTGTAGTTCCGAATCCGGCTGCGCATCAGATCGGTATTGGAGACAATGATCTGTTCGCCGGAGATGCTGCGGACCCGGGTGGTCTTCAGCCCGATGTGCTCCACCGTACCCTGCACCGCATCGACGGTAATGTAGTCTCCAATGACGAACGGCTTGTCCAGGAGGATGGAGAGGGAGGCAAAAAGGTCGCCAAGGATATTCTGGAGCGCGAGTGCAACCGCGATACCGCCGATGCCGAGCCCTGTGATCAGGGCCGTGATATTGAACCCCAGGTGGTCAAGCGCGAGGAGAACAACAACAGTCCAGAGGATCAGTCTGGCGATGAAGCTGAGAGCCTTGATCGTCGCGGGGTTGGGAGGTTCTTCTCCAGGTCGCTGCCGCCCAGCGCGTGCGAGCAGATAGTGGATGAGCCCGTTGCCCCACACACCGGCCTGGATGACGACGCCAAGACTCGTGATGGTCCGCAGGATCGCGTGCGTTGTCTCGGAGGTGGTCAGTGCCAGCGCGCCGATGTACAGGGAAACGACCAGCAGAAAATAGAAGCGGGTCCGTGAGAGGAGGTCGGCGAACAGGTCGTCGATATCGTTCGACGTCTTTTGCGCAAGGGTCTTCAGCCGCCTGCTGGCAATCCGTTGCACGACGTTAAGAACGATATAGGTGACGATCGTGATTCCTGCCGCCGTCACCCACTGGCGCAGATTGTTCCCCCAATACGTTTGCTCAAGCATATCCATTCATTCACTCCAGGATCAGTAGGTGGACCGGATGGTGCTGCACGAATGCCGCGTGGTGTGAGCCGGAAAGACGCACCCCCTCATCCGCGGGGAAAACAATCGGTGTGGCGAGAGCTGCGACGATGATTCATGGTAGCTTGACGGTGTCGCCCGGGTTGATCACCAGGAGCCGGCGTTTCAGGGGCCCGGGGAGCAGACGTTTCAGCTCCTGTGGGTTCCCGGCGAGGACGGGAAACGTCCCGTAGTGCATGCCAAGAATGTATGCCGGCATCAGCAGCCGGCAGGCTTTTGCGGCCTCCAGAGGGCCCATCGTGTAGAAGCCCCCGATCGGTAGAATTGCCAGATCGGGCTTGTACAGTTCAGCGATGAGGCGCATATCACCAAACACACCGGTGTCACCCGCGTGGTACGCGGTGAAGCCGTTCTCAAAACGGAACACAAATCCCGCCGGATCACCTCCAGCCAGAAACTGCTCCCCGGTCTCGATCCCGCTGCTGTGCGTGGCGTCCACCATGGTGACCTGGACCCCGTCGACCTTGACCGTCCCGGACTTGTTCATACCGTCGACCGAGGAGATCCCGGAATTCCGCAGGAACACGGAGACTTCATAGTTCGCAAACACTCGCGCACCCGTGCGCTTCGCAACTTCAACGGCATTGCCGATGTGGTCAGCGTGACCGTGCGAGATGAAGATCGCATCCACCCTGGCGATATCCTTTGCACCCGGGGGCGCCTTCGGATTTTCCAGCCACGGGTCGACCAGGAACACGAAGCCGGAGGGTAATTCGAACTTGAATGCCGAGTGGCCGAGCCACGTGATGCTCACTTGTTGTTTCGAACGAGAGACCTTGCGTTTCATGGCTGATCTCCTTCTGCGTTGGCATACAAGAAAGTAGCAAACACAAGCATCCGAATCAAGGCGGTCGCGCGCCCCCGGAGAACTGGGGGGAAGGAGCCGTTCCGCCGGGGCGCGCCTTCCAACATTTCCTGTTTCTATGTATATTCACGCAACCACTACGCGAAGGGTGCCCATGGTTCGACTGCGTCTTCCGATACTTGCCCCCATTACGCTGTTCGTTGTTTTCGCAGGGTTTGCCGCGCCTCCAACGAGTGAACCGCGCCGTTTGGTGATCCTGCATACCAATGACATGCACGCAAGCTTTCTCCCGCACGAGGCCTACTGGATCACTGCACAACCACGCCCGATGGTGGGCGGGTTCCGGGAGCTGTTCTTCGTCGCGGACAGCATCCGCCAGGGGCGGGATCCCGTCCTCATGCTGGACGCCGGGGACGTCATGACGGGGAATCCAATCACCGAGCGAACCTTCAAGGGTGCCCAGGGAGGCGCGCTCTTTGAAATGATGAACCTCATCGGCTACGACGCATGGTGTCCGGGAAATCATGATCTGGATATCTCACAGGCCAACCTGAGGGGGCTCGCTGCCATTGCCCGGTTTCCCACCCTCTCCGCCAACGTGGTCAATGACGCCGGCCAGTATCCCGTTGGCAACAAACCCTCTGCGGTCATCGAACGGGGCGGACTCCGCATCGGGGTCATCGGGGTGATTTCACAGAAATTGTCCTCCCTCGTCATCCAGAAAAACCTGGTTGGTCTTCGTGTCCTCTCTCCCGAACAGACGGTACAGAAATGGATCGATGAGCTTCGCCCAAAATCCGATCTCCTCATCGCGCTGACCCATGAGGGAGTCGACGAGGATTCGGCGTTGGCCACGAACGTGAGCGGACTCGACGTGATCGTCGGGGGACATTCGCATACGCGATTGAAAAAGCCGCTCCTGATCAATAACGTCCTCATTGTCCAGGCGGGCTCCAACTGTGAAAACCTGGGTTATCTCTCGCTCACCGTTGCTGACGGCCACGTCACAAAACACTTCGGCCGGCTCCTCCCGCTTTGGGCGCAACCAGGGAGGCCCTCCAGCACACTCACTGTCCTCATCGATTCCATGCAGGCGGAAATCGAGAAGGAGTACAGTGAGGTCATCGGGACACTGAAGCTGGACTGGTTCAGGAAGGATCCTGCCAGGGGAATTGCCACGTTCATCACGGAGGCTCAGCGTACTGCTGCGCTTGCCGACGTTGCATTCATGAACGCTGACGGCATCCGGAAAGATCTCGCGGCGGGGCCCATCACCAAGAAGGACCTGTTTGAGGTGTTGCCGTTCCAGAACGTCCTGACGACGTTTCAGCTGAGCGGCAGCGAGCTCCGGTCGGTGCTCCGGTTTCATTGTCGGCAGGGTACGCGGATCCTGATTACCGGAATGGAAGCGGCATACGAAAAGAGGCCTGACGGGTCGGTGCAGATCGAATCGATCGAGATCGGCGGGAAAGCGCTGGATGACAGTCGCATGTATAGCTGCGTTGCCAGCGACTACGTTGTGGGAGAGGCGAAGCGTTACATCGGGATCGAGATCGTCCAGAGAATCTACACCGATCGGTCCGTGTACAACGCGGTGGAAACAGCGATCCGGCAGGAGGGAGTCATCACGAAGAACATTCCCTATCGTATCCGCCAGGTCAGCCAGGGAGAGCCCCGATGAGTTCGCCGATTCTGCCGGTCATCATCGTGACCGGCCGGCATCAAGTGTCGTCATGCGCATGTCCGAATGGAATGTGATGGCCGGAGGGATGCCTGCATCGATGTCACCGCTGGAGCACCCGGTGAATGCACGAGAGAAGAGTCTCCAGAGAATACGGTTTTGTGACGTAGTCGTTTGCTCCCAGTCTGACTGCCTTGAGGGCAACGGCCAGGTCATCCACGGCAGTCAACATCACGACCCGTGAACGGATCTTGTGCTCTTTCATGTGCATGAGGACCTGCAGCCCGTCAACCCGGGGCATCCGGATGTCCAGTAGGACCAGGTCGAATGTCCCGAGCGCAAGGAGCCCGATTGCCTCTTCTCCATTGTTCGCGGTCTGAACGACGAATCCTTCGGCAGTGAGCTGGTTCCTCACGAGCGAGCGCAGGTCATCATCGTCTTCAGCATACAGGATCGTTGCGTCCATAGCGTCAGTGTGTGGGTACCTCGTCGAGGTGGGGGAAGACGTGTGCTGTCTTTTCCCATGTGATGGTGCGTTTTCGGCTCGCCGCAAGGAAGTACTGTTTGAGTGCGCGTAGCGTTGCGGAGAAGTTGATGACATTGCTGATGGGCAGACGGGGAATGCTGAGGAAGGCCGCCTTGCGCCCGTAGATGCGGCTGACCGCCATGAAACGGTGGACGAAGCGCCAGAGCATGATTGTCGTGTCAGCCAGAACAATGTACCAGAGCACCGTGCCTTTGGACACGATGGGAGCGAGGATGCCATAGCTCCTCAGGCCCCAGGTTGCGAGCTCATACAGGAGGATGTACACGAGCACGACATACGCGAGAGCGTTGATGATGTTCGCTATCACTGCCTTGCGGTCGCGGTAGAGCGTGAGCCGGAACCTCCAACTGCCTCTCCATCCGTAATTCCGCCATGCCTGGATGCAGATCCCGATCAACCAGCGTGTCCTCTGGCGGACAGCGGTCGTAAAGGTTTGGGGGAAATAGGCCCATGTCGCGATGTTCTGGCCGAAGGGGCGATACAGATACAGAAGCCGGGCTTCCCCGAGTGCCAGCCGCAGCGCAATGTCATAGTCTTCCGTCAGCGTCCGGCTGCTGAACATGTTGCGTGCGTATGACGTGCCAACGAATTCGATCAGCCAGCGATTGTATGCGGTGCCGACGCCGGCCGACGGAATGAACGGGCTGAAGATCTGCCGGGCGGGGAGGTCCTTGGTGTGGTTTTCCGCGAACTCGTCGGCATACGTCCAGTGCACAACGCTCCGGTGTGGCGTCGGCAGGGGGTACACCGGAAGCTGCACCATGTCGTATTCGGGGATGAAATAGTTGAACGCTTTCAGCGACAGGGGGTGAATCACGTCTTCGGCATCATGCTGAACGATGACATCGTACCGGATGTCCGTCAGGTTTTCCCATCGCAGCATTCCCTGGTGGATGTCGTTGAGATTCTTTGCTTTCGTTGAGGGCCCCCAGTGGCCGGCGATCACGGGATGAATCTGCGGAAAACGCTTCGCGGCCGCCTCGACCCTGCCCAGCGTCTCCGGATCGTTGGGATAGACGCCGACAAAGATATCATAGGCGCTGTACTCGATGGTCGCGCAGGCGCGCGTGAGCATCTCTTCAATCACATCGCCTTCCTGCCAGGTGGGGACAAAGATGGCGATGGGCTTCTCTTCCGCGGAATGAAGCGCGTCGTCAGGGAGTTGTTGATACCGGTTTAGTACGTTGCGCCGGAACAGGTAGTTGAACCAGTAGAAGAGATCCAGTGCGAGATCATCGATACCACTCAGAAGCAGAAACGAGGCGACAACAAACGCGAAGACGTAGAAGATGTCATGCGTGCGATGGAAGAAGGAGACGATATCGACGAAGATCTGTTCCACGTTAGTTGCAGAGGAATCTGTCGAACAGAAGGAAGATGCGAACACTGGTGTACGTCTTGCCGTAAGGGTTTCCCTGCTGGTTGGCACTCCAGTAGGTGCCTCGGAGATACTCCACAGTCAGGCTCATTCCCCATGTATATTCCGGGACAACGGAGAGTCCCGGCCCCGCCTCGAGCACATTGTTGTAGAAGTCCCCCTCGGTGTCGGCGGCGATGTTCACCCGCGCGTACAGATCGAGCGCGCTGTGGCGATACGTCAGCAGACGGCATCCGGCCCTTGCCTGCATGTACCCCAGTCCGTTCTCGTACCGTGAATAGTACCCGAAGGAAGCATAGACGTCAGCAAAGGGGGAGGGTGTGAACGCCACCAGGTCGGGAGTAAAGATACGGGGGAACAGGCCGATGCCATACGATGCGACTGCACGGAAGTCGCCTCGGACCGTCTTCTGGTCCGGCCGATCGACGAGATTAACCGCAAGCCCCCCCTGGACCTCGGTCGTGAAACCACGGAAGGGAATAATCCGCAGTCCGAGACCCGCGAGAATGTAGTTATCCGAAAAGATCACCGGGAAGGCCCCGCCCGTCGATCGCGTGTCGGCAGACAGGGAAAGCACGGCATACCCCGACACCACACGGCTGCTGTCAATGTATCGCCCGGCATACAACGCACCGAGGAAGATCAGGTCGTTGAACCGTGTGTCGAAATACGGTGACGCCTGTGCTCTGAACCACCACGGAAATTGCTGCGCGCACGCCATCGTGCTCAGCACGACGGAAGCCGGCTCCGCTGCAGCCCTCAACGATGAGTCCGCACTTTCAGAAAGGATGCGGAACTGCCGGTAAGCGCGGCGGTTTTCTCCCATGAGCGCAAGCAGGTATGCGATCTGCAGGCGGGTTGTGTCCGACGGCATCAACCGGTACGCCGCGATGAACCGGTCCAGGGCATCCCCAGGCCTGCCTGCGTTGGCGTACAGGGAGCCGAGCTGGCGTTGCGCAGTCAGATTCGTGGAATCGAGCCGGAGGATCTCTTCGAATACAGGAATGGCATCGGAGGGAGAAGTCGCAATGAGGGTGTAACCGCGCGTAAAGAGTTCAATGATCCTGACATGCGCCGCCGAATCGGGCACCTGGGACTTGCCATGAACAGTGCACGCCACGAGAAGGCATGCGATCGCAATACCGCGTCGTGCCATGGAGCGCTGTGTGAGATGTTTGACCCTCTTCCCCCTGACAGACAGGGCCCGGATGAGCCCGTCCCGGCGCAATGACGTGCCAGTGGCCGAGACGTATGACCGGCGTGGTAAGCTCAACCAACTCGGGGTTGAATAATATACATCTTTCCCCTTCGACAAACCACGACACCTCTCATGGAATTGTATGCGGGCACGTTGACGCCCCTGAAAACCTGATCGCCGTCACAACCGTTCGGTTCTTTGCATAAATGGATCAAATACGTATATTTACACAGCGAACAACAATCCTTCCGCCTCCGCAGTTGCAAAGGAAACTCCGATGATACATACCTTCCAATTCCTGAACAACGAGATCCGCAAGCTCTCGATCAAAGAGCTGAGCATGTGCCTCCGTGAAGGGGAGGGCATCCTCTGGGTTGATCTCGAGACCCCGAACGATGCCGAGGAGGAAACCGTCCTTGTGTCGCTCTTCGACTTCCATCCGCTCGCGATCGAAGACTGCCAGCGTGGGAACGAAGAGGAGGGGCACCCCCCCAAGGTCGAGGATTTCCAGGAGTATCTCTTTGTGGTCTTCAATCCTGTCGAGTCTGTCACCCCGGCGGCCGGGGGAGACAACCTGGGGCTCATCGACATCAAGACATCTCAGCTCAGCGCATTCCTCAGCAAGCGTGCGCTCGTTACGCATCACATGCGGCCACTGAAATCCATCACGTATGCCACCCAGCTGTGTGCCAAGAATCCCCTCACGCTTGGTCGCGGCCCCGACTACCTCTTCCACATCATCATCGACGACCTTGTAGACAACTATACGCCGATCCTTGACCACCTCGATGAAATGATCGATGCGATGGAAGACGAGGTGTTTCACCAGCCGTCTCAGGATTCTATGGTCAGGATCCTCCAGATGAAGAAGAACATTACGACCATGCGACGGATCGGATTGTACCAGAGGGAAATGCTGAACCGCCTCTCGCGAGGGGAGTTCTCCCTGATCACCCAGCAGGAAATGATTTACTACCGCAACGTGTACGATCACCTCGTGCGGATGAGCGACATGGCTGATTCCTATCGGGACACCGTCTCGGGCCTTCTGGATGCCTATCTCTCCGTCACATCTAACCGGCTGAATCAGGTCATGAAAGTCCTCACCATCATCTCCACCATCTTCCTCCCTCTGGGTGTCATCACCGGGTTCTTCGGAATGAATTTCGTGCATCTCCCCGGCTCACAGTGGGAATACGGGGTGGCCGCGACTGCCGTTTTCATGGGAATCGTTGCGCTGATTATGCTCTGGATCTTCAAGAGAAACAGGTGGCTGTAACCCGCGTGCACAGAGAAGGTGGCGAAGCCGCCGCGCGGCGGAAGTGTCGGCGCGTCGCACGCATTCTCCAGTCCTTTCTGGGGAAACCCGCTCCGGCGGCGAAGCCTTCCCGCCCGATTGATATGCTGATCGCGACGATGCTCTCACAGAACACCAACGACAAGAACAGCTTCCAGGCGTATGAACGGCTCCGCCAACGGTTCCCCACCTGGGATGCCGTGGCGCGGGCGCCCCGGCGGGCTGTGGCGTCAGCCATCCGGATCGGGGGGATGGCCAACCAGAAGAGCGGTCATATCAGATCGACGCTCAACGGGATCCGCGAACGGTTCGGCGAGTACGCGCTTCACGGGCTAGAGGCAATGCCGAACGGGGCAGCAATCGAATTCCTGACCGGCTTCGACGGTGTGGGGGTGAAGACGGCGGCATGCGTGCTCCTCTTTTCTCTCCGGCGGGACGTTTTCCCGGTCGATACCCATATTCATCGTATCTGCAGCCGGCTGGGACTGGCGCCGGGTTGTGCCATACCGGAAAAGACCTTCCGTGCCATGGCGGGCATCGTGCCAACAGGGGAGTCCTATGCGCTGCACACCAACCTCATCCGTTTCGGCCGCATGGTGTGCCGATCGACGTCTCCCCGCTGCGAACGATGTCCGCTTTTTGCCGAGTGTCTGTATGAAAAGAAGAAACGACGCGCTCCCACAGGCGGCCGATCACAACATGCCCGTCATGACTTTATGCTCCTGGATAACGTGGGATGAAGCGCATCATGCCTGACCCGGCTCGGATCCGGAAGCTCCTCGTGGTGAAGCTCCGTGCGGTTGGCGACGTCCTCCTTTCGACAATTGTCGTGAACAATCTCCGGAGCGGGTTTCCGAACGCCAGGCTCCATTATCTCACCGAGACACCCTCGGCTGACATCCTTCGCCCAAATCCGGAAATCGATCACGTGCTCCTCTACGACAGGAGAAGGATGAGTGGCCTCGATCTGATCCGGATGGTCCGGAATGAGCACTACGACCTCGTGCTCGACCTGTTCGGGAATCCCCGGACGGCATTGCTGACGAAGCTGAGCGGGGCGCCGGTCCGGGTTGGATACCGGTTCCGGGGACGATCCTATGCGTACAACGTCCTCGTCGAGCCGAGAGGCGCGCTCGTGCACAACACACAATTCAATCTCGACGCGCTGGCGGCAGTCGGCGTTCCGGTCGTGGACCGGTCATTGCGGTATCCTCTGTCAGCAGACGCCGAGGAGGAGGTTGCCGCGTGGTTGCGCACCACCGGTGCCGACCGGAAATTGCGTGTTGCCGTCAACACCGGCGGGGGATGGTACACCAAACGCTGGGGTCTTGACCGGTTCGCGTCACTCGCGGACGCGATGATCGAGCGTTTTGATGCCGCCGTGATCCTGACGTGGGGTCCGGGACAACGGGCTGACGCTGAGCACATCAAAGCGGGGATGAAGCATTCCCCGCTGATACCGCCGGAGACGACGCTCCCGCAGCTCGCCGCGCTGCTGAAATCATGTGCCTTTGTCGTCAGCAACGATTCAGGCCCGATGCACCTCGCAACGGCGGTCGGAACATACGTTCTGGGAATCTATGGTCCTACAAACCCGATCCTCCAGGGTCCCTACGGACCGGGCCACCGTACCGTCAGGCGCGAAGGCCTCGAATGCCTGGGGTGCAACCTGACGTCGTGTCCCATCGGGCACCCCTGCATGCTCGATCTTTCCGTCGCCACCGTTTTCGATGCAGTCGAGACACTGATGAAAACAAACGGCATTGGGCTCGGGCCGGCACGGACGGAAAGCGATCCGTAGGAGCGCTGGACCGAACCTCACTTCTCACTCAGAGCCAGAGAAAGACCAAACGAACAATGAAAAGCATGCGAGCATCATCCGGGAAGAAGAAGATCCAGCGCCGTCCATCCTCCGCGCAACCGGTCCGCTGGTCGGTCCCGGACTGCCGCCAATTCACCGGATATAGACCCTGTTTCCCGGGGACCGAATGTTACAAGCAGTGCGTCGATCCGCGTCCCTACGGCACGAGGATCCTGATTGTCAATCTCGATGCGATGGGGAACGTCCTGGTAACGACGAGCATTCTGCCGGCATTGAAGAGACGCTTCCCGGCGAGCCATATCTCCTGGATTACGCTCAAGAACGCCGCCCCGTTGCTCCGGCATCAACCCTTGCTCGACCGGGTTTACATCTGGGAGCCGGAAAGCTGGCTCGTTCTGCAGCAGATGGAATTCGACCTCGTGCTCAATGTCGACAAATCCAGGCGGTCGGGTGCGTTCACCATGAGCCTTCGGGCAAAGGAGAAACTGGGGTTCGGCATCGATGCGAACGGCGTGATCATTCCCCTGAACAGGGAGGCAGGCGAAAACTACATTCTCGGTCTCGACGATACCCTGAAGTTCCGTGTCAACACGAAATCCGTCCCCCAGCTGCTCTGCGAACAATTCAAGCTCACGTACCGTCGGGACCCATACTCGGTTGTCCTCTCCCCGGAGGAACTCAACGACAGTGAACAGTTCAAACAGGAGCACGGCCTCTCGGCGGGATCATCCGGCGTTCGTGACCTCATCGTCGGGTTCAACACCGGCTGCTCCGAACTCTATCCGAATAAGAAGATGACGATCGAGCAGCACGTGGAGCTCATCCGGCGGTTGTCCGTGGTTGCGGGTGTGAAGCTCGTGCTCCTTGGAGGGCCGGAAGATACGATCCGAAATGCAGAGATTCTCCGACAGGCGGGGGATGCGGTCATCGGGACGCCCACAGAGGAGGGCCTTCGCCGCGGGCTCGGCTCCATCAACATATGCGACGTCGTGATCTCCGGGGACTCCTTCGGGATGCACGCAGCGATCGGGCTGCAGAAGCATGTGATCGGCTGGTTCGGGGTGAGTTGCTGGACGGAAATCGATCTCTTCGACCGGGGTGTGAAACTCATTCCTCACGGACTGCGCTGTTCACCCTGCTGGAAGCGGGAATGCCCGTACAATCTCGAGTGCATCACGATGATCGACCTGAACGCCATCGTGGAAGAAGTGATGCGCTGTGCAGAGGCGCATGTCCGGGGGAGTGTGATTCAGAAGTGAAGCGCGAGCGAAAGCGTGTGCGTATTCCCCAGGTCATACGCGATAGGAGCATATGCGTAGTCCAGCTCCATGAACGTGTAGCGGAGCCCGATGCCGGCAGTGAACCCGCGTCCCGTTGACCCGAACTGGTACCCCAGTCGTCCCGCCACCATCTCACCATAGACGAACTCGCCGCCCAGATTGAGATACGATCGTTTCTCGGGAAAGAGGTAGAGGCCGTCGGCCGCGACCGTCAGACGCGCGAGGGGTTCGAAGAACTCGAGCGTATATGCCGGGCCAAGACGCATGAGGGAGGGGAGCGAGGATTTCTGCGTGCGCAGTGTTGTCATGGATCCGAGGTTCGCTATGGTTCCCCCCACGGCCAGCCCGTGCATCGGCGTCTGCCACTGCGCGCCCAGGTCGATCCCGTAGCCGGACGCCTCATCGATGTAGATCTTCTCGTAGAGGTATTTCAGTGTCACCGCTGCCTTCACGTCCTGCGTGATCAGCCGCGCATAGGTCCCGCCCAGCAGGAAGTTCCGCGCCGTGAACGTGCCCACCGGAGCTCCCGGGACATCGCGTATCTCTATGTCGGACACCGACGTCGTCGTCAGTGCTATCCCCGCAGCATTCTTCTCGTCGAACGTGAGCGACGCGCCGAGAAATTGCAGCTGGGTATCCTGAATCCATTGCTTGTGCGAGAACATGACGTTGGTGGCCGGGGTGGCCACCGCGCCTTCGAGAATGCCTGCAGGGTTGTAGTACATCGCCGAAGGCCCGGAGACGGTGGCGCTCATGGCATCCGCCATTGCCGTCCCGCGACCGGACACCCCCAGCTTCAGGAACGCAAGTCCGGAAGAGCCTGCCTGCGCCCGGCTTATGCCATGGAGCGCCAGGAGCGCAACCGTCATCAAGAACGTTCGGCGGAGGAAATGCTGTGACATGGTCTGCGCTCTCAGAACATCACCGAAAGTGAAATCAGATTGATGCCCGAAGTTGCGAAAGGTTCGAAGATGTACGCATACGTGAGCGCAGGGGTCCAGGAATCAATCTGCTTCTTCAGCGTGAATCCGACGGACGGTTTCACGCCGTTACCGTTTTCCCGCAGGTCAATTCTATCGATCCCTGCCCGGACAGTGACCTCGGGGATGATCGGGACTTCTGCGCCCACCCGGGCGAGTGCTGATTTGGCGCTGGAGAATTCCACTTCACCCGCGACGATGCCGATGCTGTCGGGGAGGGCATACGATGCCGCGAGAATGTACAGCTGCGGGAACCGGTCCTCGGACGACTGGCCGGACTGCCCGTACAGCTTGGATGTGTCCCATTTGTATTTTGAGCCCACATCACGGACCGACGCTGCCAGGGTCAGCTGAGGCGACACGGGATAGGCCAGCCCGAAATCCACTCCGACCGTGGCGGAAGTAACGTCGGTGTAGAGATGGTAGTAATAGAGCTTGATGTTGATTCCGAGACTGAATCCTTGTTTCAGCCGTACTCCGAATGCAAGGAAGAACTGGTTTTCCGAGGTGCGGAGCGACCCTGTTTGTTCGCCGTCTCCGTCCCTCCCGTCGATGTCGCTCACGCCGGCATTGATGATCCCGGCGGATATGCCTGCGTTCGGCGGGAGGGGCTGGCTGTAGTTGAGAAAGTTGAGCGACCGGTCGAATGCGAGGATACCGAATGTCGCCGTCGCGGACCGGCGGTCCGTCCAGGGGAGCAGGGCTGGATTGTAATAGGCGGAGACCTCGCCGCCGGTGATGGAGGTCATCACATTCCCCATCCCGATGCCCCGCGCGCCGAACCCGAGGCGGGAGAAGGCCCCCGGCAAACCGCCGATCTGCGCGACGGCAGAATGCACGCCGGAGAGTCCGAGGACAAGCACAGACATCAGAAGAACACTATGGAGGGGCCGGCGGACCATGTTATTGAAGCACCATGATCTTTCCCCAGGGAGCATCAGTGCCGCCGGCGGAAATGCGATAGAAGTAGACGCCATTCGGAACGCCGCTTCCCTTGTCGTCGCGCCCGTCCCAGATTTCGTCGTGTTCGCCTGGACCGCTGCGCGTGGCATCGTGAATGACGGTGCGGAGTCTGTTCATCCCGAAATCGAACACCTCGATGGTGACCTGTGCGCCGCCTGCCGGGACCGCGTAGTGGAATCGCGTTACCTCAAACCGGGGTGAGAAGGGGTTCGGGTAGGCATACGATGCGCCGGCGCTCGGGAGCGGCGCCGATGCCCGAGAGATTTCCCACGCAGTGCCGAACGGCTGACCGGGGGTGTCGATTGTACGCACGAGGCCGTCGCCCGTTCCGCCGTACACCGTGTCGGCGATGACGCCGACCGAGTAGAAGACGCTGGAGGTCACCACCTGCCCGTTCTTCGGATCAACGATGCTCCCCGACCGTGACCAGGACATGCCGCCGTTGTCGGTGCGGTACAATCCGTCTGTCGTTGCCACGTACGCCACGGAATCACGGAAGGAAAAATCAAAGGCCTTGATGCCGTGAAGGAGATTATGCCAGATGCGTCCGCCGTCGTCCGAGTAGCTCACACCGTACTGCTCGTTGGGGCTGTCGGCAGGCCAGTTGGTGGTCCAGATCCTTGTCGTCTGCCCCCAGCGCTGAGCCTTGATCGCAATGACCCAATTACCCAGGATGTGGGATGCCTGGTTCTGCGTGGTGAATTTCACCCAGCTCAGGCCGCCGTCGGTCGACTTGTTGATCCCGCCTGCCGTGCCCGCCCATATGATCTTATCGCTCTCTGCAAAGACGGCAAACCCGAGATAGTTGTTGTCCAGCCTGGGATCGATCTTGTAGTTGATGAGCGTGTCGGTGGGGGCGATGGAGTTCATCGCTTTTGACGGCAGCACGGTGCGCTGCCAGGTCAGACCGGCGTCGGTCGATTTCCTGATGCCGCTTGCCCAGCTGGCAATCCAGACCGTGCCCGGAGACAGGTCGATGTCAAACGTGACGTTTTGCTCCGGTACGATGATCGGGACAAACCGGACGGTGTTGATGCCGTACTGCTCGACGCTGTCACCCTGAGGGTCCATCGTCTGGTTTCTGTGGGTCCACATGCCGCCCGAGTTTGTCGAGAAAGTATAGCCGCTTCCCGTTTGAACGGATGATCCGTCCACGTCCTTTGAGTAACCGGTGGAGGTCCACACCGTGTCAATGCGGAGAGCGATGGCAAAGATCCCGGGATTCGCGAACTCAGGCACTCCCCTGAACGAAACCCATGACCGTCCTCCCGTGGCACTCACAGCAGCTCCCTTGCTTGTCCCTATCCAGAGGTGATCGCCGGACACGGCGATATGGGATATGGAGTTGTTGGGAATGCCTGTCGTTGCGGCGGCAGTCTTCTCGTCCAGGCCCGGTTTCTCGGGATACGGGCTCTGTGCGTATGCCTGATGGAAGAGAGTCATGCCCGCGAGGAGAAGCGCACTATGGAAAAATCGTCTCGTGGGCATGCTACTCTACCGTCAGCAAATGAAGGATTGATCCGCTTGTGTCGGCGAAACTGTCAGTTGCCTGGAACATGAACCTGTACGTCCGCCGAACCCCGGGAAAGTCGGGAAGCTGAATAATGATGGAGAAGATCCCGTCTCCGGCCAGACGATCGCCGCTGACGCTGGTGTTGCCGTCGTCGAGCAGGAAGAACTTCCGTGTGGGATCGGATGAATCAAGACTCTTGAAGAACGCTTCCCTGATATCGGCCAGGCCATCCGAATCCGAAACGCTCACATACATCGGAATCAGGAGTGCGGAGCCCGGCGGCAACACAACCGTGTCGGGCGCCACGAGGTCAAAGATCCGTGGCGGTGAATTCCGGCGGGTGACGAGCAGAGGACGCTCAAGATTGTTGCTTTCGAGGCCCGTGCTCGCTATCGCCCGGAATCGTATGCGAAACACGCCGGCGTCCGCCCGGACAGCAGGCACAATGAGGGAGCCGGAATACGTCCCATCGCCGGCCTTCGCATCGGGGGTTGTGCCGTTGTCAGAAAGTGAAGCGACGGCAATTGCCGATGAACCCGTGGGCGTAAAGGCTTCGGCGGAAACGGTCAGCGATCCGGCGCTACCCTGGTCGATCACATGGACTGATGTTGTGATCGAGAGATTGTATGTGCCGTTCGAGGGGGTAAGCGTTTCGAGATCTACGCTGTCGGGAGCAATCGTGGCGCTGGAGAGCGTGGGCGGCGTTCCGCCCGAGTCAATCACGCCGAGGTCGGTCTTGTCACACGCCTCCAGGCTGACCAGCAGAAGCAGGGCCAGAAGCATGATGTGCCGATGAGGAGTCCGCATGCGCAGCTCAGAAATAGAAAAACCGAGGACCATGCACGCTGCGTGTGGCGTGCGCATGATGCTCGGTGACAATAGTGTGGGGAAACACGTTCATGAAGCGTCGGCCGGAATCCGGCAAGAATGGCTGGCTCGTTCCTGAAACAGTATCAACGCTTCGGCGGAATCTCCCTCAGTATTCCTGACCATACTAAGAAAAACGCGGGCCAATGTCAACCGGTGCGTTCCTTGACTATCGGCCCGCAAATCTGTAGGTTTCTTCATGATACCGTTGCGTGACACCGTGCGGTCGAAGACAATTCCGATCGTCAACTACATGCTGATCGGCCTGTGCGGAATCATCTTCCTGTATGAGACGGCTCAGGGCACTCGGATCGACCAGATGATTTCGCGTTTCGCGATTGTTCCGG
>Ga0315275_10002258_pt1 | contig 17309 bp, 16 predicted proteins | sample YL17G03_0_MG_FD_205557 | JGI IMG/M metagenome (GOLD analysis project Ga0315275, IMG submission 205557) | Sediment microbial communities from Yellowstone Lake, YNP, Wyoming, USA - YL17G03_0 | ecosystem: Environmental > Aquatic > Freshwater > Lake > Sediment | place: USA: Wyoming | collected...
CAGCCAACACTCAACGTCTTAAAGAGCAGGGCAAGCTCATCGAACCGTGATGCGGCATACCAGGACCGGTACAGGCCGACGGTCACGAAGAGCAGGAACCAGAACAGGTACACGGCAACGATCGGGCCGAGCAATTCCGGCTCAATGGGAACCTGCATCCATCCGCTGCGCACGCGGATGATGTAGTAGACCAGCCAGGCGAGGCAGATCGTCACGAAATCCGTTGCAAGGAGAATGACCTTTTGTGTTCGTGCGCTCATTGTTCTAGAACTTCTCCCACGGCCGGGCGGTCGCGATGCCGAACCTCCGCATACACGCGTTCGAGTGTCCGCGCAATCTGGTCCCACCCAAAGCGGGACCGCACTTTCTCGGGCGCCCCCGAGGTGAGCGAGGCCCGCAGTGCAGAATCGGTCAGCAGCGCCACGACGTGCCGTGCGAAGCCCTCGCTGTCATCCGCGACAAGGATGTCCTTGCCGGGAACGAGGCCGAGGCCTTCCACTCCCGTGGATGTCGTGACAACCGGTATGCCCAGGGCAATGGGTTCGAGGATCTTGTTCAGCGTCCCCGCGCCGAAACGCACCGGCGAGACGGCAACCGCGCTCTTCAGATACTCCGCCCTGATGTCCTGCACAAATCCGGTGATGACAACATCCTCACGGGCAAGGGCACGGACCGCACGGGGCGGGTTCTGTCCGACGACATACACTTTCGCGCCTGGGACGACCTTCTTGATCGAAGGGAGTATGTCATTGACCAAGAACTGTGCCCCATCCGCATTCGGATAATAGGACATGTTGCCCGTATAGATGATCCGGAACGGATCAGCCGACCCGGACCCGTCCTGATTGCCGAACTGCTCGAGGTCCACCCCGTTTTCCATGATGCTGATGCGCGCACGGGGAACGTTCCGTTCCAGCGCCTCCTTATCCACCGCCGAGCAGACAAGAGCCCTGTCGAATCGGGCAATCACCGGTTCGAAGCGGAGCATCCTGCCAAGCTCAATCCGCAACGCTGCACGCTTGAAAGGGTTCCGTTGCGTCTTCATAAAGCGCTCCAGGTACAGCGACACCGCGTCCGTGAGATCAAGCACGCGGCCCGGGCGGAGATTCTTCTCGGTGTAGCAGGCCATGCGGATGAGGTGGGTGTGCAAAATGTCGGGCTGGAGCGACGCCTCGACGTCGCGCAGTTTCCGCACCATGGCCGGCGACTCAAAATATGCCACCTGAAACGGTATGGCCTTCGGAATTGCCTTGACGCAATTCCAGATCGAGGCAATCCTGGAAAGGTGAATCACCTCGACGTCCCGACAGTACTTCTTCAGCTCCGGGATCCACTGCTGCTCCGACCGATGCTGGATGAATGAAAGGAGCGTGATGTCGTGGTTCCGAGACAGTTGCCGGATGAGGTTGTAGATCTTCAGCTTGTCCCCGCGGAAAGGGGGGTACGGCAATCGCGATGTGAGAAAGAGAATGCGCACGAGATCAGACTGTTACAATGGTTGAAGCATCAAGGGAATAGGCCGGGGCCGTGTTTGGCTGCCCCAACGCTCTTTGCACGAGCTGAAGCACCGAATCGACGTCAATCCTCGCCAGACATTCGCGTTGCGGATACGGGCATCCCTTGTAGACCGAATAGTAGCATGGGCTGCACGAGATATTGCTCCGAATAGCAAACGAATGTGACGACGGAGGCAGCTTCTCGCGCGGCCCCGTCGGCCCGAACACCGCAACGACGGGAACGCCGACTGCACCGGCGATGTGCATGGGACCGCTGTCATTGCAGATAACCAGGTCGCAGCGCCGGAGAACGGCTGCCGAGATCCGCACCGGGACCTCGCCGGTCATGTTGATGATCTTCGTGGTCCGACCCCTACTCAACCTCCCCCCGATCTCACGATCAGCATGCCCACCCATCAAGAGGACCTGCACTCCTTCCAGTTCGCTGAGCCGATGGAGGAGAACGTCAAATTTCTCGACACCCCACTGCCGAACGGACGCCTCATCGTTCATGGGATTGCTGCCCCCGCCCGGAAAACACGCGATGAGTGTCTCCTGAGGGTTCACCGCAGCAAGGGACGGGAGCCCCGCTGCCTCCGCTGCTTCCTCAGGAGTCACCTCCCACTCCATGTTCAAGCCCGACGCCGCCTCGACAGCCTGAAGAGATTCTTCCGCGCATCCCAACGTACGCAAGAGCTTGCGTGCCAGCAGAATGTTGTTCTCGATCACGTGCCTGCTTTCATCGAGAACGAGCTCATCCTCCCGGGGATGGCGGGAAGCGAACATCGCGCGGGCGGGAATCCCCAGGAGACGAACGAACTCTTTCAAAGCGTGTGATCTCTGGAACGCAATGACTGCATCGTACCTTTCCAGTTTCAGGGTACGAAAGAGCCGGAAAAGCTCCATCCCGTGGCGAATGGGGAATCGAGAGAACCATTCGTTCTCAACAATAATTACCCTCCGGACATGCGGATTGTGCCGGATTGCTGGTTCTGCCCATCGCCCCACAAATACATCGATCGTCGCTCCGGGAAGTGCGTTGGCCAGATACCGAAGCGCCGGGGTTATATTCAGGACATCACCGAGCGCATTGTATTTTACCACGAGAACTCGCGGATGGTCCATGCTCATGCGGTTCCCCTCTCACCGGGGTACCTTCCGTGCTCCGCCGTGCTGTCGACTGAAGAACGACTTTCCAATGTTGTCCGGAAGATATCGAGATGAACACGTGCGATCGCATCATAATGGTACATTCCCAGATCGCCATAGTTGAGCGACGGACGGACACCCTCCCGACGCTCGTCCATCAACGCAAGCAACTCGACAAGACGGCCTTCATCGCCGGGATCGAACATGTTCATCTGGCGCCCATGCCTGTCATCGAGCTCTCTGCTTGTCGGGATGTTTGAACAAATGATCGGCGCCCCCTGACTCATAGCCTCCACCAGCGGAATTCCGAATCCTTCATACAGGGAAGGAAAGACCAGTGCACGACTGTACCGATAGAGACCCGGGAGCGCGGAATCAGGGAGATAGCCCGGAAGTTTTATTCCCATGTCTGCCCGAAGGAGGTGTTCGATGTCGGCAAACCCCCATGCCCTCTTCCCCACAAGAACAAGTTCTGTCTTTCGATGAAGAGCTCCTTCCTCCTTCGCTCGCACAAACGCCTTGAGCAACAGGGGGAGGTTCTTGCGTCTGGTCAGGTCTCCAACGTAGAGAAAATACGCGTACGGTTCAAATCCCGCCTGTCGAACGCCGTCCGGAGCCGGTTGGGCGCGGAAAAAATGCTCCCGGACTCCGCACGGGCAGACGTGGAGACGAGCGGGATCGGTCTCCGGAAACAACTCGGCGATTTCGTCCCGGATTGCCTTCGAAATCGCAACGGCAGCGTCTGCGCGCCGCAGCGCATCCCGAAGTGCGTGCCGATTGAACCGCCTCCAGACGGGCGAGGTCGTTTCCGGGTGCTTGAAAACGCTCAGGTCATAGATCGTGACGACCTTCTTGGCAATCCCGCGCGCAAACGGCACATAGTGGCTCAGGTAGTGAACCACCTCATGTCGGTCAGACCGCACCCGGAGATTGGCCGCAGCGATATAGGCGTATCGCCTCGCAACCCGCGGTACGGAAAGCAAAGAGCGATAGTCCGTTGTGTCGCAACGGGTCATCGATGCGAGGTGTTTGGCGAGGTTCGACGCATGGTGCCCGATCCCGCTGAGTGTCCCGGGGGCCACCAGACCCGGATCAAGCAACACGTTCATCGAGGTGTCAACATTCCTTTCCCCCCCGGCTCACTCGTCATTTCGTTCAACACATGGGAATGCCGGAGGACAGACGCATTGACCAGGTAGACAACAGTCACGATGAAGACGAATTGGAGCATGGCCAGGGCGTTATGAAAAAAGGAAATAAGGATGACGAACACCGCCAGCCCGTACAGCGAGATATTGAGTATCGTCGGTCGCGTTCGCATGGAATGATACACCGTCGAGATGGCAGCACCCAGGACCAGAGGCAGCAGCCCTACACCGAGAACACCGAAGTCGCGGTAGTATGCCCAGAGAAACGAATACGTGTTGTACCCGCCTGTCATGAACGGGTTTTCGGGCATACTGAAATATTCGGCAAGCCAATGCTTCAGACCTGTCAGCGACATAATGAAGTTGAACGTGTAGTAACCAAAACCGTACTGCTCCAGAAGCTTGGACCCGTGAACGAAATTCTCCAGATTCATGACGATGTACATGTATGGTTCGGTGACCACGGCGAAGCTGATATCGATCTTCATCCGAGACACATAATAGATGTAGTATTCGATATGACCGATCAGCCGGAGAGACTGGATCCAGTAGAACAATCCTGCGAAGCCGAGCACGGGAACGAGGAGGGTCCTGAGACGGAGATAGCCGCTCGCATAGTACAGGAACACGAACGAGACGACCGCCCAGATGGCATAGTCAAACCGTTGCAGCAGGAACAAGTATGTACCTGCCGTGATCAGGAACACCAGGCCAAGGACCCCCTTTTTCACCAGCCTCCCCTTCACCAGAACAAAGTACTGGAGGACGAAGAACATGATCGCGGGAGCTGCATGAACGACGAGCCCGAAGGCAAACACGGTGAATTTCGTCCGCATCTCGCTGGGCCGCGGCGTAAGAAGCGGGATGAATCCCTTGATCAGATAGCTTGCCAGGTATGACACCACATAACAGAGAAACACGATCATCGTCAGTCGGAACAGTACACGCTCATCGATGGTGACCGAGGCAATTCTCCGGCGCATTGCACGTGCCGAGAGGACCGGTTCTCCGATCCAGACGACAGAAACCATGTATGTCCCGAGGATGAAGGACCCCACACCGATGCTCAATAACAACCAGTCCTGGAAGGACCAGTCATACTGGAAGGCGCTAAGCTTGAGGTTCGTCAAGCCGATCGCCAGAAACCACAGAAACCCGAACAACCGACCGGGGGAGAGCAGGTCTGAACCTCGAAGAAAGGCGGATGCAAGAACACCGAGGCAAACACAGAAGCATAGTGCTGATATTCCGCTCATCGGATCGACTCGCTGCCGTGGGTCGTGGAATGGCGCAGTGAAAAGAGGAGCAATCGCTCAGCAGGTGTGTAGCCGGCAAAATACGTGACGCTGATCAGCATCAGGAGGGCAACCACAGCTCCCGGGAGGAGCGGTATCGCCTTGATTTGCGTCACCACCAATCCAAGTGTAAGCGCAAGAACGGCGGGAAGATAGTTGCGGATGGTGGCAAGCCAGCTCAGGACCTGTTCTCGTGCCCCGACGACATACCCGGCGGCCACAAACAGATTTGTGATGAGGGAGACCACTGCCGCGCCGGCGGCGCCGAACCTCGGGATAGCAACGGCGTTCAGTCCGAAGTTCAGAAGGACGGCAGCGACCACGATGCCCAGCCTGATGTGCTGCCTGTTTGACGATGTAAGCATGATGCCGCTCGCCTCAGCGGCATACCGTACGATGATGACGGCTCCGAACAAGCGCAACAGTGGCACTGCCTCGATGTACCCCCCCGTGCCATACAAGAGTGCCATAACCTGATCAGCGCACACAATCATGACGAACGCAATCGGGAGAGATACATAACAGAGAGTCTTGTGGAGCAGATGTCCGACCCGCACCCACTGCGGGGGGTCCGAGGCATGCAATCGAGAGAGGACTGGAAGCATCGAGAAGAACGCCGTATCAGAGAACAGGAGACCAAGCGCAACGAGTTTGAACACCGATTGGTAGATCCCCACTTCACGGTCTCCCGCCCACCAGGATAGGAGGATCGTGTCCTGCGTGAAAAGGAGGATGCCGCACACGGACTGGAAACCAAAGACGGAGATTCCGAGAAGTTCCTCGCGACGGGCGATTCTGAATCGGAATGCCGTAAGCGAGATCAGTCGATTGGCGACCGGGAGCGAGAGGAGCAGGCCGACGACTCTGCTCAGGATGAATGCAAGGGCGAGGAGATAGACCGACGCTCGTGTCATGCCGAGGGCAACGACAGCAAGGAACAGAACCAGATTCATAAGGAGCGAGATCCTTGCCTCATGGTGCATCTGCTCCACGCTCTTGAAGAGCGCAAAAAAGAAATTGGAGAGTGCCGAGACAACCACGTATCCGCTGAACAGATACATCAGTCCCCTCGTGTCCGGGCTGATGTTTTGGACGGCCGCCGTTCCCATCATGGCAAGGCAGGCAACGAACGCGAACAGGAGCTTCATGGAAAGATACGTCTGTCCCAGTTCGCGAACACGATCCCGATGCGCCGCAATCCCGGCTGCCAAGAGGGCATCGAAGCCGAAATCAGCAAGCAGGATGAAGATCGTTGCCAGTGTATGGGCGGCGGTAAACTGGCCGAAGACCTCAGGACCGTACAGTCTCGCAATCCCGATGAACGCGACGGCGTTCGTCAGGAGGCGGATAACCTGCGACGCAAACACGAAGAGCGAGTTGCGCCGGATTGTCGCAACCTGGCTCATCCTCTAGCTCTTGCCACGCCGGAACCGCAGTCCGAACCAGTCCGTTCGGAAAGCGTTGATGACCGCATTGAATCGATCGGGGTGCAGCGTCCGCAGCCGCTCCGCCGTTTCAAGGGTGAATACCACGAGGAACGCAACGAGCAAGGAGCCAACCAGGGCAATCAGCGCGAAGAGCGACACTTTCGGTTTTGCCTTTCGTTCCGCAGGCCCCGCCCGATCAAGGACGAGGACTGATGGAGTCTGCCGGCGCTCCTCGACTTTCGCCTGTTCGTACAGGGGCGTAATGAATTGCAGGATCTTGTATTGAATCTCGACGTCTCTGTATCTCCGGATATATTCGCCGCCGAGGGACGGAACTTTGCTGAATGGAACGAATACTTTCATCTCGCCTTCAGGGACGCCGGCGCCGCTGTTCATCTGGCGCAGTTTTCGCTGGAGCTCGTCGATTTCAATCTGTGCCGCCACAACCGCGGGGTTATCGGCCGATTGCGTACGCCGCAGCACGTTTGCCTGCACTTGCTTCAGCGCTAGCTGTCCGGTGATCTCGGCGGCGGCTTTGATGGAGGCTTGCGTCTGCTCCGGCAGGGCGATGATCCCGTACCGCTGCTGGAACGACTTCAGCGAATCCTCAGCAACCCTCAGATCGGCAAGGTTCTTGTTGTACCTCTCTTCAATGAACGTTCGGTTGCCCCGGGCATTCTGTACCATCAACTCGGTATTGGTCTTGTTCAGCATTTCGACGAAGAAATTCGCCATGTCGGCCGCGCGTTGGGGATCCTTGTCATACACCGTGATCGTGATGTTGCCCTCAGGTTCCACCGTGAAATCGACATTGCTCAACAGTTCCTTGCTTGTCTTCTCCATCGGGTACGAGGTGATGTCGTACACGTTGACAAGATCGAATTTCTGAATCACGGCGTTGAGCACCGTTCCGCTCTTGAGGATTGCGATGTACCGGTCTGTTTCAGGGTTTCCGGCCAGGGACGACAGGGCACGCGCCGGCGAAAACGATTTTGCGAGTGACGCAATCCCTTCCAAACCTCCGAAGAGGTCGGCCTTCTCCGCGGGAAACACCGAGGCGCTGGACTTGTACCATTTCGGGAGGAGCAAAGCCACAATCGTCACAAGAATCGTCACCCCGAGCACAAACCGGGAGATGAACTTCCGGTGCTTGGTAATGACCCCAAGGATACCCGCCAGCGTTCCCGCCGCGGTGTGTTCGCCCTCACGCAGAGGGGGTGCCCCTTGTTGTTTCGTTTCCATGGATCATCGTCATTATAATGTTTTCGTCACCAGGATCACCGTTGCAAGCGCTGCGAGGACCGTCGCAAACTGAACCACAGTCGCCAGATAGTACCCGAAAGGGTAATGGACCTGCTTGGGAACCCAAATGTAGTCTCCATCCTCCACCTCTGTCTCGCCAGGGTCAAGCCATGTGCGGTTGGTCCCTTTGATCACCTTCACGTCTCCCGTCCTCGCGTCATTGGTATAGCCGCCGGCCTTCTCAACGTAGTACCGGTAGCTCTCCCCTTCGACGAGCTGGACGTGCCCCGGCGTAATGACCTGGCCAAACACGTAGACCGTGTGGCGGGCCGGCGGTACGTTGATCCGGTCTTCATTGCGGAGGGTCACATCCTGGGTGGAGTCCCCTTCGGTGAAGAGCTTCGCGAAATCCACCGACACAATTTCTCCACCTTTGATCCGGAGTTCGGTTTCTGTAATGTAGTACGAAGAATCCTCGGCACTGATGGCAGTCCGCATGCTACGCAATCGCTCTTGTTGGATTTCATCCGGGGGCCCCAGAGGAGAGAGGCGTGGACGGATGAGAAGAGCTCCCTTAACATAGGCATCCTTTGTGAACCCTCCGGCCATGCGGACAATGTCAGATAACATTGTGCGGTTCCTGGTAATCGGGTAGGTCCCGGGCCGTAGGAATTCGCCTTCAACTGAGACAGCATCGCCTTCACGGTACTCACGATTGAGCGGGATCACCAGTCGATCACCCGGCCGGAGGGCGACATCGGGCGCGCGCCCTTCCTGAATCGCGCGAGCGTCGACACGCGTGGTGTCCAATCGGCCGCCATCCTGAGTAAGCCGCGCCAGTATTGCCTCTTCCGGGACCGCCTGGGGCGTGAAACCGAGACTAATATGGAGAAGATCCGTGAGGCTGTCGCCGCTCACATACTCGATGCGGCCTGTCCTGATCACCGCTCCGAAAACGCCGATCCTGTTGTCGGCAGCAGTCCGAAGGGGTACAAACACTCTGTCTCCCTCGCGGAGATATGGGTTGAATGTCCCGTCACCCGTGAGATTGTACTTCACGAGATCGACCCTCTGTACCGACCCGTCTCTATGCTGGATGGTGATGTAGCGTTGGGATGCGTCCCTGCGCAGCTGCTGCATGTCCCAATCATACCACCTGCGCGTAATCTGCGTCGAAGGGAGCTTGTTGGCCTCCTCCATAAGAAAATCAACCCGCTGCACAGAGTACACCTCCTGCATCCCCTCGTTCATCACCTGCCCGAAGATATGAACCGTGACCTTCCGTGGCGAGGTGAGGGCGAGGGAGATCTCAGCGCTGGGGTACTTCTTCTGGACCTGCGGAACGATCTTCGCGCGTGCGGCAGTGAGCGAAAGATCCTTGACCTGCACGGCCCCAACCGTTGGGATGAGGAGGTACCCTTCGGGAGTGACCGTCAATGGATACTCCGCCGGGGCACTTGACCACATGTTCAACTGGAGCGCGTCGCCCGGGCCGAGGAAGTATTGATCCGGATTCACCGGACCATCGACCGGAACCGACTTGAATTCCGTCGCTTGCTTGGTCTGCGCCTTGAGGTCCGGCTTCATGAGAAGAAAATCCGACATCTGGATGTCGCTCTTTGTTTGGGCTCCGCCATGTCCCGTCATCGTCATTACGCCGAAGCACAGCGCACCGGAGAGAAAGAGCTGTCGCTTGATGTCCATCATGCTATCATGCCTCGTGATACTGTCGTCTGTAGTATTCCTGATATTCCCCCGTCATCACATGGGTCCACCATTGTCGGTTCCGGACATACCAGTCCACCGTTTCTGCGATGCCACGTTCGAAATCGAACGTGGATTTCCAATGGAGTTCGCTCACCATTTTGGATGCGTCAATTGCGTACCGCCTGTCGTGCCCCGGGCGATCCTTCACGTACGTGATCAGATTCTCGGGCTTTCCAAGGAGCCGAAGAATGAGGCGGACGATGTCGATGTTCTGCCATTCGTTGTTCCCGCCTATATTGTAGACCTCACCCGGCCTTCCTCCGGCAAGCACAGAATCCAATGCCGCACAATGGTCAACAACATGCAGCCAGTCCCGTATGTTGAGACCATCGCCGTACACCGGAAGAGGCAGATCCCGCAGGGCGTTGCAGATTATCAGCGGAATCAGTTTCTCCGGAAACTGGTACGGTCCGTAGTTGTTTGAACAGCGGGTAATGATGGCGGGGAACCCGTAGGTGCGGTGGCACGCAAGAACCAAGAGGTCCGAGGCTGCCTTACTGGCCGCATAGGGACTATTGGGGTGAAGAGTACTTGTTTCCTGAAATTTCCCATCCGGGCCAAGAGATCCGTAGACTTCATCGGTCGACACATGCACAAACCGGCTTACCCCGGCCGCGCGAGCTGCGTCAAGGAGGACCTGGGTACCCGTGACGTTGGTTCGCACAAAATCCCCCGCACCCAGAATGCTCCGGTCAACATGCGATTCGGCGGCAAAATGGACAACGGCGTCAATCGAGTGATCGTGCATGACGCTGTCAACGAGTCCCCGGTCACAGATGTCTCCTCGAACGAACGTGTACGACGGATCTCCCTGGAGGTCAATCAGATTCTCCAGGTTTCCGGCGTACGTCAGGAGGTCCAGATTGACCACCTTCCAGTCGGGGTGCGTTGCCAGGGAAAACCGGACGAAGTTACTCCCGATGAATCCGGCGCCGCCGGTCACGAGTACGCGCATCATGGTTCAGTCCACCACAAACTTTGTGTCTGGGTCAAGCTCATGCCGGATTTCATCCACCGGCTCCCGGCGCCCCTGCCCTGCAAACAGTCTGTTCGGCAGGTTCACAACCATCCCGAGCGAGGTGCCCGTATTCTTATACGCGTGCACAACACCCGGTGGAATAAGGACCGATTTCGGCGCACCTTCGCCGGCAATCAAAACCTCTTTCGTCATGTATGTCGGAGAAGATCTCCGGTAATCCCAGAGATGGATCGTAAACACCGAGGGTCCGAGAAATACAAAGAAATCCGCCTGGGAGCGATGTTCATGCGGTCCTCGGACAACCCCGGGCTTTGTCATCGAGACATAGGACATCACGGGATGGAATGGCGGGTCCAACTCGTCCTGCCGAAAGAGCTCGGTCAGCCATCCGCGTGAATCGACGTGCGTCGTCAACTCCCTGACGACAACATCGCTGATCTTTCCTTCTGTGAACATTGATACCACCTGTGAATCCATCACATGTCTTGGACGAGCGTGCAAAAACGTGTATGCCACGACAGGGTGCACCGGACCTCTGTCCCGCGGACTGATCCGGTGGGGGAGACGATGAGAAATCACCTGAACATGTAGTAACGAAAAGGAGAGTGAGCGATCCTTTCGGACGGGGTCATTTGGTGCTGATTCAACGATGTATCATGTAAACATAACAATTCTTTCCCCGATTGTCAATGAAATCAAGGTCTTCCCGCGCCAGCGACCGGGCGTGATGCGCCATAAATAGCGGGAAAATGCCGGCAGGATTTGGCAAATATTCCGGGGAGAGAGAACCGTGCGCCCCAGCCAGCCCCGACACCACAGCCTTGTGTGGCACCTACATTTGTTCCGGGGCCGCTATGCCGAGAACGGTAAGCCCGTTGCGGAGGACGATTTGGACTGCTCTCACAAGGGCCAGCCGGGCCCCGGTCAGCCGTACGTCGTCGCTGACCACACGGTGCGCCTGGTAGAACGAATGGAATGTACCTGCAACATCGTGCAGATAGTCCGCGAGACGGTGAGGTTCGCAGGTGAGCGCGCATGATTCCACTGTCTCCGGGAACCGAAGCAGGAGTTTGATGAGGGCCAACTCTTCCGGGGCAACCAGCAATTCCGTGTCCGCGTTCACCGTGCTCTCACGTGCTCCGGATTTCCCCGCATAGCGTAGGATACTGCTGATCCGGGCGTGTGCGTATTGAAGATAATACACGGGATTTTCGTCGGATTGTTGCTTTGCGAGGCCGAGATCGAAGTTCAGATGACTGCTGATCGTCCGCATGATAAAAAAGTACCGAACGACGTCTGGTCCGACTTCGTCTATCAGCTCATCCAGCGTGATAAAGTTCGCCTTCCGGGTCGACATCTTCACGACCTCACCACCCTGGACGATGGTCACGAACTGATGGATCAGCACAGAGACTCTGGAAGCATCGAGATCAAGCGCCTGGAGCGCCGAAAGAACGTCAGGATATGTGGCAATGTGGTCTGCGCCAAAGACATCGATCATACGGTCGAACCCGCGCCGGAATTTCTCCCGGTGATAGGCGATATCCGGCAAACGATACGTCGGCTCACCGGTGCTCTTCACAATGACCTTGTCCTTCTCACCACCGAGGGCGGAGGTCTTGAACCAGAGCGCTCCGTCCTGCTCGTACACAAGCCCTTTCTCCCGCAGGGCGGACACCACGTCGGTGATCTTTCCATCGGTGTAGAGCGTGTGCTCATTATAGAAAGTGTCAAAAACGATCCCGAGTCGCTGCAGCGTCTTCTTGATATCCGCGAAGATGTCCCCCTCTGCAGCTTCTTTGAACTTCCCTTCTGCAGGTTCGTCCCGAAGAGTCTCGCCGTAGGTCTCCTTCAGCCCGCGAGCAATATCCCGGATGTACTCTCCCTGGTAGTAGTCTTCCGGAAATGCCACGGATTCCCCGAGCTGCTCGAGGTATCGCAGGCGCACGGAATCCCCCAGGATACGCATCTGCCGGCCGGCATTGTTGAAGTAGTACTCGCGTTCCACCTGGTGGCCGGTCCAATCCAGCAGCCGTGCCACGGTATCGCCGAAGACCGCTCCCCGGCCGTGCCCCACCGTCAGCGGGCCCGTGGGATTGGCACTGACAAATTCCACCTGGATACGTTTTCGTGCCCCGATCTCGGACCGCCCGAACCGGGCCTGCCGCTCGAGGAGCTGCTGGAGCTGGCGCCGATAGAACGTGTCGGTGATGGTGAAGTTGATGAATCCCGGCCCGGCCGTTTCGACCTTGCTGACGAGTGACGGATCCAGCGAGAGGCGCGCGATAATGTCGGCGGCCAGGTCCCTCGGGTTCCTCCGCAACTGTTTCGCAAGCGTCATGGCAACAGTGGTGCTCACGTCCCCGTGACCAGCCTGCTTTGGTCGCTCAAACACAATCGGGGGAACGGGTGTGATCCCCAGTGCCTCGAGCGAAGAACGGACTGCATTGTGCAGATACTCTTTCATGAGGAAACGCGCTTTGCGCGCGGTTTCTTGGAAGTCCGTGCGGGCGTTCTTCGAGCCCTGCGCACGCGCGGGGACGGTTCATCGGTGATCGCCAGTATCGCCGCATCCCCCCACAGCTTTTCAAGGTTGTAGTACGGCCGCGTGTTCTTGTGAAACACGTGAAGGACAACATCCACAAAGTCCAGGAGGATCCAGTTGGAGCTCCCGGATTCACGATGCCATGGCGGCGACCCGCGGGTTTCCATCCCATCCTCAACCGCATCAGCGATCGCCTTTACCTGGATGTCGGAGTCGCCCGAGCAGACGACGAAGAAGTCGGTCATGCTGGTCAATCCACGCAAGTCCATCGTCATCACGTCCTGCGCTTTCTTGGTCAGGGCGAGGCGGGCAATCGTACCGGCCAGTTGTGCAGCTTTCACACCGTGTCTCCTTACTGTGCTGGCTTCAGTGAGCGGAAATCTCTCCCGATGAGGACAGAGACATCAACGAAGTACTCCTCGTTGATTTGTTGAATGACATTTTCCTTCCGGATCCCGAGGGCATACGCGACCTTCCGTGCGTTTTCGACGTTTCCGGCGCGGTCGATGACAAGCGACTCTCCCACATCGAACGTCTTATAGTTCCTCATTTCCACAACATCATATCCTCGCGAGCGAAGATAGGCAGTGCATGTCGTCGCCGCGCCGTCAAGCCCGCTTCCATTCAGAACGTCGATCTGGATCACCTCCCGGCCGGAAGTCCCGACGCGGCCGGTGTCTACGGGCGGTCGGAGGACGTGGCGGACGACGAAGGCATACAGGAGCCAGGCCACCACAATGGCAAGGACAGCGATCAGCGCATTGAGCGCAAGATCGCGAGGGTCTTTTCGGAGGAGAGAGCGCAACGGGTTCATGCGGCGCGAGGGCGGGCAACGGTGGCAAAAACGCGAAGACCGGAGATCCTCACGCAGGCGCACCGTGAAGACCTCCGGACTCCGACGAAACGTACAGGTTCACAATGCAACGCGGTGTTCGTAGGATCCTTTCCCTAGAATGGACTCCCCCAGAACCGGGGATCGTAGAAGGGGGACCAGGAGTACGACCCGTACGGCAACTGGCGGTACTGGACCTGCAGAATAAAATTCTCCCACGGCCGATAGTTGATTTCCGCCCTGCTCAGGTAAATACCGCTGAAGGAATTGCCCATCCCGCCGTACCTCGACATGGAGCTGAAGGGCGAATAGCTCAACGAGACGTCGGCACGGGCGTTCAGCTTCTCGTCAAACTGGTAGAGCATACTGTTGGTGTATGTCCCCAGCGACATGCCACCGGCGGGTCCTGTCATGTAGGACATCGAGAGCGAGTGGTGCATCTGGAATTTCGCGGGGTCGAACCAACCGAACAGCGACGAGTTTGCTGACTCCTGGTACGCTTCGGAAACGCTCGTCTCTCTGTCTACCTGGGACTTGAACTGGGCCTGGCCCCCTGCGACCGCCAGGAGAAGCGCCGCCACCACAACCATCATGTTCCGCATTGCCATCTCCCTCGCATCTGGAGGAATAATAGCAAAATCGCCCTAGATTGTCAACTGTGCCCGGACGGCAAGCACTGCGCGGGCCTCCTCGAGCTGCTCGAGAGTGTTGACACCACGGACCTCCGTCGGGTCGGCCGCGGCCACAGCGCGCACCAGGAGGTGCTGGTTCCAGAGATAGCGAAAAACGTCCGTCAAATAGTACTCCCGCTGGGCGTTGTGCGGAGTGATATGAACGAGGCCATCGAACAGGTGGTTTTTGTCGAAAACGTAGATGCCGGTGTTGACTTCGCGAATCTCCCGCTCTTCAGGCGTCGCGTCTTTGTGCTCCACAATACCAGTCACATCGCCTGCTTCGTTACGCAGGATCCGTCCGTAGCCGGTAGGATCATCCAGGATCGCGGTCAGCACCGTCGCCGCGGCCCCTGTGGATTGGTGCTCGTCTCTCAATCGCCTGACGGTGGCATACGTCAACAAGGGAACGTCGCCGGAAAGGACCAGGACATCGCCGTCGAAATCGGCCAGCACCGGCCCCGCCTGCATGACCGCGTGACCCGTGCCGAGTTGGGGCGACTGTTCGACACAGACGACAGGTTTTCGCGTGTTCTCAAGATGATGGATGACCGTTTCTTTCTTCCAACCTACCACCGCGATGATGCGCGTCGCATCCAGCGCCCGCGACAGATCCACGACATGCTCCACCATCGGCCTCTCGGCGATCGTGTACATCACTTTGGCGATGTCTGGGTTCTTCATCCGAGTCCCCTTCCCGGCCGCCATGATGACTACTGCCAGTTCATTCCCCATAACGCTCAACTCCTCACCACAATATTGTCAATCAGCCGCGTTGTCCCGAACAACACCGCGAGCGACACAAGCACCCCGCTGCCCTCGGAAATGGCGGGAAGCTCCTCCAGATTCTCCTCGTCCGCTATCGAGATGTAGTCGATCGCCCCCGAGGATCGGGCCGTGATCATCTCGCGCATCCTCTCAATCAGGACGGCACTCCGCCGCTCCCCACCCCTGATCAGGTCTTCGGCGACGCGCAAGGATCGGTAAAGAACCGGTGCCTCGGCACGTTGCTGCTCGGTCAGAAACACGTTTCTTGAACTCATCGCCAGGCCGTCTGGTTCCCTGACGATAGGAGCGATGACTACACGTACGTCAAAATTCAGGTCTCGAACCATGCGCCGGATCACAGCCACTTGCTGCGCATCCTTTTGGCCAAACACCGCAACGTGTGGTTGAACGATGTGAAAGAGCTTCGCCAACACCGTCGTCACACCCCGAAAATGCCCCGGCCGGCTCCTGCCTTCAAGTCCATCAGTAAGTTTTTCAACATTGACGTAGGTCACATATTCTGCGGGATACATCATCGCCCTTCCTGGGACAAACAGGAAGTCCGTTCCGGCCTCAGCGGCGCGACGTGTATCTCTTTCGAGGTCCCGCGGGTACCGGTCGAAATCCTCCCCCACCCCGAACTGCGTCGGGTTCACGAACAGCGTCGTCACGACGACATCGGCGTGCCGGCGACACAGCGTGATGAGTGAGAGGTGCCCCTCATGCAGCGCACCCATGGTCGGAACGGCGCCGACCTGTTTCCCCGCAGCCCTCACCGCGGACGCCTTCTCCTGCATCTCCTCGATTGATCTGACTACCTCAAGCATACGGAGGTCGGCTCCCTGCTGAACGATGATTGTGTATTGCCGGTGAGGTTCATCGGAGGCACGTGATTCACTGTGGCCGGATTGGTCGTGGTCATCCCCGCCGTCCGGGTCAGGCGGCCGGGGAGATGCCGGATCACCCGATCATGGAGATAATTGCGGAGACCGTGTGTCGCATATCTTTGCGGTGAACAACCATGTCGAGAAATCCGTGTTCCAGGAGGAACTCGGCCCTCTGAAACCCCGGAGGCAGATCCTTACCGATGGTTTGCCGGATCACGCGCGGGCCTGCAAATCCGATCAGGGCTCCCGGTTCACCGATAAGAATATCTCCGAGCATGGAGAAACTGGCGGTCACCCCGCCCGTTGTCGGATCCGTGAGAATAGAAATGAAGGGAACCCCCACGTCGGCCAGCCGTGTGAGCTTGGCGCTGGTCTTGGCCATCTGCATCAGCGACAGTGCGCCCTCCATCATTCTTGCTCCCCCGCTGGATGACACAACGATCAGCGGGTTGCGTGACTTCCACGCCCGGTCGATGGCGCGCCCAATTTTCTCTCCGACGACGGAACCCATGCTGCCGCCGATGAAGCTGAAATCCATCGCGGCAATGACCACACCGCGTTTTTCGATCGCACCAGTGCCCCAGCGTGCGGCATCATACAGACGCGTCTTCTTGATGGCGTCAGCGGCCCGGTCACGATACTTCTTGGTATCCGTAAACTTGAGCGGATCGGCCGAACGCATCTTCGCATCGTGTTCCTTGAAGGAACCGGGATCAAGGAGAATCTCGATGTACTCCTTGCTGCCGATTCTAAAATGGGCGCTGCACTTCGGACAGGTGAAGAAATTCTTCTGCAGCTCCGTCTTGTGGATGATTTCGCCGCACTGATCGCACTTCGTCCACAGGCCGTCCGGGATGTCTTTCTTCTGCGTCTCGGATGCTATGTTCTCTTTGGATCGCCTGAACCACGACATGGTGTGCGCACCTTCTGTGAGTTATGACCGCGTGTGGAGGAAGAATTCCTTGATATAGCGGGGTTCCAGCGCCGACGGGTCTTCCACCGCTCCCGACAGCAAGCGCTCTTCCCCGAGCAATGCAACAGAAGCACCGCTGCACCGGCTTTGATCGCCCGCGGCAAAACGCAGCCGGTCCGTTCGTCCTTCC
>Ga0315275_10002261_pt1 | contig 17294 bp, 15 predicted proteins | sample YL17G03_0_MG_FD_205557 | JGI IMG/M metagenome (GOLD analysis project Ga0315275, IMG submission 205557) | Sediment microbial communities from Yellowstone Lake, YNP, Wyoming, USA - YL17G03_0 | ecosystem: Environmental > Aquatic > Freshwater > Lake > Sediment | place: USA: Wyoming | collected...
TCGGAAAGGGAGAAGCATGGCGGGCAATTCAAATATCACCTTACCTGCCGGTATGGCGATAAACTTCTACCCCTTGCCGAGCCGATTGTATCCGCTCGGGAAATATCTGCCGGCGAAACGGTTGAAATAGAGACTCGCTCATTGAAATTTGAAGACGGCCGCATTCAGTTGACGCATCCTCGTCTGTGCCATTGCCTGGGACAATCCATCGCGCCCTCGGATATGTCGCTCCTCTGTTCCATCCCACCGCCCTCAGCAAATGAAGGAACATACCATGTTTCATTTTCCAACAGCGACAACTTGTCCCTTACATTTGATGATCTCAATGGTGAACAGAAGACTCTGCTTATACCCCGCTTCTCCTCATCATTACTGAATTCCGGGCGGCGATTTTTCGCTGAGAAAAGAATTGGCGATAGTGCCGCTTTGCATCATGTCGATGGTTCCGGTCATCTGCTGGAGCAGGAAAGGCATGGCGACAGCGCTGTATTAAGTATGGATGGATATTTCCGGGGGAGATTCATTCTCCGCCCGGCCGTTTCCCGCGGAGAGCGAAAATATCTTTTCTACCAACTCGATATCGAAAAGGTCGAAAGCAGGTGACCCATGGAAAACGGCAACGGCAAAATCAGCTGGGCCGCCCTGCTCAACCGCCCCATTTTCAATTTTGTCATGGCCCTTTTGGGAATGTCGGCCGCCTATTTCACGACCATTGGAAGCATCAAAGTGCAACTGGCCGAAAAGGCCGAAACAGTTCTGGTCGAAGCGCTGGACAAAAGACTGGCCCGAATTGAGGTTGTCATTAAAGAGGGAAGAGTCAGCAAGGATGAGTTCTTTGAATTCAGGAACAATATCGACTCACGATTGACCCGAATAGAATTCTACCTGACCGAACAGAGGAGAGGAAAGTGAATCCAATAAGATTCGATGAAGCAACCATAAACAGTTACCGCGAATGTCTGAGCCGTGATGCCGTGGAGCTGATCGACTTTGACGCTCTGCAGGAGTTGCTCAAAGAGATGACGCCGGTCTGCGGCCGGCTGGAGAAGATGAAAGCGGAACTCATGACCATTAAAGATGATTACCGCAACAGGATTGTCGGAATGCTCAAAGCCAATCTGGCCTGCCGCAAAGATCCCGATGATATGGAACTGGCGGCATCCTTGGCGGACGATCTGGAACAGATTGAAGCCAAAGAACTGGTGCGGCTGTACGGTAGAGTGGCAGCCCGCTTTCGGAGCAATTTCCCGGCCAGTTTCAAGTACCTGACCTTCAGGTCCGCCGCCGGTCAGCAGAAAGACTGGACAGAACACAAAATTTGAGCGCGGGGCTTATGCCCCTTGCGGCCATGCGGGTTTCGGCCCGGCCTTATTAAACAAGGATAAACTATAAGGAGATGATATGAGTGTAAGAGAACAAAATCTGGAAACCATCGCGCCTGTGCTGGCCTCGTTCAAAATTTCGCAGACCGGGGGAGTCGATGATTTGAAAGACGCCGACATCGGCAAGGCGGTGACCCTCAACGGCAACTATACGGTTGGTCCCTGCGGTTCCGGCTCGATCCTACTGGGGAAATTGATCACCCTCACGCTCACCGATGTCGACAACGGCAAACGGGTTGCCACCGTACAGATCGGCGGTATTTGCCGCCTGTCCATTTCGGCCACCTATCCGGTGGTCGGGAACCGTGTGGTCGGCGGCACCAGCGGCACGGTGCGCCAGGCTCCGGTTCTGACCGGATATGACCCGGCCGGCGGGAATGTCGCCCGCGGCACGGTGCTGGAAGTCAATAGTACCACCGATTGCACCATACTTCTAAATTAAAGGAGGAAGACCGTGGATTTTAATAAATTTGCACAATCAGCAATTGTCGCGCGGGAGTATTCCGACCTGGCGCAGAGAGAACTCTCCGGCCCGGTCGACTTGAACCGCACGGCCGAAATCAAAGTTGACAAGGAAACCTATCTCGAGGCGGAAACGCGCGGCATGACCTTAAGCGAGCTTTTGGATACCTCGGAATACGATCCCACCGCCCCGGGATGTCCCCTCGATGCTTTCGAAAGGCAGCTGGCTCTGGCCGGTATTCGGCTGGGCGGCTCCAAAGCCACCACCGTCGATATGTTCTATCAGAAAGCCCCCGCCCTAATGCCCGAATTCATTCTGCGCGAGATCAAGAAAGGGCAGTCAATGCGGCCGGAGCTTTCAGCCATTATCGCCAATTCCACCGCCGTGGCCAACAACCGCTATACCCCGTTCCATATCGATACCGGTACCACCGCTCGTTTCTCGCTTCGTCCCATAGGCGAGGGAACCGACATTCCACAACTGCTGGTCACCGAACAGAAACATTCCATCAGTGTTCCGGAGTACGGTCTGGGCCTTAAAGCCAGCTACAAATCGCTCAAGTACCGCACCACCGCTCAGTTTCGGGTCCTTTTATGGTACATCGGTTTCAAACTGCAGACCGATAAAATCGGGCTGGTGATCGATTGCCTTATCAACGGTGACGGCAACGCCAATCCGGCCGAGAAAATCAATACCGCGGTTTCCGGAACGCTCACTTACGACGACCTCATCGATCTCTGGGCGGAGTTTGCGCCGTTCGAAATGAACGCTATCATCTGCCATATCGGTCAGCTCAAAACCATCTTGACTCTTGAGGAGTTCAAGGACCCGATGGCCGGGTATCGTTTCCAGAACCGGGGCGAGCTATTCAGTCCGCTGGGGGCGGCGCTGGTGCGTTGTGATGACGTTCCCACCGATCTTATCATCGGTCTCGACACCCGCTTTGCGGTCGAGGAGGTCATCACCCAGCCCCTTATGGTGGAATATGACAAAATCATCGAGCAGCGGATCGAAGAGGCCATCATTTCCGAATCGGTAGCCTATGCCAAAGTAATCCGCGAGGCTTCGGTGATTCTTGATACCGTTTTTGCATGATTTTAATCGACCGACCCGGCGAGAGCCGGGTCGGTCACTAAAGGAATTAATATGCAGAATCATCTGACCAACAGTTCGGCGCTGTACCGAACCGGCATCAGCCCCAACCGCAGGCTTCTCAAGGTACCCTCCGGGCCATATGCCGGAAGAATGGCGGTTCTCGTACAAACTTCTCCCACGGAGATTAAGCTGTCCCGCTCCGATTACCCTTACACTTACTGGACCGTTCCCACACTCATGATAAGTGATACCGCCGATTATCCATTTGATGCCGTCATGGACACGGAGGGGAATATTTATGCCGCTTACACACTGAATTCAAATAACGACCTGGCCGTACGAAAGCTGACTTTTTCCTCCGGTGTCTGGAGTGCCGGGGCATTGAACGCTCTCTATAACGGCGATGATAACTACTATCCCTCCATCAACATCGAACCTTCGGGTCGCCTCTGGGTTTCATGGAGCCGGCTCTCTTCCGGACAGTATTATATCAATGTGAAGTATTCCACGGATGGTGGTGTCAACTGGTCGGGCGGCCCCACCAGTTATGGTACCACTCTTTCCGCCGGCGCCACCTCAGCTTATTCCAAAATCGTTGTCAGCGACCCCTATCTTTACGCCTTTTATTCACTGGGCGGCATTAAACTCGCCCTCCGGGCGAAACATAGCAGTGCCTCTCTCTGGGATGATGAAATAGAACTTGCCTCCGGTTCGGCGCTCGACCACGATTTCGACGCCGCCGGCTCCGTTGATGGCCGCATTGGCGTCGTCTTCGATGACAACCGCATCAGGTTTCGCGAGTTTGACGGCAATATCTGGGGCGCTCTTATCGATATCGATGCCGCCGCCGGCTCATTCCCGCAACTCAAGTACTTCAACAATTCTCCTTATATCGTCTATCTGACTTCGTACGGTGCCGGTCAATCAAAAATGATGTACTCCTGCCGCCTGACCGATAATTTCGAGTCACCGGCTATCCTGGATTCTGTCAAGAATGCTCTTTCAAAAGTGTTCTGCTATCGCGCCGCCAACGGCAATTACAAAGACCTGACCACCGCCGCCGCAGATGCGACTGCCGGCGATATCTATCATGCCGATTCCGGCGTTGTTTTCAAGGATTCCGGCGATGCTCTCTATCTTGGTCTGGACCGGAAGTACAACTATCTAAAGATTATTCTTTCTGCGGGCGGCTCCGGCGGTATGGTCAGTTGGCAGTACTTCAACGGAGAGGTATGGATCGGTTTTGTACCGTCCGGCGGCAATTACCATTTCACTGTCGCCGACAAAGAGCTTCTTCTGTGGAATGATTACTCATCCCTGCCGGGCGATTGGCAGAAAAGCAATCTCAACGGCGCCGAGAAATTCTGGCTGAAAGTGGCCGTTACCTCTCCCTTCAGTACCGGGCCGGTCGGAACGCGGATTACCTGCATCCCGAACCCCTCGGGAATAATTCTCATGGAGTAAGCGATGTCATACACCAATTCTGATCTGGTCAAGAAACATATCGACCTGGGAGGCGCTTCTTCCGGCCTCCGGCAGGATTATCCTGCCACCTTCTCCGGCCTGGACTGGGTGCAACTCTCGGGCGGTTCCATTATTGACGGTTCGGTGTCGGTCAAAGCGGTCAAAGATACTGCGCCTACTCTCGAGTCTGTCACTCTGGGCGATACGGAGGTCGGTCTCACCCATCAGAAAATAGTGCCTTACTCGGCCACCGTAGCCTCGGATAGTTCCCTCGGTATTGTCTATGCGGAAAACGCCGATTATGCCCTTGATTCGGCCCGCGGCAGGATTACTCGGTTGCCCGATGGTACTATTCCCGAGGGAGAGACCGTGGCGGTATGGTACTATTTCTATTCTCCTTATATCGAGGGTACCGACTACAGCGTGAACTACTCCGAAGGGCTGATTCGTCGCTTATCCGACAGCGCCATTCTTCCGGGGCAGACGGTCTTGATCGACTATGAACTTTGCTCCGGACGCATGGGCGATGAGATAATTGCCGCCGCCGCTGATGAGGCCAACGCGGTCATGGAGAAATCGGTTGACCCGGCCGGAACCTTCGGCGCCGATCTGACCTTGCAAACCGCGGCTACTTATCTGGCTGTATCATTGGTCTGCCGGATCGCCGCGGCCAACGAATTGAAAACATCCGCCGCCGGCGGGCAGGCCACTCGCTCCGGCGCCTGGCTGGCTCTGGCCGAAAGCTACCGCCGCGATTTTGAGGAACTCGTGAAAAATTTCCGACCGCCCGCGGCCCGTATGAACCGTCCCCGGCGCTCTTGAAGGAAGGAGATTATGCGTACTTTAACTTATCTTAAAAGCCATCGCCTCTGGGTCGTGAAAGAAATCCTTGTCTGGGGTACCGCCGACAATGCCCTGTTGTACTATCTGGGCGGAGAGGAAATCGAATCGACCGGGCGTATGATGTTCGGTGTCTCGGCTATCGGCGGCACGGCCCAGAATATTTCTTTCGCCGACCTGGTTGACTTCCGCGGCAACCGCCTTCCCGGAGAGATTCTTTCGCCCAAAGTGCTGATCCGCCCTCGTTCCTCCCATGCCGTTTATCTGGTTGGTGAGGAATCCGCAACTGGTTTCCGTGTGGCGCGCGATCCGGCCGCTTCCGCCGCCGTCAACGCCGACTTCTTCATTTACGAAATGGGATATTGAAACTGAACCGAGTGATGGTCTATGAGTGAAGATAAACCTTACGATGATTTACAGATTCTGGAAGACGTTCGCAATACGTTATATAAGATATTCCAGGACAATCCTGAAAAAACGAAAGTGGGTGATCTTTTGAGAGTCATTGAACTGAAAAAGAAACTCTCCGTTTCCGGGACCGGCGAGAAAAAATTCTGGGAAATGATAAACAAGCTGCGCGAAGAAGAACTTGCCGGGCCGCCTGATCCCAACGATCGTCGGAAACGCCCCGGCCGCGGAAAGCAGAAGACCGCCGCCCGTGACAAGAGCGCAAAGGAGGAAATTTCGCAATGAACTCTCTTTTAAGAATGCTCCGGCATTTCTTCCGATTGCCGTTCGTAATTGTCTCGACCGTTATATTGGCCGCCTTCGGCATCGCCCGCGCCGAGACTTATGCCGTCTGGAAAATATCTGATGAAATATTGTCGGCAGAGGTCACGTCCCGCTCGCTGACGGTCGAAATCGGGCGGTCTGCCGATGAACGACCTGGCCCGCAGTACCGGCTATCCGCCTGGGGAGGGGAATGCAGCCTCCTGATTCATCTCTCGAATGATAAAGGAGATATCTCCTCCGCCCCCCGGCCGTTTCTGGTCGATCATCGCCCCGGCCTCTGGTTTGCCCGGGATAATAATATCGACTCGACACCGCCGGTCGTTGCGCATCAGTTATATACTCGCTCAGACGGCGCTCTGGAATGGGAAATAATTCTTGAGCGAGCGCCCGACACGGATGCCGTCTATTTCTCTCTCGAAACCAAAGGATTTGAATTTCTCTATCAACCCGAGTTGACCGCCGCGGAAATCGCCTCGGGCGCCGAGCGGCCCGACAGCGTCATCGGTTCCTATGCCGTCTATTGTTCCGGAAAGAAAGGGAATCGGCTTGTCGTTGGCCGAAATGACACGACCTGTGAAAATTACGGCGCCGGAAAAGCCTTCCATATCTATCGCCCCAAAGCCCACGACAGCCGCGGCTGGACAGTATGGTGCAACTTGAACATCGATTCCTTTCTTACCATTACGATTCCCCGCCGCTTTCTGGAGCAGGCCAGTTATCCGGTGACCATCGACCCCACTTTCGGCAATATTAATGTCGGCGCCAGCACCGCCTATTTATCCACTTCCGTCTGCCATGCCCTTGCCGGTTCATCCTCTTGTCGCCATACTGCCTCCGGCGGAGATATTATCACCTCTTACAGCATTTATTGCCTGACTTACACCAACCCCGCCTATGTCAGTTTCGCCGTCTATTCTTATGCGAACGGATACCCCGATTCCCGGTTGGCGTCGGGCGTGCAATTGACCGTTACCAACAGCGGCATGCAGTGGAATACTACCGCCGCCGTTTCTCAAGCCCTGTCGGCCGGGACCACTTATGCCGTCGCTTTTGGTGATGTTTCACCCGCCTCTGCCATCCGCGCCCGCTTTGATAGCGAAAATAACGTCGTCTCGGTTCATAATGCAACGTCGCTACCCGCCACCTGGAGCCAATCATCTGCTGCGAATAACCGCTGGTCAATCTATGCCACCTACACGGCCGGGACATCAACCATTGTCTCACCGCGGCGAAAACTGATCGAGTTGGCCCGGCTTTCAATTGATAAAGAAATTCATAAATATCAACCTATAAACCATTGGAATATTTCCGTACCCGAGGTGCACCAATGAAAACCCATTCATTTCTAAATGCCGCACTGATCATCTTAATCTTAACTGCCTGGCCCCTTGCCCACGCTTCAGGATTTGCCATTGTCAACAACTCCAGCACCGCCGTCACGCCCGAGGATTCCCTCTGCATCGGGTTTTTCAATCTGGACAGCCTGGGGAAAAATATCGGCGGCCTCGATACCACCAAGGTGATTGTCTTCAATCCGGGCGGTGATTCGGTCTTCTGTGAGGTTATCACCGGCGCCGCCGGCCGCATTAAGATGAGCATCGATAACGGCGATACCTCGTACCGTTGGGTGGCGCAGGTTTCCGATATCGACGGCAACGGCCAGGTCGGTCAGTACTGTGTCAAACTCGGCGCCAAATCGGATCAAACCGGCGCCTGGCTGAAAACCCCGCGAATTTTTTATTTCCAGCTGGTAAGCCGCGAATTTGATGATGCCCTGGTGATGACCATTGATTCCCTGCAGGCCGTTATCGATACGCTTCAGAATCTCGATAACTGGGTCGGGAATATTCGCTATACTAATCCCGATTCCGTCCTGACTCTGCGGCGGGCCCTGATTTCCGGGGCGAACAGTACTAATGCTTCTCTTTACATCGAGAACAGCAATGGCACCGGGGCGATAATCAAAGGAAACGGTACCGGAAGTTACGATTTGAGCGGAAATATCCACGGCAATCTCTCCGGATCGGTCGGCTCGGTGGCCGAATCGGTGCTGATTGATATTTCCGGAAATCTGCCCTATGCCGATACGATCGCCAATCGCGTCCTCGAGGACTCGTCGCACTATAAAGGGCAGGGCGGCGGCGGCGACTCGACCTCGGTGGCCCGCTGGGTCTGGAACACGCCGCAGAACCATCATACCCAAACCGGCACCTTCGGAAAATATCTTGACACCGAAATCTCCGGTATCGGCTCCGGCAGCGGCCTCTATTCCTGCCGCCTGATGGTGGTCGATAGTACTGTCGGACAGATTATCCCCGGAGTGAAAATAGTCGTCCGCAATCTCAGCCAGACCGCCCTGATCGCTTCGGGATCGACTGATTTCGATGGTTATGCCGGGTTCAATCTCGATCTGGATACTTTTCTGGTTATCCCCTTTGCTCCCGGCTACATATTTGAAAGTTATGACACTTTGCTTGTCACCGGAGCCGGCACCGACACCATATATGGTTACCGTTTCGATCCGGGTGCGCCCACCCTGCCCGAAATCTGCCGCGTTTATGGCTTCCTGTTCGATATCAGCGGCGGCCGCGAGAAAGGGGCCGCTATAACCGCCTGGCTCCCCTCGGGCGTCTCCCGAGTCGGGGCCGGTATCATCTCGCCTTTCAGGAAATCAACCGTCTCCGACAGTACCGGCTATTTCTACCTGGACCTGATTCCAAGTATCAATCTGATTCCCGGCAACGGCAAATATGAAATAACCATCACCCGTACCGATGGTACCATTCTGCGGGAAAGGATAACCGTCCCCAATATTTCCCGCTGGCTTTTAACCTGGTAACAATAGGAAGGAGGTTCTGTTTTGATACTCTTGATACCGGTAATAGGTTCTTTTCTTCAGTCAATACCCGGCGACATCATTGCTCTTCTCGGGGGCGCCGGAGCGATTCTTATGGCTCTGGTCGTCTGGTTTGCCCGGAAATATCTGGTCCCTTATCTGGCTGTCGAGAAACGCCGCCGCTACGCCGAATATATCGCCCTGATCGCCGATGAGGTCACCGATGATCTGATCAGCAAATATCCGGATAGCGCCTGGATGAAAAGGCTGGATGAGGCGGTCGATAAGATTATGGAGATCTGCGGCATTGATGATGAAATCGCCCGCCGCGCCGCCTCGGCCGCTATTTCCCGCAAGTAAAAAAAAAGAGCCCCGCTTCAGGGCGGGGCTCGGAGTTATCGCAGAAAAGATATTGAGTTCTTAATAGCAAGGCGCCGGCCCGGCCGCATAAATATACTTGATGGCGCAAATAATATCACTGATATCTATATCGCCATTGCAGTTGGCATCAGCCCGTCCGGCCCCTCCGGACGGCGCCGGACCTTTTTTGTATATGAAGTTGATTAGATAAAGCACATCTCCGATATTCAATACCCCGTTCCCGTCATAATCCCCTTTCACCATCACCGGACAGCCATATTGCACCAGATTTGTTACCATGCCGATCCGTCCCGTGGCGTCGGTCGCGGTCGCCGTAATGAAATAGAGGGAGTCTTTTACCATATTCGAGGAATTCCAATCGAAAGTCCATCCCCCCGCCGCAGAATTATCCGTCCCTATCGACTCCCGGGTAACGGTCAGCGAGTATCCCTTCACGGTAATGATCATTTCGAGATCATGCCAGCTGCTCCGGTAATAGACCTGCGCACCGCCGGGGACATTTTTGATATAGGCGGTTATAATGCTGCCGCTGATCGGGTCGGCTATCTTTACCGGGTAACGTCCCTGCTCTTCAAGCAGTCCGTTCACTCCGGTCGCCATAACATAGGCCCCCGGCATCCCCCCGAGAGCCATGATCGCCGTCAATTCATTTTCCTGGAATATGGTGCGGAGTTTGGCGTAGTCGGGGCGGCGGTGCAGGTCAAGTTGAAGCTCGTTGCCGTGCGTGGCGATATATTGGAGCATCCCGCCGTAGAAAAGATCGTCATAAGTTCCCTTATTGGCGCGGGTCTGCATATTAGCGGCCAGCCTTTCCACGACCGTATCGACTGATATATAACTGGTTCCCTCTCTCATCGAATACAGGAATCCTTTGTCAAACCAGTATTTGACCGCCATTGCGCCGACCACCGGCCCGCAGTAGTAGTCACCATACTCCCCCGAGGCGGCGTGATTGCCGTCATTTGGGTTGCCGTTTTTGTCGCCGTATTTGGACTGGGCCAGCGGCGTAATCGAGATATTGAAGTCCCATGGAGCCGCCTTTTTTTCGAATTTCACCTGCGTGATATTTTCGTCGAGACTGGTCACCTCAAGTGTCGTTGGAAGGCAGAGCGTGTCCATCGAAGTCGGATTGAGCATTGTCAAATCCGGCGGTGTGGGATCGATCGATACCTGATGTGAATCGACATCGAACCGTCCCAACGTATCGAAAGCCGCGGCTTTCAGCCAGTAGGCCCCCTCGGTCAGGGCGCTGTAATTCCAGTCAAGCGCATAGCCGTCGCCGGTTCCCGAGGGATCCACGCCATTGCGCAGGGCCCGCTGACCATCAGCGTCAATCCCGATTCTGGTCCAGCTGCCGTTTCTGCGATTCTCAAAGCGCACCGAATCGATAATAGTACTGCCCGAATTTTCCGACCCCCATAATTTTACCGCGCCGAGCAATAATTCGTTCATGCCCGGCTTCAGCAGTATTATCGATGGCTCCGGCTCAACGCCGGTTCCGCCGGTCGTGCCGCTGGAGAAAAGCAGAAGCCGCCCCGGAAAATCAAAATAGGAATTGTTGGCCAAGTCTATATAACCGATGGCTGTATCCCATATATTATACCCGGTACAGAGCGCAGGGATACTGTCGGTCACGACACTCGCCCCAATCAGAGTGTCCAGCACATTGGAGATATAAAAACCCGCGAAATAGGCGTCATTAACGACCGCGGGCGAATCCAGAGGTACCGAAAGAAGGTATAGGCCACTGCCGGGAATATTAAACATGTATTCCGATGAGATAGAAAGCAGGTTTCCCGGCGCAGGGCAGGAGGGGGTGCTCAGGTCGGCGGATTCCACATCGACGGAGACATAGAGAGTACACCGCCTCTCAAAGCCCATCACTATCTGCACATCCAGCACCGTAAATGGATAAGGGGTTGTGCAGGAAAGAGTCGGATTCTGGTATGATTTGTATAGTTCCGCTCCGGTTACCCAGTGCAGGATCAGCCACTTGGGTCCATTATCATGCCGAACCGTGCAGGCTTCGGCGGTGGCAAAGTTTGGGGCAAAAGAAAAAGTCTGCAGAGTCTGATTGTTCAACGGTGAAACAACGGCATCTCTTTTTAAAGTATATCCTGCCGCCGAGGAAATCAAAACGAGACAGAATAACACAACGGCGCCTGCTTTTCGGACCATCGATAGCTCCTTTTTTAGGAAAATATTCTCTTCTTCTTCTTGATATCGAGCGATTTTGGCTTAACTTTACGGCGCCTGTTGAGCGAAGATGCTGATTTGTTGCGATTTAAGAAAGGGTGTATAATTTTCAAACATTCTGCGTAATAAGATGGAAAATGGATAAACCAAACACCAAACCTCCCTGGCTGAAAGTGCGGGCCTGCGGCAATCAGAAATATCGCGAGGTTCAGGCGCTGCTGGAGGAGCACCATCTCAATACGGTCTGTCGGGAAGCCAATTGCCCGAATCGCGGTGAATGCTATTCTCGCGGCACCGCCACTTTCCTTATCATGGGGCCCAACTGCACCCGCCATTGCCGTTTCTGTAATGTTACCCTCGGGCTGCCCGCGCCGCTGGATGAAAATGAGCCCGCGCGCATTGCACAGGCGGTCAATATTCTCGACCTCCGCCATGCCGTCATTACCTCGGTCACCCGCGATGACCTCCCTGATGGCGGGGCGGCCCAGTTTGTCGCCGTGGTGAGGGAAATCCGCCGCCTGGGGAAAAATACGGCCGTCGAGCTGCTGGTTCCCGATTTCAGGGGGAACCACGAGGCCGTCGCCGCCGTGCTGGCCGCCCGACCCGATGTTTTCAACCATAATATCGAAACTATCCCGCGTCTTTACCCGGCGGTTCGTCCCGGTGCCGATTATGCCCGCTCGCTTGAGATTCTCCGCCAGGCGGCGGAAACGGAGGGGATAGCCGTCAAGTCGGGTCTTATGGTGGGACTTGGCGAGACGGCCGACGAACTCAGAGTAGTTTTTATCGATATGGCCGGAGCGGGGGTCGAATTCCTCACTATCGGGCAGTACCTCGCCCCCTCGAAAAATCACCACCCCGTTGTGAGGTACTATAGTCCGGCGGAGTTTGATGCATTGGCCGACGCGGCTCGCGCGTCCGGCATAAAATCGGTTTTTTCCGCGCCGCTGGTGCGCTCTTCATATCAGGCCGCCGAGCAGTATCACCCTGCCTCCGGAAAATAGGAAGAAGCCCATAAATAGGGCAATTTTGATACATTCGCCTTTTCCGCTCTTGGGGGCATCCACTCTTCATCCGATAATCCGAGAAAGGATAGGTGAAAATGTCGCGCCGTTGCCCGCACTGAAGGCAACAAAAAGTGGGGAAGAAAGCGGATGAAAAACATCGTAGTCGTCGATGACGAACAGTACATATGCAATATTATCATGGAGGCGCTGGGAGAGTTCCCGGATTTTGCCGTCCATAAATTTACTGCGCCGCAGGAGGCCGCCGCCTTTATCTCCGAAAACAGCGTCGACCTCGTCCTGACCGATCTGGTTATGGGCAATTTCTCCGGTGAAAAAATCCTCGATGCCGCCCTGGCCAATCACCCCGATGCCGTTGTCATCCTTATGACCGGTTATCCGACCGTAAAGACCGCTATCTCCGTGCTCAGGCGGGGGGGCTACGACTATCTTATCAAGCCCTTCAAACTGGAGGACCTCAAGGCGACCATCCAGCGTGGCCTCGAGCACCAGCAAATCAAACGCGAGAATGTCGAATTGCACAGTCAGCTAGAATTGATGAAAGTCACCGATGCCATGACTTCCGGAATGAAATTGCAGCCGCTCCTGGAGCTGATTGTCCAAACCGCCGCCAGTGTCCTGCCGCAATCGGCCGCCTCGATTCTGCTCCGGAATCAGACGAACAGAGAGTTCACTCCGGCTTGCCGGTCCGCCTCGAACCACGACCCGGCCGTGGTCGGATTTCTTGATGGAGACATGGGCAAATGCACTGTCGATTTCCGCACCGCTGTTCCCGGCATTGTCAATGAGGAACTGGTCATCGATAATAAACCGCACAAATGCTCCTATGTCGCCTATCCTCTGATTTCCCGGGGCGGGATGGTCGGCTTCCTCAATGTCGTCTATACCGACCGGTTCAACCATATCAAGCCGGGACAGTTGCGTCTCCTTTCGCTTCTGGCTTCCACCGCCGCCTCGGCCGTGGAAAGCAGCAACCAGGACAGCAACCTCCACAAATCCTACATGCAGACCATTCGGTCCCTGGCCAACGCCATCGAGGCGCGCGATCGCTATACCGCCGGGCACACCGACCGCGTCTATCGTATCGCCCGCGTTATCGCTCGGAAGATGGGCTGGAATTCCACCCGGATGGCCCGGCTCAGAACCGGATGCCTCCTGCACGACATCGGCAAAATAGGTGTCCCCGATTCCATCCTGAACAAGCCCGGTCAGCTTACCGAATTTGAACGCAACATCATGAAAAAGCATCCCGAGCTGGGCGTGAGAATCCTGGGGGGGATTCCCTTTCTCCGGCCGATTATGCCCTATATCATTGCCCACCATGAGAAATACGACGGCACCGGCTACCCGCATGCTTTAAAAGGGGAGGGAATTCCCATCGAGGGGAGACTCCTGGCCGTGGTCGACACCTTTGATGCCATTCTCTCGGATCGCCCCTACCGCCCCGGAGGCGACCCGCAGTATGCCCAGGAGGAGCTGGTCAGGAACAAAGGCACCCAGTTTGACCCGCTGATTGTCGATTTATTTCTGGAAGCTTATCATGACGGCTCAATCAACAGCAATATCATTTATGGCCGGGCCGGGCTGAATCTGCAAATGCTCAATTCAGTGTAATCGGCACCGGAATAAACCCGATCACGAATATCAAAATCGCCGCCAGCCCCAGAAGGCGGGCGCTTAACGGCAACGGCATGGCATCATTGTATGTGGGCGGATGATTCAAACGGAAAAGAAACGCCAGCGCCGCGAACAGCCACCAGCCCGGCCACCAGAAACCGAGCACGAATATAATCGCCAGAAATATTTTGCCGACCAGATGCTGATAGTGGCCGACTAACCCGTAGAGAATGTGCCCGCCGTCAAGCTGGCCCAATGGCAGCAGGTTGAGCATGGTCACCAGAAGCCCCACCCAGCCGGCAAACGCCGCCGGCGACAGCACAAAATCATACCCCTCCGGTATCGGACCGATAATCACCCGCGTCAGCAGTCTCATTAGAAGCGAATCTCCCAGTTGCAGCCCCCCGCTCATCCCGGTGGCCACAATCTGCGAATAATGAAGCCCGATCGAAAGGGCTATAACAGAAATGACAAAACCGGCGATTGGTCCGGCCGCCCCCACCTCAATCAGGTCCCGCCGGTTGGTGAAAAAGGAGCGCGATTTGATCACCGCCCCGAAAGTCCCGATTATATTGATAAAGCCGGGCGCCGGCAGAAAATAAGGAAGCGACATCAGCACCCCGCGCCGCCGTCCGGCCAGATAATGCCCAAATTCATGAAACAGCAGAATTGTCATAAGCGCCACGGCATACTCTATCCGGCGTGCCGGCGGCCCCGGCCAGGCAAAGAAGACCGTTACCACCGTCGCCAGGAATAAAATAATATTTACCACGGGCCATTTGAAACGTGTCACCTCGCGCACGCCGATTAAAAGGCCGTGGGCATCCTCTTTGACACTGGCTTCAAAGCCCGCCGCCCGCAGCCGCCGATGCATCGCCTCAACCGCCTCGGCGGCGCTTCCGTGCGGCCGCGCCCGCAATATCAGTCGTCCCTCATGATAATAAACGGCCGAAATTTCGAACAAGTCGGCCAGTTGATAATATACCGTGCGTGAGACCATCTCCGGGTTATTCACGAGCGTCTCCTTATGCCTCCCACAACTGCTTCCGAAACCGGTTTATTTTCCATAAAACATGATTAAACGCAATAAGTTTCCCATTGTCAACGGAGAATCACCTGTCTCCAGTGCGCCCCGGAAAGATATGCGGGAAAATTCCGCCCATAAAAGAAGAAGTCCCGCCGAAGCGGGACTTCTTCAAAAAAGAGCTTACAAACTGCTCTTACAACGTCCAGGCGCCCCTTGGGCACTCACTGAAGTTGAAGTAGTAGTTCATAAGGAACGTGACGTCAGCCGCATTAGGCGCGCCACCGCTGGCATCAACGTCGCCGAGATGCTTGAACGGATAAGGGCCGTTCCCTATACCGAAGACATAATTCTTCAGATAGGCGATATCGACGAGGTTAATCTTACCGTCGTTGTTGACATCACCACGGCCAAAACCGCACCACATGTTAATGGTGTTGGCCAAGCCGAAATAGCTCGCCGCGTCATTGGCATTGGTGATTCCGACCAGGCCAAATTGGCCAAAGCCGAAAGTGATACTGCCGGAAGCCGGTATCGTGGCACCTTCATACGTGAACCAGGCATCTCTGTCGGTCAAGGAAGGAATGCACGGATAGGTATTCGGCTGATGTGTCAGCCCTCTCTGGACTTTCATCCACGAGAGGTAAACAGAATCGAGCCACCAGGCGGAATCGTTCCACGGGCCGCCCGGACGAGCTTCGACGGTCTTCGCCATCAGCATCGACTCGTAACGGCAGCCAAACGGAACCTTCACCGCGCCCCACCCCGTGGTAGGCGTGCCGCAGTCATAAACATAGGCCACCGAATGGGCCTTGTCATAACCGGTGATCTGATTCTTGTTGTTGGGCTTAACATCATAGTCCATCATCATGCCCATGTAGAAATCAGGGATCGGGACGCCGTTCCGGCTGGTCAATTCATACTTATGAATTGTGAAATTGGCCAGAGCGGGAACATCCTTCGCGCCGATAACCTTCGCACAGGCGTGGAAGCCGATGGTCAGAGTATCGTCGTAAGGAGCATCCGCAGTGTAATTCTGCGGCCAGTCCCAATGCCACTTGACAAGATGATAACCGCCGGTGGTGTCATACTCGCCCAGATCCTGAACCGAGTCGACGAACGCAAAGGTCACCACATTACCAAAGACGTTGGTGTAGGTAGCGCCAAGGTCGTTGGAAATGGTGCCCAGCAGAACGTTCGACAAAAGCTGCGGCGGGCAAGCACCATTGATACAGTCGGGATCGGACAGCAGTGATTTCCACTGCCATACTGAACCATCCCAGGGCTGTGAATGGAGTGCTACTTTGTAATGACCGGATGCGAAAACGAGCGCGCCCTGCCAGAACGAAGCAGCGTCGCCGCTAATCCTCATGGAAATAGCCGAGTCGCCGTTCGCGAGCATACCCGAGTTCCAGACATTCTCGATATTCACCGACGCCGTCATACCAAACTCCAGCCTCTTGGCGCCATAGAGACAGCCGCCAATCAGACCAAGTTCAATCTGCGGAGCGGCATATGCGCCGCCGTGAATCGGGAGGTCCTTGTCAATACGAGCACTGTCAAGGAAATAATCCGGATCGTCGGTCCAAACCTGAGCATAGAAGGTATGCAAGCCGCGGCTGATAATCCCACCGTTGACGCTCAGTTTAAGCGGGATAGTTACTCCCGGAGCGACTGTGGTCGGAGTAATCGGCGACACGACCCCGTTCACGAAAGCGGGAACGGTGCCGGCGGCATTGTTAACCGACATGCTTTTGTTCATCATTTCATCCGAAGCCTTGCCGAGTGTCTGATCATCCAAGAAGGTTTCCATCATCCGGCTCGCTTTGGAAGTGAACTTATCGGAGACGACATTCATGGCGTTCAGACGCTCTTCGCTGATCGCCGAAAGAGGCGTGAAGAGCACCGGTGACGTATTATTGTCCTCATTGTAGATATTAATGGAGTCAAGCGTCAGAGTAGCGCAACCGGTGTTGCGAATAGCATCGGGGAATGTTACGATCGTCGGATTGGGCGAACCGAACTCGACCGGAAGCTGAATTACATAATTCGGGAGTTCCAGACGAGGACGTTCGGTCTGTTTGGTCAGGCAGACCATCTTGTTACGCCAGGTTACGATCAGATGACCTTCATCCATGACCGGCGACACTCTGTGGCCGGCACGGCTGAAAGTAGTACCGAGATAACCGGTGTAACGACGATGGAATACCTGAGTCCCGAGATCGGCGTTATGGAAGTT
>Ga0315275_10002263_pt1 | contig 17282 bp, 16 predicted proteins | sample YL17G03_0_MG_FD_205557 | JGI IMG/M metagenome (GOLD analysis project Ga0315275, IMG submission 205557) | Sediment microbial communities from Yellowstone Lake, YNP, Wyoming, USA - YL17G03_0 | ecosystem: Environmental > Aquatic > Freshwater > Lake > Sediment | place: USA: Wyoming | collected...
TATTGATTGAACAGCACCGTCTTCGCCAAAATGCCCATGCAGAGCGATAAAGGCAACATCTATTTTACTCATCTTTAGAAGCGCAGCATTCGATTCGAAGCCATCATCAACTATATCTAAAGACATGACATCAAATCCTGCCTGGCTTAAGGCGCTGTAAACCGCTTTTCCGGATTTCAAGGAAATCTCTCTTTCTGATGAAGGCCCCCCCATTAATACGCCAATTTTGCCAAAATCGTTCACTGCCATATCTTTATTTCTTCCTCTAAATTAATGCCGAACTTTTCTTTGACCCTGTCTTTCACAAAACCGATCAACTTCAAGATATCTTCTGCTTTAGCCCTGCCGCGGTTAATAATAAAATTTGCATGCCTGCCGGATATTTGCGCATCTCCTATCCTTTTGCCTTTGAGGCCGCAAAGATCTATTAATCTACCTGCTGAATCACCAGTCGGATTCTTGAATACGCATCCTGCGCTAAAGGCTGATACATCCTGCGCTTCCCAGCGTTTTTTTAAGAAATCTCTGATTGACCAATCTATCTCTTGCCTGGATTTCTTTATTAATTTAAATTTTGCGCTCAAAATAATATATTTGGCTAAATTAGATTTACGATATGCGAATCTAAGCCTACTGCCCTTTAGGATCCTTATCTCATTATTGCTATCTATTACTTTTACTTCTTTAATTAAGCTGCCAATAGAATCTGTTTTTATGCCGGCGTTCATAACAAGCGCACCACCCACAGTCCCGGGAATGCCTGCTAAAAATTCTAATCCACCTAGGCCCTGGTTTTTGGCCTTTTCCAGGAGCTGGCGCACTGTTAATCCGGACCCGGCCTCTGCTATATTTTTTTTAAAATCTACCTTTTTAAAATAAGGGTTGCTCAGCCTTATTACTGCCGCATCCAGGCCTTTATCGCTAACCAATAAATTGCTGCCGTTACCTATAACATAGCAGGCAAGCCTAAGCTTATGCGATTCTTTTAAAATAGAAATTAATTCCCTTGTGTCCTTGGGCTCAAAGAAGAAACGCGCCCGTCCTCCGACTTTAAAAGTCGTGTATTTAGAAAGCGAGATATTCAACTTAAGGCGTCTTCTTAAGCCGGCTAACCAAGTCATTGCAAACCTTAGATATATCCCCAGCCCCTAATGTAATCACCAGATCCTGGGGTTTTAAAATCTTACATACGTAATCTATAATTTCTTCTTTAGGCACATAGTGCGTTTCTTTATGCCCTGATTGCTTAACTTTTTCATAAATGCATTTAGCGTGTATACCCTCAATGGGCTCTTCGCTGGCCGGATAGATATCTGTGATAATATTGTAATCGGACAAGTCAAAACAAGTAGCAAACTCATCCAATAGCAATTTTGTGCGCGTATAGCGGTGCGGCTGAAAAATGCTTACTATCCTTCTGTTATTCAAGTTTTTTATGGCATTAAGCACCGCCCTGATTTCTGTGGGATGATGCGCATAATCATCCACAACCAATATTCCGTCATGATCCAACTTCACCTGCAACCTGCGCTCAGAACCCTTAAAAGTAGATAACGCCTCTTTAATCACCTTAAGCTCAATCCCTAATTCCATGCCCAGCCCTATTACGGCCAGCGAATTAGAGACATTATGCAGGCCCATAAGAGATAAAGTAAATTTGCCCAGGGCTTTATTCTTATATACGCATTCAAACTCTGTTTCCCAATCTTTAAATTTTATATCTTTTGGGTAGACATCAGAATCTTTAGTCAGCCCAAAAAGCAAATGCCTGTTTTTGTAATCCTTTAGCCTTTCCTTTAAATTAATATCATCGCCGCAGCAAAAAACTATGCCATTTTCTTTAGTATTATTAATAAACTTCTTATAGGTGTTAATAAGGCATGACCAATCTTTATAATAATCCATATGCTCATAATCAATGTTAGTAATGATGGAATAATCCGGCTTATAATAAAGAAACGATCCGTCTGATTCATCTGCCTCTGCCACAAAATACTTACCATTGCCAAACATGGCATTATTTTCCGCGCTACGCAATATGCCCCCTATGGCAACTGTAGGATTAAGCCCGGCCTGCAGCAGTAGGTATGAAGATAGAGATGTCGTGGTGGTTTTTCCATGGGCGCCGGTCACAGTAATAACCACCTTATCCTGCATAAGGCGCGCCAGGCTCTCTGCGCGGTGCATTATATTTATATGCCTTTTTTTGGCCTCTTTAAATTCAGGATTATCTTCTTTTATGGCAGAAGAATAAACCACTAAATCTATATCTTCTTTTAAATTCTGCGCGCTGTGGCCGATGCAAATCTTTGCTCCTGCGCGGCGCAGGTGATTTATAATATTGGAATCTTTTAAATCTGAACCACTTACCTTAAAGCCCTTCTTAAGCAATATGGCTGCGATCCCGCTCATACCTATGCCGCCGATGCCGATAAAATGAATCTGTTGGGCTTCTTTTTTATTTTCCATACTAGCTTAATGATAGAACTAAATCCGATAAATTCTCTGCAGCCTCCGACATTGACAAGCTGCTTAATTTCATCCTAAGATTATCAAGCTCATGCCGTTGATTTAAGAACTTATTTATCAGTTCCCCTACTATCGCAGGCGTAAAATCTTTGTCCTCTATTATAATACAAGCTGCGCTATCTTGCAAAGCTTTCGCATTCTCTCTCTGATGCCCAGAAGCGTAAGGATATGGCACAAGCACCGCAGGAAGCTGATAAAAAATTATCTCATTTATACTGCCAGCACCTGCCCTGGAAATCGCCAGGTCTGCTGCGCTATAAGCATATTTCATTTCTTTTAAAAAATCAAACAGGCGCACATCATATTTCATTTTACCGTAAGCCTCTTTTAACTGCCTGTAATCAAGCTCTCCGCATAAATGCACAATCTGAATCTTATCGGAAAAGTTCATATCCGATAAAGCTTTGACAAAAGAGGTATTGATCTGGCGGCTGCCCTGGCTGCCGCCCATAACTAAAACTGTGAATTTATCTGCAGCTAGCCCAAAAAAGTTCAGCGACTGTTGTTTATCGACTTTCGATAGATCCTTCCTCACGGGGTTGCCCGTAAAAACAATCTTATTTTTATTGCACCAAAAAAACTCAGCGCTTTTAGGAAAGCTTACGGCAACCTTATTGACAAATAATGCCAGAAATTTATTAGAAATTCCCGGCGAAACATTCTGCTCATGAATAACTGTCTTTATGCCCAATAACGAAGAAAATAATACCAAAGGAAAACTTGCGTAACCGCCAAAACCTATAACTATGCCAGGCCGCAATCTCAATATTAAATATAAACTTTCAAAACAACCAAAGATAAACTTTAATATTGCAACTAAATTCTTAAAATTTATTTTTCTAGATACGGAAACCAGCGATAATCTGGTGACCTGAAATTGGCCTAGATCAAATTCTTTTTCTACGTTTCTCTTTGTCAGGGCAAGGCACAAATCCCAATCTTTTGCTTTTTTACTTAACGTATCTAAAAAACTCAAAGCCGGCAGATAGTGCCCTGCTGTGCCGCCGCAAGCTATAATAACTCTCATGGGTATTCTCCGAAGCGTGAAATATTTAAAAGCAGGCCCACTAACACCATATCTAATACTAAAGATGAACCACCATAACTTATAAAAGGCAAAGGTAGGCCCTTAGTCGGCAAAATTCCGGTAGAAACTCCCATGTTCACCAGGGCCTTTAATGCGATCATAAGCACTATGCCCAGCCCTAAGAAATATCCGAACCTGTCTTCGGTAGCTTTAACTATTTTAAGGCCTTTGGATATAAAAAGAATAAACAATGTTACTATGACCAACGTGCCGATAAGGCCGATTTCTTCTCCGATAATCGAAAAGATGAAATCCGTATGCGCTGCGGGTAAATAAAAAAGCTTTTGCTTACTGTGGCCAAGACCTAAGCCGAAAAATTTCCCTGAGCCCAAGGCAACTTGCGACTGGATGATTTGAAATCCGCTGCCATGCGGATCAGCCCATGGATTTAAGAAAGACATTATGCGCGCCCTTCTGTAAGGCACGCTAAAAATAAGTATGTAAAGCAAGGGTACCGCGCCCACCAGCATTGCACCAAGATGTTTGACGTTGACTCCGGCGATAAAAAGCATTAAAAATACTACCATACTTAAAGCCAAAGAAGACCCTAGATCCGGCTGCATAAGTATTAAAAGAACGCTTCCACCCATGATTATCATGGGTGGTAAATATCCTTTCCAGAAATCTTGTAACTGGTCTTTCTTGCGTGACAAGAAATCTGCGATATAAATAATCATCGCCAGGCTTACTAATTCTGAAGGCTGAAAACTAATCATACCTATCCTAAACCACCTTCTTGCCCCACCCACTTGCCTGCCCAATCCGGGCACAAGAACCAAAATTAAAAGAAATAACGAAATTAATAAAAGCGACTTAGAAATTTCTTTCAAGCGGCGGTAATCAATAACCATGGCCAAAAATGTAAAGATAATCCCGATGAGAATAAAGCTGGCGTGCCTTTTTAGGAAAAACATGCTGTCATGATATTTATCCAACGCGTAAATGCTTGAGGCGCTATAAATCATGACTATGCCGATGCAGATAAGCATAGTAGTTATTGCGCATAATGAAATACGTAAACTTCGCATTTTTAACCTTTTGCTAAATCTAAAACAGCGCTTTTAAAGACTTTTCCCCTGTGTTCATAATTTTGGAACATATCGAAGCTTGCGCACATCGGTGAAAGCAAAACACAGTATCCTGGATTGGATTTCTTATAGGCCTTCTCTACTGCCTCTTGCATAGAACCTGCCTCTAAATGCGGGACAATTTCACCTAAAGCTTTTTTTATTTTATCCTTTGCCTCGCCTATCAAGACAAGCGCCTTCACTTTATCCCTGACCAATTCACTAACTAAAGAATAATCTATGCCTTTGTCCCTTCCCCCGGCAATAAGTACAACAGGCTTGTTTAAATTCCTCAAGGCCCAGGCTGTCGAATCTACATTTGTAGCCTTGGAATCATTGATAAATTCGACACCATTAATCTCAGAGACCCATTCCATGCGGTGCTCTATGCCTTTAAATCTGCTGAATACCTCTAAGCAAAGATTCCTGTCTATACCCAAAATCTTGGCTACCTCCAGCACAGCGGATTGATTGGGATTTAATCCGGCTTCATGCTTAAAATAGCGCACATTGGCTTTTATTTCCTTGCTCAAATCCCGCAAGGCTGGATCATCGTAATTTAAAATCACATAATCGTGCTTATCTTGATTCATAAAAATGCGCTTTTTTGTCCCTAAATATTCATCAGTATTTTTATATCTATCCAAATGGTCGGGGGTAAAATTTAAAATCAGGGAAATAAACGGCTTAAATGTTTTAATGGTTTCTAGCTGAAAAGAACTGACTTCTAATGAAACAAAATCTCCCTCTCTTAATTTATTCAATTCTCCTGCAAAAGGATTTCCGATATTGCCGCAGATAACTGCATTTTTTCCGCAAGCTTGAATAATCTTACCAATAAGAGTTGTGACTGTGGTCTTACCATTTGTACCAGTAATGGCAATGACCCTTGCCGGGCAAAGCATAAAACTAAGCTCTATCTCGCTAATAACCGGGATACCGAACTCTTTAGCCCAAACTACAGCTTGCGATTTATCGCTTACTCCGGGGCTAATAATCACTAAATCTTTACCTTTTATAAAATTCTGCGTGTGTTTACCTAATTCTATTTCCTTAATGCCTTTTGCATTTAATTCTAGGGCATTAATTCTTAAGGCTTCATTATCGCCAGCATCGGTTACAAAAATCTCTGCGCCTAAATCTTTAAGCAAGATAGCGCAAGAGACGCCACTCCTGGCCAGACCCACAATGGCTATCTTTTTGCCTTGAAAATATTCTTTGTTTTTCATCTTAACTTTAAAGTAACCAAGGTCAGCAATGCAAATAATGCCGCTATGATCCAAAAACGCACAATCACTTTAGTCTCTGGCCAGCCCATAAACTGAAAATGATGATGCAGGGGCGCTATCTTGAAAATCCTTTTTTTAGTTAACTTAAATGAACCAACCTGCAGCATCACAGAAAATGTCTCTAAGACCAAGACTCCTCCCACAACCACCAGAAGCAACTCTTTCTTAATCATAATAGCCACTAACCCTAATGCGCCTCCCAGGGCCAATGAGCCGGTATCACCCATAAATACCGAAGCAGGATAACAATTAAACCATAAGAATCCGAGTCCTGCACCAAGAATGCTGGCACAAAAAACTGTCAATTCACCGCTTTCAGGTATATACGGTATAAGCAGATAACCGCTAAATTTAATGTTTCCTGTAACATAACTTAAAATGCTAAAAGCAACAACCACCATAATCACAATCCCTATAGCCAAGCCATCTAATCCATCAGTCAGATTTACCGCATTAGATGAACCGACAATAATTAAAATAACAAAGAGTATGTAGAAAAAACCTAAGTTAACCGTAACATCCTTAAGAAAAGGTATATCCAATTTTGTACTCAGGTGCGGGTCCAGTATAAAAATTATCCCCAAAATTAAACCTAAGAACATCTGCCAGGCAAGCTTATTTTTGGCGCTTAAGCCTTTTGATTTTTTTCTTATAATTTTTAAATAATCATCAAAAAATCCTATCACACCCAGCCACACAGTGCCTAAACAGGCAATAATCACATACTTATTCAAGATATCCGCCCATAATACATTAGCAGCAATTATGGCTAACAGGATCAGGAGCCCGCCCATCGTAGGAGTACCCTGTTTTTTCTCATGCAGATTATAAAGTACCGCACTATCATCTTCTTTTCTAATCTCCTGGCCTATCTTCAATGCCTTTAGCTTATTAATAAGCCTTGGCCCCAGCCAAAGGCTTAAAACAAATGCGGTTATTGTGGCCATGCCGGCCCTAAAGGTTATGTATTTTAAGACGTTGAAAATAGGTATTATCTTGTGTAAAGGATAAAGAAAATAATAAAACATCTTATCTTAAGACTTCCTCCATAGCTAACCTGCGCGAGCCTTTCACTAGAACCATATCATCCTTAGCAGGGATTATTTTATTTAAAAGCAGGCTTCGCGCTTCTTTAGCGCAGGCGCAGATAAAAACTCCGTCCGGATCCAGCCTTTTTTCTTTTACTGCTTTAGCCGTAATGCCGGCCAGCTCCCCTACAGCTATAAAACAATCACAGACCCTGTTAATCCTTTCTGCTGCCTGCTGATGAAATTCTCTGGCAAATCCTCCAAGTTCCAGCATATCTCCCATCACGAATATTTTTCTCCCCTTTATCGCAATGCCCTCTAATGCATTAAGCGCGCAATCCAAAGAAAGCGGATTGGAATTATAAGTATCGTCAATAAAATTTATTTTGTTTTTCTGAACACACCGCAGCCTTCCTTCTGGAAAGACAAAATTTTTCAGGCGCCTGCCAATAGTTTTATAATCTAAGCCGAATAACCTGGCTACGGCGATAGCCGCTAAGGCGTTATATACATTCTGCTGACCACAGGTATTTAGTGTTATCCTGTGTTTTCCATTCACTATAAATTCTATCTTCTTGCCGGATAATTTTATCCCGGATGCGCGTAATTCTGCCTTATTCTTTATTCCAAAGTTAATAATAAACCTACCCTTAAACGATTGCTTGCTTTCTTTAAAGAAATTATCGTCTATATTTAATATACCTATGGCCGGATTAATCAAGCCTTTTATCAAACAGCTTTTTTCTTTATATACACCACTAAGATTCTTTAGAAATTCCAGGTGCGAATAGCCGATATTCATAATCAGACCAATATTGGGCTCTGCTATCTTAGTTAAATCCTTTACTTCTCCAAAATGATTAGTGCCCACTTCCAATACGCAGATACCATGCCCGGGCCTTAATTCTAACAAGGTCAAAGGCAAACCGATAGCATTATTCTTAGTGCCCTTGTTTTTAAGTACAGAAAGCTTTGCGCTCAATATCCAGGCAATCATATCCTTGGTAGTAGTCTTGCCGTTTGAACCAGTAACAGCGATCACCGGAATATCGAAATTCTTACGGTAATAATTAGCTATTTGGCCAAGGGCTTTGGTAGTATCCTTTACCTTAATTATAGGCGTATTCTTGATCAAAATGCGCCTGGAACAAACAATAGCTGCGGCTTTCTTCTTCAAAGCCTCATGAATAAAATCATGGCCGTCAAACTTACCCCCCTTAATAGCAATAAATAAATCTCCGGGCGCAAGATTACGCGAATCTATAGAAACTCCTTTTATCTGAGAGTCTGAACCTCTGCATAACAATTCGCCAGAAGTTGCTTTTAAGATATCATGGACGCTAAGCATATTTTCGCCTCAAGCCTGTCATCAAAATCTATTGTTTTATCTTTAAAAACCTGATAATTCTCATGGCCTTTTCCGGCAATCAAAACTATATCATTAGCCTTGGCTATCTTTAAAGCCTCTTTTATGGCGATGTGCCGGTCAGGTATAACCCTGTAATTATCCTTTTTTATACCTCTCTTTATATCTTCAATAATATCTTCAACGTCTTCGCTGCGCGGATTATCTGCAGTAACTATAACTTCATCTGCTAATTCAGAAGCAATATAACCCATTTTTGGCCTTTTGATTTTATCGCGGTCCCCTCCGCAGCCAAAAACTACAATTATGCGATTATGCTCTACTTCTTTCAGGCTTGAAATAACATTGCGCAGCGCATCATCTGTATGCGCGTAATCCACAAATACTTTGAATACCTGGCCCAGGTCAATCTGCTCAAGCCTACCCGGAACACAATTAAAACTCTCTACAGCCTCTTTTATCTTTTGGGGATCTATGCGCTCATGAAAGGCAAAACTAACCGCAGCCAAGATATTATAAACATTGTACTTGCCTATCAGTTTAGAATTTATTTCTAATCTAAGACCCTTATAATTTATCAAAAAACTGCTGCCCTCTAACCCTAATTTGATTTTCGTAACAGCTATATCCGCAGGATGCCTTAGGCTATAAGTAATAACATCTGCGTTGGTTAAGTTCATCAATCTCTGGGCATAAGAATCGTCTTTGTTAATTATAGCTAATGCCTCTGAATTTAAGTTTCTAAAAAGCAGGGATTTTGCCATGAAATACGCCTCCATATCCTTATGATAATCCAAGTGGTCCTGTGTCAAGTTGGTAAATATGGCGGCGTGAAAATCTACGCCGTTTACTCTGTCCTGATCTAAGGCGTGCGAAGAAACCTCCATTGCCACATAGCGGACATCTGCCTCAAACATCTCTGCCAATAAAGACTGTGTATCTTCCGGGCCAGGAGTTGTATTTTTGGCTACAATCACCTTATCATCATAGCGATAATTTATAGTACCGATAACTCCTGTTTTATATCCTGCTTCTTTTAATATATGCTCGATAAGATAAGTAATTGTGGTTTTACCATTGGTGCCGGTTACTCCGATAACTTTCATCTTGCGCGAGGGATAGCCGTAAAACTCTGCAGCTAATTTTGCTAAAGCAAAGCGGCTGTCCCTGACATTAATAAAAACCACTCCGTCTGAATTATTCAAAGCCTCTTGATCTTGAAAAACTATTGCCTTGGCTCCATTCTTCACTGCTTCTTCTATAAAAGCGCTTCCATCCAGCTTATTTCCATGTATAGCCACAAAGACAAAATCATCCTGAATCTTTCGCGAATCAGAAGTAACACCCCTGACCACAAAATCTCCGGATCCAGCAATAGATATATCTAATGATCTAATTAGCTCTCTTAGTTTCATATAGCATCGCTACCTTATCTGTGCCTAATTGTTTTGCCTTAAGATACTTTAAAACTTCCCCTGCTACGCGCTTAAATACCGGAGCTGCTACCACGCCGCCAAAATAATACGGATACGGCTCATCGATAATTACTGCAATTACAACCGCCGGATCTTCAGCCGGAGCAAAACCCACAAAAGAAGCAACAAATTTACGGTGAGAATACCTTCCATCCGGCTCTATTTTCTGCGCTGTGCCGGTCTTGCCTGCGGCAGTAAAATTATCCAATTTAGCAAGCTTACCCGTGCCGGACTCAATTACTCCTCTTAAGATTATTTTAACACGTTCAGCCGTTTCCGTAGAAATTACTTTATGCACAGTCACTGGCTTAAATTCTTTGATAATTTTCTGCTGTTTATCCTGAATCTTTTGCACAACATAAGGTTTCATCAAATATCCGCCGTTTGCTATTACTGCTGTGGCAACTGCCAACTGCATAGTATTCACACCAACCTCTTGGCCTATTGGGATCGCGCCTATAGACGTCTTCGACCAGACCCTGAAATCCTTAAGCATCCCTCTTGTCTCCCCCGGAAGGTCCAAGCCCGTATTTTGGCCGAAACCAAATAATTTTGCATAACGATAAACCATATGCGCTCCCAGCATCTGAGCAATTTTAGTCGTACCAATATTACTGGACTGCTCAAAAACTTCTTTAAAGGTAAGCCAGCCATGAGATGTATGATCATGCAAAATATGATTAGCTACCTTGTAGCTGCCGTTTTCGCAGAAAAATTTGTCACTTTCTTCAGCTGTCTTTTCTTGTATTGCCGCTGAAGCAGTAACAATTTTAAAAACAGATCCCGGTTCAAATAAATCACAGATAGCGCGGTCACGCCTGGAATTAACACTGGCTAAAGAGGCATAATTCAGGTCAAAGCTCGGCCGATTAGCCATAGCTAATACTTTTCCGGTGTATGGGTCCAGGACAATAATAGATGCACCCTTAGCATTATAATCCTTAAATGCCTTATCTAATTCCCTTTCTGCGATATATTGGATCACCTCATCTATATTTAAGACTACATCAAACCCGTCTTTCGGAGGAAACATGTGTTCAGATATATTCAACTTATTCTGCCGCGCATCTCTTAAAAAAAAGGCCCAGCCGGATACGCCTTTCAAATACCCGTCATAAAAAACTTCCAGGCCGGCTAGCCCGCGGTTATCTATATCAGCAAAGCCGATAACATGGCTGGCCAGATAACCATTAGGATAAGCGCGCCTATTTTCTTTAATAAACCCTAAGCCTTTGACTTTTAAGGCTTTGATTTTCTCTGCCTGCGAAGGCGTAATCTTGCGAACCAGCCAAATAAAAGATTTATTGCGGTAAACCCTGTCTTTTAGATAATTATAATCAATGCCCAGTATCGGCACAAGCAGTTGAATAGTTTTTTCTTTATCTTTTATCTCCCGCGGCACAGCGTATAATGATTCAGCAGCAATGTTTATGGCAAGCGGCCGCATGCCGGCGTCATAAATAACGCCTCTCTGCGGCTCCAGCTCGATATAAAGGCTCTGCTGTTTCTTTGCAATAGAGCTTAAATATTGACTGTGAAAAAATTGGATATAAAACAGGCGGCCGATAAGAAAGGTAAAAAATACCAAAAATGACAAAAAGATAATATGAAACCTGCGGGAATATTCCTTTATATACACGTCAATTCAAGAAACCGTGGCAACTCTATTATTATGTTATTTTTAAAATTTCGAAAGAAACTAACGAGGCTTAGCGGCTAACAGATTTGGCTTCTGCCTGCGATTTAAAGCCGAAAATACTAAAGACTTCTGCCAGCTTGTTCTTGGCAATAACCACTTTCTCTTTAGAAGAATCCATCTTAACCACCCTGCCTTCAGAAGGCATTTCAAATTCAGGAGCCGCCAGAACCTTATTGTCCATAAATGACAAGGAAGTTACGACATTTAAATTATATCTCAAGAGGTTATTCTTATCAAGCAAATCCTGATACGCCTGATCTTTCTTGTTTTGCGCGTATGCCAAAGAATAAATATTAGTCTGCTGATATACATAGAAAAGACTAACGCCGGTGGCAATCAGCACTGTTAAAATAAATTTACCGAACCTCATTTATAACCTCTCCGCTACTCTAAGCTTGGCACTTCGGCTTAAAGGATTAGCCGTTTTTTCTTCTTCCGAAGCAACTAATGGCTTTGGCGTAATAATCTTAAGTTCCCCGTTGGTTGAAAAATTCTTGAAATTATGCTTAACTATTCTATCTTCCAGGGAATGAAAAGATAAAACACAGATCCTACCACCCTTATTTAATAGATGGACAGATTTTTTCAAGGCCTCTTCCTCCGCTTCCAATTCCCTGTTTACGGCAATGCGCAAGGCCTGAAATGTTTTTGTAGCAGCATGAGTCTTCTTGTGCCTGGCTTTATAAGGTATAGAATTAACCACTATATTACTTAATTGCCGCGTAGTTGCAATAGGAAATTTTCCTCTCTCTTGGACTAAGTGCCGCGCAATACGGTTATGCCAATGCTCCTGGCCAAAAGACTCAAGTATGTTAGAAATTTCATCGGCATTCAAATTATTTACTAGGTCATATGCTGAAATAAAGCTTTCCCTGTCCATGCGCATATCTAGCGGCCCCTCGTTAGTAAAGCTAAAACCCCGTTCAGGATTATCCAGCTGAAAACTCGAAATTCCCAAATCAAATAATATAGCGTCTACGCCGCCTAAATTAAGCCTATTGGTAACGCTATCTATATTTCTGAAATCCTCCTGTATAAGTATGCATCTATTATTAAAACTCTTTAGCCTTTCCCTGGCAACTTCCAGAGTTTCCTTATCTTTATCCAGCCCGATAAGAAGCCCACCCGGCAAAATCTTTTCCAGCATTGCCAATGAATGCCCCGCGGTGCCGATAGTGGCATCTATCACAATGCTTCCCGGCCTTAAATTAAGGTATTCTACGACTTCTTTACACATTACAGGTATATGGTAGTGAATATCCACACAATTTAGCTCTCCATTAGTTCTTCGGCAATCTTCTCGAAAGACTGTTTAGAATTTCCATAAAATTGATTCCACTCATCATCTGACCAAATCTCAATACGGTTTGAGACGCCCACAACCACCACATCTTTTTTAATCGCAGCAAAATCTTTAAGATACTGCGGAACTAGAATCCTTCCCTGCTTATCGGGTAAAACATCAATTGCCCCGGAAAAATATAGGCGGTTAAATGTACGCGCCTGCTGTTTGGTAAAAGGCATGGCCTTAAATTTCTGTTCTTGCGAACGCCACTCCTCTTCCGAAAACATAAAAAGGCATTTATCAAGGCCACGGGTGATAAAAAACTTTTCTATAAAATTTGCCTTGGCGGCATCTCTAAATTTTGCCGGCAATATCAAACGCCCTTTGCGATCTATAGTATGTTTGTACTCGCCGTAAAACATTTATTTCTCCACTTCACTCCACTTTGAACCACTTAGTAATCAAAGTATAAACAAAAATGCCTCTAGTGTCAAGACTTTTTTTTCTTAACCCCTTAATTTACAATAGATTGTGGATTTTATTACTTACGGACCATATATATTGTGGTGGGACAGACACTAATAAAGCCCATAGAAAGAGGAAATTTCATGATTTTAGGATATTTTTGGCTTTTTTAATATCTATTCTTATTTGCCGGATCAACGCTTCTTTAGAGCTAAACTTAAGTTCATTGCGTATTTTCTTTACAAAAAGTATTTCCAAATCCTTGCCATAAATTTTTTTATGAAAATTAAATATGTGCACCTCAATACGCCTGGGCTTACTTTTTAGAATTGAAACTCTTCCCACATAGCAGATACCTTTGCGGAGTTTACCGAGGAATTTTATTTTTACCGCATAAACTCCAGCCGCAGGCAATACTTCGTGATGCGGATTAATATTTGCTGTCGGCACATTCCAGAGCCTGCCCCAGCCGCTACCTTTAATTACTGTCCCTAAGACTGATACCGGCCGGCCGATTAATTTCTCTGCCTGAAAAATATTTCCGTTTCTAATTTGCGCGCGGATATTGGTGCTGCTGATTACATCGCGCGCTAATCTAACCATCGGGATAGAAAATAATTTAAAGCCGTATTGATTGGATAAATAACCTAATGCCTTAACATTACCAGAAGCGCTACTTCCAAAAGTAAAGTTTTTTCCCACAAATACTGCCTCAGGAAAAAACTTCTTTACTAAGATATCCTTTACAAATTCTTCAGCAGTAATCCGGGAGAACTTTTTGGTAAAACCTATGACTACGCAAATATCAACGCCAAAACCCCGAATAAGGTGTAACCTGTGTTTTAAGGAAAGCAGACTTTCTTCTTTGGCAGGATGCGGAAAAAAAGTGATGACTATGCTTTTAATTCTGCGCTCTTTAGCAAATTTTACAACTTTTCTTAGGATTAATTGATGCCCGCGGTGTAAGCCATCAAAAATGCCGATTGCTACTGCGGGCCTGTTAAAGCGCTGCTTAATTTTTCCAAGATTTAATATGGTTTGCATTTATTTGATCGATATTAATGGCATCTTTTATGCTAAATTCTCCGACCCCTATTCTCTCTATTCTGGAAACGCATCCGCCGCAGCCTAATTTCTTTCCGATATCCTCAGCTAGCTTTCTTACATAGGTGCCCTTTGAACAACGCAGATAAATCTCTATATCAGGAAGCTGGAAACCTAGCATCTTTAAATCCTTTATCCATATTTTACGCGGGCTACGCACAACTTCTATACCCTTACGCGCTAACTGGTACAATTTCTTTCCCTGGTATTTGATTGCAGAAAACATAGGCGGGACCTGTTCCTGCTCTCCTAAAAAATGGCTCAAAACCCCTCTTGCCATATCTTCTGTAATATGGGAAAACTTCTGCTCGCCAAGCACGGCACCCTGCGAATCGCCGGTAGTAGTAATCTTGCCCAGTGTCACGGTAGCAATATACTCTTTATCCAGGCCTGAAAATTTATTGAATGACCTTGTGGCGTCACCAACTAAAACAATCAATACGCCGGTTGCCAAAGGATCCAATGTCCCGGCATGGCCTACGCGCTTGGTCTTTAAATTCTTTCTGACGCAATCCACAACATCATGAGAAGTAATGCCCTTAGGCTTATTAATAATAAGTATCCCGTTCATCAATGCAGCCCGCCCGGGCTTTAAACCCGGGGTTCCTTTCTTTTTAGTCGCCTTCGGGGCGGAATCCCGACCGACTCCATCCACGACCTTTAAAGGCCTACAGTTTTGAAGCGTCGGGATAGAGCGCTTCTTTAATTTTACTTAAAACCTGCTCAGCAATGGCTTGCAAGGGACCGTTCACAGTGCAGGCGCTAGCACTACGATGCCCGCCGCCGCCAAAATATTTTGCTATTTTGTTTACATCTACTTTGCCCTGGGACCTGAAATTAATCTTGATCTGGCCCTTTTTGCTTAAATTCTCCTTGAACAGGACCACTACTTCCGCGCCTTTTATCTGCCTACCAAACGTTAAAATATGTTCTGACAAATCAAAATCAAAGCTGCTCTTTTTTAACAATAACCGCGGGACCATAAACCACACCAGCTTTCCCTGTGCATCGCGCTGCATAAGAGAAAAGGCCTTGATAAGCAATTTCATATCTTCAAAGAGATTAGACTGATAAATATTCTTATAAATCTCCTGGGGATTGATACCATATTTCAATAAATCCGCTGCAACCAGATGCGTATAAGAAGTAGTATTGGTATAGCGAAACGATCCCGTATCGGTTAATATCCCGGCATAAAGTGCGGTGGCGCTATTTTTTTTAAGAGGCAGGCTCATTCTCTTATAAAATTCATAAATCATCTCGGACGTGGAGCTTGCATGAGGCTTTACCCAATTTATATCCGCAAACCTGCTGTTGCTTATATGGTGGTCGATATTAATTATATTTTTTGCATTCATAAATAGCTTATGCACATCTCCGCAACGGTTTAAATCCGAGCAATCAAGAATTACTCCCGTATCAAAATGAAAATTATTCAATTTATTGAGGATATCTTTTGCGCCAGGCAAAAAACTATATTCCAGCGGGACTCTATCCTGGTTAAGAATCACGGCTTTCTTGCCCAGGCGCCTGAGCAATTCCAGAAAGGCCAGCTCTGAACCTAAGGCATCACCTTCTAGATTAACGTGACTGGTAATCAGAAAAGAATTATTTTTTATTACGCACTTTATCGCTTTTTCCAGGCTCATTCGTAAGTTCCTTTATTTTATCCAAAGCCTCTTGTATCTGGATGCTGTATTCTACGGATTTATCAAGCCTAAAGATTATTTCAGGCACAAATCTAAGGGTCATCCTCTGGGCTATTTCTCTGCGTATAAAACCCAAAGAATGGTCCAGCGCCTTTTTAGTATTTTTTTGTTCATTGTTGGAGCCAAAAATACTGTAATAGACTTTTGCGTATCTTAAGTTCTTGGTCAATTCAACGCGGGTTACCGTAACAAACCCCAAGCGCGGATCTTTTAAATCATCGTGAATAATACTGCTTACCTCTTCCTTAAGCATTTGAGTGACTCTTTCTACTCTGCTCATCTAAATCATCTCCATTTCATAATGAAGCCCCCCCTCGAGTTAAAGCCTAAGGGTTTATTATAAAAGACGACTTTTAACAAAATCAAGCTCTTCTTCTTTTGTTTTTAACTGGCGGTCTATCTTGGCATATAATAATTTCGTAAGCAATTTCTTAAAATGCGGGCCCGGCTTTATGCCTAAGGCTTTCAAATCTTCGCCATTGGCATGGATACGCATGCCATTGTATATTTTTAAAAAGTCAACTATGTATTTTTTTACTAAACTCTTTCCAGCCAAGGCCTTGATCAGAACTATTACTTCATAGCTTAACGGCTCAAGCAATCTATAAATAGCACTAGGTAAAATGCCTTTTTTATTTAATGCCTTATTTATTCTATCGAAATTATCTGCGTAAGAAATTATCCTTTTTGCCTCTCCCATACGCAAGGCAAAGCTTTTTGACAAGGATACGGCTTCTTTTCTTTTCAGGCCGCCTAAAATAACAATAAAATAGATAAGCCAATCATCAATCAATCTTTTCCTGGGAAATGTATTCTTAAACCAACAGATTTCTTTTCTAACCTTTTCCAGCGATAAAAATTTGGATCTGGGGAATTTTATCATGGGATTTATAAAAGAAAAACCCATGAGTTTCTGTATCCGCTTTATATACTTTATGGGCTCTTTTTCTTTCAATGTAAGAATAATTTCATCTCTTATCCTCTGCTTATCTACATGCCCTAGCATATTACGCCTCAAGGCTATTTTTAGTAATTTATTTGTATGTACATCTGCCTTAAGATTATAACGCTGTTCGAATCTGACTGCCCTCAATATGCGAGTGGGATCGTCAATAAAGCTTAAATCGTGCATTACCCTGATATATTTATGCGCTAAATCTTTTCTTCCGCCAAAAAAAT
>Ga0315275_10002266_pt1 | contig 17269 bp, 15 predicted proteins | sample YL17G03_0_MG_FD_205557 | JGI IMG/M metagenome (GOLD analysis project Ga0315275, IMG submission 205557) | Sediment microbial communities from Yellowstone Lake, YNP, Wyoming, USA - YL17G03_0 | ecosystem: Environmental > Aquatic > Freshwater > Lake > Sediment | place: USA: Wyoming | collected...
AGGTCTGCGCCCGATGCCTTCAAAAACGTCGACGCATCAGCCTCCCCCATGATAGACCTCTTCAAGCCCTACAGGATAGGGGAGCTAGAGATCAGGAACCGCTTCATCCGGAGCGCAACGACATCCGCATGGAGCGACGAGCACGGGATAGTTCGTGACGAGATGATCCGATACTACGAGCAGCTCGCGGAGGGGGGTGTCGGCCTCATAATAAAGGGCCACCTATACATCGCCCCCCATGGGAAGGCCCACACCGGCATGGCGGGCATCCACGACGACTCCGTGATCCCCAAGCTGAAGGAACTGACCGATGCGGTCCACCGTAACGGCGGCGTGATCCTCGCCCAGATCAACTACGGCGGCTACCAGGCGAGCGCCGGCGAGCGCATGGGCCCAAGCGACTACAAGGGGAAGGGCTGGAGTGCACGCGAGATGACAACTAGCGAGATCTGGGGCGTCGTTGATAGGTTCGGCTCCGCAACGGAACGCGCCATACGGGCGGGCTTCGACGGCGTCCAGATCCACGCAGCCCACGGCTACCTCGTCTCCGAGTTCCTAAGTAAGCACGCCAACACGCGCACCGACGATTGGGGCGGCGACCTGAAGAACCGGATGAGACTCCTCAGGGAGGTCTACTTGGACATCCGCGGCCGCCTCGGCTCCGACGCCGTGATCTCCATGAAGATGAACTGCGACGACTTCAGCGTGGACGGCTTCACCGTCGACGAGTCGGCTCAGGTCGCCCACGCCATGGCGGCGCTGGGCATCGACATGATAGAGGTCAGCGGCGGAGGCATCGGCGGAGAAGACAAGTACCGGGGAAGGGCGAGGCACACCGACCCCGCCCTCAGCGAACCCAGCTTCGCCGGCCACTGCGAAAAGATCAGGGCAACGACCAAGCCGAAGACCCTGGCCCTCGTAAACGGGTTCAGGACCAGGGCGGCGATGCAAGCCGTCGTCGACAGGGGCGTAGCCGACCTCATCAGCATGAGTCGCCCATTCATCAGGGAGCCGGACCTCGTCAAGAGGCTTCAGGAGGGGCAGGGGGAGGTCTCATGCATCCGCTGCGACGCCTGCGGGTCTGAGGTCGCCTTCAGCAAGGAGATGCTCCGCTGCCGCGTCGACTATCCCTGACCTCAGGGCGGTGGGAGCGGCGCCATCTTTATAGCCTCGGCGCCTCCGTCACCCTCCTCGTCAAGGAGCCGAAGACGAAGGCTGACTAGGCTAGACCCTTGAGGTGGCTCGTGTCGTTGAGCCTATCCAATCGCCTCTGATCCAGCCCCGTTACGGATAGGATAGTGAGGGACGCGTTATCCAGCCCGAGGTTTATGTATTCAACGATCTCGACGGGGAGCCTCAGCCACCAGAAGATGACGTGGTGAAGGCTCCCACTGTGCCCGACCACGATGAGGTTCTCCCCCTCGCAGGCGTATATCCTATCCATTGTCGCGGAGACCCGCCTGTTGAGTAGCCTCCACGTCTCGGCATCGGGGTAGGGGGCCCAGTCTATGAGGGGGTGAGTGGGCTCTATGTAGAGGCGCCTCGCCTCCGCCTTGGTCTTCCCCGTCGCCGCGCCGTTGTTCCTCTCCCTCAGGCCGGGCTCAGGGATGGGCTCGACACCGAGGACCGAGCCGATCACCTCGGCGGTCTGTTTGGCCCTCCTCAGGTCGCTTGAGACGATCCTGCAGGCCTGACCGGCTAGCTCGCCTCTGAGCCTCTCCGCTATCGCCGAGGCCTGCCTCAGTCCCCTCTCGGTCAGCGGGGTGTCCGTCCAGCCCCCCGTCAACTCCCCGACGTTGTTCTCCGCCTCGCCGTGGCGTACGAGTATGATCGGCATGGCTCAATCTCCCTCGGCAACACTTTTCAACCCTTGGGAGAAGTTGAGTCCGTGAAGGTCTACTACGAGGCCAATAAGAGGAGGTGGAACGAGCTAGTCGGCATCCACGCCAAGTCGGGCGGCTACGACGTCACGGGATTTCTGAGGGGGAAGAGCAGCCTCCACGCCCCCGAGCTTGAGGTCCTGCCAGGCGTCGAGGGGAAGACCCTCCTCCACCTCCAATGCTACTTCGGCTTGGACACCCTGAGCTGGGCGCGCCGAGGCGCGAAGGTGACCGGCGTAGACTTCAGCGACGAGGCGATAGACATGGCGCGCCTCCTCGCCTCGGTGCTCCTCTTCCTCAGACTGAGCAGGAGGTGGGGAGGCGCCTCTTTCTCCTACGCCTCGACGGGGGCCTGAACGCCGGTAGGGGCCGTCATCACCTTCGCCCTGCGCCCTTGGGGAATCCCCTCTTGAGGATCTTCTTCTCCATGTACTTCTTCGGCTTCTTCACCTTCTCCCTCTCAACGGTGGCGACGGCCAATACTATCGAGTTGATAAGAGTTACCCGAGATTAATAATCAATCGACTCGACGCTCTGGGTCGAAGATGTTAAGGCTGGACCAGCGACGGTAGAACCCATGTCGACCCCCCTACGGATCCCCGAGGCCTACAGCCTCCTCGGCGAACCCTTATACCCCACCCCGATCAGGCTCTGGCTCCCCAAGGACCCGGCTGAGTGCGACGCCAAGCTCAGCGAGTTAGGCGAGAACAGGGAGAAGGCGGCCCGCGAGTACCGTGAGGACCCCGACGACCCGGAGAAGCTCCTCTGGTACGCCCGCCGCACAGAGATACTCGGCAACTTCAACGAGGCCTGCGCCGCCTACTCGGAGGGGATCAGGCGGTGGTCGGGCGACCCCCGGTTCCGCCGCTTCAGGGGCCACCGCTTCGCCCTGCTCCGACGCCTCGACCTCGCCGTCGCCGACCTCGAACACGCAGCACAGCTCATAGAGGGCAGGCCCGACGAGCCCGAGGTCTACGCCAGCGGAGGCCCAAGCAGGGAGAAGCTCGGCCTCAGCAGCTTCCACTGGAACGTCTGGTACCACCTCGGCTTCGTCAGGTTCGCGGCGGGTGACCTCGAGGGCGCCGTGGAGGCGTACCGGAGATGCATGGATGCATGTGATGTCCGCGAGAGCGTCGTTGCGACGACCCACTGGCTCTACATGCCCCTCATCCGCCTCAAGAGGTGGGGTGAGGCCGCGAGGCTCCTTGAGGGGATCGCGCCCGGTGAGAAACTGGTTGAGGTCGGCGACTACTACGAGACCCTCCTCATGTACAAGGGCGGCTCGAAGCCGGAGGCGCTTCTCAAGAAGGCGAGATCGGAGGGGAGGGGCCGCCTCTTGACGCGCGCCCACGCTGTAGGCAACCTATACCTCGCACGCGACGAGCCCGAGAAGGCCGAGAAGGTTTTCAAGGAGATCCACGGGACAGGCGAATGGTCGGCCGGCGTCCACCTCCTCGCGGAGGCCGAGCTGAGACGCCTCAAGGAGAGGAAGTGAGGGGCTAAGTACCGTGACAGCCCCCCCAGCCCGAACCGGGTGATCAAGCAAGGCCTTTAGTACGAGGCCGTGGAGGACTGGGCGAAGCTACTGAGTGGGTGGGTCTTCACACAGGTCGCAGTGCATAAACGGTTGGAGAAAGGTGGGCTCTGTTTTTATCTACCCCTCTTAGGGCCCTGATCCTTCGGGAAACCCTTCTTGAGTATCCTCTTCTCCATGTACTTCTTTGGCTTCTTCACCTTCTTGTTCTCTACGGAGGCGACGGCCAAGTTTATCCAGTCACTAAGAGTTACCCGTGGTTAATAATTGCATATGGCGCCCTCGGTGGAGCCGAGAAAAAGAACGCGTCCTAAACGGTGACCCTAGCAGCAGTCCCCCTCGTCGAGGAGGGGCAGCATCGGGTTCGGCGAGAACTCGAACACGCTCCCGAGCTTCAGCGGCAGGTCGAGGCTCTTCGTCTCGACGACTATGTTCATGTGGTTCGGCATGTGGTTGTTGTCGAATCCGGCGAGGTTGCCTATGGGCTCCCCGTCGACCCTCACCTCGTCGCCGTTGACTATGTTGCCGCCCTGCGTTATCTCGATGAAGGCGACCGCCGCCGCGTCGTCTCCCCCCTCCTCGGTGGGGCTCCAGATCATTATCTCGTGGATGTCCCCCCTCGGGACGGCGCGGCTCCAGGACTCGACGAGGTCTATGCCGGAGCTGCCGAACGTCACGTCGATGATAGTGACTACCTCCCCGCGGACGGGGCGCCTATCGCGGTAGATCCTAGGAGCCTCGACGACGTTCAGCCTCCCCCTCCTCTCGGAGCCTGACTCGGGCTTGTCCTGCATGCATCCGCAACTCGTCTCACCTGTTGCTTTGGGGGCCCGGTGATCGTTTCCCGAGCAGGCGCACGGGGCTTCCTTATCGACCTTAGCAACCAATTATATCGATATAATTGAATATGTAATTATATAAAAGTGTTGCCGTGCATCACCTTAGATATTACTAAGTACTCCGAGGCGTATCGTTTCCCCGACGTGAGCCGCATGATCAAGCAGGGTCTAGAGTACGAGGTCGTCGAGGGCTGGGGCAGGCTCCCAGAGAGCTGGGTCTACACGCAGGTCGCCGGAGTCGCCGTCGACTCGAAGGACAGGGTCCTAGTCCTCTGCCGTGGTGCACACCCCATAATCGTCTTCAGCAGGGAGGGCGAGTTCATCGAAAGCTGGGGGGAGGGCGTCTTCTCCAACGCCCACGGCGCCTACATAGACGCCGAGGACAGCTTCTACTGCGTCGACAGCGCCGACCACACCATCCGCAAGTTTGCAAGGGACGGTGGACTCGTCTTCACCCTCGGCACCGAGGACGTGCCCGCGCCCCCGGGGAGGCCCTTCAACAAACCCACGGACCTCGCCCAATCCCCCAACGGCGACCTCTACGTCAGCGACGGCTACGGCAACAGCAGCGTCCACCGATTCACCGCCGACGGCGAGTTCATCCAGAGTTGGGGCGAACCCGGCTCAGGCCCGGGCCAGTTCAACCTCCCCCACGGCGTCTGGGTAGACGGGAAACGCGTCTACGTGGCCGACCGTCAGAACAACCGCGTCCAGATATTCACCCCAGAGGGCGAGTACCTAGAGGAGTGGGGTAACCTCCTCAGGCCCTGCGACATCTACTTCGACAAGCGGGGCAGGGTCTACGTCGCCGAGTTGACACATAGGGTGAGCATCCTCAACAAGAGGGGTGAGGTCCTCGCGAGGATCGGGGGCGTGGAGAGTTCCGCGCCCGGTCAGTTCGTCGCCCCCCACTGCGTCTGGAAGGACAGCCACGGCGCCCTCTACGTCGGGGAGGTCCTCGAAGGGCAGCGCATCCAGAAGTTTGTCCCTGCCTAGACCCGTCAATAGCCGGTACAACCCCTATTCCGAAATCCCCACGGCTGGAAACCCATGCAGAACATAGGTGCATGCGGACTATGCTGTGGGAACTGCGCCGCCTACAAGGCGACTCAGGCGAACGATGTGAAGACCATTCAACGGCATGGTCTCCGACACCCTAATAACGCTCAGCTCCCTGAGGGGAAAGCTCACGGACAGGCAGGTCGACGCCATATCCACTGCCTACCATAGTGGGTACTACCAGACGCCGGGGAGGGTCAACGTGCAGAGCATCGCGGACGGTGAAAAGGTTCCCCGGACGACGCTACAGGAGCACCTGAACAAGGCGTAGAACAAGCTGATCCGCTCCATCGTCCCCCAGATCCAGCTCTATGCGACGAAGAACCGGGCAAGGTGAACCTCTGTTCTTCAGAGTTCCCCGTCAGCGTAAAGTTGATTCCCGGGTGCAACGGTTTACTGAGACGTGAGCACGAACAGCATCCCCCTATACGCGGACGACAGCCACCTGACCGAGTTCTACGCTGTGGCCGTCAAATCCGGCCCCAGATTCGTCGTCCTCGACAGGACCGCATTCTACCCGGACTCGGGCGGGCAGCCGAGCGACGTCGGCGTCCTCAGGCATGCCGGGAGCGGGGTGAAAGTCGTAAAGGTCCTGAAGAGGGGGCTGGAGATCTACCACTATCTGGACGCGGACATCCCCGTCGGTGCGGTCGTCCACGGCGTCATCGACTGGCCGACCCGGAGTTGGAACATGAGGCGCCACTCCGCCGAGCACCTCCTCACCGGCCTCATCGAGGCACTCGGTGAGCCCCCGAAAGTCTTCAGCGACCTCGAGAAGCTGGGGTACCAGCCCTCGGGCCTCACCGAGGAGCAGATCAGGGGCGTGGGGCGCCGATTCGACGAGATAGTCGACGAGGACGTCCCCGTCCGCGTCTACTACGAGGATAGGGCGAAGATCGATGCCTCCGGGGACCCCCGTAAGATCGGTTTCCTCCAGAAGATCCCGCGGAGCGTGGACAGTCTCCGCATCGTCGACGTAGGCTCCTACGCCTCCACTTTCTGCTTCGGCACACACGTCAAATCCACGAGGGAGATCGGGCACCTCGCGGAGCTACGCCTCGAGGAGGCGAAGAAGGGGAAGAAGATCGTGCACTTCAGGCTGGGGCCCTAGCTGAATGCGGATAGATACTCCCTCATCGCGTCCCTAAGGCGCGGTGCCCTATCCATGCCGAGTTTGGCGTCAACCCTCTCCGCCTCGTCGTAGTAGACTTCGACAACCGCCTTGAGCGCCCTGAGGAGCTCTGCGGGCTCCATGCTCACCGGGAAGGCGTCGACTATCCTCTTCTTGACCTCCTCCGGGAGCCTGTCGGTCTCCGCGAAGTAGCTGCCGGCGCTGGTGTTTAGCCCCCTGCTCAGCCCCGCCATCAGCACGGCCTCGTCCCGGAGCCACCTTATGAAGAAGCTCGCCCTCAGGGGTTGCCCCCTCTGGATCGAGTTGACTGAGTGGAGGACGTAGTACCATGAGTCCTGCATCCTCTTCTCGTGCGCCGCGACCTGGTCGACGGCGAGCTTCACCCTCGGTTTCATCAGTTTGGGGATGACTCCGCGCCTGTCGAAGAGGACCCTCCAGTTGGGTTTGCGCTCGAAGAGGCCGGATTCGCCTTGGAAGCTGATGTCGAGTTCCATGAAGCGGTCGAGGAGGAGGCCGTAGAGGTGGCTGGACGGCTCCTTGAAGGCGTCGACGACTTGGAGGAGGGTGTGGAGTCTCCCCCACCAGTCGCCATAGATCTCCTCAACCTTCGCCTCGTCCCCGACGAGGACGGCGAGGTCGACGTCGGAGTACCTATCCTTGAAGCCGGTGGCGCCCGAGCCGACCAGGACCGCCCCCGCGATCCGCTCATCTCCCATCAGCGCTTCGGTGATCTTGTCGAGGACCCTGTCCCTGTACTCCGCGTTGTAGAGCTTCGACTCGTCTACATTGAGAGGCATCCCGAATACAGCTCCATCGTCTTCCTTTCAATAGTGATGTGTGTGGATCACCCTAAATTCTTAACCTTCACCCGTGGACTCTAGTTCGTGGCACCCAACTTGGACCCGAAAGACTGGCTCCTCGATCCGAGCGACCCGAGCGTGAGGCTCTGGGCCCTCCAAGACCTAGATGGGAGAAAGCGCGACGACCCCGACGTTTTAGAGGCACAGGGGCGCGTCATGATTTCCCCGCCGGTCGAGGCGATCCTCGCCGCGCAGCAGCCCGGGGGCTGGTGGGGTGGGGAGCGTGACATGTACCTCCCCAAGTACACCGCGACGACCCACTCACTCCTCATACTCGCCGAGCTGGGCGCGAAGAAGATTCCAGTAATTGAGCGGGGCGTCGAGCACATGTTCCGGTTTCAGCGCGACTCGGGTCACTTCTTCATAGATCTCCCCGCAACGGCGAAGGGCAGGGCGAGCACCGTGAAGGACGGCTGCTGCCTCGACGCGAACATTCTCCACTACCTCATCCACTTCGGATACCTCGACGACCCACGGACTCGCAGACTACTCGACTTCAATGTCGGCTACCACGACGGCGAGGGCGCGGGGTGGAGGTGCCGCAGCTACCCGATCGACCCCGCCGCCGTCTTCCCGAGGAACTGCTACATGGGCGCCGCCAAGATGCTACGCGCCCTATCAATGATCCCCCCACAAGAGAGGAGAAGGGAGATACGATCCATCATAGGCCGTGAGGTGGAGAACATCCTCGAAAACGGTGTATACCGCTACCTAAGGAACCCGGATGGCACACGGAGGGACAAGGCGGGGTGGAAGAGGTTCGGTTTCCCCCTCTTCTACCAGTCCGACGCCCTAGAGGTCCTCGACACCCTCACCCGCCTCGGCGTCCACGACGACAGGATGCAGCCCGCAGTAGACCTTGTACTCAACACACAGCAACCGGATGGGAAGTGGCTCCTCAACAACACCTTCAACGGTAAGATGTGGGCCGACATCGAGGAGAAGGGGAAGCCCTCTAAGTGGATAACCCTCCGGGCCCTCAGGACCCTGAGGCGGCTAGGGTACGATAACACTAATGCCTCATGATCGCCTTCTTCGTCAAGTAGATAATGCCTTATTCAACGAGAACAGCGTGACGTTAAGTCAAATTTAAATCGCCGAGGACGGTTCTGCGTAGGAATCCAGAAGGATACGACGTTGGCTGAACGATCTAGGGCAAGCGATATACTGTCGATCTACGTCCCCTCATTCTTCATCTTCGTCGGTATGGGGATCGTCTCCCCCGTGTTGACAATCTACGCGCAGTCCTTTGGGGTCAGCATCTTCCTCGCGGGGATGGCGATCACCGTCTACAGCTTGGGGCGCCTCGTGATGGACTTCCCCGCGGGCCTCCTCGCGGACAAGATCGGGCGCAGGCCGCTGATGATCATCGGCACCGCGTTGATCGCCCTCTGCGCCTTCCTCAACGCCACCGCGGACAACTTCTGGCTCTTCCTATTCTATCGATTCATCCAGGGCATTGGCGCCAGCATGTGGATGACGAGCCGCACCACGCTCCTCGCCGACATACTCAAGCCCGAGGAGAGGGGGCGCGTCCTCGGCTACTTCCAGAGCTTCCAGACTATAGGACAGGCCGCTGGGCCGACGATCGGCGGGTTCATCGCGACCTGGTATGGCGCCCAGGCCAACTTCTACTTCTACGCCGCGATGGGCATCGTCAGCCTCGTCCTCACATACATGTTCATCAAGGAGACGGAGAGCGGGAAAGCCCACAGTGGCGAACTCGCCTTCCCCAAGGACCTCACCCTCAAGCTGATGAAGAACAAGGGCTTCGTCTTCGCCTCCATTGCGAGCGCTACCGCCTTCTTCATAGTCTCCGGCATCAGGCAGGACATACTGCCATTCTACGCCGCTGAGGTGGCGGGTCTCGGTCCCGCCGAGATAGGTATGATACTCAGCGTCGCCACTCTCGCCAACCTCTTCCTCACGATACCCATCGGCTACGGCATCGACCTCATAGGGAGGAAGCCGATAGTTGTCTTCGGCCTCGTTACCTCGGGCATCTCGATGTTCCTCTTCCCCCAGTTCTCGTCCTTCATACTCCTCTGCGGCGTCTCCTTCATCATGGGGATCGGGACGAGCGGTATGCAGCAGGCCCCACTCGCCATGGCGACGGACGCCACAATCGGGGAGCCACGCGGCACAAGCATGGGCATCTTCCGCTTCTTTGGCGACGTCGGTAGCCTCCTCGGTCCCATCCTCCTCGGCGCCATCGCCGACGGATTCGGCCTATCCGCCCCGTTCTACGTCATGAGCGGCATCATCTTCCTAGTCGCCGCCTTCACCTACCTATACGGGGAGGAGACCCTCCCCGGGAAGAACGGGAAGAAGCCAGATAAGGCGAAAACAGCCCCCTAATCGATCTCCGTTTTGATTTACCTCAAACCACCGCGGGGGAACGCATCTATTTAGATTATATTCAATACCCTTTTAGGGCTAGCTTATTCAACTTCAATGGGAAGAAAAATGGACATACTCACAATAGGGATAATCGGGGCGGTGGCAGTCGTCGCCCTGATACTCGTAGGACTCTACTTCTCGTACTACAACAGGATAAGGCAGTACGAGAACCAGATAGATGAGGCCTGGAGCCAGATCGACGTCCAGCTGAAGAAGCGCTTCGATCTGGTCCCCAACCTCGTCGAGACGGTCAAGGGGTACGCCAAGCATGAGAAGGAGATATTCGAGAGGGTTGCCATGGCGAGGGCGGGCATGATCAGCGGTTCACCTCAGGAGAGGATGGAGGCGAGCAACATGCTGACCTCCACGCTACGTCAGCTATTCGCCGTTGCCGAGGCCTACCCGCTGCTCAAGGCCAACGAGAACTTCAAGCTACTCCAGGAGCAGCTACAGGGCATCGAGGACAAGATCGCCTACGCGCGCCAGTTCTACAACACCAGCATGCTGAACTTCAACAACCTCATCACCACCATCCCCGGCATCTGGTTCGCTGGGGGTCGTAGCAAGCGGGAGTTCCTCACCATCCCCGAGGGCGAGAGGCAGGTACCGAAGGTACAGTTCTGATGGCCCGGCGAACGTTCTACGACGAGCAGAGGAGGAACAGGAGGGACAGCCTCCTCCTGGCGATAGTGGTGTCGCTGGTCCTCTTCGGCCTCGTCTACTCCTTCGCCTACCTCTTCGCGCCGGAGGCGCTCATATTCGTCCTCCCCCTCAGCATCATACTCATCTTCGTCTACACTTGGGGCAGCTACCAGTACGGGGACCAGATAGTCCTCTCCTCCACGGGTGCACGTCCCGCGGTGGGTAACGAGTTCATCTACCTAAACAACGTGGCGGAGGGCCTATCCATCGCCGCTGGCATCCCCCCGCCCAAGGTCTACGTCATCGACGACCCGGAGATCAACGCCTTCGCCACGGGGAAGAACCCGGAACACTCAAGCATCGCAGTCACCACGGGGGCACTACAGAAACTCAACAGATCGGAGCTGGAGGGCGTAGTCGCCCACGAACTCAGCCACGTCAGGAACCGCGACGTCGAGTTCATGACATTCATAGCGGTCCTCGTCGGGCTCGTCTCGATCCTCAGCCACATAATCTTGAGGTGGGCGTGGTTCACCCCGAGGAGTCGTGGCCGGGGCAGGGACAGAGGAGGTTCGGGTCTCGAGATTGTCGTGCTGATCCTCGGCCTCATCCTGGCGATCCTCGCACCCATCGCGGTCGCCCTCATCCAGTTCGCGATAAACAGGAGGAGGGAGTACATGGCGGACGCCAGCGGCGCCGAGCTGACCCGCTACCCCGAGGGCCTAGCGTCTGCCCTCGAGAAGATCAAGAACAACAACCAGGGCAAGATGAAGGTCGACGAGGCGGTCAGCCCCCTCTTCATAAGCGACCCGAACAAGACCGCCCTCGACGAACTCTTCGCGACGCACCCCCCCATCGAGGAACGAATCAAGCGGCTACGCCAGATGTAGTCGCACAACTTTTACGCCCCTGGGTCTATCTCTGACCCAGTGTTTTGTCTTGGTCAAGGCTGTGAACGGGTTGGTCAAGCTCCTCCGGGAGGAGGGGACGGATTGGGTCTGCACTTTTCCGACGAACATATTCGTGAACGCCTGCGGTGAGGAGGGGATGCCCCTCGTCATGGTGCGGACGGAGAGGTTCGCGGTGGCGGTCGCGGACGCGTATAGCAGGGCGACGAGCGGGAAGAAGATCGGTGTCTCCGCCGTGATGGGTGGACTGAACGCGGCGGGGACCGAGATGGCGTACGGCGCCCTCGCCCAGGCGTACGAAGACTCGTCGCCGCTCCTCTGCCTTACGGACGGCGTCCCCAACGAGGCCACCGCGAGGGAGAGGTTCAACATCGAGGACGGGTTCCGCGGCGTCACCAAGTGGAGCGGCTACATCAACCAGGGGCGGCGCGTCCCCGAGTTCGTCCGCCGCGCCTACACGCAGCTCCGCAGCGGGCGCCCCAGCCCCGTCATGCTCCAGCTACCACGCGGCCTCGAGGACTACGACCCCGCCGAGCACCCCTACACCCCCGTGAAGGGTTGGAGGCCAGCGGGTGACCCCGCCGACGTCGAGAAGGCCGTCAGGGCGCTGCTCCACGCGAAGAACCCGATGATCTACGCGGGCCAGGGCGTCTTCTTCGGCGACGCATGCGTCGAGCTGAGGCAGTTTGCCGAGCTGACGGGGACACCGGTGGTCACGACGCTCATGGGGAAGAGCTGCTTCCCCGAGAACCACCCCCTGAGTCTGGGGGTGCGCGACGTGCCGGCGGAGAGGTGGTTGAAGGGTTCGGACCTAGTCCTCGCCATCGGGGCGAGCCTGGGGACGACTAGCTTCGGCCATGAGGTCCCCACTAAGGGCAAGACCATCATCCAGTGCACCATCGACGAGCAGGACCTCAACAGGGCGACGAGGACGGACCTCGCCGTCGTCGGCGACGCCAAGCTCGTGCTCAAACAGATGATAGCGGAGGCGGAGAAGCAGGGGGCGAAGCCCCGGGGGGGCGTCGAGGCGGAGGTCGCCGCCGCGAAGGAGGAGAAGATGAAGAAGTACCGCCCCCTCATGGAGTCAAACGAGACACCCATAAACCCCTACAGGGTCTACGCCGAGATAATCGATGTACTCGACCCCATGAACAGCGTCGTCACCCACGAATCTGGGAACACGCGCGACCAGCTAACCACGGTCTACGACGCCGTCGTGGAGCACGGCTTCATGGCGTGGGGCAACGTCTCCACCCTCGGCTTCGGCCTCGGAGCCGCGATGGGGGCGAAGCTCGCATACCCGAGTAGGCAGGTCGTCAGCGTCACCGGCGACGCAGGCGTCAGCTACCAGATGGGTGACTACGAGGCCCTCATCAGGCACGGGATGGGCATCACCACCGTCCACATAAACAACGGGGGCTTCAGCGGCTACGGCCCCGGATTCTGGGGCGGAGGCCACACCCCCTACGCCTGCGAGGTGACTAAGCAGGACGTCTACAAGACGGCGAAGATGGCGGAGGCCCTCGGCATGCACGCCGTCAGGGTCGAGGACCCCGACGAGGTCGCCCCCGCCCTCAAGGAGGCCCTGAAGGAGAACAAGAAGGGGCGCCCCGCCTTCATAGAGGTCATCTGCAGCCGCCACCCCGTCTTCGGCGGCTGGGTCAGGCCACCAGCCCACTAGGCGCGCAGACCCCACTCTTTTAACCGGATAGCGGATTCTTTCTACCCATGTTCAAGTCCAGCGTGGATGAGAAGGCGGCCACGGGGCTGCTAAAGGAGCTTGTGAAGATCGACTCGGTGAACCCGACGCTCGTGCCCGGCGCCAAGGGCGAGGAGGAGATAGCCGAGTATGTTGCCAATTGGCTCAAGGCACTCGGCCTCAAGGCCAAGGTCGATAAGATTGAGGCGAAGCGGTGCAACGCCGTCGGCGCCCTCAAGGGGGCTGGGGGCGGGAAGAGCCTCATGCTCAACGGCCACATCGACACCGTGGGCTACGACTACATGACCATCGACCCCCTCAAGCCGGTGATCAAGGACGGCAGGATGTACGGGCGGGGAACCTTCGACATGAAGGGCGGACTCGTCGCCAGCCTCGCGGCGCTAAAGGCCGTCGTCGACTCCGGGACCCAGCTCAAGGGCGACGTCGTCGTTGCGGCCGTATGCGACGAGGAGTACGCCAGCATCGGCACGGAGAGGGTGATGGAGAAGACACGCGTAGACGCCGCCATCGTCGGTGAGCCCAGCGCCCTCCAGATCGAGAGGTGCCACAAGGGCTTCGCCTGGATCGACGTCGAGACCAAGGGCCTCGCCGCCCACGGGAGCGCGTGGCAGGTCGGCGTAGACGCCATCGTGGAGATGGGCAAGGTCCTCACAAGCCTCGAAGCCCTCGGGGCCAAGCACCAGAAGAGGAGGCACCCGCTCGTCGGCCCCGCCAGCGTCCACGCCGGCACGATCAAGGGCGGCCTCGAACTCAGCACCTACCCCGACAAGTGTCTGCTGCAGATCGAGAGGCGCCTCATCCCCGGGGAGGAGAGGAAGGACGTAGAGGAGGAGATGGAGACGCTGCTCAAGGGCATCGCGGATAAGGACCCCAAGTTCACCGCCAGCTACGAGATAATCTTCTACCGGGGCTCCATGGACGTCCCCGAGACCTCTGACATCTGCCAGACCATAGCCGCCTGCAGCAAGGAGGCCATCAAGCTCACCCCCGCCTTCACGGGTGGCTCGGGGTGGCTCGACACCCAGATAATCTGGGGCAAGGGCATCCCCGCGGTCGCCTACGGCCCAGCCGGGGACGGCGCACACGCAGCCGTCGAGTGGGTAGACCTAGACACCGTGATGGACGCTGCGAGGGTACAGGAGCTAGTCCTCCGCCGCTTCTGCGGCGAGAAGCCCTAATCTCTCCCCTGCATTAAACTAGAATAATTGAGGGTTGAGCTAATAAATGGGTTAGAGCCCTGCAGCCTCACCCAGCCTCCTCGGGTCAGCCACCCCACTATAACTGCCCTTCTCCCTGTCCCTCCACACGAGCTGCATCGACCCCATCCGCCAGTCGTATGTCCCAGCAGGTTTGACGACCACCCCTCGTCGGAGGAGGTCCTCCACAACAGTCTTCGGTAGCCTGTTCTCTATCTCGAGGCTTCCGTCGTCGCCAAGTGGCCAAAATCTAGGCGCATCCACCGCAGAGTATGGGTCCATGCCGTACTCCAGGATGTTTATGAGAGTCAGAGGGACGGTGAAGATGCAGTCACCGGGGCTTCCTAGTGCCAGCCAAGGCGCGCCGTCCCTGAGCACCATCGTGCTCGCTATAGCGTGTCTCGTCCGAGCCCCCGGCTCGACAACGGTGCCAAACCTCCCCGTCCCTGTGACGTCTCCCGTCGTCACCGCCGTTCCGCCGCAGTCGACGCCATCTATCACGGCCCCCGGTACTCCCCCTCCGTTTCCGGTGTTCATCATCTCCACCCAGTTCCCCTCCGAGTCGACCACACTGAGCTCACAACTATCATGGGGCTTTCTATCCTCAATGGGCAGGCCAGCGTGAAGCTGAGCCTTGCTGAGGTTGAGTTTTAACCACCCCGATAGGTCGATCTTCGGGCGGCTGCCGCGATAGAGGTTGGCGAGCATCTCGTGATATTCTCTGGAGAGTAGGATCTCTGAGGGGACGCCGTAGAATTTTGGGTCGTGCATCAGCCCCTTCTCGTTATGCGCTCTGGCGAGAACCCAAGCCATCAGCGTCAGGGCTTCGGCCGACTCCGTGTAGTGGCCCATCTCTCGTAGCTTGAATTCGTCGAGGGTCCCCATTATTAAACCCGTATACAGGGCACCTCTCTGCGGGGGCGGCATCCCCATGATCTCTTCGTCCCTGTACTTGAAGCGGAGAGGGTCACCCCACTCAGCCTCGTAACCAGCCATGTGATCCATGGTAACGGCCCAGCCGATCCGGTTTCCCTCTTCCACGAGGTGTTTCGCCCAGTCACCCTTCGTGAAGTATTCGGGACCCTCGTCTCCGAGCCTTTCGAGGGTCCGTGCCAACCTCGGTACCATCCACCTCTCTCCCGCAGGAACGAGGAAGCCGTCGGGGGTGAAGAACGCCCTCCCCGAGGGGAAGTAGGTTCTATATTGAAGGCTGGATTGGAAGTACCCGTATTCCCACGATGTGATAACGGTCCCCTCCCTCGCCGCCTTAATTGCTGGCTCGCACAGGGTCTTCCAACTCATCGAACCGAAGCGATCAAGCATGGAGGCGAGACCCGGCATGAAACCGGGGATGCATGCTGCGCTGGAGGTGGCGTAGGGGTTCGGGTGGAACGGGCGGAGTCCAGCAGGCAGCTCGGCGCAGGCGTCGACGAAGTGACCGAGCCCAGCCTCCGCGTCCCAGATCAGGGCCGCGACTGTCCCTGCATGGTTTGTCATGTGTGGCTCGTATACGGGTTGGACAAGACTACCGGCGACCGCCGCATCGATAGCGTTACCTCCTTTCCGTAAAACCTCAACCATCACATTGGACACAGCGGGGTGGCTGCTACTCACCATTCCCTTCTTTCCGTAAGCGATAGGCTTAGGTCCCTGTCTAGGAGCCGAGAGAGACATGGATATGGATAGAATATAGAGAAGATAAAATAGGCTGATCGGAGAAGATGAAACCATGACGAGGCTGACTGTTGTAGACGCCGACAGGTGCGTCGGCTGCCAGCTCTGCATGTTCGCCTGCAGTAGGCGCTTCGGCGAGGGGGGCCTGGCGAAGTCGGCGATAAGGGTACGCTCCGCGGGGGGCTTCGAGAGGGGCTTCGTCGTGGTGGCGTGCAGGGCGTGCCCCGACCCGCCGTGCATGAAGGTGTGCCCCGTCGACGCCTTGGAGCCCCGAAGGGGCGGAGGCGTCGTCCTCAAGGCGGGAAAGTGCATAGGCTGCCACCGCTGCGCCGAGGCCTGCCCGGTCCACGCCGTCTTCTGGGACGACGAGGCAAACAAACCCGACATCTGCGTACACTGCGGCTACTGCGTCGGCTATTGCCCACACGAGGTACTGGCCATGAGGGAGGCTGAACAGCTGTGAGGCTCCCGACACGCGTCTTGATGGCGGACCTGACGGCCCGACGATTCACGGTGGAGGACCGCGCCGACCTATTCCAGTACTACATCGGGGGCGCTGGCGTGGCCATCAGCCTCCTCAAGGAGTACTGCCCGGTGGGCGCCGACTCCCTGGGCCCGGATAACCCCATAGTCTTCGCGGTGGGTCCGCTCGTCGGGCTCTACCCGCTCGCGTCGAAGACGGTTGCGATGTTCAAGTCGCCCCTGACGGGGAACCTGGGTGAGAGCCACGCCGGGGGGCGGAGCGCCGTAGCCATAAGGTCGGCGGGCTACGGCGCCATAGTGATCAGGGGCGCCAGCGAGTCCCCCGTCTACCTCTCCATCGATGACAAGGGCGTCCAGTTCAGGGACGCGTCGGGCATCTGGGGGATCGCCAGCAGCGTAACCACGGGCAGGATAATCAGGGAGCTGGAGACCGGGGCCGGGACACGCACGATCATGAGGATAGGCGGAGCCGGTGAGCGCCTCGTCAGGTACGCCTCCGTCATCACAGAGACCTACCGCCACTTCGGCCGCCTCGGACTCGGCGCCGTCTTCGGCAGCAAGAAACTCAAGGCAGTCACCGTCTCCGGCAACCACGGCATCGAGGTCAGCGACAGAAAGCTCTACCGCGAGACATACGACGACATCTACAGGCGCGCCGTCGAGTCACCCGTCATGAAGAAGTACCACGACATAGGCACCGCCTCGAACATCATGCCCCTCAACCTGCAGAAGGGGCTCCCCACCATGAACCTCAAGACCACGACCTCGCCCGATGCGGAGCGCATCTCCGGCGAGAGGCTCGCTGAGAACTACCTCGGCCGCCGAGTCGCCTGCGCACACTGCCCCGTCGCCTGCATCCACATCGCCGCCCTACGCGAACCATACGAGAAGGAGCCCTACTTCTACAAGACCACCATGATCCCATACGACTACGAACTCATC
>Ga0315275_10002268_pt1 | contig 17258 bp, 43 predicted proteins | sample YL17G03_0_MG_FD_205557 | JGI IMG/M metagenome (GOLD analysis project Ga0315275, IMG submission 205557) | Sediment microbial communities from Yellowstone Lake, YNP, Wyoming, USA - YL17G03_0 | ecosystem: Environmental > Aquatic > Freshwater > Lake > Sediment | place: USA: Wyoming | collected...
ATATCCTCTTAGTCAAAAAAGGCAGGTTGTTAAAAGTGGTGCGCGTGGATGGTGAACAGTTCTTTATTTTCCGTGTCAAGGATAACAGGATCCCCGGAGCTATGACATGATGCCGGAAGATATACCCAATGGGATCCCTGCCAGGTTACCGGGAGAATCGGCAGGGGATTATCTGGACCGTTTGAAACAATACCAGTCTAAAGAGGAGCTGGTCAAACAGACCCAAAAAGAGATTGCCAGGTCACAAAAGAGAATCAGATCAGAAGTAGAGAGGATCCTCATTCAGAAAGAAGTACGCGCTGCATTAAGGACCCGGTCACGCACCCATAGCGCGCGATTCTACCAGATGCCAGCGCACCCGGAAGGGTTGCTTATCTTTGCTCCCCTCTATATCCTCTTATCCCTGATATGGCAGAATATCACGCGCACCGATGCCGGAATAGATAAGAGATATGGCCTAACCAAAAACAAAGACATTGAATAACCCTTTTTTTATTCGTTTTTTATACCCTGCCAGCGCACCCGGTACGGTTTTATTTTGCCGTGTGACCATTTGAACCTGCCAGGGTCAAAGGACCGTTAAAACACTAATACGCACCGCGCTTATTTTGGGTAATTTCTCAATCGCGCACCCGGCATTAAAAGACGGTCTTTATATATCTGGTCAAAAAGGGATTTTTCCCGGGATTTTTCGGTATAAAAAATCGGGGCACGTATAAGCCTTTAAAATCTGGGCTCAATTTGGGGTTATTTTATTTCCGTGTTTTTTGGGATCCGTGTTAAAGTTTTTGCAGAAATTAGTATCGTCTGGGTGCTCGTCCCGTTTTATAATTCTTCGGTACGTTCCTGCTGTGAGATTTTATCCTTACCTTTGTGGATCCGCTTTTCTTCACCATACAATAAAATATTCTGCAAAATTCATAAATCTATTTGTCCTGTTAAATCCCATTAAGTATTTATCCTGATACGTCCCATAACAGGTTGTATGAATTTTGAACAGTTTGAAAAAGACTTCTCGGCTATATCTGAGCCGTGTATGGACTGCAAGAAGATCAACCCTTTTGCTACCGGCTGCTGTTCCGGTTGCCGGACCTGGGATAAGATCATGTCCCTGGTTATGAAGAATCACATTGAACGACAAGCGGAGAAGATGATCAAGAATGTTTAAGACTATCATTGAATTTATGGACGGGAAGATCAATGAGTATCCTACCCGTCACCTGGCCCGGACCTGTGAACATACCTATCGCCTGATATTTCAGAAGGAGGAGGTTGATTTTCCCCTTTGTAATATCAGAAGCATAAGGACCGCGATTATTCCCGATGAGGGCGGATCATGAAACTTGAATCGTTAATTAAAATCCTGGGGACCTTTGACTTTCCCGGGGCCTGTGATGTCGTGATTGATGAATACAACAATCTGACCGTTATGAGTAATCAGAAGGTCCTCGTACGGCTCCAGATCGATAAGATTGCGGATCATGGACCGGAGATCCCGATCGTACTTGCCGATCCTGCTCCAGCTCCAGGGAAGGTTCCCGCTCCGGTTATTGACTCTGATAAATTCCGGTACGCAGGACCCGGGAAGAAAGGGATTGATTGGTTACTCGGGAGGAGGGAATGAGCGCAAAGGCCCCCGCTCTTAATCTGACCTGCAAAGAGATTATGACCGCTGAGGAGGTCGCGGGGATCCTCCGTCTTCCGGTTAAGACTGTCCGTAAATTAATCGCGGATAAGAAGCTCAAAGGCAAAAAGACCGGGAAGGCATACCGGATCACCCGGGTGGATCTGGAGTGGTATTTACGGCATTGATCGACGCTATTATAGGATTGATCGTTATTCCGTTCGGTATGTTATGGATATACGGTATGATGTTGAAGGGAGTGGAATGGTTGAGTGATAGATATGGAGGAGATCATGATCGTCAAGCCTAAAGACCTTGCAGGGGCTTATGTGGGCCTTCACTTTTGGTATCAACAGGGCCTTCTCTATTTTTATTGCCATTCATACCGGGCCTATGCAAAGATACGGCCTGATTCAAAATACGGGAAGGATCTTGATTGTGATCACTGTTTTGTGAATTTTAAGGACCTGGACCGGATCCAGTATAAGACCTGCTGGACCTGCCGGAAAATAGGAACATCAGCTCCGATAACAAAACGGCAGATAAAAGATATGTTTGATTTTATTTCAAAGCCTTTTTCCAATTCAAAGAAAAATAGTGGTGTTTCGTAATACACCGTTTTAAAAATTTATATTTTTCTTCAATCTCCAGGGCCCGGACCTTCTTTTTGTGAATTATTGTCCCGAGGTCCTCATCCTGGACGCAAAATAAATAATACCCGTCTATGTGGCATAGATACTGGTGCTGTTCAAATTTGATTTTAAATTGTCCTGCCCGTCTTTTTGAATACCGGCATCCCGTTACCGGGTGATATTCACAACAGGATTTAATTTCTGTTTTATGGACCGGATCATCTATGAGGTTTCCCGGGTGCGAAGGATGCCCGAGGACCAGGGTTTCTATGTGGGTCCCGTTAAGGACTGCCGCTCTGGAGCTGTTCATTTTTATCTTCCTTCCCTTCAAGATATGCAGAATAAATTAAACTGGAAAAAGCCCCCGTCCCCATGATCCCCATGAGGATCCATCTTTCCGTCCCGTATATATCGAAATTAGCGCAACAATCCCAACAGATCGGGTATATCGTTATGGGTATAGAGAAAGTCCCGACAAGCAGGAGGATCCCGATCATAAAATATTTGTTTGAATCTTTCAATCTGCTACCCCCTTTTTCATATTAAAGATAAATAATGTGTAATCCAGGGACCCGTCAAGCCTCATGTAATCGGTGATCCTGCCGTTTACCCTGATGTGGTCCCCTACACGGATCCCGTCCGGGACGTACTTAGGGGCCTTCATCCACAAATGATCGCAGAGCGGGTATCTGTTCTCATCGGTCACGTTCTTTAACAGGATCGTATCATGGCAAAATTCGCACCGTCCCCGGCTATACGCTGAATATGTCCCGAGGACCGTAAAGGGGAGGCCGTTATATTTCCCGAGGATCTCCCTTTGTTTCTGTGAGGTCCCGTTACCCGGCATCATAACCGCTCCGCGATCCATTCGTTTGCGAGCAGGAAAAGAGGATATAGATAATACCGGAGGACCATGTAACAGATCGCTGCGTATAATCCTACGTTGATCCATTCGAGAATTGAGGCCATTTATTCATGCTCCTTTTTCGATGTCTGCGAACGCTTTGAGGATCGGGTAAACTTGCTGCGGGACGACGGCATTTCCGAGGCACTCGAATCTTTTCTTGCGGTATCGCCGCGATGGGATGCAATAACTGTGTCTGTCCAGTCCTGCGGGAATCCCATCATCCACTCGGCAAAGGCGGGTTGCAACTTCATACCATGGTTCTTTCCAAGCTCCCTCCCAAGCAACGCGTTCACAGGGACGTTTTCCATCTTCCCCGTATCCTTGTGATCCCGGGAGGTGCACGTTGGAAGCAACGCAATTTTTCCCGTCAGAGTCGCCACTGGCTTCCCGTGATCTCCGTTCGCATACATGTAATTCCCCGATTCCCTCGATTGACAAGTCGGTATGAGGTTGATTGCCTGGTGAAGTTTCATTGCGTGTCTTGTTCCGCAATACTCTTTTCCTCTGCATTCCAGATTGTTCGCAAGCACAGTTGGCAACAATAAATATCCGTTCCCTCCTGTGGCAGGCTCCAATATCGACAGCTCCCCAGCTACCCCATCCGACACTATACCCCATTTCGGAAAGATCATACAGGAACTTTCCAAAAAACCGTCCAGATTCGCTTGAGCGTAGCCCCGGGACATTTTCAGCAAGGAACCATCGGGGTTTAACCTGGCGAACGATCCTTTTGAGTTCTCCCGTAAGATCACGCTCATCACAAGACGCTTTACGTTTTCCTGCAGTACTGTGCGGCTGACAGGGGAACCCGCCGCTGATGAGGATTGGTTTCCCGATTCGCTTGATGATTTCATTTCCGTCAAGCTCATAGATATCCCTCCATTTCGGCACATCCGGCCAATGCTTGCAGAGTACCGCGAAAGGGATAGTCTGCGAGTTCCACCTGTCCTATGGTGCGGAAGCCTGCCCATTCTGCGGCTAAATCAATTCCTCCGATGCCGGAGAACAGGGAAAGGTGTGTAAGGTCTATCATCTCGGCACCCTTGCCACAAACCCATCCTTACATAGTACCGGAGCTTTATTTGGTGAGTACAAGCATTGTGATCCGATCCTGGACTTGCTGCACCTGCCACTCTTCAAGTGAGATTTACAGGGATGGTGGCTTTTTATGAATTTGTGCTTCTTCCATCCGGAACACTTCGCACATTTATCCCGGCCTTCCCGCATCCATCCGTGACAAACGGGACACCGGACAAAACCCTTGTGGTGCATCCGATGACACCACGCACGATAGGGATCGCAGTTGGCAAGATCGAGGTATGCAGTCTCGTCTTTGTACAGTTCGTCACTGACATGGTGAGCAACGTTTGCGGGTTTGCCGCAGCCACAGGTACAAACCTTTCCTATGCACCACCTTATGACCGCTGCCCTGTTCTCCTTTTCGCGTTGCCGGTTATTGGTCTGCCGGTTATCAATCGCAATCTGGTGGGGGTTCGTCACCGCTATTGATTTCAACATAATCCCTCCTTTGCCTGAAACTTGAAGTGGCATTTGGGACATTTCAATTTCGAGGATCGGTATATCTTTGTTTTCGGTGTCTGATCAAGTGCTTTCTTTGCGGGATCCTCTAATCTGCGGAGCCTCCAACATTCCGGGGTTATCATGTCCCGGTTTTTATGCTTCGGACATCCGAAATATCCCGAGGGATCGCATGTGACCGAGAATTTCCTGCATACCATCATCGGGCATTTCGGCATGTTACCACCTTATGATCTGCATGAGGATCCCTTCTTCCGGTATCTTGTTTAAATCCATGAGGACCGTTTTAAGGTGTTGCCCGGTCGCGGGATAAATCCCGTCAAGCTGAGCAAGGGCCCGGCAGAAAAGCGAATCCCAAGAGTATATACCACAATCGGGATCGTCCTGTAAAGGCCACTGTATCCCCTCTGCGAAGGCCCGTATTGGCTCTGCAAATGTGATCGGGGTATATGGGAGCCTCCAGGACCAGGGGGACCTATACGGCCTTCCGCTCCATCCGTGAAATGAGATCAGATCCCCCGGCCACTTTTCCCCCGCCATACCTATTTTTCGGATCGTTTGCCGGATCGTGCCGTCCATCACGCCCCTTATCTTCGGTTGGTAAGTAAGCGATACATTCCATTTTTTCATAGGTCCTCCTTTTGATCCGCCCGGACTTCTCTTAGACAAGAATTATACCAGATGAAAAACGCGAGGGATCCAACGTCTTTTGATTCGTGCTGTATATTTTCCTGGACCGGGATTTTTTGACTGAGATCTTCCCATTTCTTCCCGGGGTATATTTCGCGTCTGAGCTCCTCGACCTCCTCTATTAATCGTTTTAAAAGGAATTTCGGATCGGCCACTTTCCATTCATCGGTTTTCCCCCGGGACTCGTTATACCTCATCTGATCTTCGAGGGCCTCCGCAAATCTCATGATCTCGTACCGGATCTCCTTAACCATCGTCAGGCCCCCGGGACTATGACCCATTCCTGGACTCCTCCGGCTAACATTTCGCCTTTCTGGACTCCGTTCAACCTTCTAAACCAGTTCCCGAGAGCTGCGGAATCTATGTTTAACTTTTTGGTGATCTCCTTCACCGTGAATCGGTATCCGGGCTTCTGTTCATCGATCCATTTCTGGATCCGCGTTTCAATTCTTGATCCCATGTTCTCATCATCCTGATTAATACAGTTCTATCCAGGGTCCCGCATGAGTGATCTCATATTCTCCCTGGTCGTTAATTTTCCCTTTGCAGTCAAACCGCCGCATAAACCGATTGTCTTTATCCATTGTCTTGAAATACCGTTTCATGTCAATGAATAGCAAGGTCTGATCATCGTCAAACCAGGCCCGGAATAACAGACATTCAAGCATTGAGAGCGGTTTATCAAATTGTATTTTGATATGGACGTTGTTATGTGAGCTGTTCCTATACCACGCCCGGGCTACTACCTTAAACCTGTCCTCAATTTCATAGATCCTTTTTAAGAATCCTTCCCGCGCGAGAAGTAACCAGTCGTCCACGTAAATATCAATATCCAGGGTGATCGTGTCCCCGATCTGCACATCCCCGAAAAAATGATTGTCTTTTTCTTCTTTGAGGCCGGGGACGATCATGCTCTCACCCCGGTAAGAAATAAGGTCCCGGTGGGGATCTCGTTTTTGTGATCGATAACATAATCCTCCATCTGTACCGGGCCACCTGTTATTCTGTCCGGGATTGCGAGGAATTGACACATGGCAGATGTGAATGGCGAAGTCCCGATCTCTACTTCAATGAGTAGGGCTTTTATTCTGTCCCGGATGATCCTGCCTGAGATATCCATTCTGAGCTTGTTTCCCCGCTTCTCATAAATTATCGGAAATTCAATAATAAACGGGTTTCCGTCCTTTTCAAAGATAAGGGTATGCAAAGGGATTTCACCCCTCATATCGTCCTGTGATCCGATCCGTGAACACCCGGATTTTAAGAGCATCCCCTTAATTTCTGCCATGCTTTTATCAAAGGGTACTTCGGTTCTGGTGTAAATGTGGCGATCTGGTTTCAGGTATGCGATCCTATGTGTCATTTCAATTCAACCTTCCTGCTCCAGTACCAGTTACAGATCATGCCTTCCCGTTCCCCGCCCCGGATAAGCTGACAGGGCTGTCCTATCTTCTTGCAGGTCCAATCTACCGGGGATCCTTCATATACGCTGTCCGGTTCTGCATAAGCGCATAAGGGGCAGTCCCCTTCCTGGTAGTTCTCCCAAAGGTGATCCCTCATCTTCTTAGTGGTCACGGCCCCGCACATGATACAAAGACCGTATCTTGTCATGCCGTGAGCGCAGAAGGATTGTATGAATCCCTGATCTGTGTGGGTCCTAGTACGATCCATCTCTCAGCTCCCTTTGAAGTTCTGACCGTAACCCCGGCCGGGATATTGCGGATTTATGGACGGCTTTTTTCTCTTTCCAGGGGACGGATGCTATCTGGTTGCTGAGGTCCTCCAGGAAGTCCTCTTTGCTCATTGTCCTTACATTGTATTCCTTAACCGCGCCTTCCCGCCGCTCCGCTTCCCGCTTTGCCCGGTACATGGTTAAAGCCCGGGACTCCGGCATGAATTTTGCCATAAGCCCCTGCTCCAGGCGTTCCATGAACGTATCTGAAACGTCCGGGGCTATGTTCGGGATCGTGGGTAAGCTGGGTATTGCCGGTCCGGTTCCGAATCCCCGCCCCTGCCCGGCCCGGCTGGGTCGCGGTCTATAAGGGACTCCCCGGAATTGATAGGAAATTTCATCGAAAAACTCATCCCGGGTATAGATCCGTTCTGCCGTGAATTTCTGATAGGATCTAAACCATGCGTCCCAGGTCCCCTCCGGTATCTCCTCTACCTGAGGCTCCTGTTGTTCTTCCTGCGGTAATCCTTCAATTATTGCCATTTCTTTTTGCTCCTGAGGATCTCCTTTTCGGTTTCAAGGGATCCTTTTGCTTCTCCGGCTATGATCGTGTTCATGGCATCATTCCATTGATCCTCTTTGTGCAGCTCTTTGTATTCCTGTGCTCTCCTGATAAAGATACGAAGGAATCCATAGAGCAGGGACGCGATGGAGAAACAAACTATTACCCCGAAAAGGATCGGGGTAAATTCCACCATCATACAATCCTCTTATTCTCCCCTATTGCGAGGATCACAAGGACGATGATCGCAACGAATTTCATAATCGCACCACCGGGGATTATACCGTAGTAATCTGTCCAAGCAAATAAATCTGTGAAAAGTGCAAGGATCGCCCATATCATCAGGAACATCCCCGGGTAGTTGATAGATTCTGCGTCCATGCTCACACCTTCAAGAGAGCCTTCGCGGTCTTTCTGAATGTCTTTGTATGCGTTTCGTTCCTGTTCATGGATGTGCAGGACCCTTCAAACGGTGCCCGGGCGCGGAATATTCCTTTTCCTTCCGGCTCTTTCCGTTTTAATTCGGCTTTTATTTCGTCTTTCCTAAGCTGGTCCTGGTGCTGTTTTATCAGGTTGTCAATCTGAGGGTTTCCTTTTGCCATATTCGTAATCACTTTCTTTCCTTTTTCTTCTGATCTGATCGCTTCTTGTGTCAGCGCGAGGGTCATTCCGTTTCCCTTATGGGTAAACTCAATCATACTCAACACCGTTTTAAGAAGTCAATACATTTTGAGGCTAAGCTGGACTCTGCGTTTGCGTGGATCACTTCGCAGATCCGGGTAAGCCTGTTTACAATCTCATCCTGTTTCTGGTCAGAAAGTTTGTCCCATTCCTGAGCATTGAAACAGGCCTCCAGGATCTCCTTTACTTCCCGGATCGGGATTGCCTTTGAGTTGTGTTCTCTCATCGGGAACGTGGGTTCCATGTCTTTGCGCTTCATAGATACTCCAATAAGATCTTAACGCCGTAACAAAGGGCTACTCCAATGTGGATCCCTAAGATTAACCCGACGAAAAGCCACTCTTTTGTTTCTTTATTTGAATACGCTGTTACTTTTCGGATTAACCTGTCGGGATATTCAAGACCCCTGATCCTCATCCCCAATTCATCCATTAAATATTCCTGTGAACAATCGGGATCATTCCTTCGGATTACCCAAAACTCTTTCATAAGTACTGAGCTCCTACGCGGATCTCCTGAATATCCACGCGGTCCTGCTCCGGTGCCCGGGTAGTAGAGTTTCGTTTCACAATGAATTTACACCCTGCACCGTTGATCGCGTTCAATACCTCCTCAACCGATACGTCCCCGTCCACAAGATAGGTCAGGTCTATGAGGGTCCCTGAGCCGGTCCCCCGGATCGAGTCCTGCGGGATCGCCCATCCGTAGATCGTGATCCTCTGCAACATCAGGCCCCTTCCTGCTCCTCTTTTGATTTCATGGTCCGGATCGGGATCGTCCATACGGATCTTAAGAACCACATAGCAATAGCCGATGATACCCATACCAGGCCGATAAAGACCACAAGCATGATCGGGATAATCGGCGGGTTCTGTCCCGCGAGCGCGAGGATAATCGTTGTGATTGATACCGGAATACCCAGGATGATCAGTTCAAGAAAAGTAAGGGTGAAGGTTTCCAAAACGAATTTTTGTAAATTCTCATACATCGGTGATCACCTACTACAAAATAAATTATTTCTGGAGGTCCTCCTCCCCTAATCGGACTTCCTCCGTGACGTAGATTGAGAGGGTTAAATCAATCTGGTTAAGCTCATCTTCCGCTTTCTGCTTATTTCCTTTGAGCCGAGCGGCCCGGGATCTGATTGCCCTTTGAAAGATAAGGGCATCGTGGATAGAGATCCCCTTAAAATCCTGAAAGGTCAGGGGATCGGTTGTGTGTAATTCATCTGACGGTAACATTTTATTTACCTGGTGCTTTGCACCGGGTAATAGGTTATTTTCGGAGATGATATACTTAAAAGGCGAAATGCCTCTGTTTCCTATCGAACAGAATCATTGAGAATAGAGTTATGGTTTTTCAATTCCTGTGCTTTCAGGTATATTTCTTGTGCTGTATGGGGACCTTCAATAAATTGCGCATCTTCGCAGTCCTGTTCATATTCCGGGGTAAAGAAACAATCAACCTCATGCGAAGTAAACCGGCATTTCTTTCCCGGATGGTGGAAAATACATTTCATTTCAGACATGATCTCACCATTTCAACCGGGACCGGGACTTCATCACCCGGATCCATGATGGTACAGTATTTCTCCCGGACCAGGATCCGATCAAGGGCATGGCCCCGCGCTATCTGTTCCCCTCTGAAATAAGCGTCAAAACTGTTCTTTGACTTCTTATCGAAAATATGAACAGAATGGATAAGGAGCTCAGCTATCGGGTCCACAATGAGGATAAGGGTCATAGCAGGACCGCGAGCCCCATAATCAGGATTATCCCGAGCGCGAGCAGGAGGACCGCGAGGATCTCCTTCCCCTCCATCAGATCGCCTCATAACTCATAACGCCCTGCCCCCGGACAAGAAACGAATACCGTTTAAACTGTTCAATGCTATTGAACATCTGGTTACTGGTTACGGTCAGGGTCTTTGTATCTTTGTTCACTTCATCCACTACGGTTACGGTCCCGCCGGTCCCTGAAATGGTCTTGTATAAGACAAGCCCCTGGACGTTTGTTTGAGGAGTATTATCTTTTGTCAGTCCTCCGATCATCGGGAGCGCAACGAACCATAGGATCAACGCAAGGACGATTATGATCGCTATCGGAACAATGGGAGCGATTTTAAAAGAAGTCATGGGGATTCTCCTGTTTTATCCGGGAGGCACGACATTGTATAAAATTGGTTCATACCTACCGCGTGTGTCCTGAGGACATAGCAGGTTAGGTTATCCTCTGATACCCGGACCTTCGCAAGATCCCCGTCGTCCCATTCAACAATAGTATGTTTAAGGGTCAATGCCGGGGGCTCCGTTGTGGTATTCCCCTGTGTCTGATTGTCTTTCTGAATGTTCCCGGACATCCCGATAACAAACGCCGTGATAACTGCCGCGAGGATAACCGTTATGGCTACCATGAGAATTACCCCGATAACCGGGGATACTCCAGTTTCGTTTTTCATAATTTTTCCTTTTTCCTGTGAAGTCATATATTCAATAGTCGAAATACTCCTGTTTCCTATGCAAGATTAATATAGGTCAGGACCGCGAGAGCGGATCCCATCCCGCAGGTTGCATAACCACATAGCAGGGTCCCCCAAGCCTGCCCGTTGCCCCGCGAGTCCTGCCAGGTATTGCAGAAATGAGCGAAGGTTACGAGAGCCGCGAGAGCTGCGATTTTCAGATACGTTATGGCCCCGAGCAGGATCAAGGGTGACATTTCCAGGAAATAATGAAACATCGGATTTGCTTCATAGAATCCCGGGCCATAAAAAAACGCTCCGTATGTGGTGATGATATTGTCAATCGCAAAGAGGCCCGCCAAGATCAGAAAGATCCGTTTCTGTGTATCAGTCAGTCTTAACAATGTAATCCGGCTCCTGCATCTGTTTTTTAAAATTGTGGTGTGCTTTGATTGCGATCAGCATATCAGAATCTTTGTGAATCCAGGAGAGGATCCAGATCGAAGGGATAACCGCCGCGAGATAGATAAATCCGCTCTGGTGATCCCATCCCCATAAGAAGATAGCCGCTCCTGCACCGATAAAGACCAGGCCCGTTAAGAGCTCCCCGGCCAGGGCTATGTCCCGGGTTTCTTCATGGGTCAGGGTCCCCTCTACCTTTGCCTCAGCATCAGGACCCAGGAAATTTAATTCTGATACTTCTTTGCCGTATTTCTTTGCCATGAAATAATGTCCGAGTTCATGGATGTACGGCAGGACCGCGACCAGGAGGACCGCAAGCGATAGGTGCGCCTGGTGTTCATCTATCAGGATCCCCGCGAGCATCATCAAGAATCCCGTTGTTATGATGTTCAGGTATCCGATAGTGATCTTTGTCCCGTTGTATTCCGTGACAATGGTTTTTTTCAGGTAGTTCATTCTTCATCTTCTCCTTTCATTTTCCTGTATATCCCGGGCAGGGCCGAGATCGCGCTTTTCGCCATGAGGATCCAGTACCACATTCCCCATACTGCGAACATGAGGATCAGGGCAGTCATGGGCAGGATATTCCCGTCAATCCCTATCACCTGGATCCCGAGCAGTTGAGATACGGATAATGCTAAGCTGGGGCCATGCTCCGCGACCTGGGGAGCGTGATAGGATATGTTGAGGGTTTCAAGCGGGATCATGATTGTTTAATCACCCGCTTTACTTCATCGTGGAGGACATCTATTCTATGGGGCATTTTCGGTACTCCGTCCTCAGTGAAATACCTTAAAAATAATCCGTGGACCTTCCCGGCCTCTTTGAATTGCGGCAGGACCGATTTAATTATGTCCGGGACATCCTTATTCTCCGCTATCATGCGTAACTCTACTTCGACCATCATAGCATCCTCATCTCTTATTTCTATGATGTGAGCAACGGGGACCGGCCTACCCGCTATTAGTTCGTGGATTTTACCTGTGTTCCTGCCCCCTATGCAAGGTTTGAAAGGTGAAAGGTCCGGGATCTCCTCCGGTTCTGGATCGGGCTCTGGAGGGGTCGCGGGGATCTCCGGCTCAGGCTCCTCCGGCTCATCTTCATCACCTATCCCGTACTTAATTTCATCAAGGATCTGTTCTGGTGTTATTTCGGGAAGTGCCGGGCGGTCCGGTAAGCCTTCCTCTTTTGCAGGGTCCTCCTCCTGGGCTTTTCGTTTACTTGAAACTTTCCGGGCTTTCTCCTTTGCTTCATTCGATTTTTCTACGGGACTGCAAAGGTGATCCCCGATGATTTCATTCGTTTCATAGAGTTTCCCGACCACTGAACAAAGCAGGGTGCATAATTCTTCTTCCCGGAATGGGATCTCCGAATAGACTTTTATGATATGTTCCCGGTCCGGTCCACTATCGCAAACGTCCTGATCGCAGGGTGTTCCATCGTCCAGGTGAAATTTTTGGGGGACCAGGAAGGTTTCGGTATATTCCCGGCTCCTGTTCCCTGCCGATATGGGACGCTGTGAATCCCACATCAGATCGATCTCGAGTTTTCTCAGCTGGGTAAGGATCCCTTCAATCCACTTGATCGTCTTTGTGGAGGTCCCGAGCGAGTTAAAATATTTCTGAAATTCTGTTAAGAAGATACGGGACCCGAAATATTCATTGTAAAGGGCCCTCAGTTCATAGAGTTCTGCCCGGTCCCCTGCCGTGAATTGATTGTGATTAAGGATCCTGTCGAATCCGTTTATGATCTCTGTGATTGTCCCGTATTTCCCGAATTTACCCGCGAGGTCCATGATCCGGCCAAGATCATCGAATATCTCCTGAGCTGTCCGGTATAGGGAAAAAGTCGTATGAAAATTGGTATAGACTTTCCGGTTATCCTCTTTCCATTCACGGTACGCATAATAGCAAAGGACCATCGTTTTGCCGTTCCCTTTCTTTGAGGCTACCCGTTGAAATCGGCCCGTCTTTTGATTGAACAGTCCAAATTTCATCATAGTATCCCGGTCCAATGTCCCCACGACACCGTATATCATGCGAAACCCCACACATAGGCCGCGCCGAGGCCGAGCAGGAATCCGACTGCGAGCGAGGCGATCATGGTAAAAAGAACATACCCTTGTGCTTCTTTAACGTCCCCGTTCGGGACAAGGGTACTTAACTTTTTCATTTGTTTTTCCTCCTGTTCTCCAGAGCGAGATAAACGAGTATTGCGAGCATTGAGGAATTAAGGACCTGAAAGATTAGCGCGAGGTCCTCCATTACCGCGCCGCCTTTTCCATTCTGACATCTGCCGCTCTTTTCCGGGCCATTCTAAGCTGTCCTCCGCAGATCGGGGAGCAGGTCAAAAACGGCCCGGCCTTTGCTATCCTAAGCCGGGCCGCGCTTTGCTGTAAGGAAAATTCCGTTAAACAGATCGGGCAGGTGAACATGGCCCGGGGAAGTTTGTTTTGAGGTCCTTTGTTACTGCACACAATGATCACCGATCCGGCCCCAGTAATGGGATATGAGATCATAGGCCCGGCAGGGGTCCTCTGCTACCCATACATACAGGAAGTGGAGGGTTGAAACGACTGCAACGACAAGGAGGGCCGCGAAAAAAATCCACATCCAGGGGGCCATTTCATCTATTGCGTATGTCATGCTGTGTTACCTCCGGGGACCGAGGATCATATTTTGCGCGAGGTTATCCTGGTGTTCATGCTCCTGAATCATCAGGTTCATAGCCTTTACCATTTCAATCATTTCGCCCCGCCCCTGCCCGTCAATACTGACCACACGCACGATCAGTTCTTCGCAGAGGGCCTTAATGGACGCGAGGCCTTCCTTCCCGGTCCGGTCCAGGTCCTCCTGAGTCAGGTATCCCTTTGCTTTGAGATATGCCTGAGGGATAACGAAACGCTGAGGGTCAGAGTCCGGGTCTATCTGCTGAAAGACCACGCCCCGTTTAACTGCTACCTGATAGACCTGAGCAAGGACCATCCCCCGGATATTCTCAAACATCAGCCGGGATTTTTGCTCAATGTTATCCGATGAAAGGATCTGGTTCAGCATCCCCAGGAAGGCCTCATATTTTGAAGTATAGCGGTCCTCCAGGGGCTTATCTTTTTTATCGGTGTTGAGCTGAGTTTCCAGGGACTTCATATAAATTCCACCACCAGGGATAGGAGGGCTATGCAGACCATGATCGCTATGACCAGGATCCCCGCTCCCTGTGCGTCAATCATTGAACATCTCCCGGTTCTCTATGAAGTATGCAAAGAATCCGTCCATGATTGCCTTTAGCGGTTCGACATTGAAGGATACCCATGCAAGCTGAGGCTCATGTTTGTGCATGTGTTTCTTTGCCATTTCTTTACCCCGGACCGTGTGGAAATACCGGAGGATCCATTCTGAGACCGTGTAGAATTTCGGATCTACCTCCTGCCCGTTACATTCTTCTTTGATGTACTGGAGCATGTCGTTAAAGACCGGGGCACAATCATACCGGGTCCCGTCCGGTTCAAAGAAGGATCTAAGTTTATCCTGTCCCTTAGTAGGCCACATGATAAACGCATCCGGCCAGGTTTCAAGATATTTTCGGAATATCTTATCAGCGTCCATGATCTCACCCGCCTATGCGTATAGAGCCTGTCAGGAAGGCCGTAACTCCCAGGACCATGATAGCGATAAGTGCGACCATGAATACTTCCCGGAGCCATGCGAATTTTTCCGGGGTCTTTTTGAGGATCTCCTGCGTGGTGTTTGATTCTAACCATTCCATGAACAGGTCCGGCCTGATACCTACCCGTTCAATCGGGACCGGCGGTACTAGTTTCCATTTCGCCTTTTCCGATTCTATTTCCGCGAGGGTGTATTTCTTTGACCAGAAAATAAATTTGTAATGCTCCTCCGGGATCTTCATATCGGTCATGATCTGTTTGAATATCTCCGGGTTGAGGACCTCTTTGAGATCGTTCATCGGGGTTGCATCATTCAGATCAAAGAGGACCTCATATTTGTTCCCGTCAATGAAACATCGTGAATCGGGAGGTAAGAGATACGCGAGCCGCCGGTTTGTGTCAATAAAGAAGTTCTGACCGGCGACTTTCATTCTCTTTGTTGAGATCAGTACGTTTCCTTTGTACCTCTTTATGACGTAATGTTTTACGCCGAGGAGGGAATAGGATAGTTCTTCAAATGCCATTGGTTCATCATCCTTTAATTAAATGAAAATTTGAGTTGTTCTCCCGATTGCCGGGAGGAGTTCTGCTTCATCATCCCGGTCCGGGTTGATTGCAGTTCTGACTTTCTGACTTTGAAAATATTTTTCGTTTATATGATTAATTGCCTCAGCTACCGGGTCCCTGGAATGGGTTTTAAACCGGCAGGTTTTTCCGTAGTCATTCGTGTGTATGATCTCGAAAGTTTCGACCATTAGTTTTTCCCTCCATAGAGATACGCGGCAGTCCCGGAGATAACCAGGATCAGGTAAACGATAAGTGATAGGGTCCATACTGAGGGGTCTATCACTTCCTTAATCCCTACGAGTTGCCAGGCCCCGAGAAGTCCAAAGATAGTACAAATAAGATAAATGAATCGGACCCGGGCTAACCTCCCCAGGACCAGGAAGGCTACACCTACCAGGGCATATATCCAGAGCCCGAGCGGAGCGGATCCCAGGGTGTCACTTCCCAGGGTTTGAGCGGTTGAGGTCCCGCTATCTCCTTCTATATAGACTGTGATCTGGTGGATCTCCTCCGGGTTAAGGTCCGAGAGGATAAAGGAGGTCCCCGCCGGATCATAGCCGGTGATAAGTGATCCGTCAATGTTTAGCCCGGTCAGGGGTCCGCCGGTCCATTCCCATTTAATGTAATTTGAGGAGATGTTTACCGGGGTCACAACAATAACGGCCTGAGCTGGGAGTACGGTAAGCCCTATGAGTATGCAGAGGGTTGTTACCATCCAAAATAAAGAATCGTCCTCCATTATCCCCCTCCGCGAGCGAGCCGGGCCCCCATATACAGGAGCGCGATCCCCTGGGTCTTAATCAGGAGCAGGTTTAACCATAGCGGGAAGATTTCTTCGGGCAGGGTCCATACAATCACCCGGGCGATAAGAGCCAGCATTTCTAATACGCCGCCGGCCCCGGGGATTACTGAATCAACCACATCCGTTATACCTTTCCACCACCACCCTTCAACATCGGCAGGATCTCCGATTGCATTAATCGCAGTACTGCGCTTTGCATCGGTTGATATTACCGTAAAACCCACTTCCCGGGATCCTACTCCACCATAGTATAGACCTATGCCCCTTTGTGTTTCCTCCTTTTCACCTACGATCACGCCTTCATCGGGTAATCCTGTTTGTGCGAATAAGGAAACTCCGTCTTTCCAGACCGTCACCTGGTTAAGTGCTTCGTTAAAAATAACCTCAAAGGTGGATCCCCCTGTTTTTGTATCCTGGGCCTGCGGATATGAAATAAAGAACAGGTCCCCGGCTCCGAATAGACCTACGGGGTAATCTTTGATGTGGATCCCGTCAGAGGCAAAGACTAACCGGATATCTATTTCGGTTTGTGCGTTTGCGAGGGTCCTTCGGGGAGTTATGTAAAATTCGCCGTTAGGTGTATTGTCAATTACATACGTCACGGTATAAACATTCGATTCCGGGACGATCCCGTTAAGTAATAAGATCGGGTCCCCTCCGAATAACGATCCGGTTTGTGTCAGGTGATACCCGGTTGCGTCCTGGGTCCATGTTCCATAACCGTGTAGTGCATCGTCCATTGGATAGGTGAGGTTATGATCGAATGATGAGTTAGTATATTTTTCGTTCTTGTCGGATCCGAGTACGTTATTAATTGAGGGGAAAAGTTCTATCGGGGCACATTCAGACCCGAAGGTACAAGGCGGGACTTCCGCATAATCATTTGCGATCCAAGCTATTGTGATACTTGAAGCGCATAGCGAAAATATGAGAGCGAAAAATACCATGCTCTCCGTGTTCGCCATTTCGTCACCGTCCTATTTTCAGACCATAGAACAG
>Ga0315275_10002269_pt1 | contig 17258 bp, 13 predicted proteins | sample YL17G03_0_MG_FD_205557 | JGI IMG/M metagenome (GOLD analysis project Ga0315275, IMG submission 205557) | Sediment microbial communities from Yellowstone Lake, YNP, Wyoming, USA - YL17G03_0 | ecosystem: Environmental > Aquatic > Freshwater > Lake > Sediment | place: USA: Wyoming | collected...
ACCGCGGCAAAGGATCGATTGTAGCTGGCTCGCCAGCCATTTAAAGCACTATTTTGGCCGTGGTCGGCTTTCACTCGGGGCACTCGGCGCCAGCTGGGGATAACCCCTCGCCAGCGTCACCTGGCCTTTTTGCGGACTCCGCGCTAGCAGCACAAAAGACAGGAAAAAACGGCTGCGGTCACCGCCTTGCCGGCGCGGGAAAGACCATGCGCGCAGGCGCGAGCGAAAGCAATTCAGCAAGCCCAGATCCGGCAGGGACTGCGGATCGAGCGCCAGCACCTGGGCTTGGCCGCTTGGCTGCACCTCCACCAAGGCCCCGACGATGCCGCCTGGAGTCAGCCCGAGGTCTCGACTTTGCGCTAGCAGGTTGTCGTAGCAGTCGGTCAAGCCGGCAAGATTCTGCTGCACGACGGCCGTTACTTCGGCCTTGTTAAAGCCCTCGCCTGGGCGGAGCCGACGATTCGCCAGGACACTTCCGTTAGCGGGCTGCGGCTGCGGCTGGCCGCGCAGCGGAATGCCCAAGCACTTTTTCATGAAGGCATTGTCATTGACGCCAGCATCGACCATGCGCTGAAAACAGATCTGATAGCGGCCTGCGGCCAGTGCTTCGGGTGTCTGTACTGGTGCTACAGGCGCCACCGCAGCCGGAGGTACCGCACCTTGACTGCCGCCGTAGACGGGTGGTGGCGGTGGCGGTGGCGCATCAAACCCACCTGGCGCGCTACCAGCCTCGGCCAAGGCGCTACCACTTAGCAGCCAACATAAGCCCACCCAACCAGCTAGTTTCGCCATCAGATCCCCTGCAACGCGACGCTTCCCCCACCCTTTTGCCGCAGGCTATAAGCCCGCTGCACGAGTTCGTAAGGTAACCGGTAATCGTCGTCCAAATCAACTAACTCGAGCAAGGTCCGCAGCGTCTCGGGATATTCGCCAAGCTGCAGCAGTCTGGTCGCGGCAAGCGCGCGCATGCTGATATCTTTGGCCATCGGTGCGCCACTGACGGTCAGCGCGGTGATCAGGGGGAGCGGGTCAAAGCCTTGATCCAAACGGTCTGCCACCCCTTGCATCAGCGCAAAGGCGAGGCATTGAATCTTGGCTTCGGACCAACCACGCAGCGGTTTTAGTAAAGACATTTGATTGATGCTTTGGCCGGAACCGGCGAGCTGCAGCTGGTGCTGGTGCGCAGCGAAGGCTTTCACCTCGGCATAGTCCAAAGGACAGGTCGGCGCTGGCAGAGCATAGGCTGCAGCGAGGTGCTGCCAACGCTTCGCGGCGGCCGGATTAAAGCTTGCAGCAATCAACTCCATGCCGGCCCGAGCCTCACCTTCACTTTGCGCCACCAAGTCGCTTTCAGCGGCTTTGTCCAACTTGGACGCAGCAGCGACGTCGCTATGTGCTTGCAGACGCGCAGCGAGTTCCGGGCTAGACGGGCCGGATTGGCCTTTGGCCCGTAGCGAGGACGCGGCAAAATAGGCGCGCAGCCAAGGCGCCGACCACGGTCCGGTCGTGCCTCTCGCCTGTGGCTGGAGCGCATCGACGCTCAAATATTCGACGATAAAGGCGGTGCTAAGCAGATAACTCGCTGCCCAGCCGGCCGTGGGACTCAGCGGTGAAGGCATGATACCAGGACGGTCGACGCCCGCATTGGTCAGCGGCGTTGGCAGCTGCGTCAAAGCCTGTGGCGACGGCGTCGCACCAAGCAGCAGCAGGCCAAAACCAAGCGCGCCCAAGCGCTTTGGTCCCCCCAGCACTAGGAGGGGCAAAGCCAACAGTAGTACCACCGGCAAGCTTGCGCCATGACCGCTACCCGGAGCCGCGACGACACCACAGCTTTTGCTGGCTGAGGACAGGACCTGTTGGGTGCGATCCCCTAAGCTCACACTAGTGCTCTTGTCCTGCTCTTGCTGCGCCAGCGTGCTAGCGGCTGAGGCCTCGGCTTGCTCGGTTTTGTAGGTCAAAAATGCCTGAACGAAGCTGGCACGGGTAGCCACGTTGATCGTCTCCTGGCCACCGCCGCCATCGATCTTGAGACCACCCCAATCAACGCCAAGCAATTGATTGGTCTGGCGATCGACTAAACCGGAGCCGCTTGAACCATGGATGATGTCGCAGGTGTGTTTAAGGCCGAAAGGGAGCGAGCGATCAAGCTCCCACTGACCGATGGGAAAGCCGCTGACGACGCGACAATTGCCGAGCGTGAGGGCGGCGGTTGGCACCTTTGGTCCACCGCCTGGCGGCACCACCATATGCTCATCGATCGCTGGATAGTGCACGACCACAGCATCGCGGCCATCCGGCTTAAAGTCGGCGGGAGCCACCTGCAATGGTTTGAATGCTGAGGGAATGGCCATGCCAAGCTTGAACACGGCGAGGTCGCCGTCGAAGCTCGTCCGCAGGGTGCCGACCTGGCAATTGCTGATCGATGCACTATCGGTCGAACCTGCGATAAAACCAAAATAGACCTTGGTGGCGACACACGCCTGCGGCAGCAACACGGCGGTGGCGAGACCTTGCGCATCTTCTTGGGCAAAGCAGTGGTGATTGGTCAGAATCCGCCCGAACTCGCCGGGCTGCTCCGAGGGAATCAGAGTTCCCGAGCAGAACTTCACCTCAGTCGGGGAGATTTTGGTAACGATCAGCGCCGATGCAGCCAGTACATCTTGATTGCCGGCTGGTACGGTGGCCTTCGACGCCGATACGATCTGGCTCACCGGCCCAAGGATATATCCCTCACGATTGCCGCCGATGGGGCGCTTTTTGCAACCGCTGCTGACCATCGCCGCAAGCAACGCCACCGGCAAGGCCACAGCTAAACCTAAAGGTCTGATTGACAAGCGCAAAGCTAGCTCCTTTTGGCAAACACCAAATTACTGCTGATCCTCGTCTTCGTCTTTAGCACCAGTCATGAGAGTATTTGCATCGTGGTTGTCCGCGGCTTCGTCCGCGGCGATTTCCGTCCGTTCGCTACCAGTGGCCTCGCCTTTGAGCTGGCGCAAGACCAATTGCGCGCGATCTTTCAGGGCCCGGTCCTGCGTCCGGGATTCACGCAGCACCGCTACCAGATAGGATTCGGCTTTTGCCTTGTTATTGTATCCATTTTTATAGACGAGGGCGAGGTTGTACAAGGCGACTGCATGATTGGGGCGCTGAATCAGGATCTGATTAAAGGCCTGGGCGGCAGCTGGGAACTGGCGACTGCGCGACAGGGCGATGCCCTCACCGAGCAGGGCGGCGATACAAGCATGGCAACGGCTGCCGACGGCCTTAAAGGTCGCCGCCGCGGCCGTTGCGTTGCCAAGATCGAGCTGCAGGTAGCCGAGGTTGAGTCCAGGTGCCACTTGGCGTTGATCGGCGTCCATAGCCTGCTGGAAGTAGACCGCGGCCTGGGCATAATCCGCAGGTCTGCTCGCTGGCGCCATCGCCCTGGCTAAACCCTTGGCGTTGAGGGCAACAGGGCTACCCGACTGGACCTGCTCGAGCATGCCGGCATAGTAATTTGCCAGTTCATAGTTACGCTCTAAAAGCAGAGCGGACACGAGCATCGTCAAGGCTTGGGCGTCGCCCGGATGCTGGGCGAGCTTGGCTTTGGCAAACCCAACGGTTGCCTCCGCTTCACCAGTCGCCAGGCTACCGTTCATCTTCCCGACAACGCCTTTACCCTGGCGCTGCTGGAGCCAAAAGGTGCGTTCGTGAGGCGACATCTCCGGACGGTCGTGGCCGACCTGAATGACCACCGGGGCGCCGCTTTCGACCAGCTCGTCGCTTTTTGCCGCGCTGCGGTTAAAGGTCGTACAGCCATTCGCGAGGATCGCAGCGCCGACCACGAGTAAACAGGTCATATCTTTTTTTGAGAGAACCATAGATGACTCCAGTTGTGAACAGCTTCCATCTCATAGGACCAGCGACCGCAAACACACTGACACCGTGTTTATTCAGCATTCCATTGGACATAACCTTGACCGGCGGCGCCGCTTAAATGATCCACACTAAATTCGGTCGACGCCTGCCACAGCACAGCCTCGGTGGTGCTCGGGTCGGTTTGACCTGCTTCGGTCGAGGCGAGTGCTCTCGCTTCGGCACGCTGCGAGGTATCGGCGACGTCGTTCATGATCGCTTGCTTGGCATTTCTGAATCGTTGGACGACCGTGGCCGCCAGCGAATCCTGAATCTCGATCTCGTCAGCTGCTTTGGCAAAGGTCACACTGAACTGATCCAAGCGGACCATCGCTGGCGCACAGAAGCTGGTCACTCCCGAGCCGCACACATCGATGTAGCGTTGCCGCACCGTCTTATAGGACTTGTAGCGCGCCTGCAGCGTTGCGCTTGGGTCGCTAAGGCCAAGGTTGTAGTCTTGATGAACCGCGCTTTTTGCCATGCTTTCAGCGATCAGGTAACGGGCTTCGCCAAGCGCTTCCTGCGCGGCCGGGTGATCGCTGGTGGCCAGCATCGCGGCAAGGCGTTCGACGTCTTTAAAATGCCCGGCCGATGCAGCCAAGCGTACCTGTGTCGCCAGGGCGGCGGCCTTACCCTCGAGGCTAGTATCCGCGCTGCCTATAACCGCAGCAGCTGCCACTCCAGCATTCGCAGAACTACCGTGACGCGACTGGAGGTCAAGTGTGGTCACCAAAGCCTCAGCCTTGGTGGCTGGATCCGGCGCGTGACTTGCGGTCAGACGTAACACCCCGAGGGCATCACCGTAGCGTCCAAGGCCGATATACAGCCCCGTGAGTACGTGACGGACGCGCTGCGCCTCGGCGTCCTGGCCAAACTGCATGACAAAGCGGTTAAAGAAGAAGATGGTATTGTCCTCGTAAGCCATCGGAGCCGACCAATCGCCGCCATTCAGTAAAGCCTGGCGGTAAAACGTCGAGCGCGGATATTTGTCGACAAAGGTGAGCAAGGTCTTGACGCCATCGATATGCCGACCGTCGCCATGGTAGGCCGAAGCGAGCATGAATAAGGCTTCATCCGTGCGCTTAAATCCGGCGTGTTCACGCACGACTTCAGCGAATTTTTTGATGGCCACACCGTATTGTTGCTGTGCGTAGGCTTGTTTACCAGACTCCAGAAGAGCTAAGGCCAACATATCGCCGACGTTTAGAACCTTGCCGTGGTAGGTCGGTGCCAGGTGACTAGCCAGGCACAGACGAGCAAGACTATCCAGGTCCTGCCACAGGGTCTCACCTTGGTACGTGGTTAGCATCATACCTGCAGCATTGGCGGCGTGAGCGCCTGCAGCATTCTTGCGCAGAAGCCCTTGCCAGAGGTCAAAGGCCTCGTCACGACGACCGAGGTTAAGCGATAACAGACCGCGCTGCGCCGCAACGAACCAAGCGTTGTTAGCATTTTTGGCGCCGCCGAGGCGGGCATAAAGCGCGAGTAGGTCTTCGCGTTCGGCGCCGTGACCGGCGGCGACGCCACCCCACGGAGCCTGGTCTGGCCAAGCGGCGAGTTTGCCCTGAGCGCGAATGGCAAGAGCGATATAGCCGCTGGCCTTCGTCTGATCTTTGGTGTCGGCCAGCTCTTTGTACACACCCACTGCTTCCGCATACTGGCGGTGTGCCATGTAAGCCGTGGCGATCCGCGACTTGATACCTTCAATGGCGGCGGCATCACTCAGCGTCGTCAGAAAGTTCTGCGCCATGCGCACAGCCTCGGCGCTGTCGCTGCCGGAGCTGCTAGACGAAGCGGCATGCCGCAGCAGACCACTGACAAAGGTCGCGTGACGCTGCGAGATATCCTGCGCCGTCAGTTTGACCTGGGCCTCGTTACCTTCGCCAAGCAAACCTGGATCAAGGTAGGCCTTATAGGCGGAGGTCAAGGCATTTTCATAAACTTTATTTTGTTTTGCTTTGACGGCAACGAGGTGGCTCAAATCTAAAACGCGCAGGTCAAGGGGGGCACGCTGCGGCGACCGCTCCAAGCTGGCTGCGAGGGCTTTATATTTCTTGACAGCAACCTCGGGCCGACCGCCACGCAAATCGTCCAAAGCGGCGCGCTCAACGATGGCTTTAGCCAGGATGGTATGGCTGTATGGCGCTAGCCGAAAGGGTGGCTTGCTCCAATCGATGGTCTTGCCTTCGGCCAGGCGCCAGATGCTCAGGCCGTAGGCGAGAGAGGCTAAGCGCTCGGCGTCACCTAAACCGGCAGCCTTTTGCAAAGCCGCAGCCAGCTGCCCGCGGTAGGCGGCGTTGGCACCGCTCACACGGTGGCCAGCAGCGCTAAGCCCAGCAACCCCGCGAGCCATCATCAAGCGCACCAAGACCTGGCCTTTAAGGGAAAGGCTGGATTGATGGCGCTTAACATTGGCCGCTGCTTGAGCCCGGTCTTTCACCGAGCCACGGTCGAGCCCGGCGATGGCGCTCAACATGTCGGTGCGCTGTCCCGCCTTCAGTTCGGCAAAGACCTCGCCGGAATAAGGCAGGCTGAAGCTAGGCGCTGGAACTGGCAGCAGCGGCGCAAAGCCGGCGGCAGGCAAGCTCTTCTCGCCGACGTTAAAGCATAGGGCGAAGACCATCAGGCTGGTGACCGACAGTGCCGCCAGAGTCGAGATTAAGCTCACATGTTTTCTAATCTGTACCACAGTCACACCCCGCTACGCTTAGAGCAATATTCAACGTTCATGACTTTGCAAAAGTCGTACTAGGAATAGAAAAAATTTAATTGTTTATTTATGAGCGGTTACAACTGGCCCTACGCAGGAATCACCAAAGCCTGGGCGTTGGCGTCAAATCTCTAGGCAGACCGACGCCATGTCCATGATGGAGCAAAGGCCCGTGTCTGCTCGCGCCGCGCGGCCACCTTGGGCGGCTATCCGAAACCGCGACCAGGCAAAATACTTCTGTAGTTATAGGGTGTTTACCTCACTTTGGAAGCCCAGCCCTACACTTCCACCGGGTCGCCACCGATAACAACTGCGGAGGACACCTTAGTGGAGCGTTTAAAAACCCTTTTGCGCCTAGCACTGACCCAGCAAGCCCATGGCTTGGTCTTGCAAAGCGGACAGATCCCAGAGCTTGTCCTCGCCGGCGGGCGCATGCCCATCGCCGGCCAAGAGCCATTCGCGGCCGCTCATGTACAAAGTCTGTTTAGTCAGCTCTTGCCCATCGAAACGGCGACGATTGCCGCCAAACAACCGGTGCGTGGTTATCTGCAAATCCCCAACGTCGGCCGCATCGAGCTACTGGCACTCCCCTCCGCACAGCCCTGCCTGCGGCTGTATTTACCGAATGAGGGTCAGGCCCTATTCGCCGCCGAATGGGCGCAGTTCGGCAGTCAGCCACCGGTTTTGGCCCAAGCGAGCGGTCAAAGTTTTGCGCCGCAAGTGCCAGCGGCCGCCACCCAAATACCTGAGGCCGATCCTGGACCTCCACCAAACATGGGATTCATTCCCGCCGCCCTGGTCGGCCATGCACCGGACAAGAGCACCGTCCCGAGCCTAAAAAAAGTGCCGCCGATGCCGGCCCAAGCGCCAACGCCCGCCGCAGCAATCGCGCCGCCGCGACAGCTACAGGCGCCAACTCCGATGCCAATCCAGATGCCACCGCAGATGCCACCGCCGCCGCCTCTTAGCTTCGGTGGAGACGACTACGAAGTCGAAGATCACCCCCCTGTCCACGTCGTTAAGCCGCAACCAAACCGAGCCTTTATCGCGGCCACTCGGCCGGAAATCAGCGAAGAAAGCCCGCCAACGATTAGCTTTGGCCCGGATCTCGCGGGCAGCGCCGGCGTCAGCGACGGCGACAATCCGATCGATGCGATCTTGATCGACATGATCAAGCGCAAAGCCAGCGATGTCCACATGACCTGCGGTGAACCCTTATGCATGCGTATCGACGGCGATATCGACCGCGTTGGCCAAAGTCCGCTGACACCAGAGGAGCTCGAGCGCCTGCTACTGCCGATGATTCCCGGGCGGAATTTAGAGGAATTTAGTAAGATAAACGACACCGACTTTGCCTACGAGATCCGTGGTGTCGGTCGCTTTCGGGTCAATTTATTTCGCGACAAAAATGGCGTTGGCTCAGTCATGCGCCATATTCCGTCGACTATTCTCACCGCCGCCCAGCTGAAATTACCGTCGGCTATCACCAAGTTTTGCAGCTTGAGCAAAGGTTTGGTCTTAGTGACTGGACCAACCGGTAGCGGTAAATCGACCACCCTAGCCGCAATGATCGACCTCATCAACAAGGATCGCTCCGACCATATCCTAACGGTGGAGGATCCAATTGAATTCGTCCATCCCCAGCAAAAATGCCTGATCAACCAGCGTGAGGTGCATAAGCATACCGGCTCGTTCTCCCGCGCACTCAAGGCCGCCCTGCGCGAAGATCCAGATATCGTACTCATCGGTGAGATGCGTGACCTTGAAACCGTGGCCATCGCCATCGAGACTGCCGAGACCGGGCACTTGGTGTTCGGCACCTTGCACACCAATACGGCGGTATCGACCATCGACCGCATCATCGACCAATTTCCGACCGATCAGCAGTCACAGATTCGCATGATGCTTGCCGCATCACTGCGCGGTGTCGTCGCCCAAACCCTGCTCAAGAAGAAGACTGGTGGCCGCGCCGCGGCGCATGAAATCCTCGTCACCAGTGACGCCGTGAGCGCCATGATTCGCGAGGGCAAAAACCACATGATCGCCAACCATATGCAGTCGCAAAAATCCGACGGCAATCTGATGCTCAACGACTCCCTACTAAAGTTGGTCAAAGACGGCGTGGTCGACATCGATGAGGCGATGCGCAAAAGCGTCGACCGTTCCTCCTTTATCGAGGCCGCCAAGCGCCAAGGCGGGCCGCAACCGACGCTGCCAGGGGCCACTCCCAAGCCGCCGGCCGGCGGCAATGGCGGCGGGCGTTGACCGAAACCGCCTTTCTTGGCGGCACAGTAGCCATTCTGGCTAAAGGCGCGGCTTAGAGCATAGGGGTTGGAAAGCGGCATCCCACAGCTTAGCGAGGCTTTTATCCATCGCTGCTTGGCGGGGCTGCGCGCTGTCATGAACTGAGACGGGCTTACTCACTTGGTATAAAGATCGCGCAGCAGCTCGATGCGTTTGCGGTTGGCGCCCATATCACTGTAACCGATGCGCGAAGCAGAACGGACCTGAAGCGTCTGGGTCGATTCATCGAACAGGAACTCGACATCGTCGGTAAAGCGCAGGATCAGCGAGGTAAACTCGGCGCGGAGGTAGTTGCCTTCGGACCTGACGATCTTGGTGCGCGGTTGCGCTTCGATGATCTGGCGCAGGGTCGCAAGCGAGGTCGCTCCAGTGCCTTTCAGTTGGAACGGGGCGATATAGTGCACGGCATCGCTGGCTTCAGCGGTCGACGACACGCAGTTGGGCGACGTCGGACAAGCATCCAGTTTGGTCGGTACGGCGCCCTGGCCATAGCCGGGCTTTGGCGAAAAAGTCATCAACAACATGGACATCAAAGCAATCATGGATAGGGACATAGGTATCTCCTTGCGACTGGTCGTTACGGTCATAGGTCCCTTTTCAGGGCTGATCCAAGGTACTCGAGTTAGATCCCGACCACGCGGGCCAACCTTGAGAGTTTTTTGTCGAGGGTCCACAAAGCGGACCGGCTAAGCAAGCAGGACGCGAGTAAGTGAGCATCAATCCACCCAATCCCTTTGCCATAGAGCTCATAGTCATCGATCAAGGCGAGAACTTCCGAGTCCAAAGCCATCTTGGCTTGCGGCAGATGCGGCAGCAAGCTCAAAATTTCCTGACGCTGCCGCTGTCCCCCGCAGGCGATTTCACCGATGACACATGCATGTGTTAACACTTGGCCTTCGGTCAATGAGGCAACCAGCTCATGATTTGCCGCTCTAAAATGGGCGATCCAAACTGAGGTATCTACTAAAATCATCGATCCCTCAACCGCAAGTCGCGGCGATGAGTTTAGCCAGCACGACGGCGAGATGGAGCTTGTGCCTTCTTGTCACTACCACCCAATGCCGCGAGTCGGTCGGCCGCAGCTCGGGCGATCAGCGCTTCGAGCGCAACATGAATGAGTGTTGTTTTTTCCTGTATATTTGTGAGCTCCATCGCCCTTTTTACCAGTTCGTCTTTTAAAATGATAGTCGTTCTCATACGTAGTCCTTTACCGATATGCCTAAATCACATGATACTATATGCATGTTTGATATGCAAAACGTTCCATGGTGTCGCACGACGACAGAATTCGCCGGCACGATAATATGTATACTTATCAGACTATTAGAGCCATACCCTGGCACCAAGCTGCGGGTAATTGCTACCCTTAGGTCATTAGCTCTACAATGTTTAGAAAAGTCGATTTTTTATCGCTTGGTTTGTAAGCAACCTTCGCCCATGACCACACCGAGGAGTAAGGATGATGACGATGATCCGCAATAGCTGGAAACGCCCTGAGCGAACTCTTTTTAGCATTGCTCTCGCCACCTGGTCATCCCTGGGCATCCAGTCCTGCAAAACGGCGCAGAGCGACTCCGGCGTGCGCTCCGATTACATCGGCCCGGTCGATGGCGAACTCAACGGCACCTATGTCGTCGACTGGATCTGTTCTAAGCGCGATGCGCAGGAATCTGGTACGGACGGCAAGATCGTCCCTGGTAAGAAGCAAGATGAATATTGTGAATGGGAACGCAACGTACGCGGCGCAGATGGCACTCTGAGCTGCGATTTCCGGACGACCTTTGACACGCGGCGCAAATATTGGCTGCCCATGCGCAGTAAAACCCCGCCGTGGACTCATACCCGCTTTAGCGCCTTGCCGGACCTGATCCGCTTGGTTCAGGACTGCTCGTCGTATAAGGGTGCTACCTGCGGCAAAACGCGTGAGGATGGCACGATCATTGACTGCGACGCGACCCGCAATTCAGATCCAGAGGTCTGCCGGGTGATCCAACAATTCGTGTTTGACGTGGATCAACCGAAGTCGTTGGCACCGGTCATGCATAAACTCCCGCTTTCGACCGAAACCCAGCCGATGATTCAGATCGGCCTGTTGACGCCGCTGCCGAAGGGCTGCGCCTACGGCGTCGACCCAAGCCTCAAAGCGCTCTTGGTCCAGGCAAAATGGTCGGCCGCCGACATGGACAAGCTGGCCAAGGACGAACGCACGTATTTACACTGCAATCTCGGTCCTGCCGATCAACCGGCCGTGCATTCGTGCGATGACCTGTCGGCCTCGCTGAACGTTGGCACCCAGTTTATCATCAGTCCTGCCAAGAAAAAGTGAGGCAAGCATGACCCGTGCCGCAGAGCAGCTGCATTTGGTGGCGGTGTTTCTCTTGGCAGGAACGATTGCCGAGTGCAAATCGCCAAATCTTAGGTCGACCCTCGCCGCGACGCCCGTGGGGGCGTCAGCGTTGGCGGCCTCCGACCTGGCGATTCTGGCGCCGCTCGCAGCGAGTCCGAGTGCTGCCAAGGAGATGTTTAGCGTCGAGGGCGACGGACAGTGCAACGTCTTCGGCTTTGACGCTGGGGCGGCAGACCCCATCTTAAGCCGCCGGCTATTTCAGGAACTCAGCGACCAAGTCTTCGCGCAACTTCCGCCCGTGCGCGTCGACCCGTCCTTGCCCGCCGCGACCCAGGCTATGTTGACGAAAATCAACGAGCGCCTGCGCAGTCCTGCGGCCAAGCAAGATGCTAAGTGCGGCGAAGCGATCAGCTTTACCCCTTTCCCGGACACGGTCCTGCTCAAAACCGCCGCCCATATCGCGCGGATCAAAGGCATCCTCGGCGGGGTCTGCAACTACGAAAACTGGCGCATCGTCAGCATGCGTTTTGACGTTTGCACGGACAGCCCAGCAGTGGCCGGCTGGGACACCGCGACGCAACTGCCAAAGTGCCAGTACACCGAATTTCGTTTGGTCGCGCAGCCTATCGTGCCGGCCGATGGCGGTAGTCACGAGGTGCTAGATGATGCCATTCATCTGATCTACCGCTTGGACCAACCTGCCGCTTTGATCCAAAGCCTACGCGCCTTCAGAGCCCTGAGCGATGACGCGACGAAGGGCTCGCCTTGGGCCGAGGCGGACCGCGGCGGCGCCCGGATGCTTCTGCCGCATCCAGGGCTACGTGCCGAGATGAACCGCTGCAACGGACCCGTGTCCCGAGCCTTTCGCGACCTGGTGACAAGTTATGCGCGGGAAAGCCAGCTCACCAGCCTGGCCTGGATGACGTCGTCAACCGCCGAGGCCCAATGGACCTTTAGGACGAGCGACGTGCGTGGTGGTCACGTCGTCGCGTCCGAAGACCCACGCATCCACGAAAATTTCAGCCTCAACGCCTTCAACAGCCAGCAGTACCCTCTGACCACCGACGAAACGCTGGCGACCAGCATCCACCCTTGGTACAAATCCCTGGCCGAGAACACCGCGGCGCAAGCTCGGAGCTTTGCGCCAACGGTCAATGCGCTGCTCAACCCAAAAGTGATTTCCCAGCAGGCCGATGCCAAACACAACAGCAACTGCGTCAGCTGTCATCTCGCCGATCAAACCCGCGACGGCCTGCAGACCCTGGCTGGATCCTGGCCAGCCACCAACCAGTATCCGGCGCCGCCGATGTGGTCACCCTTTATTCAACGCGGGCACAGTATGCAGAACTTACGCAATTTCGGCTATGTCCCCGGCTTTCACTTCGGTGTCTCCGCGCGCACGGTGAATGAGGTCGATGCACTCCGGGATTCGGTGCAGCGCTTCTTCCGCTGACAAAGAGCTGAACCTTTTGCCATCCCAGATCAAGATGGGCCACCTTGATGAAAGCCGTATCGGCAACATCAAGGTGGTGATCCGCCTACGACACGCAATCCTTCGCCACCGCTGCGCCGCCTGAATCACACCAGCGCAGCTGGATCAACCACCTGACGAAGACACCGAAACAGGGCGTTAAACGGCGCTCCAGTGGCACCGTAATGAGCCCCTGGGTAATCGCCACTCCAGTTCCAAGTCGACGCAAAGATATCCAGGTGAACCAATGGTTGGACGGCAAATTGCTTAAGAAAATGCGCCGCCACACTACTACCGCCGCCGATACTGGCATGCGAAGGCAGACGTCCCATATTGGTTAGATCGGCCGCGTTGGTGGAATTTCCCTGCAAAAATGGCAGAAATTCGCCCCAAAAAGTAAACTCCTCACCGCTGCTCTTACCGGCCTTAGTCAGACTATCCTGCAGGGCCGCAGAGGCGAAATGAACCGGCGTAAAATAGTTGCTGAACTGGCGGAGCGACGCGGTGGTCAGCGTCGCTGCAGTGAGCGTCAGCGCTGGGTGCAGCTGCTGCTGCGTATAGGTGATGGCGTCAGCCAGGATCAGACGTCCCTCGGCGTCGGTGTGTTCTATGATCACATCCTTACCGTTGTATGCACGGATGATGGCACCTGGCTTCATGGCCTTGGCGTCGATGAGGTTTTCGCAGCACGGGATCGCCACCGCAAGCGGTCCACTATAGCCACTCTCGACGAGGGCCATAAACATCTGAATCATCAACCCAGCGCCACCCATGTCGTTCTTCATGCAGTTGACGAAGCCTTCGTGCGGCTTCAAATTGATCCCGCCGGTATCAAAGGTAATACCCTTGCCGATGAGCAGGAGGGGCTTTAAACCAGGCTTTAGCCCGTGCGTGGCAATATGCAAGCGCGACGGCGACCTGTTGCTGGCTTGGCCAACCGCAAGCAATAGGTTCATGCCAAGCTCAGCCAGACGCTCACGGCCCAAACTCTCGAAGGTGCAGCCATGATCACCGCAAAAACTAGCCAGGCGATGACCGAGTTCGATCGAGGTCAACTCATCGGGGTTTTCGTTGACCCACTGACGAAAGCCGAGTTGCCCCTTAAGCCGCACGGAAAGATAGGGATCGGCCGCATGCAGGGAGTCGCCCTCTGACGTGAGTAGCCGCAGCCGACTCAGATGGCTCCGCTCGTAACGCGGCCGCATATGCCGGGTCCATAGGTCTTCGGCCAAGGCCAGTTCAGGACCGGCACTACCGGGCTCAAGATAAACAGCGATTTGTTTTAGATTGAACATCGCCGCAAGCTGACCGTAGACCTTGTGCGCTAGCCAACGCCGCTCCAGGGGCCCTTGACCAGCCTGCTTCCACTCAAGCACGGCGTAGGGTGTGCCCTCACTGCCACCGAGAAAGCCGACGTGATAGTGCAGGTAGTGAAAGTGCCGACTCAGGCCCTTCACCGCAGTCGCGATCAGCTTTTGCACCCAGGGGGTTCGCTCCTGCCCCGGCGCGCCGATGACGACCAGAAGCTCGCCTGGTTCGAGCTTGGTTTCGGGACTTCCAACGGACACATCGATGACTTCAGGGATCATAAACACCAACCTCGGTGGCAAAGATGGCGATGTCTAGGCAGCAGCAAGAGCGCGCGACCATCACGCCGTCACATAGCATGGGCAAAAATATCGGCAAAATCGTTACGGCTCACCGGCCGTGGATTACTCGTGTGGCACGGATCCGCAGCAGCGACCTCGACGAGGCGAGCGGTCGTGGTCGCGTCCAAAGGACCAAGGCGCGGCGGCAGGCCGACATCGTGTTTCAAAGCTCGCAGCCAACGCAAAAAGCCGGACGCCAGCTCGCTCGTGTTCGTCGCGGGTACCATCACCGCCTGGCCGAGTCGCGCCAGGCGCTCTTCGCAGCAGGCCCGGTTAAATTCCATGCAGGGTTCGAGCATCATCGCATTGGCCAAGCCGTGGTGCGTATCAAACACGCTAGACAAAGCGTGCGCACACGAATGGGTGACGCCCAGGCCCTTTTGCGAGGCCACAGCGCCCATGATCGAAGCCATCTGCATACCACCCCGCGCCGTCAGATTGGTCGGCTCGCGCACCGCCGTCAGCAGATTCAGAGCTATCAACCGCACCCCTTCCAGGGCGATACCGTCGGCGATCGGGTGCCACTCGTGCGCGAGAAAGGCCTCGATATTGTGCGTCAACGCATCAAAGCCGACGGCAGCCGTCATCGCCGCTGGCAGGCCATAGGTTAATTCCGGATCGGCGATGACCAAAGGCGGCAACAGTTTTGGATCGAAGATGATCCTCTTTACATGACTGACGGCGTCGGCGATGACCATCGAACGGCCCACCTCGCTGCCCGTACCGGCCGTCGTCGGCACCGCGATCATGAAGGGAATCGGCTGATCGACGGGACGCCCGTCGCTACGACCCTCCTCGTAATTGAACAAGTGGCCCGGGTGATTGATCATCAGGGCAATGCTCTTGCCGACGTCCAGGGCCGCTCCGCCACCGATGATCACCAGGCAATCACCACCGTGCTCATGATAAGCAGCGACTCCTTCTTTGACCTGGGTCTCGACCGGATTGCTCGTCGCACCACCAAAGACCGCTGGAATCAAGCCAACCTGCGACAAACTAAGCTGCAGGTCGCCAACCATCGGCGTCACCGCCAGGTCGCGGTCGGTGACGATCAAGGGACGCTTGGCACCGCGCTGTTTCAAGGTCTGCGGGACCAGCTTGATGGCTCCGGCGCCAAACTTGATCATGGTCGGGTAATTAAACTGCTGGATCACCGTGCGCCCTCCAGGTAGCTGATAGGCATAGAGGATACCGGTCGGCGGAGCTAGCTGATAGCACTAGTTGACGCCATAAGAGGAGACCAGCTTGAAGCAACCCCTGCAATTGTCCAGCCTTGACCCGCAGCGCCTCAATGCACTGCTCGCCAAACACCGCGTCTCGCTGGCCGACAGTGCTGCCTTGGCCGGCGCGGTGCGACGCCTGTCAGACCACTACTTGCAACACCCAGAGGCGGCGACGCCGTGGCGCCAAGACTGGGCGCAGATCGCCTATGCCTGCTATTTTTTGCCGCTCAATTATCTGCGCGTCCTCGGCGTCTTAGAGATGGCCAAGGAGGTTGGCTTCTTTGCCGGTCTGCACCACTACAGCGACTTCGGCAGTGGTTTAGGCGCGGTGTCGCTGGCCTTGGACACGGCCTTACCTGGCCAATTTTTGTCGGGTCACGCGATCGAAGTCAGCAGCACGGCGATCGCCATGCACCGCCAGCTGACGACGCCTTTGGCCACTCCCCTCACCTGGTCGACCCAGGTGCCGGATGGTGGCTTTAGCGCGAGCGAGCAACGGCTGGCTAGCTTCTCCTTCTCCCTCACTGAATTACCGCGGATTCCAGCCTGGGCGCTGCAGCAAGAGGCGCTTATGCTGATTGAGCCCGCGACCAACCAAGACAGCCGAAGGCTGCTCGCGTGGCGTGGCGAACTTCTCGGTGCCGGCTGGCACGTTTGGGCGCCGTGTACCCACGCAGAGGCCTGCCCCTTACTGACCGAATCGAAACGCGACTGGTGCCACGACCGCGTGCAATGGGACATGCCCGAGTGGTTCCAGGCGCTAGAGGAGCACCTGCCGATGCGTAACGACAGCCTCACCTATTCCTACCTACTCATGCGTCGGACCGCTCCAAGCGAATCCAGAGCCGGACTCGCCCGGCTAACGGGAGACCTCAGACGGGAAAAAGGCGCTTCGCGGCAGATGATCTGCCGCGGACCTAAACGGGAATTTTTAAGCTGGCAGCATCGACGCGGCGAAGCGCCGCAGTTGCCGCGTGGCGAGCGGGTCATCTTGGACCCAACGATCGAAGTGAAGAGCAATGAATTGCGGCCCACAACGGAGCAAGTCCAACTGGCAACCTAGACGCACCGACACTCAGGCAGCCTTCACCTGCTGCTTTTGACTACGGATCACGACGAGAATCTTGTCGTCCGCAGTCGGCAGGCGCACGATCGCCTCGCGACCATCGCGCTGAACCTGCGCCAGGAGATTGAGCAGAGCCTTACGACTGCGCCGCGTATGCCAGTCAAAGACGCCGTCGGTGCCGAGTAGAATCGTGAAGGGAGCTCCGCTAGGCAATCTAACCACTTTGGGTTGGATGATAAGATTTTTTGACAGTCCCAGGATACCGCCCGATCCCTGTACCATCTCAGCCGATTCTGGCCGGTCGGAATTACGAATCAGCACCAGCGGCACATGACCAGCACAGTAGTAGGTAAGAAAGTGCTGATCCACAGTCAAAAGGCCCATGGTGAGGGTATGGGGTTCTTTTGCGCCCAATGTAATTAATACATTGTTTACAGCAGTGATCCATGATTCAGCAGAAAATTCCGGTTCATTAAGTGCATAGGCCCACAAGGCTTGGATCGACTGGACCACCATGGCGGCCGGGATGCCTTTGCCACTGACGTCGGCGACGGCAATGACAATGGTGCCATTTCGCAGTCTTCTGGTTGCCAT
>Ga0315275_10002270_pt1 | contig 17252 bp, 16 predicted proteins | sample YL17G03_0_MG_FD_205557 | JGI IMG/M metagenome (GOLD analysis project Ga0315275, IMG submission 205557) | Sediment microbial communities from Yellowstone Lake, YNP, Wyoming, USA - YL17G03_0 | ecosystem: Environmental > Aquatic > Freshwater > Lake > Sediment | place: USA: Wyoming | collected...
AACAAATACGGAGCCCCGGCCCAGCGGGGAATCGGAGGGCTGGTGCGGCGGGAATCCACCGAAGGTCCAAGAGGGACCCGATTGACCCGTCAGTGGGCGGCCTCACGGTGGCAAGTATACACGCGAACTGAAGATTCCTCGCCGGAGTCTCTAACATGAGGCATGTCGGCGCCGTCCTGGACTGCACAACAATCGGGACTCAGGGACTGAGTCCGTGCAGGATCGGAGTGTGGTCCGCGGATCTTGCCCCTGTGCCCCGCTGGGCCACCGGAGCCATCACGCTCGGGGGACGGGTGGCCGAGGTCCCCGCGGGGCTCTTCTCTTCCCCGGGTCCCCGTTCACGCCGCGCCGGCGCGACGACCCCGGACGCTAGCGCCCGCCCCGCCCCCCACGCTTTGCCGCGGTCCGTCCCCGGCCCGCCGCTCCGTGCTTCACCGGCCGGCTCTTGCTCGTGGTCGCCCGTGCGCTGCGCTGGCTGGCGGCCCAGGCGCGCTCGGCCTTCTTGAGTCGCCTGGTCGCGGGCTCGACCCTGGTCTTCCTATCGTCGGCCATGCGCTTGGGCTTGAGTCTGGCGTGGTCAGGTCCCGCGCCGCGTTTCGACGACACCGTGCGCGTGGTGACCGTGAGCGGCTTCTTCGCCGTCTTCTTCGTTCCGTGATACTCCGGCCGGACGGCCAGCCGGCTGATCGCCTTCGAGCCCTTCTTCACGGGTTTGCGCATGGCCATCTGGTGCGTGGGCACATCCTGGTCGTAGGGCTCCGCCAGCTCCTCCTCGAATGTCTCCGGCGGCGCGGTCTCGCGGAACACGACCACGTTGCCGTCCGGGTCGAGCACCTCGGCAAAGAGGCCGAAGTCCTGCTCGGTCGGCGGCGTCGCGAAGTCGACGTCGCGTCCGCCGACTTCCTCCACCCAGGCCTCGAGGTCCAGGGTCTCGAGGCAGAATGCGATCTGCTGGCCGGCGTGCAGCGGGTGGCTGAGTCCCGCGGGCCGCTGGTGGACCGCGAGGCGCACGTCACCCGCCTCGAACTCCACCCAGTGCGGGCTCACGTACGAGGTGGCGAGCCCGAGTCGGTCGCGGTAGAAGGCCACCGCCTGATCGAGGTCCCGCACGTTGACGACGATCGTGCCGATGACGGGGCCCACGTCGCTCGGGCGGTCTCCGCCCGCACGCAGCGCGACGAGGTTCCCCTCGGGGTCGCGGAACTGCGCCGTCGTGCCGTACGGCCGATCCTGGATCTCGCCCGCCGGGTGGAGACCCCAGGTCCGGAAGCGCTCCACCTCGGCCTTCACATCGGGACTGTCGAAGGTGAGCTCGATCTCGTGCCGATGCATGGCTCCGAGCGGGTGCAACGCCAGCGTCACGCCCGCCGTGCGGTAGGACGTCCAGTTGGGGCCCGCGTAGACCGGATAGAGGCCGATGCCTTCCTCGTAGAACTTCCGTGCGGCTTCCACATCGGGCGTGAAGAGGATGATCTGGACCAGGCGTCTCATGGTGTCCTCGGTCGCGATGGGACCTCGGCGCGAACTCGCCGAATCAGCCCCGGCCTTCCTTCGGAGAATGCCCGTTCACGAAGTGCCAGGCCGCCGGCAACACGAGCGCGGCCGCCACGGCCTTGATGACATCACCCGGCAGGAAGGGCAGCAGGCCTGCGGCCAGCAGCCGGTCCGCCGGCACGAACTGCGAAAGCACCGCCAGACCTGAAACCAGGATCACCGCGCTGCCGAGCAGCATCGAGGTGAGCATCGTGCCGAAGCGCCGGTCCCAGCCATGCTCGGCGCACAGGCCGGTGACCGCCGCCGCCACCGGGAAGGCCAGCAGGAAACCGCCCGTCGGCCCCGCGAGCACCAGCGGACCGCACAGGCCGCCCGCGAAGAACGGCAGGCCCATCGCCCCCTCGATCAGGTAGAGCGCCTGCGCCAGCGCGGCGCGCCGCGAACCCAGCGCAGCGCCCGTGAGGAGCACGGCGAAGGTCTGCCCCGTGAGCGGCACCGGCGACCAGGGCACCGGGAGGGCGACGCGGGCGGCCGCGGCCGTGATCAGGCTCGCGCCGACGACAAGGAGGACGTCGCGCAGGACGCCGGCGCGAGGCAGAGCCGCGTCGGCAAGATTCAGCGTGCGGACGGAGGACATGGGCACCTCGGATGAATGGAGCGCGGCCGAGCGGCACCGGGCACGGGCGTCACCCGCTCACGCCTGCCCCGAGCGACGTCGAACCGAAGCCGTAACGAGACCGGCGAACCTAGCACGGTCCCCCGGGGCGGGCAATCGTCACGAAGACCCGGGCTCCGACTTGCCGCCGAGCGAGCCCAGGGCGCATGCTCGGGCCTCGCACGCTGGAGGGGAGACCGATGCTCACCGCCGAGGACGTGAAGCGCCTGCTCTCGCTCGAGCCGCTGGAGCCGGAAGGCGGCTGCTTCGCCGAGACCTACCGCTCTCGCGAGTCGCTCCCGCCCGGCTCGCTGCCAGGGCAGACCTCGCCGCGCCCGCTCGCGACCGCGATCTACTACATGATCGAACCCGGGGCGTGCTCGGCGCTGCACCGGCTGCGCGCAGACGAGATCTTCCACTTCTACCTGGGCGACCCGGTGGAGATGCTCCAGCTCGGCCCAGGCGTGGACGGTCGCGTGCTGCGGCTGGGCGGAGACCTCGTCGCCGGAGAACGCCCGCAAGCCGTGGTGCCCGCTGGCATCTGGCAGGGCACGCGGCTCGTCGCGGGCGGGCGTTGGGCCCTGCTAGGCACCACCGTGATGCCCGGGTTCGACGTCGCCGACTTCGAACTCGGTCGCTGCGCGGAGCTGGTCGCGCGCTGGCCGGCGCACCGGGAGGCGATCGAGGCGCTGACGCGTGGCTAGGCTCTGTCCAAGAAGCCGAGGACAAGGCGGCGCGGGAGCGACGGGCGAGTCGTATTCGCAGGACACGTCGCAGCGAGGAGCGACCAAGCCAGCGCAGTGACCGGGTCTTCAGACAGAGCCCAGGCGTCGCAGGAGCCCGCGTGACCACTTGGTCGGGGTCGCGGGGCGACGGTCGGGGGCTGATGCTGCTGGTGTCGCTGGTCGCGCTGGTCGTGGACTGCGTGTGCTTCGCCGGACTGCAGATCGCGAATCCAAACGAGGGCCGGGCCGTGCAGCTCTTCGGCACGTACCCCACCCCGCGAGACCGGGGCTTCTGATACGTGAACTCGCTCACGAACCGCCGCCGCGCCCCCCGGCGGAGGCGCTCCGGTTGACGCCCTTGATCGCGGCGGCCGACCTGCCGATGCAACGATCGTCTGGAGGTGACCGCCCGATGGTCTTCCGAATCCCGCCCATGATCACGCGACTCGTCCTGCTCCTGCTCGCGCTGCTGCCGGCCCAATCGCCGGCGGCCACCGCCGGGAAGCCGGCAGGCAGGAACCGCGCCGCCGTCGCCACGGGGCCCTGCGTCCAGCGCTCCGTGCCGATCATGGACGACGTGCTGAGCATCGTCGCCGCGAGCCGCGGCAGCGTCACGGACACCATGCGCGCCTCGGCCGCGCTCGACCGGGCGTTCGCGGAGGCGGAGCGGCTCGCCGGCGTCTTCGCGCCCGGGCAGAGCGCGAGCGAGCTGGCACGCCTGAACCGCACCGCCGCCGGGCAACGCTTCCCCTGCTCCCCGGACCTCTACGCCGCGCTCGAGGCGGCCGTCGCGCTGGCCGCCGAGACGGACGGAGCCTACGACCCGACAAGCGGCCCACTGTTGCGCGCGTGGGATCGGCGCAGCGGCACGCGCGCGCCCGACACGGGTGACCTGGCAACGGCGCGCCTGCTCACGGGCTGGCGCATGCTCGCCCTCGATCCCGGCAACCGCACCGCGCGCTTCGCCAGGCCGGGCATGGAGGTTGCGCTGGGCGGAATCGCGCGCGGCGTCGTCCTCGCAAGCGCAGCCGGCTTGCTGCGCGAGCGCGGCATCGCGCGGGCCCGGCTCGAGCTCGGCGGCGACGTGCTCGCCTTCACGACCCACGACGCCTGGTCGGCCGCGATCCCCGGCCCCGACGGCGATGGCGTGACGGTGATGACGCTCATGATCTCCAACGGCGCGGTCGCGACCGCGCAGACCCGCAGCGCCGGAAGGGCGCGCGTCCTCGACCCGCGCACTGGCCAGCGGCCCCTGGGCGAGGCCTCGGTCACCGTGGTGGCGCGCTCGGGCCTGCGCGTTCGCGCGCTCGCCGAGGCACTCCTGGTGCAGGGGCTCGATGGCGCCAGAGCGTACGCCAGCGCTCACACCGAAACCGGTGTGTTGTGGCTCGAGCCGCTCGGCGGAGAAGTGCGCGCCTGGGCGTGGAACCTCGGCAGGATCGCGCCCGGGCCCGGCGTGCGCGTCGAGTGGATGACCAGGCCCTGACCGGCAGCACGCCACGCGGCACCTGAACCCGCTCCGTGCGCACGCTGTGGCGCGCCCGCCACAGCGGACCCGGGCGCACCCGCCACCCGCACGCACGACTCGAGCCGCAACCCCTTGCACGGCAGGCGGCCGGTCTTCCACCGCGCGCGTGGCACACCAAGTGCTCATGTTCTCCGACGAAGATCACGCCGGAGATCCCAGCGGAGGTGGCCATGAACACGAGCTCGATCGGAAACCGCGCACTCGCGCCGCTGCTGCTCATCGCCCTCGCGAGCGCGTCGCTCGCCCCCGCCGCCCTGGCGGACCGCGGCCACGGGCGCGCCAGGCGCGGGCCGGCGGACTGCCCCCAAGTGGTGCGCGTGGTCCATCGCGGACCGTACTTCATGGAACGCCGCTCGGATGCGGGCGCGATCGTCGGCTTCCTCGGCGGGCTGGTGGTGGGCAGCTTCCTCTCGAGCCCTCCGCCCCCTCCACCTCCGGCGTACGAGTACTACGATCCGTACTGCCACCGCCACTTTGTCACCGTCGGGGAGTACGACCGGCACCTGTGCCACCACCGGCACCCGCGCTCGGTCGAGGTCATCGAAGTGCACAGCGGACGCTGCGTGGGCACCATGGACTGGCGCGACGGCCGCTGGTGCAGCCGGGATGACCGCCCGCGGTACGAGGAGTGGGACGAATGATTGAATGACCGGGCTGCGAGCGGCGCGGCCGGAAGCGGCCCGGATCGGGCGGGCGGGTCCGAGCGAGTGCGGTTGGAGCTGGGGAGCGTCCAGAGCCGCGCAGCGGATCCAGCGACGGGCGGTCGTCCAGCGACGGCCGCCCGTTCGCAGGTTCCGGAACCGGCGCGCCGGTCCCCGACAGACCCGCGGGGCCGCCGCGCTACGCCGCGAGCCGCTCCTGTGCGTCGATCGCGGTCTCCTCGGGGCGCAGTACGCGCACCACACCATCGCTCTGCGGCATCGGGTCCCAGGTCTCCTCGACGTCTTCCGGGAGCGCGGTGCCGTCCGGACGCACGAGCACGCGGCAGTACGGCCGCTTGAGGTCGCCGGGGTTCGGACTCACGCCCAGCACGACGTGGTTCGATCGCGTGAGCAGCACCGAGCCCGCCGGGTAGAGGCCCACCGTCCGCACCAGCGACCAAAGCACCGCCGGGTCGAACTGCACGCGCGCGGGCCCGAGCAGGTACTGCAGCCCCTCGAACGCGGTGCGCGGCCGCTTCTGATAGGCGCGGTGCGCGGTCATGGCGTCGAAGCAGTCCGCGAGCGCGACGATGCGCGTCATCGAGGCCTGGGCCCATTCGTGCCCGACCTCGGGGTAGCCCGTGAGGTCGAAATTCATGTGGTGCTCGAGGCAGACCCGCATGGCGTCCAGCGTCAAGCTCGAGAGCCCCGGCATGCGGAACATCATCTTCACGCCCTCGAGGGGGTGGCGCTGGATGAAGCTCCACTCGTCGAAGGTCAGCCCGGCGGGCTTGCGCAGCACGTCGCCGGGCACCGCGACCTTGCCGATGTCGTGCAGCAGAGCGGTCACGCCCAGGTCGGCGAGCGCTTGGCGCGGCAGCCCAAGGGCCTGCCCCATGCTCACCGAGAGCACGCTCACGTTCACGCAGTGGACGCAGGTGTACTCGTCGTGCTCCTTCAGCGCGGTGAGGCCCACGATCGAGTACTCGTTCTTCATGATGCTGTCCACGACCGGCTGCACCAGCCGCTTGGCCTGCCGCAACTCGGGCCGCCCGGTCTGCGCCGCGCGCACCACGATGCGCCGGGTGCCGAGCACCGCGCGCCAGAACACCTTCTTCGCGCGCCCGCGCTCCCCGACCGGGTCCCGGTCCTCATCGAGCGCCCGGGTGACGTCGTCCTTGTCCAGGTCGGCCGCGGGGACGGGCAGGATGTGCTCGATGCTCGCCTCGGCCACCGCTTCGGGCAGCCGCTCCGCCAGCGTCGCATCCTCGGCCGCCATGAACAACTGGAGGAAGCGCTCCATCTCGGCCGGCGTCACACCCTGCAGGAAGCGCACGCCGCCCAGCGAGCGGCGCTCGAACTCCTCGATAAGCGAGTGATAGACGGTGAGGAGCGACGCGCTGGCCTTGAGCCGCACGCCGTTCAGGTAGAAGTTGTCGGCCAGCGCGGCCAGCGCGACCTCGTCCTCCTCCTCCATCACCTGGAGGAGCACGCCCATGAAGTCTTGAAGCTGGCGCCGGAACGCCTGGTTCGAGACATCGTAGGTGCGCGCGGTGCGCAGCAGCGCCGAGAGGCGCACGAGGAGATCCGTCCCCATCGTGAGCAGGCGCCCGCTGTCGGCTTCGCTGGAATGCGGCGCCCCGCCGCGCGACAGGCTCTCACTCATGGTCGTCCGCCCCCGCCAGCGCGTCGACGCAGGCCTTGCGCACCGGCGCCCGCTTCGAGCGCGCTCCGCGCTCCAGCACGGCCCGCGCGTGCGGCGTGCCGATGCGGGCGATGCAGCGCGCCACCGCCTGGCGGTGCGTCTCCTGGTAGCGCGAGAACCAGTTGCCCCTGTGCAGTTCCTGCTCCAGGTCCGGAACGATCTCGTCGCCGCCGGTGGCTGCGAGCGCGGAGTAGATCGCGCGCCGCACCTCGAGCGGACGCTGCTCGAAGGCCGGATCCAGCAGGTGCCCCGCCAGGACCCGCGCCGTGCGCTCGTCGCGCGCCACCGAGAGCTGGTGCAGCACCGAGCAGAAGGTGCGCGCGTCGGCTCCATTCAGCGCATCGAGCAGCAGCGGGCGCGCCTGCTCCGGATCGGCCTGGCCCAGCGCCGCGATGACCTCCTGGCGCACACGCGGCTCCGGGTGCCGCATCGCGGTCTCGAGCAGGCCGATCGTCCGGTCGCCGCTGATCCAACCCAGGATATGCACGATGTTGCGCACCACGTACCAGCGCGGGTCCGCCAGCCACGGCGCGAGCCGTTCGGGGTCGTCGCGACACAACTCGGCGATCGCCTCGGCCAGCGCGCGTCGCGTGCGCCGTTGCTGGCTCTCCGCCAGCGTCAGGTTGAGCCAGTCCACCGCCAGCGGACCCAAGTCGCGCGCAAGCGCGATGAATTCGGCCAGCGCGGGCGCCTCCTGCAGGTCGAGCTTCTCGACCACGCCCGCCACCGAGACGGGCTGGAACAGCTCCTGGGAGAAACCCTCGATCGACCACTCCGATTGGCGCCCGCACCGGCGCAGCAGCGCCAGGCAGTGGCGCGCCTCGGTCCACGCGCCCGCGGTGATGGTCTGGCGCAGCACCCGCGGCAGGAAGCGCGCCAGCTCGGTCTTGTCGGCGGCACCGGCGCCGGCGTGCAGGAACGCGCTCGAGATCGCGATGGTGGCGGTCGCGAGCGGCACCTCGTGCTCGGCCCGGTACTCTTCGAGAAAGCGCGGCGTCTCGGCGGGCGCCAGGGATTCCAGCTCCGCGAACCCCGCCTCGACCTCCACCGCGAGCTCGCCGAGCAACCAGTCGTCGGAGCGCTCCTCGGCCCCCGGGACCACCGCGCCAGGCTCGGGCTCGGTCTCGTCACCCGACGATCCGCCTGGCGTCGGCCAGGGAACGACCTCTCCCGCGTCGTCCACGCCGCCGCCCATGTCGGCCTCGGCAGGCACGTAGTCCACGTCGAGGTGCTGGAGATGCGACTCCCACAACAGCGTCACGAGATCGTCCTCGCCCTCATTCTGGCCGCTCACCTGCAGCACCGCGTCGAGGAACGTCTCGATCTCGGCCGGCGCGATGCCAGGCGAGAAGTGGATGGCGTGGATGCCGTCGCGGTAGAAGGGCAGCGCGAGGTTGTCGTCGCGCGAACGCGCGAGGTAGAGCGACTGCTCATTGCACAACACGTCGTCGGAGGTGAAGTGGAGCGTCAGGGTCCCGTGCTCATCCAGGAGGCGCCTGAGTGCTTCCGCCAGTTCCTCGCGGAAGCGGATGACGGTGGGGTTGTTCGCGTCGTAGAGCCGGCAGGTCTTGAGCGTGCGGGCCAGATGGTTCACCCACACGCCGGCCGCACGCGCCGTCGCTTCCTGCTCCGGCGACAGAACGGTCTCTTCCGTGTCGTGCTTTGTTCGAGCACTGGCGCTCATGGACGGACCCGCTCCGAGGGATGGCCCGAAGTGAAGATGGCCGAGCGTGTTATCGGCAGGCGGCCGGGGGAGCTTGAGGACGGCGCGGTGCGCCTTCAGATGCCGGCGCCGGGGTCGGGCTGCTCCCCGCCGTCGCCGCTCTCCTCCGCGCTCTCGCTCATCGAGCGGAACGCCTGCTCGACCTGTTCGGCCGTCAACCCGCGCGGCACGGCGACGAACACCGGCTGCTGGCGCAGGTCCGAGATCCCGCGCGCCAGCTCCTGCACCTGTTCGTGCAGCGCGGTGATCGCGCGGGCCGTGGGGTCGGGGATACGGTTGTGCTCGAGCTCGTGGCCCGGCCGGTTCCCCTCCTCCGCCTTCTCCTCGAGCACGCGGCCCGGGATGCCGACGATGGTCGAGCGCGGTGGGGCCGACTTCACGACCACCGAGCCGGAACCGACGCGGGAGTGGTGCCCGATGACGATGTTACCGAGCACCTTCGCGCCCGAGCCGATCACGACGTGCTCCTCGAGCGTCGGGTGCCGCTTGCCGCGGCTCACGCTCGTGCCGCCAAGCGTCACACCCTGATAGATCAGGCAGTCGTCCCCGATCTCGGCGGTCTCGCCGATCACCACGCCCATGCCGTGGTCAATGAACACGCGCCGGCCGATGGTGGCCCCGGGATGGATCTCGACGCCGGTGAAGAAGCGCGCCAGGTGCGAGAGCAGCCGGGGCAGCACCGGGATCCGCCGGCGCCACAGCGGGTGAGCGACCCGGTGCCACCAGAGGGCGTGCAGCCCCGGGTAGCACAGCAGGATCTCGAGCGCGCCGCGGGCCGCGGGGTCCTTTTCGCGGACCGTTCGGATATCCTCGACGATTCGGAGCATGGGCCTCCTTCCACCGCACCGCCCTAGCGGCCGGCGTCTCCCGCGTCCTCGGGGAAGTCGAACAACGGCGTCGAAAGGTAGCGCTCGCCGTGGCTGGGAAGCACGGCGACGATCAGCTTCCCGGCCATCTCCGGACGCTTCGCCACCTGCAAGGCGGCCCACGTGATCGCACCCGACGAGATCCCGACCATGATCCCCTCACCGCGGCAGAGCTGCCGTGCCGTCGTGAACGCATCGTCGCTCGCGACCTGGACGATCTCGTCAATCAGGTCCGTGCGCAGGACCTTCGGGATGAAGCCCGCGCCGATCCCCTGGATCTTGTGCGGGCCGGGCGCACCGCCCGAGAGCACCGCGGAGTCCGCGGGCTCCACGGCCACGGCGCGCAGCGCGGGCTTCTTCGCCTTGAGGGCTTCGGCAACCCCAGTGATGGTGCCGCCTGTCCCCACGCCCGCCACGACCACGTCCACGCGCCCGTCGGTGTCTTCCCAGATCTCGACCGCGGTCGTCTCGCGGTGGATCCTCGGATTCGCGGGGTTGTCGAACTGGCCGATGACCATCGAGTCGGGGATCTCCTGCTTCAGCTCATCGGCCCGCGCGATCGCGCCCTTCATCCCTTTCGCGCCCTCGGTCAGCACCACGCGCGCGCCCAGCGCCTGGAGGACCTTGCGCCGCTCGATGGACATGGTCTCGGGCATGGTGAGGACCAGCCGGATCCCGCGGGCCGCGCAGATGAAGGCCAGCGCGATGCCCGTGTTCCCCGAGGTGGGCTCGATCACGGTGGTCACGCCGGGCTGGATGGCGCCGCGCTCGAGGGCGTCCCTGATCATCGAGTCGCCGATGCGGTCCTTGACCGACGACATCGGGTTGAAGGACTCGAGCTTGAGCAGCACCTCGGCCTGGAGCCCCTGCGGGAGCCGCTGCATCCGGACCAGGGGGGTCCTGCCGATGGTGTCAGCGATGCTTTCGTAGATGCGTGCCATGCACGTGTCCTTTCCGGCTGGTTGGAAGGGCTGCGCCCGGGGCGCCGCCCCGGGTGCCGGGCGGAGTCTACATCCAAACCCCCTGCTCCGCCTCCCGGTGGCTTCGGCCGAGATTCGTCGCCTGTCCCGACCAGGCGCCACGGCGCTATGATGCCGGTGACCATTCCCCGTGACCCGGTTTCGACGGACGGACCACCTTGCGGAGGTCGCCGATGGCAGCCATCCGACTCATCATCAACGGTCGCGCGCACGCGCTCGACGTGGACCCCGCGACGCCGCTGCTCTGGGTGCTGCGCGAGACCCTCGGCCTCACCGGGACGAAGTACGGCTGCGGCGCCGGACTGTGCGGCAGCTGCACCGTGCTGATGGACGGCGAACCCGTGCGTTCGTGCCGCATCACGGCCCTGCACGCCGCGGACGTGAACATCACCACCATCGAGGGCCTCTCGCCCGACCGCACCCACCCGCTGCAGCAGGCCTGGATCGCCGAGCAGGTGCCGCAGTGCGGCTACTGCCAGCCGGGACAGATCATGGCCGCCGCCGCGCTGCTGGCGAAGAACCCCGACCCCACCGACGCCGACATCGACCGGGCGCTGGCCGCCAACCTGTGCCGCTGCGGCACCTATCCGCGCATCCGGCGCGCCATTCACCGCGCCGCGAAGGGAAACGTGCGATGACCGCGACCCGCGGGACCGGCAGCGGCGGCGCGCGGCCACCCGCCGCCAACCGGAGCGCCGTGCCGCGCGGCCTCTCGCGCCGCGAGTTCCTGCGCGCCGGGGCGCTCGCCGGCGGCGGGCTGGTCGTGGCCTTCCACCTGCCGGCCAGCGCGCATGCCGCCGGGGCGGAGCCCGCCCGGCTCGAGCCCAACGCCTATCTGCGCGTCGGCCCCGACGGCGCAGTGACCGTGATCTTCGCACGCTCGGAACTGGGACAGGGCTCCAGCACCGCGGCCGCCATGCTGGTGGCCGAGGAGCTCGAGGCCGACTGGCGGAAGATCCGCATCGAGCAGGCCGTCCCCGCCGATGTCTACGGCAACATGTCCACCGGCGGGAGCCGGGCGATCCGCTCGCTATGGACGCCCATGCGCAAGGCCGGCGCACAGGCGCGCGAGATGCTCGTCGCCGCCGCCGCCGCGCGCTGGAAGGTCACGCCCGCCGCCTGCCGCGCGGAGAACGGCGAGGTGATGCACGCCGCCAGCGGCCGCCGGCTCGGCTTCGGCGCGCTGGCCACCGCCGCCGCGCGGCTGCCCGTGCCCACGGATCCCCCGCTCAAGGACGCCAGGCAGCACCGCGTCATTGGCACCGCGCCCGCGCGCTTCGACGCCCCCGCCAAGGTGGACGGGAGCGCCGTGTTCGGCGCCGACGTTCGCGTGCCCGGCATGCTCTACACCTCGGTCGCACGGTGTCCGGTGTTCGGCGGCAGGGCCACGGACTTCGATCCGGCCGCGGCACTCCAGGTCCCCGGCGTCGTGCGGGTCGAGCGCGTTGGTGACGGCGTGGCCGTGCTCGCGGAGAGCACCTGGGCCGCGTTCCGCGGCCGCGAGGCGCTCCGCGTCACCTGGGACGAGGGACCGCTCGCCACGCTCGAAAGCGCCGCCATCCGCGCGACGTTCGTGGAGCTGGCGCGGCAGCCCGGCCAGCGGGTGCGCCACGAGGGCCGCGGCGCCGAGGCGCTCACCGGCGCTGCCCGCACCCTCGAGGCCGTCTACGAGGTGCCCTATCTCGCGCATACGCCCATGGAGCCGATGAACTGCACCGCCCGCCTGCGTCCCGGCGCCTGCGAGGTCTGGGTGCCCACCCAGAGCGGCAGCGGCGCCCGCGAGGCGGCCGCAAGAGCGGCGGGTCTCGAGCCCGGCGCCGTGACCGTGCACATGACGCTCGTCGGCGGCGGCTTCGGCGCCCGCCACCGGCACGACTACGTCGAGCAGGCCGTCGCGCTGGCGAAGCTCGCCGGCACACCGGTGCAGGTCGCCTGGACGCGCGAGGACGACGTCCGGCACGACCTCTACCGCCCCGCCACCTACAACGTCCTGCGCGCCGGTCTCGACGCCGCAGGCGCGCCCGTCGCCTGGACCCACCGCATCGTCGCGCCCGGCATCGCCACGCAGATGGGGATCCTCGCGCAGGGCGAGCCCGACTGGAGCTCCTTCGACGGCGCCGCCAACCTGCCCTACGCGATTCCGAACATCGAGGTGGAGCTCATCACGCACGACCCCGGCATCCCGCTCGGCTGGTGGCGCTCGGTCGCCTCGTCCCAGAACGCCTACGTCACCGAGTGCTTCCTCGACGAGGTCGCCGCCACGGCCGGCCGCGACCCGCTCGATCTGCGGCGCGCGCTGTTGCCGGACAAGCCCCGGCATCTCGCCGTGCTGGAGCTGGCCGCGCGGAAGGCCGGCTGGGGCACGGCGCTGCCCGCGGGCCAGGGGCGCGGCCTCGCCGTGCACGAGTCCTTCGGCTCGTTCGTCGCGCAGGTCGCCGAGGTGGAACTCGCCCCCGGCGGCGCGGTGCGCGTGAAGCGCGTGGTCTGCGCCGTGGACTGCGGCACCATGGTGCACCCCGACCTGATCCGCTCGCAGATGGAGGGCGGCATCATCTACGGCCTGAGCGCCGCACTGAAGGGCGAGATCACCATCGAGAAGGGCCGCGTCGTGCAGGGCAACTTCCACGACTACCCGATGCTGACGCTCGATGAGTGCCCCGAGATCGATGTGCACCTGGCGCCGAGCGGCGACCGGGTTGGCGGCATCGGCGAGCCCGGGCTGCCGCCCATCGCGCCAGCGGTGGCCAACGCGGTGTTCGCCGCTACGGGGAAGCCTGTGAGGAGGCTGCCGATCGCGGCAGGGTGAGATCGCGGCAGGGTGAGGGCGGCGCTTCCCCTGCTTCTGCTACCCTCCCGTCACTCATGCGCTTCGCCCCCTTCGTTCTCGCCACGCTGTGCGTGCTCGTGCTCTTCCTCGGCCTCGACCGCGTCGGAGTCCTCGATGAGCGCGAGGCGCGAGACGCGCAGGTCGCCCGCGAGCTGATCCAGCATCGCGAGGCGCTGACACCGCTCTACGGCGCGCAACCACTCTACGAGAAGCCCGTCGCCGCCTACGTGCTCGAAGCGCTGGCGTACCGGCACGAACCGGACTCGCCGGTGCATTCCCGCCGGCTGCGCGCGGGCCTCGCAGTGCTCCTCGTCCTCATCACGGGCGTGGCGGGCGCGCGGCACTTCGGCCCGCGCGCCGGGGTCTTCGCGGCGGGCGTGCTCGCCACCTCGGTAGTGCTGCCCCTGGCGGCGCGCAACGACGGCACGCAACTGCTCGGCTCGCTCTTCGCCTGGATCGGGTGCGCGGGTCTCGCTGACGTGGTCTTCGGCCGCGCGCGCGGTCGCGATCTGCGCCTGGTCGTCACGTACGGGGCGCTGGCGGCAGCGCTGCTGTGCGCGGGACCGCTCACGGCGCTGTGGCCGCTCGCGGGGCTCGCGCTCTACCTGGTGCTGGCGCGCGACCGCGAGGACTGGCGCCGCGCGCGTCCGCGCGCGGGCCTCGCGCTAATGCTGGGCCTCGCCCTGCCGTGGTACGGGGCGATGATCGGGCGCCACGGCGCCGACTTCCTGGCGCACGCGCCGTTCTTCCCCTACGCGGCCGGGCCGCCGATGCCCTGGCTCGCGGGCGCGGTGTTCGCCATCCCGTTCCTAGTGGCCGGCAGCTTCCCGTGGAGCGCATTGCTCCCCGACGCGATGGTCCACGCGGCGACCTGGTGGCGCGGGCGCCTGCCACTGCTGCGCATCGGGTCCACCGGACCGGAGCTGCCGCTCGCCGCCGCGCTCAAGCGCGAGAAGCGCGAGGAAGGCGCGGCGCACTTCTTCATCGCCTGCCTGCTCGCAGCCCTCGCGCCGATCCTCTTCTACCCGTCACGCCCGCTCACGGCGGCGCTGCCCGCGGTGCCAGCCGCCGCGCTCCTGTGCGGGCGCCTGCTCGACCACCTGTTCGAGGATCCACAGCGGCTGGCGCGGACGCTCACGCGCTCGGCTCTGACGCTGGCGGTGGCGGGCAGCGTGGCGGCGTTCACCTTCGTGGCGCTGGCAGCGCGCGTGAGCGACGCGGCCCCGGAACTGCGCCTGCTGGGGGCTGCGCTGCTGCTCGTCTGCTGGGCGCCGTTCCTGGCGGACCTGATGCGCCGCCGTCGCCTGGCGGCCTTGCTGATGGGGCTGCCGGTCGCGGTCGGGATGCCGATCGTGTCGCTGCAGGTGCTGCCCGCGATGGAGGACTGGCTCAACACCCGCACGGCGGCGCAGGCTCTGGAGGTGGCCGCACCGCCGCGAGCACCGCTCGTGGTGGCGGGCGCACCGCCCCCGTCGCTGCGTTTCTACGCCCGGCACGACCTGGTGGTCGTGCCGTCCGAACCGGCCGCGCTGCGCGAGCACCGCGCGGCCGACGGGATGACGTACCTCGCCTTCCCCCCCGCGCGCGAGCACGAGGTCGCGCGCGGCGCACAGACGCCGCTCGAGATCCTCGCGCGCACGCCGACGCTAGTGCTGGCGCGGGTGCGACCGGAGTAGGCGCGACGGCGCGACGGTCTGCCGCCCCACGCACGGAATCGTCCGCGGGGACGAACGGTCACACAGGGCGCTCCAGGCCCCGGCCAGCGCCAGTGACACCGCAGCCGAGCCGAACCACGGGGGCTCGGCGAAGAGCCTAAGGCACTCGAGGCCGACCGACTGAAGTCGGAGGCCCGAGTCGGGCGGGGTCTGGGTCACGGAGAAGGCGCTGAACGTGAAGAGCGCCAGCAGCGCTCCGGCGAGGGCCATGAGCCACGCCACGGCCCTGACGAACGTGTCGGCGCGGCGGCCGCCGTGGCGGCAGGACCACGCGATCATCCAGCCCAACCCCGGCGCGGCGGGCAGCGACCACGTGCCGAAGACCGCGGCCATCGCCGACCAGACCGCCACCCCGAGGACGAGCGCGAAGACCCCATAGAGCGAGGCGAGGAAGTGCTCCGGCACGGGCTGGCGCGGTTCGGCGGAAAAGGTGTCCATCGAGAGGTTTTCGACCACCCGGCAGAGGGACTGAAGGGGCCTCCGGAAAGCCGTGGCGGCATCACGATATTTCGTGACTCACGAAATGTCGTGATGTATGATGAGTCCGGAAAGAGGCCATCAATGAGCGATCAAGTCGCCATCCTGCAGTCACTTCACCCCGTGCTGACGACCATGGCCGGGGCCGCAATCGCGGCCTGCGATGGAGTCCTGGCGCTGGCCTGGCTCGTGGGCCCTGGGGACCTCTGTGACTCCTGCCCCATGCGGCCCGGGTGCCCGGGCCAGAGCACCTGCCTGCACCTGGTGGCGAGCACCGGAATAGAAGGCGACACGCCGGGTCGGCTCCAGCGCATCCCCGTCGGCACCGGCTCGCTCGGCCGGATCCCGGTCTCCCATGAACCGCTGGTCGCCCGCACCGGTCTCGACACCCTGGGCGTGGCCGAGCCGGCCTGGCTCGCCCGGAACAAGGTGCGCGCCCTCACCGCCCTGCCGCTCGAGCACGGTGAGCGCTGCATCGGAGTGCTCGCGGTCTTCTCCTGCGGCGGGCTGTCCGAGGGGCAGATGCGGATCCTGGCGGCCTCGACCCGGCTGGGCGCCGAAGCCATCGGGAATGTCGCGGCTTTCCGGACTCTGGCCGCCGATCGCAACCGTCTGGCCGCGAAGAACGCCAGGCTCCGCTCGGGCCTCGGTCTGCCCCCGGAGCCCGAACCGGCTCCGCCGCCCCCCATGCCTCCCCCACTCCACGCTCAGTTCGCCGGGACCGGCGCCATGCTCCACCCGGACGCGACCGTCCCGGCGCCGCTGCGCAGTTTCGCCGAGATCCAGCGCGAGGGCATCCTGCGGACACTCGACCGCACGGGCTGGCGCGTGAGCGGTCCGAAGGGCGCAGCCGCCGTGCTGCGGCTCAAGCCCACCACGCTCGAATCGAAGATGAAGAAGCTCGGCATCCGCCGGCCGCCGCGCTGAATCCCTGCCCATGCGGATAGCAATTGCCAAGTCCAGCGGACCTACCGAAGGCCCAACCGCGGCAAGTGGTTGCCCGCCAAGGGGGGTGGTAGGACCCGTGAGAGGAAGCGGGGCGTGACTGCCGCGAAGGCCCTCCGTGAGGCCTGCAGGGAGCCGGGGCCCCTTAGTCTACAGCAGCTTGTCGCGGCTGGTCGGTCCGTCAAAGACACGCTGGAGATTGCCGGCCGACTCGAGCGGGCGGGAGCCGACTTGGTGAGCCTCTCCGAGCGAATCGACACGACGACCACGGCCGGGCGCACGGTCTTCCGGATGCAGGCGATACTGGCTGGGTTCGAACGGGACCTCTGTTCCGTGCGGACGACGTGGGCTCTGTCGCGCGAAGTCAGTGGCGAGCTTGGCGTCTTCGACGTGGCAGGCCGCGAACCGAGCTTGCGGTCGAGTGGCAATTGCGCGAACGTTGCGTCATGCTCGTCCACCCAAGGGGCAGAGTGGCCCGGCTGCTGTGACGGGGACACACACTTCGAGGTGCCGCGTGTCAGCCCCCGCGTGCGGAACGCATGAAGGACTTGCGCCATGCCAACCTACGACTACCGCTGCAAGAAATGCCACAAGGGGTTTTCACTCGTCCTCTCGGTGAAGCAGCACGACAGCAAGAGAATCGCCTGCCCGAAGTGCGGTTCGCGTACCGTGAAGCAGGAGATCCGCTCCTTCTACGCAATCACCAGTCGCAAGGCCTGACCTCTCGGGCGCGCTGCAGGGCTGGGCCGCCATTGTCCGGCGGGTGCCGGGCGACGCTGGCGGACACAAGGCGCGGCCCCTTCAAGGCACGGACCAGCGGCCCGATTACTGCCACGTGACCACTGGTTTGCGGCCCACTCTGCGGACGACAACCGCCGGTGCGCAGACTGGGAGAGCGTTCCCCTCATGTGGAGGCGCGAACCCGCCCAAGGCTGGGGGGTGACGGGGTATCGGACGGCATCCACGAAGCA
>Ga0315275_10002271_pt1 | contig 17249 bp, 15 predicted proteins | sample YL17G03_0_MG_FD_205557 | JGI IMG/M metagenome (GOLD analysis project Ga0315275, IMG submission 205557) | Sediment microbial communities from Yellowstone Lake, YNP, Wyoming, USA - YL17G03_0 | ecosystem: Environmental > Aquatic > Freshwater > Lake > Sediment | place: USA: Wyoming | collected...
GTGCACTAGGTTATAGGATTATTTTGATAACAATTGCAGCAGAAGCGATGGATAGCAATAATTAATAATAAATTTGTACCTATTCAGTATAATCTTAATGACGTCACCTTATTTTTATTGAAACGTTATCTCAAGAGTGAAACGCTGTCGATGGTAACAATCGAAAGCCAGAAATCTTCTTGACCGTTGCAGAAAGTTCCAACGGGAGATCCTTTCGTTCATACACGATTTCTCCATCCCCTCCTCGAACAATCAGGCCGAACGAGATATCCGGATGGTCAGACTCCAGCAGAAAATTTCTGGTACTTCCAGGAGTAATGATGTAGCTGCCTCGTTCTGCAGGATTAGGGGGTCTCTCTCAAGAGTGAAAAAGAATGAACGGCCGGTCCTTGCCTTGCTTGGTAGCGCATTTGGGATGAATCCCTTCCCCCCTCCAAGCGCTCATCGGATTGGCTGAATTGCTGTAAAAATTTTATAATTCTGTGATATTCAGTGCGTGAATTGCGGCCATATTCTTCGTTTTATTAAAGTAAATTCTATAAAAAATCCATAAAATACGTCCTTTGCAAAGCAGAATCTGAAAATAGAAACATTTATCGTTTAGAAACAGGAGTATTGACATTGGCCATATTAATTTTTGCCTATGATGAACAATATGTCTGAACTCATTGACAAACTGAAAAAAGGGGCAGTTGACCGTTGCCGGGAGTGGATTATCGAAGCACGGGAAAATCCAAAAGGTACAATTACCGCAACGGAACAATATCGCGCGAATTATGGTCTCACATCAAAATTAAAAAAAATGCGGGGAGGATTATCGTAGGGGTTGTCGCTTGTGGCAGAAGAAAAATCGTTATTGCAGCAAATCCGTGAAAAAGAGATGATGATCAGCATCAAAGTTGATGAGACAAAAAGGGAAGGTGAGGAGGTCATTCTAAATGCGAGGAAGGAAGCCTCGGAATTGATTGAGAAATCAGAGAGAGAGGGAAAAAAGGCTGCAAAGGAATATTATGAAAAAGAAATGGAAAAATTAAAAAAAGAAATTGAACAGCTCAGAGATCAGAGCAATCAACAGGCCTTATTAGTTCGGGCAGAAGGCGAACGCAATTTACCCTCAGCAATAGATAAAATCGCAAAAGTTGTTTCCCTGGAGTAAGGCGATATGCTTCAAAAAATGAAAAAGATTCAGGTACTTGGGCCAAAAAAAGATCTTCAGAGCGTAGTCGATGTCCTGTACCACACGGGAACTGTCCAGATTGAGGATATGTCCAGAACAATCCGCCCCGGGGATACACTTTTAAGAAGGATGGATATCGAAAAAGGAGGAGAAATCGCAAACACCCTGGTAAAATTAGGGGGAATTTTCCTTGCCCTCCCTAAAATTAAATATGATACCAAGAAGCAGGAACAAATCTATCTGGAATTGCAGCAACTCAGCCACCAGGAACTGCTCGCGAGGGCAAATCACGTAATCGACGAGCTCGAATCGACCACAAAGGACCTCGCCGTAAAGAAGAGTGATCTGGAGTTTACCCTTGGCGCAATGGACAGGTACGAAAAAATAATTAAAAAAATTCAGCCTCTGGAAAGCCAGTTGCCGATTTTAGAGGGTTTTGAAGTCACGGTAATCCTTATCCAGCGGGAGTTCGGGGAAGTTTTAGACTTCCTCAAAAATACGCTGGCTGATATTACAAAAAAACAGTTTGAAATGATTTCAGCGGATATCGATGACACAACTATTGCTGCGGTTATCGTCTTCAATAAAAGATATTCAGAAGGGGTTCACTCGCTCATCTTCTCCCAGAATGTCAATGAGGTGCGGCTGCCATCTGAGTTCCTCGGTAAGCCCTTCCATGAAATTCTTCAGCTGATTTCCATAAAGAAGACAAAATCAATTGACGAGATGGCGGCAATCGACGAAAAACTGGTAAACCTCGCCACGGAATGGTACCAGGAACTTGCGGTGCTCAAAAAAGTGCTTGAGGACAGGAACGAAGAGGTAGGTGTATTCGGCAAATTCGGCCAGACGGAATACACCTTTGTAATTCTGGGGTGGATCCCCAAAAAATACCTGCAACGCACAAAAGAAGCACTGAAAGATGCCTTCGGTAACAGGGTCTTTGTCAATGAGCTTGATGTAAGCCCGGAGAATATGGACGAGGCACCCACCTTCTACGATAATCCTGATGTCGTAAAACCCTTCGAATTTCTCTTGAATGTGGTCGGCACATCAAAGTACCGGGAGATTGATCCAAGTCCGCTGATGACGATATTCTTCCCTATTTTCTTCGGTCTGATGGTAGGTGATATTGCATATGGACTTATTATACTTGGGATTGCCCTGATTGTGAAAAACAGATATAAAATGGAGCTCTGGCTCCAGCACCTGATGAAAATCCTCATTATATCATCTATCTGGGTTATCTTTTTCGGGTTCATCTACGGGGAGTTCTTCGGGGATTTCGGTGAAATAATGGGCTGGATCCATCCACTCACCATTTTCGGTGTCACATGGAACAGAATTGAGGCGATAGTTCCCATGCTGATCCTCGCGATCGCGATTGGTGTATTCCATATATTCCTCGGTCTCAGTCTGGGAATCCTCAATGCCATTACCAAAAAGAGCAAGAAACATGCGATAGAAAAGGCCGGAATGATTATCGTTATCGTTGGACTGCTCCTTGTTGTCGGTGGGGCGGCAAAGATAGTTCCGGATATCCTCCTTCAGCTTGGCATTGTACTGATGATTATTGCCGTACCCTTAATCATTTACGGGGGAGGGTTCTTCGGGGTATTCGAGATCATAAGCACCGTGGGAAACATCCTCTCCTATGCCAGGATTATGGCAATCGGTATGGCGTCTGTCGTCCTTGCCCTTGTTGCCAACAAACTCGGGGGGATGATGGACGTAGCAGTGCTCGGGTTTTTGATCGCAGCCCTGCTGCATATACTCAATATTGCGCTTGCGATGTTCAGCCCGTTTTTACATTCCTTCAGGTTGCATGTAGTGGAATTCGATTCCAAATTTTTTGAGGGCGGGGGAAAGATATTCAAACCCTTCAAGAGGGAAAAGGAGGGTGAAACCGTGAAATGAACACGGGATCATCCCACGGGTTTAAAAACATTCTGTACAGCAGATTGATAACTTTTAATCAGGATCATTTCAATAAACACAAAAAAAAGAGGATATGGTAAACATGGTGGTGGATTGGGGGATTCCCATTGGAGCTGGTATTGCATTTGGACTTGGGGCACTGGGAACAGGAATTGCACAATCAAAAATCGGATCTGCCGGCGCCGGGACTATTGCAGAGAGACCTGAAACATTTGGTCTCATGGTAATACTTGTGGCGATTCCTGAAACTCTGGTCATTCTTGGTTTCGTGGTCGCGGCAATGATCATGATCATGCTCGTCTGAATGGAGGGGCTGGTCAAGCGAGAACCGGTAAATCTGCCATGACGTACTGAAATACGTCAATCGGTCGTTTGGCGGAACCGGCAACATTTTGAGGAACAGGGGTTGGTGGTGCGATGTCGATTGAACAATTGATTGAGTCAGTTGAGGTGAGTGCCAAAGAAAGAATCACGGAATTGAGGGAAAAGGCATGCAGGCAATCGGAGGAGATACGAAGGGAGGCGGAGGGGAAGGACGGAGCCATCAAACAGAAGCATCTGGATGCAGTTAAAAAAACTGTAGAAGTCGAACGTAACAAATCAATTGCTAAGATCAAAGACGAAACCCGGATGCAGTTTACCCGGACCAAAGATGAAGTATATAAAAAAGCCTTTTTTGAAGCCCAAAAAATTCTCTCATCAGTACGATCTCGTGCAGATTATGAGAATAATTTCAGAAAAATGTTACAAGAGGTGGTTTTAGAGCTGGAAAGGGAAGATATCCAGCTGCATATCGATAAAAGGGATGAGAACCTTTGTAAAAAAGTGTTGTCCGAACTTAAACTGAACTGCGAGGTGGTTACCGATATTACCAGTGCGGGAGGTCTGAACGCGAGCACAAAGGATGGTAAGTTCATCGTATTCAACACGATAGAATCGAGATTTGAGAAGGCAAAGGCTCTTTTAAAACCAGAAATATTTACAACCCTCTATGGTGGTCAGAGTGAACGTGGAGTATGATTATATAAATGCCCGTATAAAAGGCATGAAAAGTCGCCTGCTCGCTCCCCCCGTGTTTGAATCCCTGATCCTCAAACCCGACGTCGAATCCATCATTGCTGAACTGGAAAATACTTCCTATAAAGTGGAGATAGAACGGGCAACCATCCAGTATTCCGGGATAAAGTGTCTTGAGGTTGCCTTACGGAATGATTTCACCAAGGCCTTCCGAAAGATTTTAGGTTTTATGAAAGAGGGAGAATCCGAGACGTATATAAAAATTCTGTTGAGCCGGTGGGATATTCAGAATATCAAAACCATTCTTAGGGGAAAGAATATCCATATGACATCAGCGGAGATCGTCGAATGTCTTGTCCCGGCAGGGCAACTGGATGATACCACGCTTATTGAGCTGATCAAACAGCCGGATGTCAAGGCGGTCATCGATCTCCTTGCAACATGGGGGATCGAATATGCAAAACCATTGACCCGGAATTTTAAGGAATACTCTGAAAAAAGGGATCTATCAATTCTTGAGTATGCGATTGACAAATTTTACTATGAAAATGCCTTAGACAAATTAGGCGAAGATTCCTATGATGATCGCATCATCCTGGATATGATAACCACGGAGATTGATGTGACCAATATCAAAAACGTCCTGAAGATGATAAGGGACAAAATCGAGATTGAAGAGGCAGAAACATTCCTGATCAAGGGCGGTATTACGCTGGATATCGAAAAGTTGCGTTCAATGCTGAGATCCGGGACGCTTGAGGGAGCGATCAAGGTCCTGGACGCCACGCCATACAAATTTCTCTCGGATCTTCCCGCAGATGTGTTCAAGACAGAAAAGATATCAATATTTGAAAAAGAACTCGAAAAATATCTGATTAAACGAGGGATCAGCAGGTTTCTTGGTGATCCCCTGAGTATTGCCGTTGCTGTCGGGTATGTCTGGGCGAAATATAACGAGATCACCAATATCAGAATCATCGCGAGGTGCAAGACTACCGATATAACAGAAAAAGAAATCCGGGAGGAATTGCTCTATGTATAGGTTTGTCGTGGTCACCGATCCAGATTCGGCACCGGGGTTCAGGCTTGCAGGTGTTGATGTACTCGAGGCATCCAACCTGGATGAGGCCAGGAAGATCATACCCCCCCTGATGTATAAGGACGATACAGGAATCGTTGCGATCAGTGAAGATTTCATGGCAGCACTGGACCAAAAACTCCTGGAAAAAATCGAAAAAACATACAGACCGATCATTATTCCGATTCCCGCCAGGATCAAGGGTCTCGAGAGAACAAGTTACATCGAACGGCTGCTGCAGAGGGCAATCGGGTATAATATCGTGATTAGGAGGTAGGGGTCATGATTGCGGGAGTTATAGCGAGAATTTCGGGGCCTGTGGTTCTTTCGGACCAGATGCGGGGCTCGAAAATGTATGACGTGGTGAAGGTAGGTGCCGAGGAGCTGAATGGGGAGATCATACGCCTTGACGGGGATCTGGCGGTTGTGCAGGTGTATGAGGACACATCAGGCCTGAAGATTGGTGAAAGGGTCCTGAACACCGAAACGCCGCTTTCCGTTGAGCTCGGCCCGGGGCTCCTCTCCTCGATTTATGACGGCATACAGAGACCTCTGCCGGTGCTGGTCAAGAGAAGCGGCAGTTTCATATCCCGTGGTATTTCTGTTGATGGTATTGATATGGAAAAAAAGTGGGATTTTGTTGCATCCGCAAAAAAGGGAGACCGGGTTTCTGGCGGAGACATAGTCGGGACGGTAATGGAGTACAATATTGAGCACAGGATCATGGTTCCTCCCCCTGTTTCCGGAACTATCAGGGAGATCCACAGCGGCGCGTTTACCGTAAAAGAACCAGTCTGCATTCTCGATGACGGCACACCCATAACAATGCTGCAGAAATGGCCCGTAAGACGGGGGAGACCCTACCGGAAAAAGCAGGACCCGCGTTCGCTCCTTGTCACCGGGCAGAGAATTTTTGATACCATGTTCCCGGTCGCCAAGGGGGGGACCGCCATGATCCCCGGTGGTTTTGGTACGGGAAAGACGGTGGCGGAACAGACTCTTGCAAAATGGTCGGATACCCAGATCGTTGTGTATATCGGCTGCGGGGAGCGGGGAAATGAAATGACGGATGTCCTGACAGAATTTCCCGAACTTGTGGATCCGCGGACGAAGATGCCCCTTATCCAGAGAACGATCCTGATTGCAAACACGTCGAACATGCCGGTGGCGGCCAGGGAGGCTTCGATTTATACGGGCATCACCATGGCAGAGTATTACCGGGACATGGGATATGACGTCGCGTTGATGGCTGACTCCACCTCGCGATGGGGCGAGGCATTACGGGAAGTCTCGGGCAGACTGGAGGAGATGCCGGGCGAAGAAGGTTATCCCGCTTACCTTGCCACGAGACTTGCGGCGTTTTATGAGCGTGCCGGCAGGGTTGTCTGTCTTGGGTCAGTTGAACGGTTGGGATCCATTACCATTGTCGGTGCGGTATCCCCACCTGGCGGCGATTTCTCAGAGCCCATCACCCAGAATACACTGAGAATTGCCGGGACATTCTGGGCACTGGATACAAGTCTTGCGTACAGGAGGCATTTCCCTTCGGTGAACTGGATAAAAAGTTATTCTCTCTATCTCGAAAGCATTCAGGACTGGTTTTTGCAAAGCGGATTTGATGAATGGAAAGAGATGCGGGACGTGACCATGTACCTGCTCCAGAAAGAAGTCGAGTTACAGGAAATCGTGCAGCTGGTCGGTCCTGATGCCCTGCCTGAGAGTGAGAAGGCAATTCTGGAGGTTACACGAATGATCAGGGAAGATTTCCTCCAGCAGAGTGCCTATCACGAGATCGACTCGTTCTGCCCGCTGGAGAAGCAGTACTGGATGCTCAAGGTGATCCTTAATTTCTATGATCGGACGAGTGAAGCCATGAACAGGGGAGTTGCCCTGAACAAAATCCTGAAACTGCCGTTCAAACCGGAGATTGGCAGGATGAAGGAACTGGCCGATATCACAAAAATCAAGGATCTCATCGGGGAGATTGATAAAAATATTGCTGGACTGGAGGTGGAGAGATGAAGCCGATCAGCCTGGTGACAAAAGAGTGCAAGACGGTCAACTATGTTTCCGGTCCTTTGATTTTCGTCCAGTCTGTGAAAGGGGTCTCCTATGGTGAGATCGCACAGATCACACTGCCTAACGGTGACGAGAGAACAGGGCAGGTACTGGATATCTCGCGGGACCTTGCTGTGATCCAGGTATTTGAGGGTACCAGCGGAATCGATAATAAAGAGACCAGGGTTCGGTTTACCGGCAAACCGCCGACAATAGATGTGTCCATTGACCTGCTGGGGAGGATCCTGAACGGGGTGGGAAAGCCGAGGGACGGAGGCCCTGAGATCATCCCGGAAACAAGTCTGGACATCAACGGGATGCCTATCAACCCGTATGCCCGGGACAAACCAGCAGACTTTATCCAGACAGGGATGTCCACTATTGACGCATTAACTACTCTTGTCAGGGGTCAGAAACTCCCAATTTTCTCCGGCGCCGGACTTCCTGCAAACAAGCTTGCTGCCCAGATCGCCCGCCAGGCAAAAGTACGCGGGGAAGGCGAGAACTTTGCGGTGGTCTTTGTCGCCATGGGTATCACCTATAAGGAAGCATCGTTCTTTATGGATGATTTTGAAAGGACCGGTGCCCTTGAACGTGTGGTCTTTTTCATGAACCTTGCTGATGATCCGACTATCGAGAGGCTCGCCACGCCCCGGTGCGCCCTGACCGTTGCAGAATACCTTGCGTTTACCCACAACCTGCACGTCCTTGTAATCCTGACGGACATGATCAACTATTGTGAAGCGTTACGGGAGATTTCCACGGCAAGGGAGGAGGTCCCGGGAAGGAGAGGGTATCCCGGCTACATGTATACAGACCTTGCCTCCATATACGAACGTGCCGGAAGGATCAAGGGGGCAAAAGGGTCCATCACCCAGATCCCCATCCTGACCATGCCTGACGATGATATCACCCATCCGGTGCCGGATCTCACCGGCTACATTACCGAAGGACAGATTGTGCTCTCGCGGGACCTGTTCAGGAGGGGGGCGAACCCGCCCATCGATGTCCTTCCCTGCCTCTCCCGGCTCATGAACCTCGGCATTGGCGCGGGAAAGACGCGGGAAGACCACAGGAATGTAGCCGACCAGCTCTATGCCTCATACGCCTACGGGAGAGACCTGCGAAGGCTGGTCGCGATCGTCGGTGAAGAAGCATTAACAGAACTGGACAAGAAATACCTTAAGTTTGCAGATGAGTTCGAGAAGAAATTCATCACTCAGGCTGATGAAAACCGGAGCCTTGAAAGAACGCTGGAGATTGGCTGGGATCTCATGTCCATGCTGCCGGAAGAAGAATTGAAACGGATAAAACGGGAATACATCCAGAAGTATCACCCGGCGTTCAGAAAGGGATGAGCGATGGAACAGGTTAACCCCACGAGGATGGAACTCATCAAGAAAAATGCTCAGATTAAACTCGCCGAACAGGGGAGGGATCTTCTCCGGGAGAAGATGGATGCGCTTATCCAGGAGTTCTTCCACATTATGGAGTCGGTTTCGCAGTCCCGGGTGGAGCTGGAGAGTGTTGCCGCCTCGGCACAGCGTTCGCTCCTGACCGCGCTTGCGGTTGACGATTCAGTAACCCTGAAGTCTGCATCCTTTGCAACGCGGAAAGGGCTTTTTCTTGATATCAAGGGGAAAAATATCATGGGCGTTCCTGTGCCGGTACTTGAGAAAAAGCGAGTCTCAAAGAGTATTTTAGAGCGGGGCTACAGTATCATCGGGGTGAGCGGCAGGATCGATGAGGTAGCCGAAAAGTTTGAGATAGAACTGGATTTGATCATCGGGCTCGCGGAGACTGAGACTGCCCTGAAAAGGCTCGGGGGGGAGATCCAGATAACCCGGAGAAGGGTGAACGCCCTTGAACAGATAATGATCCCCGAATTAAAAAAACAGGCAAGGTATATCAAAAACGCCATTGATGAACGGGAGCGCGAAGATCTCTTCCGGTTAAAAAAGGTTAAAAAGATTATTGAACGCAAGAAAAAGGCAGCCCAAACATAAACCGATGGAATCCGCTCCTTAATTACCCCCTGTTTTTATTCGCATGATAAAGGGATGTATTGAATTTGCTGTTTTTTTATTAACACCAGGAGAAAAAAGGAGTGTTCCCACTCCGAGCCCAAGATTGAATGGGGGAAGATTGCATCAGATTTTCTCGAACACCACCCAACGCGACTTGATGTTGAGTCTCTCCATGCCCTTCCCAATCTCCGGCAGCAGTGAAATATCCTCGCCCCCTCACCGGTATTAAAGTCCGTGCCTTTTTTTTAAAAATGAAGCTATGCCAGAAGGCTGAGTGTAATTTGTAGTTCCCTCTTTCTGTCCTTCAGATTTTGGTTTATTCATTAATTCCTTCGCCTTGCATGCCGCTTGCTCTATCCGCTCCCTGCACCTCCCTATTGCCATATCCTTTAGTTTCCCAATTTTTTTATCTCTATCGAGTGGCATATATTTAATAAACTGAACGTGATCACTTTGTCTAATCCTCTGGATGGGAATATATACTTTCCCCCATCGGATGAAAAAATTCTTTTTTTGAGATGCCGTCAGCGATCGGGAACTGCAATCGGATATCGTGCCCCCGATCTTTTTATCCCATTCCCCGTATTAATTAACTGAGATGATCCCTGCACGTGTCGATTCAACCTCTCGGATATACAGAAACACTCTTCTTTTTGTCCTTTTATCAGGAATCTCGTTGTTCGACCAGATCAGGAATGTATTCTCCTCCCGTAGCAGTATCACCGGAATGAAAGCTGCAGAAGATGTCAGGGGTCTTATCCGACTTTTGAACCACAAGGACCCGGATGTTCAGTATGAAGCTGCGGGAGCGATTGGGGACATCGGGGACTCAAGTGCGGTGGAGCCCCTGATCGCTGCATTAAAAAACAATGAATTAAGTGGTGTGCGCTGGAAAGCAGCAGAAGCTCTTTCAAAGCTAGGTGCCCCTGCTGTTGATGCCCTCGTCGGTGCGCTACGGCATAGTGATGATGATGTGCGCTGGAAAGCAGCAATCGCCCTCGGTGAGATTGGTGATCAACGAGCTATTGATCCTCTGATAAGGCTGCTGTGTGATGACGACCGGTTCGTCAAGGGACGTGCGGCGTACGCGCTTGGACTCATAGGAGAACCGGCTGTAGACCATCTTCTCCGGGCACTTCGCGAAGGCGATGGAAATCTCCGGTGGGGTGCTGCGATTGCACTGGGGAAAATCCGTGACCCGCGAGCGATCGAACCTCTTATCCGTGCTCTTGCGGATAAGTACGAGAATGTCCGTGCTGAAGCTGCCACGTCACTTGCCGCAATCGGAAAACCTGCGCTGGAACCCCTCATACGATTTTTAAAATTTTCTGACAGATCCGTACGAATTGAAGTGGTAACTGCCCTTGGGGAATTAAAAGATACCGACGCTATCCAGCCGCTCATCCAGATGCTTGAAAAAGCAGATGAGGAAGAGCGGAAAGCAATTGCCGATGCCCTTGATGCTATCCTGATCCCAGCGGTTGCACCCCTCGCACGGAGACTCCGGAATGGGAACGCTCAAAAGAATGAGACGACCAGACCAGAGAATAATGAAGGAGAAAGATAAACATGGAGAACCAGGTCCAGGAAGAAAAGAAAATTCACCGTCTCATTACCAGTCTGAATGATCCTTCCATTGATATTCGCCACCAGGCAGTACGGACTCTTGGAGAAATTGGAAAAGCTGCTACCGGGCCTCTGATTCAGGCGCTTGCAGACGCGGAAAATAATGATCATCGCTGGTATGCGGCAGTTGCATTATCTGGTATCGGTGAGACCGCAGTAGATCCTCTCATCTCTGCAATGCGCGTTCATCATGAGAAAGAATTCAGACGTTTTGCAGCAGCGGCTCTGGGAAATATCGGTATTCCTGCAGTTGAACCAATAATCGATGCGATGGCGGATGATGACCGGGAGATGCGTGGTTATCTCTCCCTGGCTCTCTGCCGGATCGGGAAACCCGCTGTCGGGCCTCTCACCAGGCGGCTCGATGATGCTGATGAGATCATCAGGTCGTGCGCGACTCTCACTCTCTGGCAGATGGGCGAAACAGGGCTCCCGTCAATGGTAGATAAGCTGAAGGAACAGGAATAATGAGCCCTGTCTTTCCTCATGCCTCATTTTTGATCCATAAAACGAACAGATAAATCCGCTCGCGCAAAACCGTACCGGTATGCTTGTGCTTTCGCCTGCGATGGAAGCGTACGAAAAGTCACTTATGGACGACCTTTTTCTCGCAATAGCGATAGCCAAAAAAGCCCGTTCCTGTGGTCTTGATCCGTCAACTGATATTGAAATCCCCATTGCCAGTGACCTCGCTGACAGGGTTGAAGCGTTGCTGAGAATCAAAGGCGTAGCAGTACGGATTCGCGAGCTCGAATCCCTTATGTCGCGGGAAGAGGTCGCATTGCGTATCGGTGACGATTTTGTGGCCCGGAAGTTTGGCGAGACGACGGACATACAGATTCTTGACCATGCCATTCGTACCGCAATGGCGCTGCTGACTGAAGGTGTTGTTGCTGCACCAACGGAAGGGATTGCCAAAATCGGGCTTGGGAAAAACGATGACGGAAGCCAGTACCTGAAGATCTTCTATGCCGGGCCAATCCGAAGTGCAGGTGGTACCGCCCAGGCACTCTCTGTCCTGGTTGGCGATTACGTCCGCCGCCAGCTTGGCATCAACCGCTACATTCCCCGCCAGGAAGAAGTCGAGCGGTATATCGAGGAGATCCGGCAGTACAATTCCATTATGAACCTGCAGTATCTCCCCAGTGAACAGGAAATCCGGCTGATTGTCGAGAACTGCCCGGTTTGCATTGACGGGGAAGCCACTGAACAGGAAGAGATCTCGGGGCACCGTAACCTTGAGCGGGTGGAGACAAACACGGTGCGGGGGGGCATGGCTCTGGTCCTAGCGGAAGGGATTGCCGGGAAGGCACCTAAACTCAAAAGCAAAGTCGAAAAGATGAATATGGACGGCTGGGACTGGCTCGGTAAACTCATAAAAAACAAAACAGATGAAGGAACGGTCAGCATCAAACCCCTGGACAAGTACCTTCGCGACCTCATAGGCGGGAGACCGGTATTTTCCTATCCGATGCGCAAGGGGGGGTTCCGGCTCCGTTACGGGAGATCGCGCAACACGGGGTTTGCTGCTGCCGGCCTACACCCCGCGACGCTGTACATCCTCGGTGAGTTTCTTGCTGTCGGCACCCAGATGAAGACCGAGCGGCCGGGCAAAGCATGCGGGGTGGTACCGGTGGATTCCATCGAAGGCCCTACCGTGCGGATGCAGAACGGTGATGTACTCCGTATTGACGATGAGGCGACTGCAATAAAACTTGGACCCGGTATTGAAAAAATCCTTGATGTGGGGGAGATTCTTGTCTCGTTCGGCGAATTCCTTGAGAACAACCATCCGCTGGTTCCCTGTGGTTATTGCAATGAGTGGTGGCAGCTTGAAGCTGGGGCCGGGACAAAACCACCAAAGACCGAACAAGAAGCCCTTGCCCTTGCGGGCGCTGGCGGATATCTTTACCCGGCATATACGTGGTTCTGGGATGATCTTACGGTAGAGCAGATCCGGGCATTAGCAGACGCAGTAACCGGCAAGGGACAAATAGCTCATGATATCCTGAAGATTCCCAACGATCCTCTAATAAAGACAATCCTCGAGGAACTGCTCATCCCGCATGAGGTGCGGGACGGGAATATACAGATCAAAACCTGTCGTGCATTTATCTCCTGCCTCGGGCTTGACGAAAACCTGAAAAAATGCGATACATGGAACGATGCACTGTTCGATACCCCTCTCGGTCTTGTCATGCACCTCTCCGGAATAAAACTGCGTTCACGGGCTGGAACACGGATAGGCGGGCGCATGGGGAGACCGGGAAAATCCAAACCACGGAAGATGAACCCGCCACCGCATGTCCTTTTCCCGCTCGGAGACTCCGGAGGATCCCGCCGCTCATTCCAGTCTGCGTCCAGCCATACAGCTGACGCGGACGCGAATAGTACTGAGATCGATTTCCAGAAAGAGGGAGGCATTATTGAGATCGAGGTCGGAAGACGACGCTGCACAGAATGCCAGGAGATCACCTTTACCAACCGGTGTGAGAAATGCGGGGCTCATACAATTGCTATCACGACCTGCCCTAAATGCGGAAGAGAAACACTGATGGAACGCTGTCCCGGGTGTGATGTCCCGACAACCTGCAGCCAGAGAGTCACCCTAAACGTGAAAGGAGAGTATGCAAAGGTGATGGAGCGACTGGGGCTCAAACCCGATAGTGTGGCTCTTGTCAAAGGTGTAAAGGGGGTCATATCCCGGGAAAAAACCGTTGAAGCGATGGAGAAGGGGATCCTGCGAGCCATCCGGGATATCTTCGTTTTCAAGGATGGGACCACGCGATTTGACATGATCGATCTGCCGCTTACCCATATCCGTCCGAATGAGGTGAGGGTTTCTGTTGAGAAACTCCGCTCGCTTGGGTATGTAAAAGATTATCTCGGACATGATCTCCAGAACGGTTCTCAAATCGTGGAGTTGCGCCCGCAGGACCTGCTCGTCTCTGATTCCTGCGCAGAATACATGGTGAACGTTGCACAATTCATGGACGATCTCCTGGTAAAATGCTATGGACTGGACCCCTTCTATAATGTCAAAAAACCCGATGACCTGGTCGGGCACCTTGTCATCGGGCTTGCGCCCCATACAAGCGCAGGAGTCCTCGCCCGGATTGTCGGCTTCACGCGGGCAAATGTCGGGTATGCCCACCCGTTCTTCCATGCCGCCAAGAGGCGGAACTGTTTCTACGGTGATACCGAGATCGAAGTATATGATGGAAAGCACTGGAAAAAATCTCCTGTGCGCAAATTTGTCCTTGAAAATTTTGACGTAAGCCGACCGGGCATAGACCGGCTGGGAACGTATTACTCCGATCCGGCGCAACCGTATTTCACCCGGACAGTGGATACCGGGGGGATCATGCATATCCGCAGGATCACTTCAGTGTCGATCCACCGCTCACCGGCAACGCTTATCCGGTTCAGGACACGTCTCGGAAAGGAGATCGCAGTTACTCCTGATCATGCAATGCTTGTATGGGACACAACGTACCTCCGGAAGATCAGGGCGATGGAACTCAAAGCCGGTGACGCTGTCCCGGTGCTTGAAGGTGCCAACGTGATTGCCGACCATATAGGGTCAGCTGAGGCCGTCCCTTCCCCGGAAGAGAGAGTATACTGTCTTACCGTTGCAGATGATCATACGCTCGTTGCAAACGGGATCTTTACCGGACAGTGCGATGGTGATGAGGACTGCATCATGTTGCTTCTCGATGGCCTGATTAATTTTTCGCGTTCATTCCTCCCACAAAACCGGGGCGGTTCTATGGATGCACCTCTGGTGCTCACAAGCAGGATCGATCCTGCGGAGATCGACAAGGAATCTCTCAACATCGATGTCTGCGATCATTATCCCCTGGAACTCTACGCTGGTGCGCTCACCTATACCGAACCCAAGACAATCACCAGGCTCATCGACCGTGTTGAACAGAGGATTGGAACTCCTGCACAACTTGAGGGATTCCGATTCACCCACGACACCTCAGATATCTCGGCGGGACCGATTGAATCCATGTATACCCAGCTCAAGACCATGACAGAGAAACTTGAAGCCGAACTTGTACTGGCAGAGAAGATTCGTGCTGTCGATGCCGATGACGTTGCTGAACGGGTCCTGACCACCCATTTTATCCGTGACCTGATGGGCAACCTCTCTGCATTCTCCAAGCAGAAGTTCAGGTGCACCAAATGCAACACGAGCTACAGGCGGATGCCGCTTGCGGGGAAATGCACGAGATTTAAGGGAAAGGGCATTTGCAACGGCAACATCATCCCGACCGTACATGAAGGATCTGTAAAAAAATACCTGGAAATGTCCCGGGAGATCTGCAGGAAATACAAAGTTTCTGAGTATACCAAGCAGCGTGTCGAGGTACTCGACCTTGCGATTACCTCCACCTTCGGTGAAGAGAAGCAGCAGCAGCTCGGGCTTGCAGATTTTATGTAGCCAGATCCTGATGATCGATACGGATGAAAGCCAATGTCTATCATTAATTGTACGGGCGAATCAAAAGGAACCTATGAAGAAATCCTGCCTGCCTTTCCCGCTACTCTTTTATTGTCATGGTTGATATTCCTTCAGGCACAACAATGGTCCACGTGCACCGTGATTTCAAAAAATCCCTGCAGATCGCGCTGGTCATCACTACCATTTTCCTGCTGGTAGAGCTGGCCGGCGGCCTGATATCGGGCTCACTTGCGCTTGTCAGTGACGCGGGGCATATGTTCAGTGATGTCCTTGCCCTTCTTCTCTCTCTGGGAGCAATCACGCTTTCAGCACGCCTCCCTACCAAAGAGCGGACGTATGGGTTGCATCGGGCAGAGATCTTTGCAGCGTTTATAAATTCCCTGCTGCTTATAGCCATGAGCATAGTAATCCTGTGGGAAGCTTACATCAGGTCGCTGAACCCTGTACCGGTCCAGAGCGTTCTCATGGGCGCTGTTGCTGTGGTCGGGCTTGTTTCCAATCTTGTGGTTGCGTTTCTGCTTCACGGGAGCCATAACCTGAATGTACGCAGTGCCTTCCTGCATGTCATCGGAGACACAGTTTCATCCGTCGCGGTTATCGCAGCTGCTGTCTGGATAGCGATCACCGGGCAGGTCATTGCCGATCTCATCCTTTCCGGCTTTATCAGTTTCATGATCCTCGTATCAGCCACAGGAATTCTCCGCGAAACCACTGCCATCCTGCTCCAGTTCACACCGCGAAATGTAGACTTTGACGCGGTTGTCGCGGACATGACGTCGGTAAGGGGAGTAACGGGAGTACATCATGTCCATCTCTGGAGTCTCAGTTCCGATATCCATGTTCTCGATGCTCATGTCTATTCCTGCGAGCGGGAAGCAGCAAGAATTGAAGAAATGAAGAGAGAGATCAAGAAGCGCCTTGAATGGTATCATATCCACCATTCTACATTGGAATTTGAATGCGAGGAGTGCGAAGACTGTGAAATCGTGGAGACCGCACGTGGCGTCCGATCATAAAGGGAAAATTAAATAGCTGATTTGTGTGACACAATTTTGATTTTTATCGAATCCGTTGCCCTTCCAATTATTTTTACCGTCATAATCTATAGGAGGGGGGGACGACTAAGCCTTTCGATTGCGAAAGATTCAGGATTTCCTGACCAGGTTTTGCATAAGATTCTTAAAACTCAAAGCCTTTTACTATCCTGCAACATATTTGTTCTGGAGCGAGGGTATCTAAGCCTGGTCAACAGAGACGGACTCAAGATCCGTTCCCGAAGGGGTTCGCGGGTTCAAATCCCTCCCCTCGCATTCTGGCTGCCACAAAAGATCTAACCGTGGCAGGTCAACAGGTCCATTGTTCAGCCTGTTTGAGATGGTAAGCAAGCTTGAGGGAACTGGTGACAAGATTATCCAGATCCTCCTGTGTGTATTTGTTGGTCTGGATCTGGTCCCAGTCCTTTGTTGTATCCTCATCATTTTCCCCAACCCATGCAGCAATCGAGACTTCCGGGCTCTGGAATCCAAGCCATGCAAAAAAGTTCAGCAGGTTTCCGGCAACGTGCTGCATCCCGTCAACATGGCCGATGATGATCAGCCCGACCACCTTGTTCCTGATCATCCGGTTGCCATACCATGAAAACTGGTTTTCTATGCTGTTCATCCGTTCGACAAACTTCTGGACGAGTGCCGAATGATTGTTCCAGCGGATCGGGGTAGCAAGGATCAGGATATCACATGCAAGAACGGCATCATACACTTTCTGCATCTCATCGTCCGGGTACTTCATCGTTGACTGGCACGGGTAGGTGCAATACGAAGGGTTTTCTGAATAGTTTCCTTCACAGTCGTAGATTTT
>Ga0315275_10002272_pt1 | contig 17242 bp, 19 predicted proteins | sample YL17G03_0_MG_FD_205557 | JGI IMG/M metagenome (GOLD analysis project Ga0315275, IMG submission 205557) | Sediment microbial communities from Yellowstone Lake, YNP, Wyoming, USA - YL17G03_0 | ecosystem: Environmental > Aquatic > Freshwater > Lake > Sediment | place: USA: Wyoming | collected...
AACGCCTCATCAACGTGCAGGGACTCACTGAAGGGGGGCTCCGCCTCGGCGTGAAGGGCGGCGGTTGTTCCGGCCTCAGCTACACGATCAACTTCGACGAAAAGATCGGTCCGCATGACCAGGTCCATGACTTTGATGGTGTGAAAGTCATAGTCGACGCCAAGAGCGCCATTTATCTTCAAGGCACGCAGTTGGACTTCCAAAAAGATCTGATGGGCGGAAACTTCAAATTCGTCAATCCGAACGCCGACAAGACCTGTGGCTGCGGAGAATCCTTCTCGGCCTGATGAGGTCAGCGACGCTCACCAATTGTCCTACGGGCATGGCGGCCGCTATGCCCGTCCTGTCAGAGGAGACCGTATGGACCATCACACCCATAGCACCGCCAACCCACGTGAGCTGCAGATGGCTCGCAGTATGTGCTGGCACTGCCAGTCTGAAGTGGCCGGTGAATATTTCTGTGACCGTTGCGTCAAAGTCCAGCCGGTTTCGAAAGAACTCGATTACTTCACCTGCCTGGGCTTCCCCCGCCGCCTCACGATCGACCAACGCCAACTGGAAGCCAAATTCTATGATCTGAGCCGGGCCTTCCATCCCGACTTCTACCAGAACAAGAGCGACGCCGAACAGACCATCAGCCTCGGCAATTCCGCTATGTTGAATACCGCGTACCGGACGCTCCGTGATCCGATCGAGCGGGCTGAGTATCTTCTCGATCTGGAAGCCGGATCGGTGAAAGAGATTCGGAATTCTCCTCCCGCCGACCTCTTTGAAGAAATTCTTGAACTACAAGATACATTGAACGAGTACCGAGCCGCCGGCCGTGCGTCAGAAACCGAATCGACGCTCCGCGCGAAACTCCAATCGGAACGGCACACACTCGAGCAACGGCAACGGGACATGGAAGCCGCTCTGCAACAGCTCTTTATTCAGTGGGACGCACTCCAAGATCGCGGGGAGGCGACCGACCAGGCGAGGGCCGAGCGCGACCGTATCCTGAAACAGATACGCGAAAATTTGTCCAACCGGACCTACGTCAAGAACATCGTGAGCGACCTCGTCTCAACCATCGGATAATCACCACCATGGCACGTATCGTCGGTATTGATCTCGGCACAACGAATTCGCTCGTGGCCTATATGGCGGACGGACGTCCGCGTGTCATCTCAGGGCGGAACGAGCGTGCGATGGTTCCCTCGGTCGTGGCGATGACCGACAATGGTCTGATCGTCGGCGATGCAGCAAAAGAACACTTAACGCGTAGCCCGGAACGGACCGTCTATTCCGTGAAACGATTCATGGGAAAGGGCCTTGAGGACGTGCAGGGCGAGCTGGCCTACTTCCCCTATCACTTGACAGAACAGGGCGGAGTGATACGGATCAAGCTCGGCGAGAAAACCTATTCGCCGCCGCAGATCTCGGCCATGATCCTGAAAGAACTGAAGCAACGGGCCGAGGCGCACCTCGGTGAGAGCATCACCAAAGCCGTCATCACCGTCCCCGCCTATTTTAACGATAGCCAGCGGCAAGCGACGAAGGACGCGGGCATGATTGCAGGGCTCGACGTCTTACGAATCATTAACGAACCGACCGCTGCCTCGCTAGCCTATGGGCTCCAGCAGAAGACTCAAGGCACGATTGCCGTCTATGACCTTGGCGGGGGAACCTTCGACATTTCCATCTTGAAACTCAAGGACGGCATCTTTGAAGTCCTTGCGACCAACGGCGACACCCATCTCGGAGGCGATGACTTCGATCGCCAGATCGCAGATCTCTTCGTAAAGGAAATCCGCGAGCAACATGGTCTCGATTTGAACGCCTATCCCGACCATATGCAGGCGGTCAGACTGGAAGCCGAACGGACAAAGATCAGACTCTCCGATGAGCTGAAGACTACGGCCATCCTCGACCTACCGGAGGGCAAAAGCCGGTATTCCAGAGTGCTCACGCGCGATCAACTCGAATCCCTCGCCATGAAATTGGTGGAGCGCACACTCGGGCCCTGCCGTCTGGCCTTGAAAGATGCGAGCCTCACCCCGAGCGACATCGATGAGGTGGTCCTCGTCGGTGGCTCAACTCGTATGCCACTGGTCCGCCGGCACGTCCAGGCGCTCTTTAGAAAACAGCCCCATTGCGAGCTGAACCCTGACGAAGTCGTCGCGCTCGGCGCGGCCGTCCAGGCCGATATTCTCAGTGGCGGAACGACCGATCTATTGCTCCTCGACGTCACCCCCCTTTCCCTTGGCATCGAAACCATGGGCGGAGTGATGAGCAGCTTAATTCGACGCAACACGACCATCCCGGCCAGTGCCAAGGAAATGTTCACCACCTATGTTGACGGCCAAACCGGCGTGGATATTCATATCCTCCAAGGCGAACGCGAACTGGTGAAGGACAACCGCAGTCTGGCCCGCTTTCGGCTGAAGGTCCCCCCGCTGCCGGCTGGCGTCCCGCGCATCGAAGTCACGTTCTTAATCGATGCGAACGGAATCCTGAATGTCTCGGCGCGGGATGTTCGCACCGGCGACACCCAATCACTCGCCGTGAAACCGTCGTACGGCTTGAGCGACGACGAGGTCGAACGAATGATCGGCGAATCGTACAAGTTCGCCGCCGACGATGTGAAAGCGCGCCAGCTCATTGAAGCCAGAACCGAGGCTGAGGCCATCCTTATGGCGACAGAGAAGGCCCTCAAGCAAGGCTCCCACCTGGTGGGAGAGGAAGACCGGTCCTCGATCAGGGCCTCGATGGCCGCAGTCGAAGCGGCCAAATCTGGAGAAGATCACAAGGCCATCCGAGGCAAGATGGCTGATCTCGAAAAAGCCACCCATCATCTCGCCGAAGTCTTGATGGACACATCTTTGAAGGAAGCCTTGGAGAACAAGAAGCTGTCGGAAATTACGTAAACAGAGCAGTCACCGTTCAGCCCTCAGCTAGAACAATGCGAAGCGAATCACTGACTGCATATTCAGGAGTGTGGCATGGATCTGAACTGGCAGGATACCGAGGAGATTGCGATCCGTTTAGTCGAAAAACATCCGGAGTCAGACCCGCTTACGGTTCGATTCACTGACATGCACGCCTGGATCGTAGCGCTCCCCGACTTCAAGGACGATCCGAAAAATTCGAACGAGAAAATCCTGGAAGCGATTCAGATGGCCTGGCACGAGGAATATCAGGACTCGAAGTCCTGATTCGTTGAACAACACAAAGGCTCTGCCCCTTAGCAGGCTGCTCAAAAAGGCCGTCCAGCAAGGCCGCAGCGAGTGACGGTCCGAGGCGTACCCTCGGGGGCACGTTGAGGATCTGAACGATTCGAGAACGACGCTGGCGGACTGTTTTTCCAGCCTGCTATAGCGCCCCCTCGGGGATTTGATCTAACTTATAGAAATCAATCGGGTCCAGCCGGCGCTGAGCCGATTGAGTCGGCTCGCTGCCCTTGGTAAAGAGTTCGACGCTGCTGGCCTGTCCTTCCTGCTCGCCCTCAAGCAACCCCGTCGCCGGATCGACCTTGACGAACGTGACGCCTTCCGGAATGGTAAAAGCCATGACCGGCATCTGCTTGAGCGCTTCTTTCATGAAATTGATCCAGATGGGCAGCGCGGCATGCGCCCCCGATTCCGTCTCGCCGAGTGAACGTCGATCGTCAAACCCGACGTAGATGCCCGCGACCAAGTTCGGCGCACCGCCGATAAACCACGCATTGATAAACTCATCCGTGGTTCCGGTTTTCCCCGCAATCGGCCGACCGATCACTTTGGCCGCCTGACCGGTCCCCTTTTGAATCACGTCTTCCATCATGTTCGTGATCAAGTACGCCGTTTCTTTAGAGATCACCACCAAAGCTTGCGGTTCCGCCTGCTCAAGCACCTTTCCCGCGCTGTCCTTCGCGAACAGGATCGAATACGGCTCTGCACGGCTTCCCTCGTTGAGCAACACGCTATAGGCGGAGGTCAGTTCCATCAGCCCGACGGACGATGAGCCCAGCCCCAACGACAGATCAGCCGCCAACGGACTGGTGATCCCGACCGTTTTCGCAAACTCGATGACATTCTTAACGCCAACCTTATCCAGCAACCGGACCGTCGCCAGGTTGTGCGAGTGGGCCAGGGCGTCCCGCAAACTCACCATGCCATGAAATTTCTTCCCATAGTTTTCCGGCTTCCACGTTTTCTCATCCTGTTCCTGCTCATAGACAACGGGCGCATCGAGGATCACCGACGCGGGGCTCATCCCCTGACTCACGGCCGTCGCATAGATGATCGGCTTGAAGGCAGATCCGGGCTGACGATGGGCCTGTGTGGCTCGATTGTACTCGCTACGACCGAAATCATAGCCTCCGACCATGGCCCGAATGGCACCGTTGCCTGGCTCTAGCGCTATCAACCCTCCCTCGACGAGGGGAGTCTGTTCCAGTTGCACATGGACGATGTCACGATCCAGCTTCTTCACCATTACCTCAATAACATCACCGGGCTTCAGCACTTGCTTGAGATTCGGATTGACGACGACATCCTTCGCCGTATCCGACCCCGTAAGACGGCGCTTCGCCCATGTCATATCCTCAAAGGCGAGTTTGGCGACCATCGTGCCGACCTGTACCAGATAATGGTCCTTCGCCACTTTGGCGACGAACCCCTCGCGATAGTCTCCCACCTTCACCGCCTGATCTATCGTCGCTGAAACAGTGGGCGGGGTTGGCGCACTCACATCGACCGTTCGGAGCGGGCCACGCCACCCTTGGCGCTTATCCAATTCGCGTAGGCCAGCCAAAAAGGCAGCCTCAGCGGCCTTCTGCATCTCCATGTTCAACGTCGTATAGACCTTGAGCCCCCCCTTGTACACCATCGCTTCTCCATACTTGGCGATCAGCAACTGTCGAATATGCTCCACAAAGTAGGGCGCAACCTGTTCACCGCCAGGACGACGGAAATTAAGTGTCTCTGCTGCAGCCTGTTCGCGTTCTGCCGCAGTGAGGAAACCAGCCTCTTCCATGCGCGCCAGTACATGCTCCTGTCGCTTTTTTGCGCGATCGTAGGCCTTGAACGGCGAATAATGGTTCGGCGATTTCGGGAGACCAGCCAGAAAGGCTGATTCCGCAATCGTCAGAGCGGAGAGATCTTTCCCAAAATACGTTTGAGCCGCCGAGGCGATACCGTAGGCGCCTTGCCCGAAATATATCTGATTCAGATACAGTTCGAGAATTTTATCTTTCGTCAGGACCAGCTCCATCTTATAGGCCAGAATCAACTCGCGGACTTTGCGGTCGAAGGTGCGTTCGGAGGAAAGGAACAGCGACCGCGCCAACTGCTGGGTAATCGTGCTGGCGCCCTCGACCTTGCCCCCTCGACGTACGTTCGTCCAGGCCGCACGGAGCATGCCGATGTAGTCGAGCCCGGGATGTTCAAAGAACCGGACATCCTCGACTGCGATGACCGCGCGGCGGAACCGTTCTGGAATTTCTGCCAGGGGAGTCTGGATGCGACGCTCGATGAAAAATTGACCGATGCGCTGCTGATCGCTCGAATAGACCTGCGTAACTAAACTGGGCTGGTACGTCTCCAACTGGTCTAATGGGGGAAGGTCGTTCGCGAGGTGCCACACCAATCCACCGACTGCCAGGGCCCCTATCAAGACTGCCGTTCCTAGGCCTAGGAGCGAGATCTGCCACCAACGCCATGGCCTGCGGGGCGGTGGTTGACGAAATGGATCCTGCATATGTATCGGCTGATCCACCATAGTTACACGGGGTTACCCTCGAATGAGGCTTGGTTTCCGGAGAAGAATACCGAGCTCACCATACCGTGGGGAGCCTCAAAACTCAAGCCGGGCCGATGCGCCATCCCTCCAGCATCTTCCTGCCAGCATCGCTTGTGCCGAGCAGCATGCTTCGGGTATACTAACCCACGGCGCCTGGATTCCCGGGCGTCTTTTTTTTGGAGCATGCCGCAATGTCTATAGATCAAATAGCCACAACAGAGTCTCCTGTCGCAGATCAGATCGCTCCCAGGGGGCGTCGTAGCGACATCCGAAATATCGCAATTATCGCCCACGTCGACCATGGAAAGACGACGCTGGTCGACGCCGTGCTGCGGCAGACCCACGTCCATCGCAAGATCGACGACATGGGCGAGCGGATCATGGACTCGATGGACCAGGAGCGCGAGCGCGGCATCACGATCCGGGCCAAGAACGCCAGCGTCATATACAAGAGCGTGAAAATCAATATCGTCGATACGCCGGGACATGCCGACTTCGGCGGTGAAGTCGAACGGACCCTGCGCATGGTGGATGGCGTCCTCATCCTGATTGACGCCAAAGAAGGCCCTATGCCGCAAACGACCTTCGTATTGCGGAAGGCCTTGGCACTCGGCCACAAGGCCATCGTGGTCATCAACAAGATCGACCGGCCGGACGCCGTCATCGACGATGTCGTGAATCGGACCTTCGACTTGTTCGTCCATCTCGGCGCGACAGACGAGCAGCTCGATTTCCCCATCGTCTATACCGCCGCAATCAAGGGCACCGCGACCAACGACATCACAAAGCCAGGCACGGATATTACGCCGCTCCTCGACACAGTCCTGGAGAAGATTCCCGCACCGGCCATCAACGCCGAGGCGCCGCTCCAGATCCTGGTCCTCTCCCTGATTCAGGACCTCTACAAAGGCAAGATGGGAGTGGGCAAGATTCAATCCGGTTCGATCGCCCGCAGACAGAATGTGGTCGTAATCGGAAAGGATGGCGCCAAGTTCCCCGGAAAAGTATCCGATCTCGCGGTCTACTCCGGCCTTGAACGGACGGATGTGGAACGGGCGGAGGCAGGAGAAATCGTCGCGGTGGCAGGCCTGGATGAGGTGAGCATCGGCGATACCATTGCCGACGCGGAATATCCGGTCGCCCTGACCCGGGTCACGGTCGACGAGCCGACCGTCCAAATGACTTTCTCCGTGAACAATAGCCCGTTCGCCGGACGGGACGGCAAGTACCTGACCTCGCGGCATTTGCGCGATCGACTCTTCAAAGAGCTCGAAACCAACGTGTCATTGCGCGCGCAAGAAACAGAGAGTGCCGATAAGTTCCTCGTCGCCGGTCGCGGCGAACTGCATCTCGGCGTCCTGATCGAACAAATGCGCCGGGAAGGATACGAACTGCAAGTCTCGCAACCGGAAGTAATTGTCCACCGGGAGGGGGACAAGGTCCTCGAACCCTATGAGGAACTGACCATCCAAGTGCCGGAAACCTATCAGGGCGCCGTGATTGAAGAGCTAGGCAAACGCCGTGGCGAGTTGCGCCATATGCGACTCATCCATTCCGACGCCGGGCCAAGCGAAATGCACCTGGAGTACCATATCCCCACCCGTGGCATCATGGGACTCAAAAACCTCTTGGTCGCCAAGACGCGCGGCACCATCATTATGCACCATGTCTTCTCCGCCTATGAACCGGTAGAGCTGCGAGACCTCGCGGTGGCGACGCACGGGTCACTCGTCGCGTGCGAAGACGGAGCCAGCACCGGCTATGCCATCTTCATGACCCAGGATCGAGGGACCATGTTCATCGGCCCTGTCGTGGATGTCTATCGCGGGATGGTCGTCGGCGAGAATAGCCGGGACGAAGACATGGACGTGAACGTCTGTAAAGAAAAACAGCTATCCAACATGCGGGCGTCGGGTACCGATGAAGCCTTAGTCCTCACACCGCCACGGGAAATGGGCTTGGAGTTCGCGCTCGAATATATCGGCCCGGATGAACTGATTGAGGTGACGCCGAAGAGTCTGCGTATTCGCAAAAAGATCCTCAACTCGGATGAGCGCCGCAGAGCCAAGAAATCCAGTAAATAGCGTCCCCGTAAAGAATGAGGATCAGAAAGAAAACTCCCAAACCTTCTGCTCGCCGCCCTCCGCTCTACTTCGTCGGCTATCGGGGGACCGCCCCCGCCACAGACGAACTGAAGATCTGGTTCGAACGGGAGTATGGCGGGCCGCTGACCATTCGCCACGAAGCGGGCTCAGCAGAATCCTGGCACGCAACTCACGGCCCCTGGTCGGCCCATGTCGTGATGCCGCTGCCGATGAGCCACGTCGCCGACGTGATGAAGCAGATGGCCTGGGAGCACGACGTGATGGGCGCGGTCGCGCCCTCCCTCGTATCCCCGCGAGACATGCCTGACACGATACTCTTTGCCGCACGACTCGCCCGGGGTCTCACCCTCCTCACGCAAGGCACAGCCCATGACATCACCACCAACCAGTACGTAAACCCGTCGGATTGGCAGGATCATCCCCTCACCCATTTCGTCGTCGGCGATCACATCCCGATCATGCAGAGCGACGATGAGCAGAACCATCGGAACTGGTACTACACCCTCGGCCTCAGCAAGTTCGGGATGGATGAACTCGAAATGTTTCTCGCCCCTGGTCTCCCAGACCAGCCTATCCGCGCCCTCCTCAGGGAAGCGGCAGACGAATTAACCAGGACCGGACAGTCTCCCAAAGTCGGGAGCTATCTTCGTCTCGGACTCTTGGGTCAAAGCATTGAGATCGCCAACCACCGCACCGCCGCCCCAGCCGGACGCTTGCTGAGCTTTCGAGAAATTCGGCCATTGTCATAGTTTCCATTTTATCAGTCACTTATGGGCCAACCAGGCCTCTTCTAGGCCTTCAGGACCGTTGACAAGGTTTCAAGCCGCACGGTACAAAAATACATAAGAATGTGTCAGAGGCCGGACTAAACCCAGTGAAGGAGGCATACAGATGAGCGACGTAGCAGCAGAAATCAAGGTGGGCGATACTGCGCCGGATTTTAACTTAAAAGATCAGGACCAGAAGGACGTGAAGCTGAGCGATTACCGCGGCAAGAAGAACGTGGTGCTCTGTTTCTATCCGCTGGATTGGAGCCCGGTCTGTCAGGGCGAAAATGCGTGTTTGACCAACGACTTTCCCAAGTTCCAATCGGCCAATGCGGAATTGTTCGGCATCAGCTGCGACAGCTTCTTTTCGCACAAGGCTTGGGCTGATTCCATGAAACTCAAGCATCAGCTCCTGTCGGACGTGCACCGGACCACAGCCAAGGCCTACGGCCTCTACTTCGAGCCATTAAACTGCTCGAAGCGTGCCACCGTCATCGTGGACAAGAACGGCAAGGTCGCTTACGCGAAGGTACAGGAAATCAAAGTGGCGCGGGAAGACAAAGACATTCTCGAGGCCCTTGCGAAGTTGCGCTAATTATGGTCAGAAGGTCCGAAAGTCGAAAGTCCTCACGTCGAGGCTTTCAGACTTTCGGACTTTTGACGTGATAACTTCTGGACGACGAAAATGGCTGGCACAGTCGAAGACGTCCGAGACGAACGCTATAAAGAATTCGGCTGCGATCGTCGCCGACGGCCTTGCCACGTGTGAGCCCTGCCAAACCTACGACCCGATCCTGGAAGAGACCACCGCCAAGATCTTCGACGTAAAAGTCGGCAAGGCCAAAATGCATGTCCCTGGCTGCCGCCGCGAGATTAAGAAGAACCACACCTTCGAGACCTACCCCACGATGCACTTCTTCTCAAAGGGCAAGCTCCTGCTCACACGCGAAGGCGTCGTCGAGCCAGCCGAACTTGCCGCGTGGATTTCTGATCATTTGCTGAAATAGAACAGAACGGGCAGCCTAGTCAATCCTCCCTGCTCGAGGAACGCGCGTGCTGAGGATCAAGCACGTTACCCAACGAAGAGAAGTGGTCAGAGTCCTACAAGAGGGCTGCGCAGACCTCTTGCAAGGCAAGAGTGTTACTGACATTGGTCTCCTCCCTCATGTACTGGAATACATTGTGACGCTAACGCCTAGGCTGGCTATCTATGTGGCTCAAATCGCATCCGCTCCTGTGAACGCGACAGGAAATGGTCACTGGCGTCTGGTTTTCGAACAGTGTTCATGAAAGATCAGCCAGGCGGAACCTTCCTTGCGCAGGAGTGCGGTGCATTGCCCAGAATCCTGCGCTTCAAGTTCGCCTTTCCTGATCGCCTGAAACACATAGTCGTAGGTGCCCCAAGCTGTGAGGCCTGTCACCCGAACGTTCAGATTCGACACGGCGCCGATAAAGCGCAGGGTGCTGCCTTTGTCGAGCTCAGATTCGTAATCCAGCAGCCACTTCTCGATTGAGGCCCGCCTCTCCGTCTCGCCATCCTGAATACCGACATAGTCCTTGCTGTACAGCTTCAACACAGCTTGCTTGTTTCTGGTTTCTGAAAAGGTCGCAGCTGCCATGGCGGCGTCCTTGACGGTCCTCTCGATCGCCTCCCCTTCCTCATCGGACCAGGCCACCGCCGTCCACGAGAGGCATACCATCAGCAGCGCATAGATAAGACGTGTATTCATAGAACGCCAGAACCGAACATACACAGACGCGTCAGCCTGCGTATTCGAAGGACAGATCCCGAGACTGAACAAGACGCACATTCGACAGTCTTCCCGATGAGAGAGAAGAGACGAGCTGTTTCCACACGTGTTCGGCAAGCTGCTCGCCGGTCACGGTCTGAGTCCCGAGGGCCTGACGAAGATCATGTCGATCGAACGCCTGCACCACCTTTCCCTGGACCAACCGGTTAAGGGCCCCGATGTCGGTCACCATACCGGTCACGGGATCAATGCTGCCATGGACCGTCACGAAGCAGTCCCACTCGGGGCCTTGGTTGCCGTCTTGCATTGCCGTGAACGAGTAGCGTCGCGTGACGCTGGCGACGTCGAGCCCGGCCGCTGCTGTCACCTCGGCATAGAGGTCTTCGTCCTCATACAACCGAATCGCGTGGAGCGTACCGATGTCTTTCTGCACCTCCAGTTTGGTCCAGAGAAGACGTGCCAGGTTTTCAGACGTAGGGATCCGGTCTTTGAAGTAGGACATATCCAGGTTCAAATTCTTATGGTCGAACTCCTCCAGCACATCGAGCAAGATACGCTTCAGATCGAAGAGATTCACCACCATGCCGGTCTTGGCATCCACCTCGCCTAAGACCGTCACCTCGACCATATAGTTATGTCCGTGTGCCGGGGGGTTATAACAGAGACCGAAGACTGCACGGTTCTTGGCCTCATCCCATTCAGCCTTGATATAGCGATGCGCCGCCGCAAATTCAATTCGTTTCGTCAGTAAGACAGAAGTCATGCTACCTCAGATCCTTGAGCCACTCTTCGCGCATGCTCCCAGGAACAGGCGTCTCAGCGTGGTATTCGTGGTGGTGGAGCGTCAGCGTGACCGGTACATGCAAGTCGGCGAACGAAGCTATCATCGATCGTGTCGGCCGGAATCGGACGAAATGCACCGCACTGATTTTGGTTTCATGGCTGTGGCCGCCCTCGAACAGCCCAAAGACCTGCTCGGTTCCGGCGCGGATTGCGACGGTTTCTCCGTGATCGAGCCCCATGAACGCGTCGAGCCATTCCTTCATCCGCTCCTGCTCCGTAATCTCAATCAACAAGGTGGCGCTCAACACACCGGACCCAGGCATGAGGGCATTATAGACGTCCAATTCTTCTTGGACTTTGCGGGGATCAAGGATGTGCTCGACCCGGATCATTTCCTGGGTCTGAAACCGCAAGGTCTCACGATTTTCAAAGACGAGCGTAACGAGCGGCCCAACGGAAATCCGGCGCCGCTGTTTGAGCGCGATGATCTGCGAGCGGAACTGCTCTCGCCGCTGTTCATACTCTGCCGCGGGCAAGAGGTCTTGAGGGGTCAACAGGCTCATGACCGTAATCCATAAGCGTCGCGCACGATTTGAATCGGATGCTTCGTCGACCTGCCACCAACATGGGCCATGGCGCCGGCTTGATCCAGCTGTAATCCCGCCAGTGGGCAATCAGTCGCGACAAGATCTGCCGGAGTCTGCTCAATCACTCGAACAGCTTTCTGCGCAATCAGCATCGAGAGGGGGAAGAACTCCGTCTTGGCGGACCAGGCGCCATCGTGGCCGGTGCACTTCTCAATCACCTCGACCTGCGCGCCGGCGCACTCCATGAGCTCCTTGGATTTGAAGCCGATGTTCTGATCCCGCAGATGGCACGGAACCTGGTAAGCCACTCGCCCGGGCTTCTGCTGAAAGTCGGTGGCAAGGGCGCCCTCCCGCTTCAACTTCATGAGATATTCACAGACGTCGAACGTCCGTTCCGCCACACGCCGCACCTCATCACCACCGACGATCTCGGGATATTCCCGCTTCCACATTAAGCTGCAACTGGGCACCGGCACGACAATCTCGTAGCCTTTCTCCACCCAAGGCAGAAACGACGCGACATTCGCCGCGGCGGCCTTCTGAATCGCCGCCGTATCGCCGATGTCGAACGAGGGCATGCCGCAACAACGTTGTTCGGGAATCACGACATGCACGCCGTTTTTTTCAAGGACTTGAATCGTCGCTTTCCCGACATCGGTCGCTTGGTAATTGACCAGGCAGCTCCCAAAGAGCGCGACCTTCCGCGGCGCGGAGGCAGGAATCTGTGCTGCCCCTCGACGCTCCCACCAATGGGTAAAGGTCTCCGGAGAAAAGTGCAGGACCTGTCTATCGCGATGCACGCCGATCCCCAATTCCATCAGCCCCCGAAGAAACCGGAGTCCCAATACCCAATTGGCAACCGGCGCCACCAGACTCCCGAGGGTGCCGATCACATCCGTCTTGATCAGGAACCAATCGCGCCAGCCCACCCCGCGCGTTGCGGCCAGATGCTTCTTCCAGGCGATCATCAAGCGAGGAAAGTCTAGGGCATACTGATGCGGCGGCGTATAGGGACAGTGGTTGTAACAGAGTTTACAGTAATAGCACTCATCGACGACCCGATGGTGGTCGGTAGGTGTGAGCTTCGCGACGTCGCCCTCATAACGGTCGATGCCGTCGAGCAACGTGTTGAACGAGGGGCAGAGATTGAAGCAGCGCCTGCAGCCATCGCAGACTTCATAAATGCGCTGCGTGTCTTTCTGGAGCTGCGCGGGATCGATGGGATTGATCAGGCTCAGACCGTTCACGGTTCCCATTGTCTCCTGTGAGATCCTGCGAATACAAGATCGGAACGCACAAGGGTGAGCCGGGTCATCCCAGCCCACCCTTGTAATGTCAGACAGAGAACAGAACTAGAGGTGCTTCAGGCTATCAAGTCCCTTTGTGAAGCGATTCGCATGGGACCGCTCCGCCTTGGCGAGCGTCTCGAACCATTCAGCCAGTTCCAGGAACCCCTCGTCCCGAGCCGTTTTGGCCATACCAGGGTACATCTGCGTGTACTCGTAGGTTTCGCCTTCGATCGCTGACTTCAGATTGGCTTCAGTATTGCCGATCGGCACCCCGGTCGCTGGATCCCCGACTTCCTTCAAGAAATCTAGGTGCCCGAACGCGTGGCCTGTTTCCGCCTCGGAGGTATCACGGAACAAGCCTCCGATATCAGGAAAGCCCTCGATGTCCGCCCGCCTGGCGAAATAAAGATAGCGCCGATTGGCCTGGGACTCGCCGGCAAATGCACCCTTGAGATTGTCGTGACTCTTAGTTCCCTTCAAACTTTTCCCCATTGCGTCCTCCTCCATATGCTAAGTAATCGTGCTGTCGCCGGAATCGTACCACTATGCCCTCGGTGAATAACATAGCCATCCTCCCGGGATCAATGGGCTGCGGAAGTTTCTCATCCGACCGGTCGATACCGTGGTAACGCCGATACCATCTCGGCCAAGGATTTGTTCGCTTGATCCTTGGCGGACAAGATGGGTGCCGCAACCGGCCAGGGAATAGCCAGAACTGGATCGTTCCAGATGATTCCCCGCTCGTCGCTCGGCGCATAATAGTCCGTACACTTATACAGGAACGAGGCGCGGTCGCTGATCACGCAGAATCCATGCGCACAACCTGGCGGCACATAGACTTGGCGCCGACTCTCCGCCGAGAGCTCGACTCCGTACCATAGGCCAAAGCTCGGCGACCCCTTTCGGATATCCACCACGACATCGTAGACGGCTCCTTCCGTCACCATCACGAGCTTCCCCTGGGCGTGCGGCTCTTGATAGTGGAGCCCCCGTAACGTGCCCCGCATAGACTGTGAATAATTATCCTGAACAAAGGGGCCGGGAATACCGGCGTCCGCATACCGACGTGCATGGTACGTTTCGAGGAAGAGCCCCCGTGGATCGCGGAACACATCCGGTTCAATCAGCAATACGCCTGAGATATTAGTGGGAGTGACCTGCACGATGCTCCTCTTGGCTCTCTTGTCTGTCGTTCATTTCGCCTGCATATCGAGATATCGCGATCTGGCAAGACCACGCCCATCAATCCGACGCCGGTTTTTCGGGATCGACGATCTCAGGAGGATCAGGGTACAATTGCCTCAGCCGATCAATCAACGGCTTCGCGGCCGGCGTACTTTCGCGGGTCGGCTCACTCACCGGATGGTCCCAGGTGAGGGTACGAATACCGGCGTCCGTCAGCAACGAGCGGATCGTAGACAGACAGGCCTCCAGCGTCAATTCTGTGCCCTCGCGAAGATCGAGCACACGCTTCTTCGGATCAGTTGGCGGCGCCTCGGTGTGGATGAGCGCCCAACAACGGTCGAAGAGAGTGGTTCGAAGTTCCGACGGCACATTCAGTGTCGTGAGTTTAGCCGTGCAGAGGGCCGACACAAACAGGACGAATTGCAAATCCGGCATCCCGGGATTCTGGATATCCAACGACGGCATGGCCGGGCATTATCGATGGCAACCGGCACGGAGTCAACGGGCACATTGCCCCCGCCGACCAGGCGGATGTTACGACTATAAAAGATGAGGGGTGTCCGACCATGATTACCATTTCTTTGATGGGTCAGCTTCAAACCGCCGATGGGGAACGGGACCTCGCCTGTGAAGTTCCGGCCCCCATGTCCGTCCGCCAGGTAATCCAGCGGCAGGGCATTCTGTTGCGACATCTCCTCCAACTCATTCGCGAGAAAAAAGTGCTGGTGACCATCAATAAAAAAATCGCCAGCGAGGACTCACTGGTTCAGGACGGCGACGCGATCAGGCTGGTGGGGCACGATGGCATGGGGGGAACCGGGCTCGGTCCCTCGATGTAACGGAGCCACAAAAGTACAGGGCCGGCGCCCCTCTCGGGGAGCCGGCCCTGTGGTTCTTCATGCGGCGTGTATGAAGCCGGAAGAAGGCGCGTCACGTATGATCTGCGCCGAATAGTCTCCGCTTACTTCTTCCCGAGGATCGCGTCCTTGGCGGCCTTGGCCACGCGGAACTTGACCACACGCTTGGCCGGGATCTTGATCGGCTCACCGGTCTGTGGATTCCGTCCCATGCGGGCCTTGCGGTTTGCCAATACGAGCTTCCCGATCCCAGGGATCACGAACACGTTCTTCGCTTCCTTGTAGGCCAAGGCGGCAAAGTCGTCCATGAGCTGGACGGACGCCTTCTTGGTCAACCCGGTCTTCTGGGCCATGTGCTCAGCAATCTGCGACTTGGTCATTGGTTTAGCCATACGAGTAACCTCCTTAAAAAAACAAAGATGGTGAAAAACAACAAACCGGCCCCTATTAGCCCCCGCTCAGATTCGATACAGATTCGTGAACGAACAGCCGTGTCGCTCTATGCGACGAAAACCAGCGGGAGTCTATCCAAGCGATCGAAGGCTGTCAACCGGAAAAACACAGGTCAGGCGTAGGGAAAAGCCTTCACCGTCTCTTGCAGTTTTGAGACCAGCCAGCGTACAGTGCAAACTTGGATAGCATTCGTAAATCAATGTTGCTGTACCCTCGGAGTAGCTAGCATGGGAAAAGAACTACCGATTCTGCCATCGATCGCCCAACCGGCCGACGCTGCGCAGGCAGAGCAGTTCCAGTATTCTCGCGTGTTTTGTCAGAAGGAAAACTCTCCCCCGCTCCGTTTACTTTTAGAATTTCTCAAGTCACGTGGCCAGACGCCGATTACGCCGCCGGATATGGATGAAGCCATGTTGGATGAATGGGCCTGGGTCCAGGTGACGCTTGGGTACGATCGCAACCGAACGCCGATTCAGGTGTTCTGTGTCAGGGATCGAGGCACCTATCAAGACGTGTTCGACAAAGAGAAGGAACAGTTCTTAGACCTCGTCTCCGCTCACGACGATATCGAAGCGGGACTCGTACGCGAATATGTGGAGCGCGCGAGGTTTGTGCTCACGACTCGGTTCGCCCAGGATGATATGACCGATGAGGGCTATGACTTCAACGGATGGATCCTGGAGTTCTACCAAGAGCAGTGCAACGGAATCGTCCAGATTGATAACCAGGGCTTCTACTCACCCAAAGGCGATCTCATCCTCGACCTCTCCATCAAAGTGGAATGAGCGACCGTGGCAGTTCCAACTCTGCTCAACCCTATTCCGCTGTGCCAAAAAACTGACCACTGGTTCCAGCGGGCAACCGCCGCCCTGCTCGGGGAAGTTCCCTGCCGACTCGGCTGCGCCAGCTGCTGCATCGGCCCCTTTCCCATCACCCTCCTCGATGTCCAGACCCTCCAACAGGGACTCGCCGGCCTCTCGCAGGATCACCGCCATCGTATCGAACAACGTGCCATCGAACACACCGTCGCAATGGAAGCGGCCTTCCCACAACTGATCCAAACCGATCTGCTCGACAATTGGTCCGATCAGGAAATCGACCGGTTGGTCACAGAATTTCACCATCATCCCTGTCCGGCGCTAGAGGCGGACGGGCGCTGTGGCATCTACCTGCACCGTCCGCTGGTCTGCCGATCGATGGGCATCCCAACTGAAAATCACGGTCTGGCCCATGGCGCCTGCGAGGTCCAAACCTTCACCCCGATCGTGCGGCTCCCCTCTTCATTCCGAGAGGAAGAAGATCGCCTGGCGGAGGAGGAAACCGCTGCCCTAGACGCGCTTCGCCGGACCACGGGATCAACAGGAGAAGAGGTATTCCTGCCCTACGGATTCTTAGCCAGGCGCAGACGAGAAGGTTCGTAGGAGTACCGCTAGACAGAGGCTAAAACCCTGTGCTAATGTCACCAACCTTGGTTGCGGGAGCGCCTGTAGCTCAGCTGGATAGAGCATCAGCCTCCGGAGCTGAGGGCCACAGGTTCAAATCCTGTCAGGCGCACCAGCAAACAGGCAAGGAATAGCAGCCGCACGTAGATATCCGCCATACACATACCCGTATACCCGGTGGGCCGTTAGCTCAGTTGGTAGAGCAGCTGACTCTTAATCAGCGGGCCGTAGGTTCAACCCCTACACGGCCCACCAAAATCTTC
>Ga0315275_10002275_pt1 | contig 17228 bp, 21 predicted proteins | sample YL17G03_0_MG_FD_205557 | JGI IMG/M metagenome (GOLD analysis project Ga0315275, IMG submission 205557) | Sediment microbial communities from Yellowstone Lake, YNP, Wyoming, USA - YL17G03_0 | ecosystem: Environmental > Aquatic > Freshwater > Lake > Sediment | place: USA: Wyoming | collected...
CGTCGAGCCGGCAACGACGATCTTCTCCCCGCCCTCGAGCCCGAGACTCCGCTTGAAGTCCCAAAGCTCCCCTTCGGAGAAAACGGGGAGCCGGACCTCCGATTTCAAGTTGCCGGCGACTTCGAGCTTCCCGGGCGCGATCCCCAACCGCTCCAGCTTTTCCCTGTCCTCATCGGTCTGGACAAGGAACCGGTCGACGGTCCCGAGGATCTTCCGGGCGATCGGCCGAATGTCAGAATAGACCTTGAAGGTATGCGCGGAGATGCGCCCGTTGATCAGGAGGATCTTGAGGCCCTGGTCGGCCGCCTCTCCGAGCAGGTTCGGCCAGAACTCGGATTCCGCCAGGACAAGGACTCCGGGATGGATGGCCCGAAAGACCCTGCGGAGGACCCACCGGAAATCGAGCGGGACGAAAAAGACCCGGTCCGCTTCCTTGAGCTTCTCCCGGGCCACCTTGATCCCGGTGTGGGTCAGGGTGGAAAAAACGATGTCCCACTCGGGGTGTCGTTGCTTCAGCTCCCGGATGAGGTGCTGGAGCGAAAGGACCTCGCCCACCGAAACCGCATGGATCCAGACCGCGTCCCGGCCCTTCGGCCTTTTCTCCATGCCCAGGGCCAGCCTTTCGCGGAGATGGACGCGGTCCTTTTTCAGGACCTTCATCCGGAACGCATAAAAGGGCAGATAGAGGGCGAGGGCAACGGCCAGGGCGAACGAATAAATCAGGTACACGGCCATAAAATATACCCCATTCCCCCGGGTGGCGCAACGTTCCCCGAGAGCCCTGGACCGGGGACTGATGACCAAGGGCTGCGGACTGAGGACCGAATAAGAGTGTCGGAGCCCGGACCCCGCGTTTGCCACTGGGGCGGGAATCTGTTATTCTGGGAGTCCGGAGACCCACCCGGAACGAGACCAGGAAGACCGAAAGGACACGAATATGGCCGAAGAAAAGAAAGCCGATCAGGCCGGAACCCCCGAGGCCCCCGCCGGGAACAAGAAGATCAACGAGATGTCGCTCAATGAGCTGGAAGGCAAGCTTGCCGAGGTCAAGGAAAAGCAGGGGGGATGGACCTCCAAGTATGCTAAACAGCTCCTCCTCAGGAAAAAAACGCTGACGTCCTGACAACCGGCCCCCGTCGGGACCCGGGGATCCGGGCCGCCCATAAACGGTGAAAATAAACGGTTTACTTTTTCCCTTCCCTCTGATATGATACGAAGCGAAAAAAAACAGGAGAATACCGCGTGCTTAGCAAAGAAGTGAAGATCAAAACCATCAAGGACAATCAGACGCACCCCACGGACTCGGGGTCGCCGGAGGTCCAGGTCGCCCTCCTCACGGAGCGGATCAATATGCTCATCGGCCACTTTACGACTCACAAGAAGGACCATCATTCCCGGTCGGGACTGATGAAACTCGTCAGCCAGAGGAAGCGGCTCCTCGAATACCTCAAGAAAACGGAATTCGGCCGCTACGAAAAGCTCATCAAGAAGCTCGGCCTTCGCAAGTAAAGGGCCGGCTCCCCAAGGAATCCAACCATGTCACACACCATCCGTCTCGAGATCAACAACAGGACCCTGTCCATAGAGATCGGCAAGATCGCCCGGCAGGCCGACGGCTCGGCCCTGGTCCGCTACGGCGATACCATCATGCTGGTCACGGCCACGTCCAAGAAAGAGGTCAAAGAGCCGAAGCCCTTCCTCCCCCTCATCGTCGATTACCGCGAGAATACCTACGCCGCCGGGAAAATTCCCGGGGGCTTCTTCAAACGCGAAGGCCGCCCCTCGGAACGCGAGATCCTGGAGGCCCGGCTCATCGACAGGCCGATCCGGCCGCTCTTCCCCCAAGGGTATTTCTATGATACCCAAGTCGTCGGCCTCCTCCTTTCGGCCGACCTGGAGAACGAGCCCGATACGCTCGGAGTCATCGGCGCCTCGGCCGCTCTCTACTTCTCGAACATCCCGTTCACGACGCCCATCGGCGCCGTGAAGGTCGGCCTTGTCGACGGCGCGTTCGTCATCAACCCGACGGCGACCCAGCTCGCGGCGAGCCCGCTCAACATGACCGTTGTCGGGACCGAGGACGGCGTCGTCATGATCGAAGCCGGGGCGAAGGAGGTCGAGGAAGAACGGCTCATCGAGGGGATCATCCTGGCCCATGAGACCATCAAGAGGATCGTCCAGGCCCAGAAGGACCTGTTTGCCCAACTCGGGATCAAGAAGCGCGAATTCACGCCCAAGGTCCCGAACCCCGAGCGGAAGGCCCAGGTCGAACATGAGGCCTCCGCGGCCCTCCTTGAGGCCATCCAGATCAAGGATAAGCTGCAGAGCGAGGCTGCCGTCAGGAAGGTCCTGGAGACGCTCCTTCTCGCCGTCCCGGCGGACAAGCCGGTAGAGGCCCAGGAGACCAAGGATATCTTCTACGGCCTTGAAGAGAAGCTCGTCCGCGACTTCATCCTCACCCAGGGGAAGAGGTCCGACGGCAGGCGGTTCGACGAGGTCCGGCCCATCACCATCGAGGTCGGCTCTCTCCCCCGGACCCATGGTTCGGCCATTTTCACGCGCGGCGAAACCCAGAGCCTGGCCACCGTCACCCTCGGCACGGTCGAGGACGCCCAGAGGTTGGACAACCTGGGCTTGGATACCAAGAAACGGTTCATGCTCCATTATAATTTCCCCCCCTTCTCCGTGGGTGAGGTGAACTTCCTGCGGGGTCCGGGCCGCCGGGAGATCGGGCACGGCGCCCTGGCGGAAAAGGGCATCCTTCCCTCGATCCCGGACGATGCCACGTTCCCTTACACGATCCGCATCGTCTCCGACATCCTTGAATCCAACGGGTCCTCGTCCATGGCTACGGTCTGCGGCGGGGTCCTGGCCCTGATGGACGCCGGGGTCCCCCTGAAGATGATCGTCGCCGGGGTCGCCATGGGGCTCGTCGCCGACGGCGACCGCACCGCCATCCTGACCGACATCGCCGGCCTCGAAGATCACTTCGGGGACATGGACTTCAAGGTCATCGGGAGCGAAAAGGGCGTCACGGCCATCCAGATGGACCTGAAGATCAAGTCCGTCACTCCCGCGTTCCTGCGGGAGGCTTTCGCCCAGTCCCGCCAGGCCCGACTCCACGTTCTTGGCCGGATGAAGGAAGCCCTGGCGGCCCCGCGGCCGGACATCTCGGTCTACGCGCCGCGCATTTTCACCGTGTTCGTCAATCCCGAGAGGGTGAGCGAGGTCATCGGGCCCGCGGGCAAGGTCATCAAGAAGATCGTCGCCATGACCGGGGCCAAGATCGACATCGAGGATGACGGGAAGATCACCATCGCCTCGGCGGACGTCGCCGCGGCCGAGAAGGCCATGCAGATGATCCGGGACATCACGGCCGAGGCCGAGATCGGCAAGGTCTACACGGGCAAGGTCATCCGCCTGGAGGAATACGGGGCGTTCGTCGAGATCCTGCCGAATGTCGTCGGCCTCCTTCATATCTCCGAGGTCGCGCCCTACAGGATCAAGAGCATCCGGGACGTCATCCAGATGGGCCAGGACCTGACGGTCATGTGCATCACCATCGACGAGGACCGCAAGGTCCGCGTCAGCCTGAAGGCGCTCGCCGATCCCAACGCCCCCCCCTCTCCCCCCGCGGGAAGCCAGGGGGGCCCTGAGGGAGACCCGAGGCCGCCGTACAGGGACAGGGGTCGCCGCAACCGATACTAGGCTTCACATGTTCGCGGGGACGAGAACCGCACGCTCCGACCGAAGGGGATTCACCCTGGTCGAGATGCTGGTGACCCTGACGGTCCTGGCGATCCTCGCGTCTGCGATCATCCCCATCGCCAAGACCGCCATCCAGCGCGAAAAGGAGCTCGAGCTCCGCAGGGACCTCCGCCAGCTCCGCGAGGCTATCGACGCCTACAAGAAGCTGGCAGATGAAAAGAAGATGGAGACCGAGGACGACAGCGAAGGCTATCCCCCGGACCTGGAGACCCTGGTCAAGGGCGTCGAGGTCGAGGAGGCGGCCCAGGAGGATCCGGAGGCGAGGGAGGCGGGCCGCTCAAGGTCCGCATCGAAGAAAAAGCTCATCCGCTTCCTGCGCCGCATCCCCCGGGATCCGATGACGGGCTCGACGGATTGGGGGCTCCGGTCCTACCAGGACGACCGCGACAGCGACGTCTGGGGGGAGGAGAACGTCTATGATGTCTATTCGAAGAGCCGGGCCAAGGCCCTGGACGGCACGCGGTACAACGAATGGTGAGGCCGGCATGACGGGGCGGGACAGGCGGGACCGCGGATTCACCCTGATCGAGATGGTCATCGTCTTCACCCTCATCGGGATCCTGGTCGGGCTGGGCCTCCCCCAGTACCAGACCGCGGCCAAGCGGGCCCGCGAGGCCGTTCTCAAGGAAGACCTGTTCCAGTTTCGGAAGCTCATCGACCAGTACTTCCAGGACAAGGGCAAGTACCCGGCCGCGCTCCAAACCCTGGTCGAGGAGAAATATCTCAGGTCCATCCCGGTCGATCCCCTGACGAAATCGGCCACGACCTGGGTCGAGGTCCGGGAGACCCCGGCGCCCGACGAGTACACGCTCGCCGAGAACATGGGCGTCGTGGACGTCAGGTCCGGGTCCGATGCCAAGGCCCTGGACGGCACGCTCTTCAACACATGGTGAAACGCGGGGATCGCGGTTACGTCCTCATCATCCTGATGATGGTCGTCTTCATCCTCGCCATCGCGCTCACGGTGGCCGTTCCCGTCCTCGAGACCGAACTGCGTCGGGAAAAGGAGGAGGAGCTCATCTTCCGCGGCCGGCAGTACGTCGAGGCCGTTCGGCTCTACCAGACGAAGAACCCGGGCCGGTTCCCGACGTCCCTCAAGGAGCTTTTGGACAAGGGATTCCTCCGGAGGCTTTACCCGGACCCCATGACGGCCTCAGGCGAATGGGACGTCGTTCTCAATCCCGGCGGGCAGGCCGGGGCTGAGGCCGGAGGGACGCGCCAGGTCCTCGTCGCTCCCCTCTCCGCCCTCGGTTCCGTCCAGAACCCCATCGTCCTGGGCGTCGTGAGCTCCTCGACGAAGACGTCCATCCGCCTCTACGAGGACCAGGACCGTTACGACAAGTGGCTCTTCTATTACGGCCACGATCCCGCCAGCCAGCCGAAGATCGTCCATTTGGGCGGGGAAGAAGAGGAAAAGGGAGAGGGCTCGTGACGGGCCCCGTTCTCATCGTCGCAGGGGAAAGCTCCGGGGAGAGATACGGGGCGGCCCTCGTCCGCGAGTTCCGGAAGCTCCACCCGGAGACCGTTTTCTTCGGGGTCGGAGGCGGGCGGATGGCCGCCGAGGGGGTCGACATCCTCTTTCCGATGGAGCAACTGGCCGTGATGGGGATCTTCGAGGTCCTCTCGCATATCCCGCGCATCCGTCGGATCTTCCGCCGGCTCGTCCGCGAGGCGGCCTCCCGGCGGCCCGCGGCCGCCGTTCTCATCGACTCACCGGACTTCAACCTCCGCCTGGCGAAGAAACTCCGGAAGGCCGGGATCCCGGTCCTTTATTACGTCAGTCCCACGGTCTGGGCCTGGCGGAGGGGCCGTCTCAAGGCCGTACGGAAATACGTTTCCCGGATGATGCTGATCTTCCCGTTCGAAGAGGAGATCTATAGGTCCGAAGGCATTTCAGCCGCGTACATCGGACATCCCCTTCTCGAAAGGGTCCGGGCAGGGTTCGGACGCGGCGAATTCTTCGCGAAATACGGATTCGACCCCGCGAAACAGCTCGTCGTCCTCCTCCCGGGAAGCCGCCGGGGCGAGCTCCGGTACCACGCCCCCGTCCTCGCAAAGACCGTTGAAAGGCTCCGGGCTTCCTCCGATATCCAGTTCGCGCTCGTCCTGGCGGAGAGCCTCAGCCGGGACGAGCTGAAAAGCTCCTGGCCCGGGCCTATCGAGGAGCTGACCGTCCTCGACCGGGACGGATACGAAGCCATGGCCGCGGCGGACGTCGTCCTGTCCTCGTGCGGAACGGCCACCCTCGAATCGGCGCTGCTCGGGACCCCCGTTGTGGCGTTTTATAGGATCTCCCCGCTGACCTATCGGGCGGCCCGCCGGTTCGTCAGGATCAGTCATTACAGCATCGTCAACATATTGGCCGGCAGGCCGGTCGTCCCCGAGCTGATCCAGGGAGAGTTCACAGCCGGGAACCTCGCTCGCGAAGCCCTCCGCGTCCTTGGCTCGAAGAATGTCCGGCAGGAAATGAAGGACGCATTCCTCACCATCCGCGAGAGCCTGGGAGAGGGCAGGGCCTCGGAGAACGCGGCGCGCGAGTTGGAGAGGTTCTTTGTGCCGGCGGGATCGGCGGCTCCCAATGCCGTCAAACCGATGGAGGTGACCCCATGAAATGTCTGCGTGTCCTGGGGCTCGCGACCCTTCTCATCATGTCCTTCGGATGCACCGGAAAGGAGCCCTCCCCTTCCAGCCCCTTCGACGCCGGATTCGCCCGCTTCGAAGAGACCCTGGGGAAGGGTGATTTCTCCGCGGCCCTGGCGGCCCTCAGATCATCTTTCGAGGCCTTTCGGGAAAGATCCCCCCTCCTCCTCGAGAACATCAAGTTCGTCACGACCGACTCGGCGAGCTACGGGATCTACGAGCCCCGTCCGTCAGACGAGTTCGCGGCCGGGGATGTCATCTACCTTTATCTCGAGCCCGTCGGTCAGGTCCTGAAGGCGACCGGGGACGGCCGGCGCGAATTCGGGTTCTCGGCGGATTTTTCTCTCGAGGACGCGACGGGTAAGGTCCTGGGCGGGCAGAAGGAATTTGCCAGCCCCCGCTTCTCCTCCTGGAACTCCAACACCGAGATCGCGCTGACCTTCAATTTTTCGTTCTCCGGCCTGCCGGCCGGCCGCTACAAGATCCTGCTCTCGGTCCGGGATGCCCATTCCGCAAAGAGTGCCTCCGCGGAAAAGTCGTTTACGATGATCTAGTGTCCCGTCTCGCAAGTTTCTTTCCAAAGTCCTCCGCAGAGACGGGGCACTAGAGGACGAACTCGAGGCGGTCGCCGGCCTTAAGCCCGCGGGCCAGGGCCTCGCCGGCCTTGAGCTCGAGGACGTAGGAGGCCGGGGCGTCCGGGCCGTATGACGGACAGGGATCGGCCTTGCACGGCGGCACGTCGGCCGCGATGTGGACAATGCGCCGGTCCCGGCCGAGCCAGAGGATATCCAGAGCGACCAGGGTGTTTTTCATCCAGAACGAATGGAGCTCCTCTTCCTCGAAGACGAAGAGCATGCCCTGATCGGGCAGGATCCTCTTCCGGAACATGAGCCCTCGCGCCCGTTCCTCGTCGGTCCTGGCCAGTTCAGCCGTGATCGAGCTCCCGTCGGGAAAAAAGACCCTGACGAACCTGTCCTTCTCAGGCGTCCGGCAGAAGGCCTGAAGCCCGGCCGCGAGGAATGACAGACCCATGAGTGCCGCCGCCGCCCGGTTCCTCGATCTCGATCTCATCGTCAGCTCCTGTCTCTCGCCGAATTTACCGTCCCAGCCGCTTCAGTCCTCGCCTTCCGCGCCTGTCCCGCGAGCCGCGCGCTGCACCAGCGGAACGAACCGGACCCCGATCAGCCCCTTCCTCCGGAAGGAATCCCCTTCGCGGCGGATGAGGACAAGCTCCTGGGATCCCAGCCCTACGGGAAGGATCATCCGGCCGCCCGGGGCCAGCTGGAGCTCGAGGGCCGTGGGCACCGACTCGGGCGCGGCCGTGACGACGATGCCGTCGAAGGGAGCGGCTTCCGGCCATCCGGCGGACCCGTCCCCGACCCGGAAACGGATGTTTTCGTAGCCGAGGGCGTGGAGCCTTTCCTTCGCCCGAACGGAGAGCTCCTCGACGAGCTCAACCGTCCAGATCTCCCCGGCCGTTTCCGCCAGGACGGCGGTCTGGTAGCCCGAACCCGTCCCCACTTCAAGGACCTTCTCCCCTCCCTGGAGCCGCAGAGCCTCGGTCATGTAAGCGACGATATAGGGTTGGGATATGGTCTGGCCGCGGCCAATGGGCAAAGGTTCATCGGCATAGGCCAAGGCGGCCATGTCATCGGGGACGAAGAGGTGGCGGGGAATCCTGGCCACGGCTGAAAGGACCTTCTCGTCCCGGAGGCCCCGCGCCCTGAGCTGGGTTTCGACCATCCTCAGCCGCTCGTCCTTCCGGTCGGGAACCATCGGATCTCCCTTTGTCGGCCCGGCGGGCCCGCTGCCGCGCCGCATCCCGGTCGGTCAATAGGACCGGGCGAAACAAGCCAGCGTATCGGCGTCCCTGCCGCAGGAAACGCAGCGGCCTTTCCGTTCGCCTGTCTCGCAGCCGAACGGGATCACGCGAATCGTGGCCATCGTCCCTTCCTTGATCCTGTCCTCGCAGGCCTGGTCTCCGCACCAGAGGGCCCGGACGATGCCCCGCTTGTTCTCCATGACGTCCTTGAATACTTCGTAGGTGTCCGCGTCGCGGGTGTTCTCCCTGAGGAACGTCTCGGCCTCCCGGAAGAGCTGCGCCTGGATCTCCTCCAGGACCTCCGCGACCCGGCCGGGAAGCCCGTCGAGCGGGGCCGGCGTCTTCGTCCGCAGGTCGCGGCGGACGAGGACGGCCTGCCCGGCCTTAACGTCGCGAGGACCGATCTCGATCCTCAGGGGGACGCCCCGCATCTCGTATTCCGCGAACTTCCAGCCGGGCGTGAACTCCTCGCGAGCGTCGATCTCGACCCTCAGTCCGGCCGCTTTGAGGGATGCGGCGGCGGCCCGGGCCGCCGGCAGGACGGTCTCCTTCCAGTTGCCCATGGCGATCGGGACGATGACGGCCTGGACGGGGGCCACCCGGGGCGGAAACCTGAGACCGGAGTCGTCGCCGTGGGCCATGATGAGCGCCCCGATCATGCGGGTCGTGGTGCCCCACGAGGTCTGCCAGACGTATTGGAGGCTCTGGTTGCGGTCTTCGTACTTGATGTCGAAGGCCTTGGAAAAATGCTGGCCGAGGTTGTGGGATGTTCCCATCTGCAGGGCCTTGCCGTCCGACATCAGGGCCTCGATGGCGTAGGTCATCTGCGCCCCGGCGAACTTCTCGCGCAGAGTCTTGCTCCCCGCGAGGACGGGGATGGCGAGCTCGGTCTCCGAGAACTCCTTGTACATCGCCAGGACCTTGAGCGTCTCCTCCTGGGCCTCCTCGTCCGTCGCATGGCAGGTATGTCCTTCCTGCCAGAGGAATTCCGTCGTCCGCAGGAACGGCCGGGTGACCTTTTCCCAGCGGACGATGTTCGCCCATTGGTTGATGAGGACCGGGAGGTCGCGGTAGGACTTGATCCACCGGGAGTACATGTAGCCGATGATAGCCTCCGAGGTCGGGCGGACGGCCAGCTTCTCCTCGAGCTCCTCCTTGCCGCCGATGGTCACCCAGGCGACCTCGGGGGAGAATCCCGCCACGTGCTCGGCCTCCTTCTTGAGGAAGCTCTCGGGGATGAAGAGGGGGAAATAGGCGTTGACGTGGCCCGAGTCCTTGATGCGGCGGTCCATAAGCCGCTGAATGTTCTCCCAGACGGCGTAGCCGTAGGGCCGTATGACCATCATCCCCTTCATCGGGGTGTAATCGGCGAGCTCGGCCTTTTGAATGACCTCGACGTACCACTTCGAAAAATCCTCGCTCTTAGGCGTGATTCTCTTGACCAGCCGCTCGTTGTCACTCACTTTATCTTCTTATCCTCCAAGACTTTGCTCATTCTATCCGCCCCCCCAAAATTTGTCAACCCCGTGATCCCCGGCGTTCCTGTCGGGGGGTCGCAGGGGTTGACCCTAAGCCTCGTTTCACGGCCCCGCCTTGAAAGGAGGGGCACTGCGTCGGCGAACGGGTCAAGATGAGGGGAAAATCCCCCTCCATTTCATCCTTAGAGGTGATTGACCATGCCGGGGGGACATGTCATTTTAGTCGCGCGAAGGAAAAAGAAGAGGCAAGGAAAAGGAAGAGATTATGATGCGGCAAGGAGCATCTGCGGAAGCGGCTCGGATGTATTCCCGGGAGGGGCCCGGCTTCGAGCTCGGCCTGCCGATGCGCGTGCTGGGGCGCGACACGTCCGGCCGCGATTTTGAAGAACGGACGGTCCTGGAAACCATGAGCCACGCGGAGGCGGTCTTCGCGCTGCGGAGCCCGATCGCCCGGGGAACGGACCTCAGGCTCGTCGTCAGCCTGCCCCCCAAGCTCTCCGACGCGGGCGAACTCAACCTCGTCATCCGGGGTCGCGTCGTTTCCCTCGTCTCCGCCGGCCAGAGAACGCCCCACCAGCGGGTAGCCCTGAAGCTGGAATCCCGATACGTCATCAAATCGCCGGCCGAGGACGGAGTGATATGAGGGGCCCGGCGCGGGAGTCAACCCCTCGACTCCCCGGCATGAATGCCCGGGCTCCGATTTCAGGCCCCGACTTTCATGGTGGGTTGCGGCGGCGAACGGGTTAGCCGAACCCGATGAGATATCCCCCGAAAAATTCACCCCGGGAATCACCCCCCGGGGTCTTGCCGGCCGACGGGCGAATTGAAAGAATGAAAGTACCATGAACATAGAGCAGGCCTCCCAGAGGGATTTTCCCGGACCTTCGTTCCGCGGCGCACCCGCGGGGAGGAGAGAGAGGGCTTTTGATCTCTCCTTGCCGGCGCTCGTGTCCGGACAGGACGCCTCGGGAAGGCGGTTCGAGGAGAGGACCGACATCTCCTCCATCAGCGCCCAGGAGGTCTCCTTCCGGCTCAAGACGCGGATCCTCGTCGGCAGCAGGGTCGTCCTGAACCTGGACGTGCCGAGGACCCTCATCCTGGAGAAACCCCTCCGGCTCCTCCTGTCGGGATCCGTCCTCTCCGCCAGCGCCGAGGACGACCGGGGCCGACGGCAGAACGTTTCCGCCCGGCTCGACAGGGCCTACAAGCTCCTGTCCAATTCCTGATCCCCCGCCCGGGGCGATCAACGGTCCCCCTTTATCCGGTGTCCTTCCACAGCCGTCTCGCGACTTCGCTTGACACCCCGCGAGGATTAACATAGAATTTTTTACACGGAAACGATTCGAAGGGGTTCAATGAGCATGGACAAGAAAAAAACCCAGCCGCCCGCGGCCAAGAAGATCAGCATCCTGGTCTTTTGCCCCTCCGACATCATCCTGTCCGGGATCCTCAAGGCCCTCGAGGCGGACCCCGGACTGGAAGTCCTGAACATCGAGAAAAACACCATCGACAGCTTCATGGAGTCCATCAAGAAGCTCAAGCCCGAGGTCATCCTGTTCGCCAACATGGAACCCCTGCCCAACATGCGGGAGATCTGCAAGGCCGTCAAGGAGATCGCCAAGGTTCAGGTCAAGACCCAGCTCCTGCTCATGGGCAATATCCCCGCCCACGAGGAGATCGTGAACCTGATCAACTCGGGGGCGCGGGGCTATTTCGACCTCAACGACCCGTCGAACCAGCTCGCCGAGGCCATCCACGCGGTCCACAAGGGGGAGATCTGGCTCCCGCGCGACAAGATGTCGAGCATCATGGACCGGATCATCTCGGTCGTCGGCCGCGACCTCAAGGAAAAGACGCTCGACCAGCTGACTCCGACCGAGTTCCAGGTCCTCCGGCTCATCGGGCAGGGAAAAAGCAACGACGACATCGCAACGGCCATGTTCATCAGCAAGAACACCGTCCGGTCCCATATCAAGAGCATCTACGCCAAGCTCGACACGCACAGCCGTCTCCAATTAGCGCTCTACGCCATCAACTCCGCCCTATTTTAAGACGAGGACGCCATGAAAAAAGCATCGACACCCAAGAAGACCGCCGCCCGGAAGGCCGCGAAGAAGCTCCCTTCGGAACTCAAGATCAACCGCCGCCGGGAATGGCGCCTGGACCTTCCCCTCACCGCGGAGATCGAGGGCAAGCTCCCCGAGGGCAGGAAATTCAAGGAAGAGACGCGGTTGGAGAACATCTCTTCGACCGGAGCGTACTTCTGCCTCGATTCGGGCGTCGTGGTCGGCTCCAAGCTCAACCTGATCCTCGAGCTCCCCAAAGTGCTCACGGAAGGCCGGAAGATGAAGATGCGCCTGGGCGGGATCACCGTCCGGCTCGAGAAGCCCGACAAGAAGACCAAGAAGCAGGGCGTCGCCGTCCGCTTCAGCAAGGACTTCCGCGTCATCCCCGAAAAGAAGAAGGAAAAGAAATAGCCCCGTGCTCACCGTCGCCCTCACGGGAGGGATCGCTTGCGGCAAATCCGTGGTCGCCGGGATCCTCCGCGAAAAAGGCTGCTACGTTCATGATGCCGACCGGACCGCGCATGAACTGATGGCGCCGGGGGGTGCCGCCTACCCACCCGTCGTCGAGTGCTTCGGAAAGGGCATCCTCGCCGCCGATGGGACCATCGACCGGAAAAAGCTCGGGGCCGTCGTCTTCGCGGACACGGTGGCCCGCGCGGCGCTCGACGCCATCGTCCACCCCCTCGTCCTCGAAACGACCCGCCGCCTCGTCGCGGACGTCGAAGCGTCGGGCCGGTCCGCGCTCTTCGTGACGGAAGCCGCCCTGACCGTCGAGGCGGGCTTCGCCTCGGACTACGACAGAATCGTCGTCGTGACCTGCGACGAAGAGACCCGAACCCGGAGGCTCATGGCCCGCGACGGGATCGGGCGCGACGAGGCCCTTCGAAAAATCGGGGCCCAGATGCCGCAGACGGAAAAGATCGGGCGCGCGGACTATGTGATCGACACGTCCGGGACTCTTGCCGAAACAGTCGATCAGACCGAGCGCGTCCATGCCATGCTCGTCCGGGACGATGAGCTCAAGGACCGCCGGGATCTTTAATCCGGGCGGGACGGGGTCCGCGGGTCCCGGCCTCAGCGGCCGGACTTCAACCCGGCCGCCAGGAGCGGGATCATGATCTCGTGGGGACCGACGAAGTAGAATCCCCTCCCCTTCTTCCCGAGAGGCCGGCGGACGACGTTCTCTTCCGGCCTGTAATGGCGGTTGAAATCGAAGACCGCCGTGGTCATCCGCTCGAGGCGGACGCCCTTGTTCCGGACGAAGGCCACCGCCTTGAGGAAGACCTCGGGAAGGACGACGGCCGAGCCGACGTTCACGTAGACGCCGCCCTCGAGCCTCCCGACGAGAGACGCGAACGTGAAGAAATCCCGGAGCGAAGCCTCTCCGGTCGCGGCCCCGTCGGCGCCCGGGTGAAAGTGGATGGTGTCCGTCCCCACGGCGACGTGGACCGTCACGGGGATGCCCAGCCGGTGCCCGGCGGCGAGGAGGCTCAGTCCGCGGTGGGGGAACCGCGATCCGGCGATCATCCGGCCGACCGCCGCACCGAGCCCGAGGCCTTCCGCGACACCGTCGCGGATCGCCCGGTTGAGATATTCCCCCGTCTCGCGGGCCGCCCCGAAGCGGCCGTCGCGGATCCGCTCCCCCACCTCCTCCGACGTCCGCCCGGCGAAGGCGATCTCGAAATCGTGGACGATCCCGGCGCCGTTGAGGGCCAGTCCCTGGACGAATCCCCTCTCCATGAGGTCGATGAGGACCGGCTGGAGCCCGGTCTTGATCACGTGGGCGCCGCAGCCGAACAGGACGGGGTTCCCGTCGCGGCGGGCTCTTTTCACGAGACCGAGGAACTCGCGGAAATCGCGCGACGCGAGGACGTCGGGAAGCGACGCGAGGAACACGTCGAAGGACGCTCCCGCCGGGACCGGCTTCGCGAACGCGGCGGTGACGATCTTGCTCCGACGGCCGCGAAGAGGATATGTTCTCAGCCCTTCGGCGGAGAGGAGGTTCGGTTTCCCGGGGACCCGTTGGGACGGCGACATGGCTGACGGCTGGGCCGAGGCCCGGTCCGGGCTAGGAGGCCCTGGATTTCGTAAGGAGGTTCTTCAGTTCCTGGCCGGGGCGGAACTTGATGCGCCGGCCCTTCTCGATCCGGATCTGTTTCTGCCGGCGGATGTCCCGGCCGAAGCCGGTCTTCTTGGCGACGACGCGGAAGCTGCCGAACCCCCGGATCTCCACTTTTTCATTCCTGGACAGCGCGGCCTTCAGGGAATCCAGGATCGATTCGACGATCGCCAGCGACTTGGCCCTGTTGAATTCGGACTTCTTCTCGATCGCCAGGGCGATGTCGTTCTTGATCATCCTTGACTCCTTGACTCCGCGCGAACAGATAATAATTAATGAATCGCCGGATAAATGTCAAGCGAATTATAACTTATTGACTTGACAATGATTAGTTCCTATAATGAACTCGCCGTGAGCCAGAGAATCCGGGCCCTTTTTCTCGTCCTTTCGATGCCGGCGATCGCCGCGGCCGATGTCCGGAAGATCACCGTCAACGCGCCCATCCACCCCATCACGTCCGAGTACGTGGTCGGCGCAATCCGGGCCGCGGAGAAGGCGAACGCCCGTCTCCTCATCATCGGACTCAACACGCCGGGAGGGCTGGACACGTCCATGCGGGAGATCATCGAAGCCGTCGTCAACGCCAAGGTCCCGGTCGCCGCATACGTCAGCCCGAGCGGCGCCCGGGCGGCCTCCGCGGGTTTCTTCATCGGCGTCGCCTGCGACGTCTTCGCCATGGCTCCGGGGACCAATACAGGAGCGGCCCACCCGGTCGGGATCTCGCTCACCGGGCAGACGATGGACAAAACCATGGAGGACAAGGTCACGCACGACGCCGCTTCGTATATCAAGACCCTGGCCGAAAAGCGCGGCCGGAACGTTTCCATGGCCGAGGATGCCGTCCGTAAGAGCCTATCCTACACGGAGGAGGAGGCCCTCAAAGGCGGGGTGATCGATCTCATCGCGAAGAACGACCGCGATCTCGTCGAGCGCCTCGACGGCAAGGTCCTCAGGCGCTTCGACGGAGCGGAGACCACCCTCGCGCTCGCCGGGGAGCCCTTCATCGAGGTCCCGATGAGCTTCCGGCAGAGGTTCCTGCTGACCATCTCCAACCCCAACCTCGCCTACATTCTGCTCATGATCGGCCTTCTCGGCCTTTATTTCGAGTTCGCGAATCCCGGGGCCGTCCTGCCGGGCGTCCTGGGCGGCATCTCCCTGCTCCTGGCCGTCTTCGCCTTCCAGATCCTGCCCATCAACTATGTGGGGCTCCTCCTCATCCTCCTGGCCATCGCCCTGTTCGTCCTCGAGGTCAAGGTCCACAGCTACGGCATGCTTTCGGTGGGAGGTATCGTCGCCATGCTCATCGGTTCCATGATGCTCATCGATTCCCCCGTGCCCGAACTGCGGCCGAGCCTGCGGCTCATCGTTCCCGTGGCCGCGGGGATCTCGCTCGTCTGCATCTTCCTCGTGGCCCTGGTCATCCGGGCCCAGGCGCGCCGCGCGGTCACCGGCCGGGAAGGCATGGTCGGAGAGGTCGGGACCGCCCGGACCGACCTCACGCCCTCGGGCAAGGTCTTCGTCCACGGCGAGCTCTGGCAAGCCGAATCCGACCAACCCGTCCGCATGGGCGAACGGGTGAGGGTCGTCGAAGTCGAAAAGAGTCTTAAGATCAAGGTCAAAAAGGAGGGACTATGATCAACCCATCTATGCCGATCTCCATCGTCGTCGCGATCATCGTTATCTACATCCTGAACTCCATCAAGATCCTCAGGGAATACGAGCGCGGCGTCATCTTCCGGCTCGGCAGGGTTCTGCCCAAGCCCAAGGGGCCCGGCCTCATCCTGGTCTTTGCCCCGATCGACCGCATCGTGAAGATCAGCCTGCGGCTCATCACGATGGACGTCCCGCCCCAGGACGTCATCACCAAAGACAACGTCACGGTGAAGGTCAACGCCGTCCTTTACTTCAGGGTCATGGACCCGCTCAAGTGCGTGATCGATGTCCAGGATTACCTCTACGCCACCTCCCAGCTCGCCCAGACGACCCTGCGGAGCGTCCTCGGCCAGGTCCCGCTCGACGACCTCCTCTCGGAGCGTGACAAGCTGAACGCCCGCCTCCAGGAGATCATCGAGCAGCACACCGATCCCTGGGGCATCAAGGTCCAGCTCGTGGAGATGAAACAGGTGGACCTGCCGGAAAACATGATCCGGGCCATCGCCAAGCAGGCCGAGGCCGAGCGGGAACGCCGGGCCAAGGTCATCCACGCCGATGGCGAATTCCAGGCAGCCGGCAAGCTCACCGAGGCCGCCGACATCATTTCTCGGAATCCCCAGGCCCTCCAGCTCAGGTTCCTGGGGACGTTGACGGAGATCGCCGCCGAGAAGAACTCCACGATCATCTTCCCCTTGCCGCTCGAACTGCTCAAAGCGTTCTCGTTCACCAAACCCGAGGAGAAGACATAACCCATGCGGAACAAGGAATTCAGGGAGGTCCAGGTCTCGAGCTCGGGGCTCGTCTTCATTTTCCTTGCCATCCTGGTCCTGGGGGTGTTCATCTTCCTCCTCGGCGTCTCCGTCGGGAAGAAGCAGGTCCGGATGGCCGGCCCGACGACGCTCCTCGCCCAGCCGGCGCCCGAGACCGTCTCCGACGTGCCCCCGGCCGTCCTCAAGGATCAGACGGCCGAAGCCGAACCGGCCGGCCGCTCCGAGCTCAAGCCGGTCGCGAAGAGCGGAGTCCCGGGAACGGCCGCGGAGGTCCCGGCCGTCGCGGAAAAACCCGCGCCCCGGACCACGGCGCCGGAGCCCGCGACGACAAAGCCCGCCGGGACGAAACCCGCGCCGGCCGCGCCGTCGGGGAGCTACTACATCCAGGTCGGAGCCTTCAACGAAAAGTCCCAGGCAGACGCCTTCGCCGCCCGTTTCAAGGGACAAGGCTACCCGGCGGTCGTCATGGCCCCCTTCCCCTCGGACAGGAGGGCCACCTATCGCGTGAGGCTTGTCGGATACCGGACCAAGGAACAAGCCTCCCAGGCAATGGCCAAGCTGAATTCCGCGACGACGAAGAGAACGGGATACTATATCAGGAAAGAGGGCTAGTCCTTCGAACGGCCCGGACGATCGTCCGATGAAGCACGAGAGGGGCTTGTCGTTCCTCGCGGCCCTCGCGAGCGGGGCCCTGACCGCCCTGGCTTTCCCTAAGTTTGACGCGGCCGTGTTGGCCTGGGTCTCGCTCATTCCCCTGTTCTTCGTCCTCTCCGGGAGCCGCCCGAGGCAGGCTTTCCGATACGGCCTTGTCGCGGGGCTCGGTTTCTATGGCCTCTTGCTCTATTGGGTCCCGGCGGTCCCCGCTCACTTCGGCGACATGTCCGTGTCCCTGAGCCTTCTCGTCTACTTCGC